>WBZU01001807.1_pt1 | contig 15508 bp, 10 predicted proteins | sample 5204311 | NCBI WGS metagenome assembly WBZU01 (sample SAMN12344359, study PRJNA552823) | activated sludge metagenome | biome: Activated sludge suspended growth; feature: Nitrification reactor; material: Wastewater; isolation source: activated sludge from nitrification reactor of wastewater...
CGCACATGCAAAGCAGCCTCAAGGAAATGCTGCGCGCCATCTTCATCAACGCCAACAAGGTGCAGGCAAGTATCGAACGCCTTTCCGCCGAGTCCAACGAGATCAACCTGGCAACCCAGGTGCAGGCCGGTGCCGTCAGACACACCCGTTCGGCGATTGCCGACGTTTCGGCCAGTGTCGAGGTGGTGAATGGACTGGTGCATGCGACCGAAGACGGCGCCAACGCGGTGGCGCGGCGCGCCCATGATGGCGCCCATGTGGCGGCGGAGGTCGCCGTCGAGATGCAGGCCATCGCCGACACGGTCGCGGTTTCGTCGGAGCAGGTTTCCCGACTGGTGGCCAGCACCAGCGAAATCGGACAGATGGCCAAGGTGATCAGGGAAATCGCCGACCAGACCAACCTGCTGGCGCTCAATGCGGCCATCGAGGCCGCGCGTGCCGGCGAACAGGGTCGCGGCTTCGCGGTCGTGGCTGACGAGGTCCGCAAGCTGGCCGAGCGGACGAGCAAGGCGACAAGCGAGATCGGCGGCATCCTGCAGGGCATCCGGACCGATACCGAAAGTGCCGTGACAGGCATGCAGGCGGCGGCGCCGGTCATTGCCAGCGGCGTCACGCAGGCCAACTCCGCCGCCGATACCCTGCGTGCCATCGAAGAACAGGCGCAGGACACACTTCAGAAAATGAACGCGCTGTCGCAGGCGACCCGCGAGCAGACACACCGCATCGAGGACATCGTCCGCAATGTCGACGAGGTGATGAATGCTTCCGGACAGACCGAGAATGTAATCAAACAGTCGCTGCAATCGGCGGCCGACCTGGAACAGGCGTCCAGCGAGATGTTTTCGATGGTGCAACGCTTCAATATCGGCGAACTCAACGACAATGGACGGCAGGCGGCGACGCGGGGTCAGGCCGCGGTCAAGCCGCTGATGGCCTGGTCGAGCGCCTTGGCCGTCGGGCATGCGGAGATTGACCGTCAGCATCAGGTATTGATCGAAATCGCCAACCGCCTGAACAATGCCATGCTCACTGGCGCAGGCAAGGCTGCCTGCGGCTTGATTCTCGACGAACTCGTCAACTATACGGTCAATCATTTCGGCTTCGAAGAGAAGTTGATGGAGAAGCACGGCTACCCAGACCGAACGGCACATCTGGACGCCCATCGCAAGCTGATTGCAGAGGTCTCGAAGTTAAAGCGCCAGTACGAGAACGGAGAAACGATCTCGGTCGAGCTGATGGGTTTCATTCGTGACTGGCTGGTCAACCATTTTCTCAAGGTTGACCGGGCGCTGGCGCGTGATCTGAACAGCCGGGGGCTGTCGTGAAACGCGCTTACCGAGCGCTGGCGGCGCTTGCCTCCTGTCCACCTGGATCACCCGCAGCCACCGCCACCGCACGATGAGCGACCTGGTCCAGCGGCAGCGTCGCCGCCGCCTTCTGGCCTTGGGCGGGGTGGTTGCGGCGTATGTCCTGTCGTTTTTTCAGCGCTTTGCGCCGGTCGGCATCGCGCCGGACCTGATCCAGGCATTCAACACCACGGCCTCATCGCTGGGCGTGCTGGCGGCAACCTACTTCTATGTTTACACGGTGATGCAGGTGCCCACCGGCATCCTCGTCGATACGCTCGGGCCGCGCCTGATTCTCCTGCTCGGCGGGCTGGTCGGTGGCGTCGGGAGCCTGTTGTTCGGCATGGCGCCGAATCTGGACCTGGCCCTGCTCGGCCGGACGCTGATCGGGCTCGGCGTTTCAGTGACTTTCATCGCCATGCTCAAGATCATCGCCGTCTCCTTCGATGAACGCCGTTTCGCCAGCCTGGTTGGACTCAGCGTGCTGATCGGCAATCTGGGATCGGTGCTGGCCGGCTCGCCACTCTCCTGGCTGGCCCAGATCACCGGCTGGCGCGGCGTCTTCATCGGCCTGGCGGCCGTCTCGCTGCTCCTGGGCGTGGCCTGCTGGTACTTGTTGCGCGAGCCGTCAGACGATACCCAAGGTTTGCCTGCGACCACAGGCAAACCTCGCTTCGACCGGACTGTGGTGCTCTCCGGTCTGCTGTCGGTGCTCGGAAACCGCGACACCTGGCCGGTGGTCGCGGCCAATTTCGGCATCTGCGGCAGCTTCCTGGCTTTTGCCGGCTTGTGGGCCACCCCTTTTCTGACGCAGGTGCACCATCTGCCCCGCGTCGTTGCAGCCAATCACGTGAGTCTCCTGTTCGCTGCTTTTGCCCTGGGCAGTGTATTTGTCGGCACGCTCTCCGATCGCCTGGGTCGGCGCAAAGCGGTGCTGGTGGCGAGTAGTCACCTATATGCCTTGATCTGGCTGGTCTGGCTTTCTCGCAGCCCCTTGCCCCTGAGCCTGAGCTACACGCTGTTTGCGCTGATGGGTCTGGTGTCTGCCAGCTTCACGCTGACCTGGACCTGTGCCAAGGAAGTCAATCCACCGCTGCTCTCCGGCATGTCGACCAGCGTCACCAATATGGGCGGCTTTCTGGCAGCCGCCATCCTGCAGCCGCTGGTCGGCTGGGTCATGGATTGGGGGTGGCAAGGTGGCCTGACTGCGACCGGAGCACGCCTTTACACGCCAGAGGATTTCCAGGCCAGCCTGCTCCTGCTGGCCGGAACAGCCAGCTTCGGTGCGCTGGCGACGTGGCGGATTCGGGAAACCCACTGCCGAAACATCTGGCATGCGCCGGCCTGAGCAGCAGAACCGGTGCATGACGCCAACGCCTCTTCCGACCGGCATAGCCGTTGCCTGGCTACCCGGAACATTCCCGAAAATCCCTCTTCAGCGCCGTTCATAGACCAGTTCGACTCGCCGCATCGTGCGACGGCAAGCTTCGCTGTCACATTTGAGTTTGCTGCTTTTCTCGCTGCCGACTGGCTGGCGGCGAATCTGGTTTCTGGCGACGCCCAGCGCGCGCAGCCGGTCGCTCACTGCTTCAATCCGCCTGTCTGCCACCGCAAGGTTGTAAGCTGCACTACCCAGATTATCGGTATGGCCGACCAGGATCACGACCCATTGCGGATTCTCTTTGAGTTTCATGGCGTTCTGGCGAAGCACTTCATCTCCTTCACTGTCGATCGTCGTGCCGTCGAAGGAGAAATAGACTGTCCTGCGGGCCTCGTCATCAATGAAAGGAGTGGGTTTTGCATTATCCTGACGAACGGAAGACGTCGGTGGTCGCACAGGCGGATCTTGCGCCACGTGGGTTTTCCCGGAATCGCCCGACGCAGGGGGAGGCTCGACAGTCGCGCAGGCCGAGAGGAGCAGGAAGATCGGCAGGCAGCAACGGAATGGATCAAGAGGAAACGACATCGGCAATGCACCATCAGTTGGAAATGCGAAGATCCGTTGAATGCGGTCAACAGAGTTCAACAATCGGAGTTTAACAACTTTTCCAGACATTCATGAGGAAAGCCTTCTTCCACCATCCGGCACGGTCGGCCTTTCTGCTTGCCAGTCTGGTCTGCGAGTAACGATGAAACTAGCCAAACACATGCGCGTTCAACTCGACCCGGTAGCTGACCCAAGGGCCGTAGTGGCCGCTAACCGGGCCCGTTTCACCGTGTTGACCTCTCGATTGTTGCGCCTCGAGTTCGCGGCAGACGAACACTTTGAAGATCGACCCAGCCGTACCTTCTGGCATCGCCGCCAAGCGGTGCCCTGTTTCGAAGTGTTGCACCACGGCGAAGCCGTCGAGATCATGACCGAGCATTTGCACCTGCGTTACGATCCGCGTTTGGGCTTGACGGCCCACGGACTGCAGGTGACGCTGCTTGAATCGGGCCTGACCTGGCACTACGGCGATCACGATGTCGGCAACCTGGGGGGAACGGCGCGCACGCTGGACAAGGCTGACGGCCCGATTCCCCTCGACCCTGGGCTGCTATCGAGCAGCGGCTGGACGCTCGTGGACGACTCGGAGACGCCGCTACTGGAAGACGGGTGGATGGTCGCTCGCGATCGGCAGGCCGACCGTATCGATCTCTATTTTTTCGGTTACGGTCGCGATTTCACGGCATGCCTGCGCGATTATCGGCGCTTGAGCGGTGCCGTTCCCCTGCTTCCACGCTGGGCGCTGGGCAATTGGTGGAGCCGTTACTGGCCCTATCGCCAGGACGAACTGCTTGACCTGATGCGCGACTTTCGAGCGCATGAGCTGCCCTTGTCGGTATGCGTCATCGACATGGACTGGCACATCACCGATACCGGCAATGCCTCTCGTGGATGGACTGGTTACACCTGGAACCGGGATCTCTTCCCCAACCCCCATGCTCTGCTCGCCGACCTGCACGCGCTAGGGCTGAAGACTGCACTCAATCTGCATCCTGCGGACGGCGTCTGGCCGCACGAGGCGGCTTATCCGGCCATGGCTCGGCGGCTCGGCAGCGATCCGGCGACCGGCAAACCGATCGTCTTCGCCATCACCGATCCTGCCTTCACGCAAGCTTACTTCGAAATCCTGCACCATCCCCTGGAAGCGGAGGGAGTCGATTTCTGGTGGATGGACTGGCAACAGGGCAGGCGAACGGCCGGCTCCGACCTCGATCCGCTATGGTGGCTGAACCACCTGCACTTCCTGGACCTGGGCCGCAATCCCGCAAGGCGTTCATTCGCATTCTCGCGCTGGGGCGGACTCGGCAGTCACCGCTACCCGGTCGGCTTTTCGGGAGACACCGTGGTTTCGTGGCGCTCGCTGGCCTTCCAGGTTCATTTCACGGCGACCGCGGCGAACGTCGCTTTCGGCTGGTGGAGCCACGACATCGGCGGGCACATGGAAGGCATCGAAGACGCCGAACTCTATGTGCGCTGGCTGCAGTTCGGCGTATTCAGCCCAATCCTGCGCCTGCACAGCACCCAGAATCCGTTCCACGAGCGCCGGCCCTGGGGCTGGGACGCGCAAACCTTGGCGCTAGCCCGCTCGGCCATGCGGTTGCGTCATGCCTTGATCCCTTATCTGTACAGCATGGCCTGGCAGGAACACCAGGGCGGCCCCGCCCTGCTGCGACCAATGTATCACCTGTACCCGGAAGCGCCCGAGGCGTACCGCTGTCCCGGTCAGTACGCATTCGGCAGCGAGCTGATTGCCGCCCCGTTCACTTCCCCGTGTGACCGGGATACGCGTCTTGGCCGACAGGTGATCTGGTTACCGGCAGGCGACTGGTACCATTTCTTCACCGGGCAGCACTACACCGGAGCGGCATGGCACAGCTTTTACGGCGGACTCGATGAAATCCCCGTCTTTGCACGTGCCGGCGCGATCGTCGTGCTGGCTGATGAGTCAGCAGCGAGTGGAGTTGACAACCCGCACACCCTCACCGTACACGTCTTTCCGGGAGTCGATCAGTGTTTCGAGCTGTATGAAGACGACGGTGAGAGCCACGGCTACCGGCATGGAGCCCAGGTGGTGACAGCGTTTTTGCAACAATGCTCGAGCGCCGCGCGGCGACTGTGCGTCGGGCCCACGCGCGGCGACCTCAGCGTCGTTCCTGCCGCCCGCAGCCATACCTTGATCTTTCATGCCCTCAGCGTGCCGGCGGAAATCCGCGTAACCTGCGACGGCGAACGCCTGCGGATGGATTCGCGCTACGATCAGGAGAGTGGCCGTCTGACCCTCTGCCTGCCGCCAACGGCGCCGCTCAGCCTCTTGGAGGTGACGCTGGAAGCCCGGCAGGGAAATCAGCAGAAACATGACGACGCCAGAATCCCGACCCTGAGGAAACTGCTCAGGGCCTTTCGCTGCGGCAGCGAAGCAAAACGCGGGTTGTCTGTGCGGCTGCACGAGATTCTCGCCGACTTTGACGTGCTGGGCGCCTACCGTACGGCGCTATCCGACAGCCAGTTGCGTGCCCTGATCGAGATTCTTTCCGGTGCCGGGGTCCATGTCTGCGAGGACACGGGTGAGGCATTCGCCGTGGTCTGGAACAACCGCGATGATCCACGAATCATCGTCCGCTGGTCGCTCGAGAACCGCGGAACCTGGGATCCGCAGCAGCGTTTCCGGCAGGAACAGGGTCCAGCCCCACGCTTTGCCCACTTCCGGCTCGCCCAGGCGGCGAGCCATGGTCCGTGCAGTCTGACGCTGGCCTATGGCTCCCTGCTCGCGGTTGACACGCGCTGGGGAGGAGACTCAACAAGAGCCGCGCCCATCCCGATGCCTTGAGGACGCACACCGCAGATCCGCCGGGAATGCCAGCATCAGCGCCCGTCAGTTCGCAAAACCCAAAGCCTGCGACAAGCCGACGATGACGGCGCCGCCCACGAGGTATGTGAGCACCATCGACAGGACCGCGATCGGCAGTCTCCAGCGGCTGTCGGATCGGTTCTCCGGCAAATGTCGTTCAATGACCAGGTAAGGCGCCAGATTCATGGCGTGATAATTGATCATCACATAGGGAATGAACAGCAGCAGCGTCGGAGCATGCCAGAACGTCTGGTTGCCATCGCCGAGCGCTTGCCCCAGAGCAAAGATAAAGACGTACTCCCAACGGCCATAGCGATACTTGTTGATCAACCACCAGATGACGGAAAAAATGAAAACGTAGACCGGCAGCGTAAACAGGAGATCGATCACATAATTGCGGACCATTTGCATGATCGGCATACCGGGACGAATGGTGAGCGAAAGGAGGAAAGGGTGAGAAATCATATAGCATCCTTCCGCGAGGGCAGCAAAGAGAACCCCCGTGCCAACGAAAAACCGCTTCGGGTTTGCAGGTCGGTTCTCCGACCGGGTTTTGATCGCCCAGATCAAGGTGATGGACAACAAACACAGGAGCAGGATGCGGGTGACGTTATCGACGTCCCAACCCTTCTTGTAAAAGGTCAGAAGCAAAGTGCACACGCACCAGAGCACATAGAGAAGGAAGGGAACGGGGAGCAAGTGATTTTAATCCGGACGGGGTCTGCAGAAGCTTGGGTTGTCCGCACTTCCGATTCGGTCAGATCAGCGCCAGCTCGACACGGCGTCCGGCTCGGGTAGCGAGCGTGACCAGAGTAACTTCAGCACTGTGCCTGGCCCGAAGAGGTCATCCAGACTCCGGGCATCGAGCACCTGATCCAGTCATGCATCAATCTGCTCGAGGGAAGCGGCAGCGATCTTCTCTTCACCAGGACATCCGCAGGGACGGCACCAAAACGCTTCTTGAACAGCTTCTGCAACGCCAGCGCTTCACCCTCCGCTTTCCCCTCGGCCTTGTAGGCCTGCGCCCATTCCTCGAGTCGTTCAGCCAACATGACATTCAGCTCCTGCAGATCGTCTATCCGAGGCAAAACGATACGGTATTCGGTCTTGCCCATCAAGGTTGCCCGGATCCAGAGCGCGAACATCCGACGCAGGTTGGGCCGGTCAGCCAGCCACTCGTCGAGCAGGCTCAGCAAGCCGCCGATGGCTTCCGGCGACGTCGGGTGTTCGATCCGGAAGACGGCCGCAACGAGGTTCCTGAGTGAGGCCAACTCGCTGTCGGTCCAGGCGTTCTCGTATCCGGCACGAAGCCGAGAATCCGGTCGCGTACCAGTTCCGGCGTCGAGGAATGCGTAAGCAACGCCAGCTTTCTCTTCCCGCTCAACCCGCCGGCTGGCCATCCAGGGGTGCGAATGAAAGTGTTGGTCGCGGCGCCTTGTTCGATCAAGATGCGTTGCATCGCTGATCACCCTCCCCTCTCGCGAGGGGGAGGGGGCATATCGGGACCTCCCAGCACTTTCATTCACCCCCCGCCATTCAGGCATAAATTGACCGCAGCCGATGGAGAAACATATACTCCGGATGGGCCTGGGTTTCCTATCCTGCCAAGAACACGATGAGGAGTTTTCATGCATCCGAATGTCCAGAGGCTTGCCGGCAAGAAATACCGTCTGATCACCCGCAGCGACTTTGATGGTCTCGTATGCGGAATGCTCCTGACCGAGCTCGAGTTGATCGATGAGATCAGGTTCGTTCATCCCAAGGACATGCAGGACGGCCTGATCGAGGTCAATGAGCGGGATATCACCACCAACCTGCCGTATGTGAAGACTTGTGCGCTTGCTTTCGATCATCATGAAAGCGAGTTGATTCGCAACCAGGAAGCCATGGATGCCAGGAATTACATCATCGATGGCCATGCTCCATCGGCGGCGCGCGTGGTCTATGACTGGCTGGGCGGTCCCGAGACCTTTCCGAAAATCGACCTCGGGATGATGCTTGCGGTAGACAAGGCAGATTCAGCCCAGTTTACCCAGGACGATGTGCTCCATCCGGACGGCTGGGAACTGCTCTCCTTTCTGATGGATGCGCGCACGGGACTCGGACGTTTCCGGGATTTCCGCATCAGCAACTATCAATTGATGATGCTGTTGATCGATTATTGCAAGACGCATTCCATTGATGAAATCCTCGAGCAAGCCGATGTGCAGGAGCGCGTAACGCTTTTTCGCGAACAGGAGGATCTCTTCAAGGATCAGATCAGGCGCTGTACGACGGTACACCAGAACCTGGCGATCCTGGATTTGCGAAACGAAGAGATGATTTACGCAGGCAACCGCTTTGTCATTTACGCCATGTACCCGCAGACCAACATCAGCATCCATGTGCTCTGGGGCCTTAAAAAGCAGAATGTGGTGTTTGCAACCGGAAAATCCATTTTCGACCGTAGCTCCAGAACCGACATTGGCGCACTGATGTTGCAGTATGGCGGTGGCGGGCACAGCGCTGCCGGAACATGCCAGATTCCCGTCGAAAAGGCCGACGAGGTTCAGCAGGAACTGATTGCCCGGATCAATGCGGAGGGTTGAAATGGCTGCGGCCAGCGGCTGCACCAATCCGGATCAGGGCGCCAGGTAGCCACCCCAGTCCGGTCATGCCGTTGTTTGCTGGTCAGCATCGAGGCAAGCAGCGCACACTGCTGCACAGTCGATGCGTCCTCGCCAGCGTATTGTCGACGTCTCCTCACCCCAGCGAAGAACGAAAGCTTACCCCGAGCCGGCGCAGCGTTCTTTCCGCGGCCAGCACGCCGCGATACTGCGCCTCCTCAAACAGCGAAAAGCCGCTGACGTCGGCATGCGCGAAGCGCAGGCGTTCGCCGTCGATGGCGAATTGCTGGCGCGCCGCACCCGTGATCAGACCGGGCAAGGGGCGGGCCATGGCATGACCATTGCGAAAGACATCCAGGCGAGTCGTCAGTTGCCGGATGTCGGGGTGCGGCTGTTCGAGTTCGGCGAGGATCTGTTCGGCCCAGATCTCGCGGGGCGTGTCGCGCAGCGCTTCGCGGCCCTGTTGCGGGCTCATGTCGTCGAAGGCCCGGTAGCAGGTGAACACCGTTGCCCCCGGCCGCAGGCGCATCTGCTGGTGCGTCGCCACCACATAACCCAGGCCGGCGCCGTCGTAGAGGACGTTGTCCCAGGCCGGTGCGGCGCCGGCACGGTCGTCGGGGAAGCGCGACAAGGTCAGGTTGGCGACCAGCCAGGGCGCGTAGCTGTAGCTGCGAGCGGCGGCCTGTAGCGCGTCCTGTCCGGTGAAGACCTGGGGCACGAGAAACAAGGGCGCGGCCCAGATCAGTTGTTCGGCAAGCAGGCGCAGCGTCCGCTCTTCGCCTGGCAAGTACAAGTCGACGGCGATCGGACGGTCGCGCGCAGAAGCAGCGACCTGGAAGACCAGCGCACGGGTCAGCAGGCGCTCGCCAACGCGCGCCTTGATCGAGCGCAGCATGCCGGCCACCAGCCAGGCGTTGCCCGCCGGTGCGGTGAGCACGGTTTCGCTGCCTGCGTTCTGCGCCTCGCCATCGCGACAGGCAAAATAGTGGATGCCGGCCCAGGCCGAAACCGCCGCGCTGCCGGTGCCATAATCATCACGGCAGGCGTAGTTGACGTACCAGTGCAGATGCGGTGAATCGAAACCCTGCGCGAGCAGCCAGTCGCGCATGCTGATCCGGTCGAGCGCCAGCAGCTCGGGAGCACGGCTCGACAGCGCCATCGGCAAGGCGAAGGCACGTCGCCCGAGGCCATCGCGGCGGAGCCTGAAATCCTCCATCAATTCGCTGAACTGCTGATACTGGTGGCGCTCGGCGGCGCTGACCCCGGTCTGCGGCAGCAGACCCTCCTGCCAGCGGCCGTGACGATAGAGTCGCTCCTGCGGCGTCGCACACAGGTAGCGCTCGTCATAGATCGGTTGCACGGCGCACGGATCGCCCTGCAGCACACCCAGCTCGGCGAGCAACTCGCGCACCGCCGTCGCCTCGCGCGTCGGCAGTGGCAGGTAATGCGCGCCCCAGGGATAGGCGCTGACGGCGTTGTTCCCGGCGCGTGAATTGCCGCCGGCTTCGCTCTCGAGTTCAACGATCAGGAAATCGGCGAAGCCCGACCGGGCGAGTTTCCAGCCGGCGGCAAGTCCGCCGATACCGGCGCCGACGATCAGCACCGGTACCTGCCTGGTCTCGCCGGGCGGAGCGAAGTTCCGCGCACGCAGCCGATGACCGAGGTCGAGCGAAACTCCGAGCAGATCGCCAGGCGGCAAGGGAATGGGCGCGCTGCTGCAGCCGGCGAGCGAAGCGGCACCGGCTGCGGCAACTGCGGTGAGGAAATCGCGTCGATCCATCAGCGGATCACCTGCCGCCACTCGTGCTCGAAGTAACGGACCAGCACCTGGTTGTTGAGCCGGTTCACCTCGGCCTCGACACGCGCCATGTCCTTGGGAAAGAGAAACAGCGCCGGCGTCGTCTCGGGGCTCAGGAAACGGGTGTCGACGGTGTAGGACTGCGGCTGCCGATAGTCGCGACGACCGGCAAGCACGAAACCCCATTCCCCGAATGACGGCACCAGGGCGTGGTAGGGGGTGGCGACCAGGCCGACGCTCTCCAGCGTGGTGACGACGCACCAGAAGGATTGCCGGGCGTAGAGGGGCGAGGTGGACTGGACCACCATCAATCCTCCCCCCGCCAGGTGCTTTTCGAGCAGGCGGTAGAAAGCGGCGCTGTAGAGTTTGCCGATCGCAAAGTTCGACGGATCGGGAAAATCGACGACGACGAAATCGAAGAGATCGTCGTTTTCTTCGAGCCACTGCAGCCCGTCGGCATTGACCACCTGCACCTTCGGCGAGTGCAGCGCGTCTTGATTGAGTTTGCGCAGGGGCGGCGCACTGGCGAAGAGGCGGGTCATCGCCGGGTCGAGGTCAACCAGCGTCACCGACTCGATCTGCGGGTACTTGAGGATCTCGCGCAGGGCCAGCCCGTCACCGCCGCCGAGCACCAGCACGCGGCCCGCTGCCGGCAGTGTAGCCAAACCCGGATGGACCAGCGCCTCGTGATAGCGGTATTCGTCGCGCGAACTGAACTGCAGGTTGTTGTTGAGATGGAGGCGCAAATCATCCTTCCAGCGGGTGACGACGATGCGCTGATACGGCGTGTTCTCGGCATGCACGATTTCATCGGCGTAGAGATGCGCTTCAGCCAGTGAGGTCAGTTCGCCAGCCGCGGTAAAGGCCGCGAGCAGCGCCAGCAGCGACACGCCGCCCTGCACGCGTAGCCAGCCGGTATTCTGCAGTTGCTGGCGAAACAGCCAGCACGCCCAGAGCGCCACCGCAACGTTGAGCAGACCGAACAACAGGCCGCTGCGCATCAGCCCGAGATGCGGCACCAACAGCACGGGAAAGAGAATCGAAACGGCCAGCGCGCCGAGGTAATCGAAGGTCAGCACCTGCGAGACGAGATCCTTGAATACCAGGTCGCGCTTGAGGATGCGCATGATCAGCGGAATTTCCAGCCCGACCAGCACGCCGATGGCGACCACCGCCAGATACAGTGCCAGCTTGAACGGCGCCGGCGACCAGGCGAAGAGGAAGAACAGCACCGCCGCCGAGAAGCCGCCGAGAACGCCGACCAGCAGCTCGACCTGAATGAAGCGCGCCACCAGATGTTTTTCGATGTAGCGCGACAGCCACGAACCGATTCCCATGGCGAACAGATAGGTCCCGATGACCGTCGAGAACTGGGTGATCGAGTCGCCGAGCAGATAACTCGCCAAGGCCCCGGCGATCAGCTCATAAGCCAGCCCACAGGAAGCGACTATGAAAACGGAAAAGAGCAGCGCGTGGTTCATCATCGGGACGGGTCAGCGATTCACAGGCCATCGGGCAAGGCGCCCGCAGGCCATTCTATTCCGAAAAGCGAAGCCCGCCGCCAGGCGCAGGAGGTCGGCCGGCTGACGAAGCCGTGGCGCGTAGTTCGCCAGCCCCGAATTGCGCTACCATGCGCTTGACAAGCAAGCTGGAGAAGTCCTTTCCGGGCAAATCGTTCACGCTCGTGCCCCCCCGGAAAACCCTAAATGCGGATGACCCTATTGATGAACCCCAACGAGCCCGAAATGGCCCGTCCTGTACTGGCGGTGCTTTTCCTCTGTGCGCTGATCACCGCTTCGGTGTGGATCCTGCGCCCGTTTCTGCCGGCCCTGATCTGGGCAACGATGGTCGTCATCGCCACCTGGCCCCTGCTGCTGCGGGTGCAGCGGCGTCTTGGCAATCGCCGCATGCCGGCAGTGATCGCCATGACCTTCCTGGTCCTGCTGGTTCTGGTCGTTCCGCTGTCGCTGGCGATTGCCACCCTCGTCGACAATGCTGATCGCATCGTCGAATGGGGAAAAGACCTGACCGAGTTCAGGCTTCCGTTGCCACCGGCATGGGTCGGTGATCTGCCGCTGGTCGGCGCACGTGCCGTGGAGGCCTGGGCGCAGCTTGCGGCCGTCGGAACGGCAGAACTCGCCGCCAAGGCGGCACCCTACGCGGGCAACCTGACCAAGTGGTTCGTCAGCGAAGTAGGCAGCTTCGGACTGGTTTTCGTGCAGTTTCTGCTCACCGTCGCGCTGTCTGCGATCCTCTATGCCTCTGGTGAGAGTTTCGCTGCGGGCGTACGGCGTTTTGGCCATCGTCTCGGCGGTGCGCGCGGCGAGAGCGCGGTGGTACTGGCCGGTCAGGCGATTCGCGCCGTAGCCCTCGGGGTCGGCATTACCGCATTCGTGCAGTCGATCCTTGGCGGCATCGGCCTGGCCATCGCCGGCCTGCCGTTCGTCCCCGTCCTGACCGCACTGATGTTCATGTGCTGCATCGCGCAGCTTGGACCGGCGCTGGTTCTCGCACCCGCCGTTTTCTGGTTGTACTGGAGTGACAGCAGCGGCTGGGGCACTTTTCTTCTCGTCTGGGCGATTTTCGTCGGCACCATGGACAACTTCCTGCGCCCGCTCCTGATCAGGCAGGGCGCCGACCTCCCCTTGCTGCTGATCCTCGCCGGCGTCATCGGCGGCATGCTGGCCTTTGGACTGGTCGGCATCTTCGTCGGCCCGGTCGTTCTGGCCGTCGCCTATACCCTGCTGGAAGCATGGATCAACGAGCGGCCGTCCGCTGCAGAGGAAGCGGCAACGGCGGCAGGCGTGGCCGCGGTCATCGAGTCACCGGACCACAGCCAACCACCGGCTTCATGACGATCCGAAAGCCGGCCGGCGCAGGAACGGGAAGGGCGATACGACATGACATGTTAGGATCTTCCCTCTCTTTTCCGTCCGATCGGTGTTTGCCATGTTTTCAGGAATCATTGCCGCTGTTGGCCAGATCACCCACATCACCGCGCGTGATGACGGCGCCGCAACCGTCCGTCTGACGGTCGACGCCGGTCGCCTCGGACTCGACGATGTCGGCATCGGCGATTCGATCGCCTGCAGCGGCGTCTGCCTGACGGTGGTCGACAAACAGGACAACTGTTTTTTCGTCGATGTCTCGCCCGAATCGCTGGCGTGCACCGTGGGTCTCGCGGCGCCTGGTCCGGTCAACCTGGAAAAGGCGCTGCGCCTGGCTGACCGCCTGGGCGGGCATCTCGTCTCCGGCCACGTCGACGGCGTTGGCGAGGTGCTGCGTTTCGATCCAGTCGGCGACAATCGCCTGCTGGAAATCCGTGCGCCGGAAAATCTCGCCAGATACATCGCACGCAAAGGCTCGATTAGCGTCGATGGGGTCAGCCTGACGACCAACGCGGTCGACGGGGCGGCCTTCAGCATCAACCTGATCCCGCACACGCTCGCATCCACCACCCTGGGATGCCTGCAAACCGGCAGCCGGGTCAATCTCGAAATCGACCTGATCGCGCGCTATTGCGAACGGCTTCTGTCGTTTTCGGACTATTCGGCGGCCCCGGCTACTTGCCCTCCAGATCGTCCAGAAACTCCGACGAGGGCGCTGTCCCGGTAACCAGCAAACGATCCCGTGCGCGCGTACAGGCGACGTAGAGCAATTGCCGCTCGGTGTCGTACACCTCCTGCAAGTCGCCATCATCGCCGACCGTTTCGATGCGCTCCTGCAAGGGGATTACCTCATCGTCGCAGGCCATCACGACCACTGCACGGAACTCCAGTCCCTTCGCCAGAGGCATGGTGCTGACCGACACATGGTCATGCTCCGTCGCCACGCGATCATCCAGAACGTGGAAGGGCAAGTCAGCCAGACGAAGGGCTTCCTCGGCCCGACCGATTTGCGCTTCGGAACGCACAAACACACCGATCTCGTGTGGCAAAGTGCCGGCGCGCACCCCTTCGGCAAGCCAACGTCCGACGACGGCGATTTCTTCGTCGGCACCGTCGAGAATTTGAATTCGCGGCGGCGGGCCGTTGAACACCGATACGGTATCGCTGCGATCTTCCGTGTTGCCATCTACGTCGGTTACTGACGGGCCGAGCAAGCGGTCTGCCTGGCTGCGAATCTGATGCGAGGTCCGGTAATTCACGCGCAGCGTGCGAGACCGTCCGCGTACATCGACGCCCAGCGATTTCCACGAAAACGGTTGCTGGAAGATGCGCTGCCCCAGGTCGCCGGAAAAAAATAGTGCGTTCGGGCGAACCGCCCCCTCGCCACTGCCGGGTTCGCGACCCAAGGCGACCAGAAACCGCAAATGCGCAACTCCCACATCCTGCGCCTCATCCACCACCACAAAGTCAAAGACAGGGCGGCTTCTGGCTTTCAGGGCATTCGCCACGGTAGTGAACAGCCCGGAGGCGGTGACCAATCCCTTTTCACGCAATCCCGAGCGAACACGCTCGAAGATCGCCCACAACACTGCCCGCTGTGCTTCCGGAAGTCGGGTCTTGCGGCCGAGGCGCACCACGTCGCGATAGGCCTCCCAATGATCGAGCTGCCAGGCATCGACCACGTGTTCCCACTCGGTCAATAGAAAGTGACGGCCGAACTTGTGGCCTGGTACCGCCTTCGCGGCATCGCCAACAATCTGGCGAATGTCGTCACGAGTGGCCAGCCTGGCCGGGCCGGCGTGGGTCTTGTGCAATCGCAGCCCGATGGCCCCAAGGGAATACACGTCGATCCGCTCGGCAAGGCGCGGCTCATGGGTCAGTAGCCGGTTGAGCTTGGATTGCAGCGCATTGGCCAGGGTGTCGGAAAACGTCGTCAGCAGAACGCGCGCATCGGGATGCTGCCGCGCCAGATGCGCAGCACGGTGGAGAGCAACGATGGTCTTGCCGGTGCCCGCCGAACCGGAAACACGCGCCG
>WBZU01001808.1_pt1 | contig 15503 bp, 15 predicted proteins | sample 5204311 | NCBI WGS metagenome assembly WBZU01 (sample SAMN12344359, study PRJNA552823) | activated sludge metagenome | biome: Activated sludge suspended growth; feature: Nitrification reactor; material: Wastewater; isolation source: activated sludge from nitrification reactor of wastewater...
CACCGCCTCGATCAGGCAGTGGCGTGCGTCGAGCAGCAGCACGCAGAAGGTCTCGTGGGGCAGGTGTCCGAGGCGCAGGCGCAGCCAGTCGCGTACGACCTGGGGTGAATCGAACAGCGGGCGTGCGGCCAGCGTCTCGGCGAGCGCCCGCCGCGACAGTTCCATGACCGCCTGCAGTTGGGCATACTTCGCCAGCCCCATGCCAGGTACCGCGGCGAACTCGTTCGCGTCGGCGCCGCACATGCGGGTCAGGGTGCCGAAGCGGGACAGCAGAGCGCGGGCGAGGTCGACCGCGCTCTGCCCGCGGATGCCCACGCGCAGGAAGATCGCCAGCAGCTCCGCGTCGGATAGCGCCGCGGCGCCGCGGGCGAGGAGCTTCTCGCGCGGACGTTCGTCCGCGGGCCAGTCGGTGATCGCCATCGCGTGTCCGCCTCCCTCGTCGTGGCCTGTCGGCCTATCCAGAATGCATCGATCCATCGCGGAGTATAGTTCATCGTCATGAGCATGTTGAGCAATCGCAAGATCGTCCTCGGGGTTGGCGGTGGCATCGCCGCGTACAAGTCGGCCGAGCTGGTGCGCCTGCTCGGCAAGGCCGGCGCCGAGGTGCACGTGGTGCTGAGCGAGGGCGGGGCGCGCTTCGTGACCCCGGTGACCTACCAGGCGCTGTCGGGCAATCCGGTGTGGTCCGACCTGTGGGATGCGCGCATGCCCAACCACATGGCGCACATCGACCTCGGCCGCGATGCCGATGCCATCCTCGTCGCCCCGGCGACCGCAGATTTCCTCGCCCGCCTCGCTCATGGCCACGCCGACGACCTGCTCAGCACGCTTTGCCTGGCGCGCGCCGTGCCGCTGATCGTCGCCCCGGCGATGAACCGCCAGATGTGGGAATCGCCGCCGACGCAGCGCAACGTCGCGCAGATCCGCGCCGACGGCGTCGCCGTGTTCGGTCCCGCGGCGGGCGACCAGGCCTGCGGCGAGGTCGGCATGGGGCGCATGCTCGAGGCGGAGGAGCTGCTCGAACGCCTCGAGGGCTTCTTCGTGCCCAAGCTGCTCGCCGGACGCAAGGTCGTGCTCACCGCCGGGCCGACCTTCGAGGCGCTCGATCCGGTGCGCGGCATCACCAACATCAGCTCGGGCAAGATGGGCTACGCGCTCGCGCGCGCCTGCGCCCAGGCGGGCGCGGAGGTGGTGCTGGTGAGCGGACCGGTGAGCCTGCCGGTGCCGGCCGAGGTGAGGCGCGTGAGCGTGACCAGCGCGCTGGAGATGCGTGACGCGGTGCTCCACGCGCTGCCGGGTGCGGACGTCTTCATCGGCGTGGCTGCGGTGGCCGATTACCGGCCGCTGGCGAGTGCCGAACACAAGCTGAAAAAGTCCGCCGATACCATGAACATCGCGCTGACCCCCAACCCGGACATCCTTGCCGAGGTGGCCGCACATGCCGACGCGCCCTTCTGCGTCGGTTTCGCCGCCGAGAGCCGCGACCTCGACGCCTACGCCGAGGGCAAGCGACGCAACAAGCGGCTGCCGATGCTGGTCGGCAACCTGGTCAGCGACGGCATGGGCGGCGACGACAACACCGTGATCCTCTACGACGACGCCGGCCGCCACCCGCTGCCGCGTGCGGCCAAGGCCGAGGTGGCGCGCGGCATCGTCGCCCACCTCGCCGGCCTGCTGCCGGCCCGCGGGCGCTGAGCGCAAACGCAACGACAGGCTGGGCCGGCACGCGCCGCCCGCAGGCAAGGAGAGCCGACATGCACCGAATCGACGTCAAGCTGCTCGACGAGCGCCTCAAGACCCATCCCCCCGCCTACGCCACGGAGGGCGCCGCGGGGCTCGACCTGCGCGCCTGTCTGCCCGGCCCGATCACCCTGCACCCGGGCGAGACCACGCTGGTGCCGAGCGGCCTCGCGATCCATCTTTCCGACCCGGGGCTGGCGGCGATGGTGCTGCCACGCTCCGGGCTCGGCCACAAGCACGGCATCGTTCTCGGCAACCTAATCGGGCTGATCGACTCCGACTACCAGGGGCAGATCTTCGTCTCGGTGTGGAACCGTGGGCGCGCGAGCTTCACCATCGAGCCGATGGAGCGCATCGCCCAGCTCGTGGTGGTGCCGGTGCTGCAGGTCGGCTTCAACTTCGTCGAGGGCTTCGAGCAGAGCTCGCGCGGGGCGGACGGCTTCGGCAGCACGGGCAAGCACTGATGCACGCGGGGATTCCTACCGGCGTCCATGTGCTGTGCCGGCGCGAGGGCCGCGTGCTGCTGATGCGCCGTGCCGGAACGGGTTTCTTCGACGGCCTCTTCAGCCTGCCCGGGGGACACGTGGAGCCGGGCGAGTCGGTGCGCGCGGCGGCGCGGCGCGAGCTGCGCGAGGAGACCGGGCTGGAGGTCGAGGAGGGCGAGCTGGCCTGGCTGGGTGTCGTCCATCGGCGCTCGGACACCAATCGCATCGACTTCTTCCTCGCCGCGGAGCGCTTCAGTGGCGAGCCCGCCATCCTCGAGCCGCACAAGTGCGATCGCCTCGAATGGCACGCGCCCGGGGCCCTGCCCGAGCGTACGGTCGAGTACGTGCGCGCCGCGCTCGCGGCCGGCCCGGCGCCGTGGATCCTGGAGCTCGGTTGGAAGGAGGCGGGCACCGCGTAGCCGCCACGTTGTGCGCAGGAGCGACGCCATGGAGAGCGTGGCGGCGGGCCTCGCGCCGGAGGACGTGCTCGCGCTCGGCGTCGATTTCGACCGGAAGCCCGCCAAGCCGCGCCCGACGCGCGACGGCGTGCTCGCCGGATGGACGATGCTGCGCTGCGCCAGAGCGGTCCCGGGTGTGCGAGTATTGCCGCACGCGGCGGCCACGCGCTGCCGCCATGCGAACCCTGCAGGAGAGCCGGATGGACCAAAAACGAAGACAATTGCTGCATGCCGTCGGGGGCTTGGGCGTGCTGGGCCTGCTTGCCACCGCCGGTCTGATCTCGCCCGCGCAGGCGCAGGCCGCCGCCGCGCGGCCCGGTTTCGACGCCCGCGAGCTGAACGCGGCGCTCGCCGCGCTGGGGGCGCAGGAGGCCAGTGCGAGCGCCGAGCTGAGTCTCGCCGCCCCCGACATCGCCGAGGTCGCCAACGCAGTCTCGGTCGAGGTGAAGAGCCGCCTGCCCGGCACCGACCGCATCGCGATCCTGGTCGAGAAGAATCCCTTCCCGCTTGCCGCGGTGTTCTCCATCCCGGAGGGCACCCAGCCCGAGGTGATCACCCGGCTGAAAATGGCGCAGAGCGCCGACGTGGTCGCGCTGGTGCGGGCAAACGGCCGCTTCCACATCGCCCGCAAGGCGGTCATCGTCACCATCAGCGGCTGCGGCTGAGCCGCGCCGGCACAGGAGAGCGACTCCATGACAAACCCGATGCGCATCCGCGCGGACGTCCGCGACGGCGTCGCCGACGTCCGCATGCAGGTCCCCCATCCGATGGAGAGCGGCCAGCGCAAGGACGACAAGGGCGCGATCATCCCCGCGCACTTCATCACCCGGCTGGAGGTCCACCACGGCGAACGCCTCGTCTTCGGCGCCGACTTCGGCCCATCCGTTTCGGCCAACCCCTTCCTGCGCTTCCGTTTCAAGGGGGCGGCCGCGGGCGATCGCCTGGTGGCGCGCTGGGTCGATAGCCGCGGCGACAGCCGCAGCGACGAGGCGGTGATCGCCGGCGCGCCGGCCTGAGCGCTTGCCGGCCGGCTCCCGGGCAGGCGCTCAGCTTGAAGCTGCGCCCGCGGCCGGCGGAAACAGCTTGCAGAAGCGCAGCTCGACCGGGTAGGGGAAGAAGTCCTCGACGTAGCCCTCGCGGATGCGCCGCTGCGCTTCCTGCCAGAACTTCGGCGCGAGCAGGTCGCGGTGGTGCTTGAGGAAGGCCTTGCGCACCCGCGGCACGCCGAGCAGGAAGGTGGCGAACTCCTCCGGGAAGACGTCCATCGGCCCGGCCGAGTACCACGGCTCGCCCGACATCTCCATCTCCTCGTAGGGCGCGGGCGGGATCTTGCGGAAGTTCATGTCGGTCATGTACTCGATCTCGTCGTAGTCGTAGAACACGACGCGACCGTAGCGCGTGACGCCGAAGTTCTTCCACAGCATGTCGCCGGGAAAGATGTTGGCGATGGCGAGCTCGCGGATGGCGTTGCCGTACTCCTTGACCGCCTCTTCCAACTCCGGTTCGCTCGCCTTTTCCAGGTGGAGGTTGAGCGGGATCATGCGGCGCTCGATGTAGAGATGCTTGATGATCACCTTGTCGCCGTCGATCTCGAACGAGGATGGTGCGAGCGTGCGCAGCTCTTGCAGCAGTTCGGGGTGGAAGCGCGCCAGCGGCAGCGCCGCGTAGGAGAACTCCAGCGTGTCCGCCATGCGCCCGACGCGGTCGACGTGCTTGACCATCAGGTACTTGCGCTTGACCGTGGCGCGGTCCATGTTCTTCGAGGCGCCGAAAACGTCCTTGATGATCTTGAACACGTAGGGGAAGGAGGGCAGCGTGAACACCAGCATCACCAGGCCGCGGATGCCCGGTGCGATGATGAACTGGTCGTTGGAGTGGCGCAGGTGCGAGACCAGGTCGCGGAAGAACATGGTCTTGCCCTGCTTGCCCAGGCCGAGCATGGTGTATAGCTCGCTCCTCGGCTTGTTGGGCATGATCGAGCGCAGGAACTGCACGTAGCCCGAGGGCACCTCCATGTCGACCAGGAAGTAGGCGCGCGACAGCGAGAACAGCACCGAGATCCGCCACGGGTCGAGGATCAGCGCGTCGAGGTGGAGCAGGCCGCGTTCGTTGTGGCGCACCGCGATCGCGAACGGGCTTTCCTGGTAGCCATTGACCGTCTTGCCGATGATGTAGGCGGTCTTGTTGCGATAGAAGGCCGAGTACAGCACCTGGATCTGGCAGTTGACCTCCATCGCCGGCCACTCGCCGAGGTGGGCCCGCGCCGCGCGCAGCACGAAGTCGACGTCGCGGTCGAGATCCTCGAAGCTGCGCTGCCAGTCGAAGTCCTCGACGATGCGCCGGACGGTGGCGCGCAGGCCGCGGTCGCGCGGGTAGTAGCTCGAGTACACCGGCGGGTAGGACTCGATGTATTCGGTGGAGATCGCCGGGCGCGCGAACAGGTAGTCGTTGTTGAAGTAGCTGCGGTGCAGGATCTTGGTGGTGACCGAGTTGAAGAAGGTCTCGGCGAGCTCGGGCTGGCGGTGGTTGATCAGCATGCCGATGAACTGCAGCTTGACCTGCTGCCAGGTGCTGTCGTCGAGGGAGTCGGCGTCGAACTCGTCGTGCAGTCGCTGCACCGTCTCGTCGACGCGGTCGTCGTAGAACTGCACGCGCTCGCGCACCGCGTCGAGCTGCTTCTGCCACAGCGCGGCCTCGTAGAGTTCCTTGGCGCGGCGCGAGGTCTCGCGAAAGATGCGGTAGTGCTTGTTGAAGCCTTCCACCAGCGCCTGTGCGATCGCCTGCGCGATCGGGCTTTCTCCCGACTGCACGTCCATCGAACCCCTCCGGAGGATCCCGCCGGCGCAGCCGCGGCGGTGTCGAACATGTCGGAAATGGTATCACCGGCCGTGTCCCGGTCGGCGCAGCCATGCTGCGCCGCTTCCTTTCGACCTGCGGATCTTTGGGACATAATCGGCCTCGGATAGGGGGCTGTGCGGCGAGATGCAGCGTGTCCCGCATGCCGTCGCAGCCTTCCGGTCCGTCGTCCGACGGACATCCCCGTGGCAGTTCGACCACAGCAGCGTCGTGGAATCCATCCGCGGCCATTGAGGGAGGGAGCAGGCATGAGCGAATCCAAGATCAAGGTACCCGCAGGCGGCCAGAAGATCGTCCCGGGGCAGGCCGTTCCGGACAATCCGATCATCCCCTTCATCGAGGGCGACGGCATCGGCGTCGACATCACCCCGGTGATGATCAAGGTGATCGACGCGGCGGTGGACAAGGCCTACGGCGGCAAGAAGAAAATCCACTGGATGGAGGTCTACGCCGGCGAGAAGTCGACGCAGATCTACGGTCCCGACGAGTGGTTGCCGAAGGAGACCTTCGACGCGCTGAAGACCTACTCGGTGTCGATCAAGGGCCCGATGACCACCCCGGTGGGCGGCGGCATCCGCTCGCTCAACGTGGCGCTGCGTCAGGAGCTCGACCTCTACCAGTGCGTGCGTCCGGTGCGTTACTTCAAGGGTGTGCCCAGCCCGCTCAAGCAGCCCGAGCTGACCGACATGGTCATCTTCCGCGAGAACACCGAGGACATCTACGCCGGCATCGAATGGCAGGCGCTGTCCGAGGGCGCGAAGAAGGTCATCGACTTTCTGCAGGGCGAGATGGGGGTCAGGAAGATCCGCTTCCCGGCGACCTCGGGCATCGGCATCAAGCCGGTGTCGATCGAGGGCACGACCCGCATCGTGCGCGCCGCGATCAGGTACGCGATCGACAACGACCGCAAGAGCGTGACCCTGGTGCACAAGGGCAACATCATGAAGTTCACCGAGGGCCTGTTCCGCGACACCGGCTACAGGGTGGCGCAGGAGGAGTTCGGCGCGCAGCCGATCGACGGCGGCCCGTGGTGCAAGTTCAAGAACCCGAAGAGCGGTCGCGAGATCCTCGTCAAGGACGCGATCGCCGACGCCTTCCTGCAGCAGATCCTGCTGCGTCCGGCCGAGTACGACGTGATCGCCACGCTCAACCTCAACGGCGACTACATCTCGGACGCGCTCGCCGCGCAGGTGGGCGGCATCGGCATCGCGCCGGGCGCCAACATCTCCGACCAGTACGCCTGCTTCGAGGCCACCCACGGTACCGCGCCCAAGTACGCCGGGCTGGACAAGGTGAACCCGGGCTCGCTGATCCTGTCGGCCGAGATGATGCTGCGCCACCTGGGCTGGAAGGAGGCGGCCGACCTGGTGATCCGGGGCATGGAGGCGGCGATCGCAGACAAGCAGGTCACCTACGACTTCGCGCGCCTGATGGAAGGCGCCAACGAGGTCTCGTGTTCGGAGTTCGGCGACGCGATGATCGCGCGCATGTAGGCGCGGAACCGGCCGGCGCCTCTGCCGGCGGTGACGAACCCGCCCGCTCCCCCCGGAGCCGGCGGGTTTTTTCTTGCTTGTACCTTGCGTCTTTAGCCTCGCTCCTTACGCCTCTGTAAGGGATAAGTAAGACTGATCTTTCTATAATCGTCCCACTGCTGCATGGCCCGGGGCTGTCTCCAGCCTTCGCCCGTGTGGTGGCAGGTGTTTCACTTATAACGAGGAGACATGATGGAAAACAACAGTGCTTCAGGCTATTGGAAAGCCACGCTGGGCCTCCTGACCAAGATCCTGATCATCTGGTTCGTGGTCTCGTTCGGTGCCGGCATCCTCTTTGCGCCCGCGCTCAACAGCATCTCGCTGGGAGGCTATCCGCTCGGGTTCTGGTTCGCCCACCAGGGGTCGATCTACATCTTCATCGCGCTGATCTTCTACTACGCGAAGAAGATGGGAGACATCGATCGCCAGTTCGACGTCCACGAGGAGTAAGAGGATTATGGATCTTCAAACCGTTACCTACCTGGTGGTCGGCGCGTCCTTCGCGCTGTACATCGGCATCGCCATCTGGGCGCGTGCCGGGAGCACCAGCGAGTTCTATGCCGCGGGTGGCAGTGTGCACCCGGTCACCAACGGCATGGCCACCGCGGCCGACTGGATGTCGGCGGCTTCCTTCATCTCCATGGCGGGCCTGATCGCCAACATGGGCTACGGCGGCGGCCTGTTCCTGATGGGCTGGACCGGCGGCTATGTCCTGCTGGCGATGCTGCTGGCCCCGTACCTGCGCAAGTTCGGCAAGTTCACCGTGCCGCAGTTCATCGGCGACCGCTTCTACTCGAAGACGGCCTCGACGGTGGCTGTGGTGTGCCTGCTGACCGCGTCGCTGACCTACATCATCGGCCAGATGACCGGCGTCGGCGTGGCCTTCTCGCGCTTCCTTGGCGTCTCCAGCGAGACCGGCATCTACATCGGCCAGGCGATCGTGTTCCTGTATGCGGTGTTCGGCGGCATGAAGGGCATCACCTACACCCAGGTTGCGCAGTACATCGTGCTGATCGCCGCCTACCTGGTGCCGGCCTTCTTCATCTCGCTGCAGCTCACCGGCAACCCGCTGCCCCAGCTCGGCCTCGGGTCGACCATGGTCGGCACCGACACCTCGCTGCTCGCCAAGCTCGACCTGATCGTGAAGGACCTCGGCTTCGACCAGTACACGACCTCGATCCCGGGCAGCACGCTCAACATGTTCATGTACACGCTGTCGCTGATGATCGGCACCGCGGGCCTGCCGCACGTCATCATGCGATTCTTCACCGTCCCCACGGTGAAGGACGCGCGCAGCTCGGCGGGTTGGGCGCTGGTCTTCATTGCGCTGCTGTACACCACCGCACCTGCGGTCGGCGCGATGGCCAAGCTGAACCTGCATGGCACGGTTAATGCTGCGGTCGGTCTTGAGAGCAATGCCGAAGGCAAGCTGGTGGTGAACCCGGCCACAGTCAAGGCCAACGCCGACCTGTACGCCACCGAGTCCAGCCTGCAGTACGAGCAGCGCCCCGAGTGGATGAAGCGTTGGGAGAAGACCGGTCTGCTGAAGTTCGAGGACAAGAACGGCGACGGCCGCATCCAGTACTACAACGACAAGACCAAGGACGCCGATGCCAAGGCCAAGGCCGCGGCCGCGGGTTGGAAGGGCAACGAGCTCACGGTGAACGCCGACATCATGGTGATGGCGAACCCCGAGATCGCGCTGCTGCCCAACTGGGTGATCGCGCTGGTCGCCGCGGGTGGTCTGGCTGCCGCATTGTCGACCGCCGCCGGTCTGCTGATGGCGATCTCGTCCGCGGTGTCGCACGACCTGGTGAAGAACGTGTTTGCGCCGAGCATCAGCGACAAGAACGAGCTGCTGGTGGGCAAGATCTCGATGGCGGTGGCGATCGTGATCTCCGGCTACCTCGGTCTCAACCCGCCGGGCTTCGCCGCCGGTACGGTCGCGCTGGCCTTCGGTATCGCGGCTTCGTCGCTGTTCCCGGCGATCATGATGGGCATCTTCTCCAAGAAGATGAACAAGGAAGGCGCGATCGCGGGCATGCTGGCCGGTCTCTTCGTCACGCTGTTCTACGTGTTCGCGCACAAGGGCATCTTCTTCGTGAAGGGCACCGAGTTCATCGACCTGATCGGCGGCCCGAACAGCTTCTTCGGCATCACGCCGGAAGCCTTCGGTGCGGTGGGTGCGATGGTGAACTTCATCGTCGCGGTCGTGGTCGACAAGGTGACCAAGGAGCCGCCGGAGCACATCCAGCACATGGTCGAGTCGGTGCGTATCCCGCGCGGTTCGAAGCTGGTGGACGGCGCCCACTAAGCAGCGTCCGGCAACTGTCGGGCAGCACCATCCGGCGCGGGCCGGATGGTGCGGACGGAGCCCCGCCGGTCGGATAGGCGGGGCTTTTTATTTCCGGAAAGTGGTACCGTGCAGGACGGCGATCGACTCGCCGCCCATGCTGGAGTCGAGAATGATCCTCAACGCAAGCATCGCCCTCAACTGGATACTGTTCCTCGCCCTGTTCCCGATCGCCTTCTTCTGGTTCCGGCGGGCGTGGCGGATCCTGTTCAGGCGGGATTTCTCCGAGGTCGCGCTGAAGGGCGGCATGCCGCCGCCGAACCCGGAGCGCTATGCGCCCTACACGCTTGCGATCAACCTGATCGGCGGTGGGGTGATCGTCTTCGTGATCCTCGGCATCGTGACCGGCAGCATGGACTTCGACACCTGGACCGCGAGCGCGGGGGTGACGATCTGGATGAAGTTCTTCCTGGATTTCGCGCTCGGCCGGCATGCGCACCCGATCGTGCCGCGGCGCAAGAAGGTCGAGCAAGGCAAGCCCTCTGCAGAGCACTGAAGTACGCCGCATGCCCTGCGAGCGGGCGCCGGCCTTTAGTGCCGGCTGTTGAAGCGGTAGCGCCGGTCGAGCCGGTTCATGGCGAGCACGTAGATCACGATGATCGCGAGATACACCAGCAGCGCCCCTTGGGCGAACAGATAAAAACCCAGCGGAAAGCCGAGAAAGCTCACCGTGTTGAGCGCGCTGGCGAAATATCCTCCGACGAAGGTCACGCCGAACCACACGCCGAGCAGCGTGAAGGTGAGGCGGAGATTGCTGCGCCAGTAGGCGCGCTGGCGTTCGTCGAGTTCCATTCCAGTCGCAGGCGGCCCGCCCGACCCCTCGCGGAGTCGGGCGCTGCGGGCCTTCTTAGTGGTTGCCGTTGCCGTTGGAGAACACCCGCGCCAGCTCGGCCTGGACGTCCTGCGGTGCCGGCTCGTGGCCGCCGGCCTCGAGCACGAACTCGCTCTCGCCGGCGCAGATCGCCTTCAGCCGGCTCTCGAAGCCTTCCAGCGCAGCCATCGGCACGCGCGCCGAGATCAGCGTCCACCCCGGCGCCGGGCTGTCGGTCGCGGTCAGGCGCCCGCGGCGGCCGGCGAGCTCCGCGCTCACCTCGCCGAAGAGCGCATCCGCCACCTTCACCTGCACGTCGAGCAGGGGCTCGAGCAGGATCGGACGCGCGCCCAGCACGGCTTCGAGCAAGGCATGGCGGCCGGCGGTGACGAAGGAGACCTCGTTCGAGTCGACCGCGTGATGCTTGCCATCGGTGACCACGACGCGCAGGTCCTGCAGCGGGAAGCCCGCGAGCGCGCCCTCGGCGAGCGCCTGGCGCACGCCCTTCTCGACCGCGGGCATGAAGTTGGTCGGGATCGTGCCGCCCTTGACCTCGTCGCCCAGTTCGATGCCGGCGCCGCGCGGCAGCGGCTCGACGCGCAGCGCGACCTCGCCGAACTGGCCGGCGCCGCCGCTCTGCTTCTTGTGGCGGTAGCGTGCCTCGGCCACCACGGTGATCGTCTCGCGGTAGGGGATGCTCGGCGTGGCGGTGTCGAGCTGCAGGTTCCAGCGCGTGGAAAGCTCCTCGAGCACGATCTTGAGGTGCTGCTCGCCCAGGCCGCGCACTACGGTGCGGCGGTTGCGCGGATCGAAGCTGACCTCGAGGCAGGGGTCTTCCTCCATCAGGCGGGCGAGCGCCTCGGAGAGCTTCTGCTCGTCGGCCGGCTTGCGTGTCATCAGCGCGAGGCCGAACACCGGCTGCGGCCAGGCGGCGGGGGCGAGGTGGTAGTAGTCCTCGTCGTGCGAGTCGTGCAGCACCGCGTCGCGGGTCAGCTCGTCGACGCGCGCCACCGCGCACAGGTCGCCGGGCACCGCGAGTTGGGTCTCGACCGTGTTCTTGCCCTGCATGCGCAGCAGGTGGGCGACCTTGAAGGGCTTGCGGCCGTCGCCGATGTAGAGCTGCGAGTTGGGCGTGACCTGGCCCTGATGCACCCGGAACAGGCCGAGCTTGCCGCGGTAGGGGTCGTTGGCGATCTGGAAGACATGGGCGACGACGTGGCGCTCGGCATCGAGCGCGACCTCGACCGCTTGCGCCGCCGCGCCCTCGCCCTTGAGGAAGGCGGGCACGTTGGCCTCGGTGGGGTCGGGGGCGAGCTTGCCGAGGATGTCGAGCAGCTCGCGCACGCCGGCGCCGCTGCGCGCGGAGACGAAGCACACCGGCACCAGGTGGCCCTCGCGCAGGGCCTGCTCGAAGGGGGCGTGGAGCTGCTCGGGGTCGAGCGACTCGCCCTGCTCGAGGTACTGCGCCATCAGCGCCTCGTCGAGCTCGACGACCTGGTCGACGATCGCGTCGTGGGCGGCCGAGGGGCTGGAGAAGGCGGTGGCGGCGCTGCTGTCCGGCGCGAAGAAGCAGTCGATGACGCGGCTGCCGTCGGCTGCGGGCAGGTTGATCGGCAGGCACTCGCGGCCGAAGGTGGCGGCGATGGCGTCCATCAGCGCGCCGAGGTCGGCGCCCGGGGCGTCGATCTTGTTGACCACGATCATGCGGCACTTGCCCTTCGCGGCGTCCATCATGCGCCGGGTGCCGCTCTCGATGCCGGCCGCGGCGTTGATCACCACCGCGGCGGTGTCGGCCGCGGGTAGCGCGACCAGGGCGCGGCCGCACAAGTCGGGCAGGCCCGGGGTGTCGAGCAGGTTGATCCAGTGGCCCGCCCACTCCAGGTGAACGAGCGCCGCATGCAGCGAGTGGCCCATCGCTTTTTCCTGCGGGTCGAAGTCCGCGACCGTATCGCCGCGCTCCACGCTGCCGGGCGCACCGATCTCGCCGGCGGCGGCGAGCAAGGCCTCGACGAGGGTGGTCTTGCCGCTGCCGGCGTGGCCGAAGAGGGCCAGGTTGCGGATGTCGTGAACCGAGCGGGGTGTCATCGTGTGCCTCCCTTGCGATTGAATGCGGATGCCCTCAAGTCTGTGCCTGTCGCGGTGCGAAGGCAATCCGCCGGGGCGATCGCAGTCGGCGGGAGCCGGCGCAGCGAACCGATCGCGCGGGATCGTTCGCGTTCGAGCTACGGTGTATCGCGACTTGCGTCGCTCCCACGAGAGCGGCTGCGCTTCCGGGGTGGTGCGGCGATCGCGACTTGCGTCGCTCCCACGAGAGCGGCTGCGCTTCCGGGGCTGCGCCGTGATCGCGACTCGCGACGCTCGTACGAAGGCCACCGCGTTTCCGGAACGGCGCCGTAGGAGCGACGCGAGTCGCGATCTCCGGCCTCCCGGCCCGCGCGCGGGCTCAGGCGCTGCGCAGGCCGGCGAGACGGGTGAAGAGGATGGCCGCGAGCGGGAGCACGAGCGCGATCACCGTCACCGTGACCAGCAGCGCGCCGAGCTCGCCATAGTCGGCCGGCGTGGTGATCGCACCGGTGGCGGCGTCCTTGACCTCGCGCGCGATCGTGTACAGCTCGTTCAGATACTTGGTGCCGAGCTGCGAGGCCGACAGCGCGAGGTTGGTGAAGGAGGCCATCACCGCGAAGAAGGTCGCCTTCAGGTGCGGCGGCGCCGAGTTCGCGATCCAGGCCAGCATCGGCACCATCGACACCTGGCCGAGCGGCGACTCGAGCGCGGTGTTGGCGATGGCGATGAAGCGCGCGTCCACCACGCCGCCGGTGTGCGCCGCGGTCCATTCGTGCAGGCCGTGGAACATGCCGATGATCGGCAGCGACAGCGCGGTGGTGGTGACGGTGAGGAAGATCACGATCTGCGCGATCGACTTCTCGGCCATGAAGCGGCGGAAGAGGAACAGGCCGGCGAGCGTCAGCGCGCTGGTGATGAGGTCGAGCCGCGACAGGAAGCTCTGGTCGAAGCCGAGCTCGTCGATCATCCACCAGCTCGCGCCCGCGCCCGGGCCGGGCAGGGCGCGGAAGGCGAAGATGATGATCACCGTGCCGAGCAGGGTGCGCGCGGCCTCGGGCGAGAGCTCGCGCAGCAGGCGGCTGATCATGAAGCCGATGATGGTGAACGAGGCCGCGAAGATGATCTCCTGGCCGTATTCGATGCCGGACAGCCCGACAGTGATGGTCAGCGCCACGAACACCGCGCTGCCGCCGAGGATCCACCCGTTGGGCGTGGTCTTCTCTTCCGGATCGTGGAGCAGGCGGTCGATGTCGGCGCGGCTGCGCCCGAGCGCGGCCAGCCGCTTCGCCTCGCGGCGCTTGAGGAAGCCGCCGAGCAGCACGCCGCTCACCGACAGCAGCGGGATGATCAGCGCGAGCTCGTAGATGCGCAGGTAGATCGAGACCTTCTCCACCTCGGGCAGGGCCTCCGAGCCCTGGAACATCACCACGTTGGCGAGCGACACCAGCACCGTGCCGCCGATGATCGCCACCCGGCCGAGCATCTGCATGGTGGTGTGCATCAGGCGGACTGCTTCCGGCGGGATCGGCTCGCCGCGCGCGTCCAGCCGCGGCACGGCCTCGACCGTCATGGCGTCGGCCACCGCGTCCTGCATCACGTAGCCCACCGGCGACAGCAGCACCGACAGCACGAACCAGGCCTCGATCGGCATCACCGCGCGCATCGCATCCGGGTTGCCGATGAGCCCGATCATGACCAGCAGGCTGGCGGCGATCAGCGTGGCGCCCAGATAGACCAGCCCGGCCTTGTAGCGCCACAGCAGGTCCACCAGATGCCCGATCGGCATCTTCAGCGCCCACGGGATACCGGCCCAGAAGCCGAGCGCGGCGAGGAAGGCGGCCGACAGGCCGAGGTAGTCCTTGACGAAGAAGGTGCCGACGATGCCGGTGAGGCCGGATACCCCCGCCGCGCAATACACCATCAAGGGCGGCAGGTAGGAGAGCCGCATCTCGCGGCCGAGCTCGAGCAGGTTGCGGTCGAACCAGCGGTAGATGGCGTGCAGCACTTGGTCGGCCCCTCGTCGTCGGGTCGTGTCGGATTCTGTTTGTTCTTGCGTCTTGCGCGCCCCGGACAGCCGTCAGCTCGCGAACAGCCGCTCCACCCAGGGCATGATCCAGGGCAGGGACACCGCGGTGATCAGTCCGTTCAATCCCATCGCCAGCGCGGCGAAGGCGCCCGCCTGCTCGCTGACCTGGAAGGCGCGCGCGGTGCCGATGCCGTGCGAGGCGATGCCGATCGCGAAGCCGCGCACGGCGTGATCGCCGATGTGCAGGCGATTCAGTACGCTGCGGCCGGCCACCGCGCCGATGATGCCGGCGCTGATCACCAGCACCGCGGTGAGCGAGGGCAGGCCGCCGATGCGCTCGGCCACGCCCATGGCGATCGGCGTGGTCACGCTCTTGGGGGCGAGCGACATCAGCGATTCGCGGCTGCCGCCGAGCAGGGCGCCGATGCCCCAGGCCGACAGCGCCGCGGTCAGCGAGCCGGCGACGAGCGCGATCAGCAACGGGCCGGCCATCGACTTCAGGCGCGGCCACTGCGCGTGGAGCGGGATCGCCAGCGCGACCGTGGCCGGGCCGAGCAGGAAGTGCACGAACTGCGCGCCGTCGAAATAGCGCTGGTAGGGCGTACCGGTGGCGAGCAGCAGGCTGGCGAGGATGGCCACGCTGATCAGCACCGGGTTGGCGATCGGATGGAAGCCGACGCGCTTGTAGATCCAGAACGCAGCCTGGTAGGCGAGCAGGGTCAGCGTCAGCCCGAGGAGTGGCGAGGTGGACAGATAGACCCAGATTTCCTCGAGGTTCGGGTTCATTTGCCGGCCTCCGTCGTCGGCTTCGGGCGCTTGTGGGTGAGTGCCTGGAGCACCAGCGCGGTCACCGCCAGTGCGAGGAAGGTGCTGAGGAACAGCGCCACCACCAGCGGCAGCCATTCGGCGGCGATGCGGTCGCCGTAGATGACGATGCCGGTGCCCGCCGGCACGAACAGCAGCGACAGGTGCTGCAGCAACTGGCCGGAGGTCTGGCGCAGATCCTCGCCCGGACCGCCGCGCACGAGCAGCGCGAGGAAGAGCAGGGCCATGCCGATCACCGGGCCGGGAATCGGCAGCGCCAGCGCGCGCGCGATCACCTCGCCGACGAGCTGGAAGACGAGAAGCAGGGTCAGGGCGGCGATCATGGTCGGAGTCCCTCGCGAAGTCACTGGAAT
>WBZU01001810.1_pt1 | contig 15482 bp, 8 predicted proteins | sample 5204311 | NCBI WGS metagenome assembly WBZU01 (sample SAMN12344359, study PRJNA552823) | activated sludge metagenome | biome: Activated sludge suspended growth; feature: Nitrification reactor; material: Wastewater; isolation source: activated sludge from nitrification reactor of wastewater treatment...
CGGGATCGCTTCGAGGTTCCCTTCGAGGTAATTGGCGAGCGTTGCTTCGAGCGCCACGAGGGGCAGTCGCCCGAGGCGCAACGCGCGAGCGAGCGGATCGCGGCGACAACGTTCCACGAGTTCACGCTGGCCCACGATCGCGCCGCCTTGGGGACCTCCAAGCACTTTGTCGGTACTGAAACAAACGATGTCCGAACCATTCGCGATCGAATTTTTCACGGTGGGTTCGTCGGACAAACCAAGGGCTCGAAGATCGATCATCGCGCCGCCGCCGAGGTCTTCGAGCAGAAGGAGGTGTTTGTCATGAGCGAACTTGGCCAGCTGGGCGTGGTCCGGACGATCCACGAAACCAACTTGGCGAAAGTTGCCTTGGTGCACACGCAAAATGGCTACGGCATCCGGGTTTGTCTCGAGCGCACGAGCGTAATCCGCGACGCGGGTCTTATTTGTCGTGCCCACTTCGACGAGGCGTGCGCCGGATCGAGCCATGACATCGGGGACGCGAAATCCACCGCCTATTTCGACGAGTTCGCCGCGAGAAACGATCACCGGACGTCCGGCCGCCAAAGCGCCCAGCATGAGCAACACGGCGGCGGCATTGTTGTTGACGACGAGCGCCGCTTCCGCGCCCGAGAGCTCACACAACGCATCCTCGGCAAACGCGCCACGACGCCCGCGTTTACCCGTGTCGAGGTTGATCTCGATCGACGTGTATCCGGCCGCCGAATGCGCAAGAGCTTCGACGGCGCGAGCTCCCAACGGGGCTCGTCCCAGGTTCGTGTGCAACACGACGCCCGTCGCATTGATCACGCGTTGTGCACGTGAGCGCAGCATGTCGTCCGCTCGATGCGCCACACGTTGTGCGACCTCATCGAGCGATGGCGGCGTGACACCTTCGCGTAACTGTTGTCGCGCAACTTCGAGCGTTTCGCGCACGAAACGCGTGACCAAGCTCCGGCCGAGTCGTTTGCACGCTTGATCGAGGAACGGATGTCCCACGACGTGATCGACGCGTGGCAACCCTCGACGTTGATCGCTTCCCATCCCTGCCGTTTCCTCCTCGTGCCCTGACTGCTAAATCTCTAGCGGTTCTTCGTCGGCTCTTATCGTTCATTTTTGCCGGGCTTGCTTATGCGTTGTCGACGCAGACCGGAGACACTCTCGAGGAGATGATGCGAACGTACGGCACCTTGTCGCGTGCGGGCCTTTTTGCCGTGGTCGCGTTGACGACGGCTTTGGTGAACCACGAAGCTCGAGCCGGGTGGCCTCCACCGCCGGAAGCAACCTCGGTCGACGTCGCCGATCCCCAGAATTGGCCCGACGATCCCGCCTACGGTTTTTCCGCGACTGTCGACGGTCAATGGACGCATTACGGGTTCATGCCGGATGCCGCGACCGGGGTGACCCGTCGGCCAAGTGAAACCGCGTCGGGAATGAGCGTCGACTTGGCCTGGCGTTTTTCCATCGGAGATCCACGCGTCATTATCGCCGTCACGGACACCGGCGTTCTGTGGGACGAACCTGATCTCGTCGACAAACTCGTCATCAACCATCGCGAGCTTGCGGTGCACAAACCGATGCACGCGGATCAATCGACGTGTGGTGGCGCAGGAGAGCTGGCCGGGTTCGACTGCAATGACGATGGAGCGCTCACCATTGCCGACTACGCCGAGTCGTTGAACGTCGCGACGGACGATCGAAACGGTAACGGCATCATCGATCCGGGCGACTTGATCCTCGCTTATTCGGACGGCATCGACGACGACAACAACGGCTACGTCGACGACATCGCGGGCTGGGATTTTCTCAAGGACGACAACGATCCTTTCGACGACACGCGCGATGGACACGGTACGCGCGATGCGCTCGTTGCCGGCGCCTCGACGAACAATGGTCTCGGTGCGGCAGGAGTTTGTCCGCGATGTCGCATCTTGCCGTTACGCGTGGGTGACAGCGTCGTCGCAGATGCGCAGGACTTCGCGCAAGCGATCGTCTACGCGACGGATTTCGGGGCGAAGGTTGTTCAGTCCGCGGTCGAAACGGTCAACATGACGCGATACGCGGACGCGGCGCTTTCCTACGCGTACGGCCACGAAGTTCTCGTCGTCACGGCATCTTCGCACGTCGGTTCGCGGCGCATGGATCTCCCCGCGACTTCAAACCACACGTTGGTCGCTCACGCGCTCGGGTACGACGGAACGGACATAAGCAAGTCGCACAGTTTTCTCGCGGCGCGTCCTTGTGCGCAGTTTGGCAATCAGAACTTCCTGTCGATCTCGAGCGCCACGTGCGGCACGGGCGTGGCTGGAGCACTGGCCGGGATCGCGGGACTCATGGCCTCCGCAACGCTCGAATACGGCCCCACGCCGGGCCTCACCGCGGGCGAGATGCAAGCGCTGTTGATCAACGCGACCGACGATGTCGACGTCGCCGAATCGCGCGTTCCCGGCTCGTCGTACGCCCCTTCGCAACCGGGATTCGATGAACGCTTCGGCTACGGGCGTCTCAACGCCAATCGCGCGCTCGAACAGATCGTCGCGAAGCGAATTCCTCCGCAGATCGATCTGATTTCGCCGCGATGGTTCGAAGCGTTGCCCGCGGACAAACTGGGAACACCCATCGAGATTCACGCGGCCATCGGAGCGGCCCGAGCAAATGCGTACGACTACACCGTGGATTGGGCGGGAGGTGTCGAGCCGCTCGAAGCCGCGTTCGACGGCCACGTCTTGGCCAAGCTGGAGAACCTCGATCCCACGATGCCGGTCGACTCCGACACACCGCTTGCTCTACTCGATGTGCGGCACGTGCTCGCGCTCCTCGAGGGTGACGCTGCGCCTCCCGAGCAGGTTCATCACAACGTCACGGTTCGTATTCGCGCCACTGCGCACTACGGCGGCGAGGTGGGAGATGTTTCGACGGAAGTGCGGCGGACGTATTACCTCAACGCCGATCCCGACCTCGCTCCGGGGTTTCCCGTCGTGCTTGGCGACAGCCTCGAATCGAGTCCCAAGATCGCGGACATCGACGGGGATGGGCGACGGGATCTGGTTGTCCTGACAAGCGGGGGACAGGTTTTTGCATTTGCTTTGACCAAACTGGGTCCCGTACCTCTGGCCGGTTTTCCTTTCCAAACGAATTTGGTCGATGGTCTCCAGACCTCGACGACGGCGGAGATTCCCAACTACGGCGGCGCTCCCGCGTATGCGTCGATGGGCATCTCGGTGGACGTCGCGCGTGAAGGGTTTGTCAACGCGCCGGCCGTGGCGGATCTCGACGGCGATGGCTCGGTCGAGATTGTCGCGTCGTCGTTTGGCGGGACCATCTATGTCATCGAGCCCGACGGTTCGTCTCGGCCGGGTTTTCCCAAGTCGCTTCCCCGGATACCCTCTTGCCCGCCGACGAACATCGCGCCGGATGCACCGTGCATGGACGAGAAAAACCACTTGGCTCGCGGCACGTGGGCGTCTCCGGTGCTCGTGGATCTCGACGGCGACGGCGCATTGGAGATCACGCAGGCGGCATTCGACGGTCGGATTCATGCGTTCGATGCGGCGGGAAATGACGTGGCCGGCTTTCCGCTCGACGTGCGGTTTTCGGCGCCCGAAGAAGCGATCGTCCACGGACGCATCGTCGCCACGCCGGCCATTGGAGACATGAACGATGATGGCATCGTCGACATCGCGGTGGCTTCCGGAGAACTGCTCGGACAAACCAGCAACCTCGGCGTCTTGTATCTGCTCGACGGTCGGGGCTCGAACGCGCCGCTCGGACCGGTGCTCGCCGGCTGGCCCATCACGATGCCTTCGGCCGATGCGACACCGTTTGTCGGCGAGGGGTTGACGAGTTCTCCGGCGATGGGTTTGTTTGGAACAACGCGCGCCGTCGTGGCTCACGGCAACGTGGGTACGCCGTTCATCTTGCCTGCAACGCCGGGCGCTCAAAAGCTCGCGGGAGAGCTCCCCAAGTCAGCCCTTCCGCAACGGAGTGGACAAACACCTCGCGGCTTGGATGCGCCCGATCGGTTTGGCGCGTTGTCTCGCGAAGCTCAGCCCAACACGATGCTCGGCTTGCTTTCGAGTACGTCGTTGGGTGACGTCGATCAAGACGGCGTTCCGGACGTCGTAACCGCGGGAGGTTCCGCTGCCCTTGCCAGTCGTCTGCGCGGAGATGATGCCGGTGACCGGGGCAAACACATGCTTGCGGTTTGGAGTGGCGCAACAGGCACGATGCTGCCGGGTTCGCCCTACCCTCTGGAAGATTTCAGTTCGTTGCAGGATCGCGCCATCGCCGATCTCGATGGCGACGATTATCCCGAAGTCATCGGCGGAACCGGAGGCCAGTTGCTCCACGCGTACAACGCGTGCGGCCAAGAGCCCGAGGGTTTTCCCAAGTTCACGGGGCAGTGGATCGCAGGAACACCGACCGTCGGCGACCTCGATGGCGATGGATCACTCGAGCTGGCGGTGGGTACTCGCAGTGGAGCGCTTTATGTTTGGCGAACGCGAGGCCGCACGGACGGGGTGATTGCTTGGGAGAGCTTTCATCATGACAACCGCAACACGGGCAACCTCGAGACACCGCTCGACCAAGGTGTTCTGCGTAAAACCCACGTAGCGCTCACCGAGCAGATGTGTCGCCTCGCCGTGACTTCATCGGCCTTCGGAGGCGTTGGCGGTTGCGGCTGCGCGCTCGTGGAAACGCGGGATGGCCCCGCACCATTTGCTCTATTTCTCGGGGCGATCGCGCTGCGGGCGGCGAGACGACGCGTGCGTCGAAGAGCTTCGTTGTAAAGTCGACGCACATGGCATCTCCGGTGCACATCTACCTCTCTCCCGGCATGTTCGGCTTCGCGCGGCTCGCATCGTTCGAGTACTTCGAGCACGTGGTCAAAGCACTGGACGAACGCTTTCGCAGTCGCGGGCGTCAGGTGTCCGTGCACATCTGCGACGTGCATCCAACCGCGAGCATTTGTCGGCGGTCGATGAAGCTTGCGCGCATGATCGCGGCCACGTCCGGCAAGGACAACGGTCCGATCCACATCGTCGGTCACTCAACGGGCGGTCTCGATGCGCGTATGGTCGCCTCGCCGACCACGCGGATCCCGGGAGTTAGTCCAGACGAACTTACGTGGTTGCCACGGCTTGCGTCGGTGACGACGATGAACACGCCGCACTTCGGCACGCCTCTGGCGGCGTTTTTCGCCACGGTGAGCGGTCAACGATTGCTTTACGCGATCTCGGCGCTGACCGTCACGGCGCTCAAGCTCGGCGCTCCACCCCTCGCCGCCACGTCGGCTCTCGTCGCGGCGTTCGGGCGTTTGTCAATCGGTAACATCGAGCTCGACATCATCAACCGGTCGGTGGATGCCGTGGCCAAAGTGCTGGACGAAGCCGCGAGCCGCGAGTTGCGGAATTGGCTGGATTTGCTGCGCGAGGATCAAGGTGCGATCGTGCAAACGATGCCCGAATCGATGGACTTGTTTCAAGCGAGCGTCGAGGATCGTCCCGGTGTTCGGTATCAGTCTGTCGCGACGTACGCTCCGCAAAACGCGGTGACGGATTGGCTGGCAGCGTTACGGTCCCCATGGGCGGCCATGAGCGCGACCATTTTCACGGCGTTGTACAATCTCACGGCCCGAATTGATCCGCGGTATCCGTGCGCGCCTGCCGATGGGGTTGCGCAAGCCAAACTCAAGGCGATGCTTGGGGAAGTGATCGATCCGGGGGCAAACGATGGGATTGTCCCGGTCACTTCGCAGATTTGGGGAGACCTCATCTGGGTGGGCAAAGCGGATCACCTGGACATCGTGGGGCACTTCCCCGGTCCCGGCGGGCACACGGATTGGTTGGCGAGCGGCGCGCGTTTTCAGCGCGTTCGGTTCGACGTCGTGATGGATCGCATCGTCGCCGGCATGATTGTCGGGGAACAACTGCAACAGGCACGAAATCCCGTTTCCGAGCGTGCACCTTCCAGTTCGTCGATGCAAACTAGGGCATGAGTTTGCCTCGACCATCGTTGTCCGTACTTCACGACGAACTCATTACATGCCGCCGATGCGAACGGCTGGTTTCCTGGCGGGAAGACGTGGCCGCGACGAAACGTCGGGCCTATCGGGATGAGGAGTATTGGGGGCGACCGGTGCCCGGGTTTGGAGATCCAAACGCGTCTTTGGTGCTCGTCGGTCTCGCGCCGGGTGCGCATGGCGCCAATCGCACCGGACGCATGTTCACCGGCGATCGCTCGGGCGAATTCCTCTACGCCGCACTGCATCGCGCCGGGGTTGCTTCGCAAGCCGAGAGCATCGGGCGCGGTGACGGCCTCGAGCTACGCGGGGTCTTCATCACGGCACCTTGTCGTTGCGCGCCGCCGGACAACAAGCCCACGCCCGGCGAGCTCGAGGTTTGTCGCGCATGGTTTGTCGCGGAGCTGCAGCTCCTGCCTCGGGCCCGGGTCTATCTGGCCCTGGGCAAAATCGGCTACGACGCGCTGCTGGGATTGTCCAAGCAAACATCTGGGACAGGACAAACCAATTCGTCGAAAGCACCGGCTTTCGCGCATGGGGTGTCGACTCGGATCTTGGATCCGCGGGGAACGGGGGAAAATGCGTGGTTATTCGCGAGTTACCACGTGAGTCAGCAGAATACGCAAACAGGGAAACTCACCGCGGCGATGTTCGATGACGTCTTGGCCCGAGCCCTGACGTGCAGCCGAGCCTGAGAATCGCGACGGCGTTCAGTTCTTGGCGACGAGCTTTTGCAGTTCGCCGGACTGATGCATCTCGAGAAGGATGTCGCTTCCGCCGATGAACTTTCCGTCGATGTAGACTTGGGGGATGGTCGGCCAGTTGGAAAATTCCTTGATTCCCTGGCGAATTTCCGGGTCTTTCAGGACGTTCACGTCCTTGAATTCGGCGCCTGCGGCTTGGAGGATCTTTGCCGCTCGGTCGGAAAAACCGCACTGCGGGAAGGATTTGGTGCCTTTCATGAAGAGCACCACGCGGTTTTGATCGATGATTTCTTGGATTTTGCCTTTGACGTCACTCATGACCCACCTTCAACGGCCCTAACGTAGCGTAACTTGGGACGGATGCACGGTGGAGTATCGGGGGAGGCGTCGAAAACGTCGCGAACGTCCCGCCAAACCATTTTTCGAGAAAATACAATTTGCCGGGTGAAGAGTGCACCTGGTCATTCAATTGACCACGACGGACGGCATTTTTAACGAAGGCACAAGGTCGAAAACCCGAAAATTCATGAGAAATGCTTGGACGGGGCGCGAGGGGCGCGGGTATCGTCAATCGGCTTCCTCGAAATGCCCCTCCGAGCTTATCGCTGGGTTGTCCTGGGGCTTAATTGGCCAACATCAATCCAAGGAGACCACCGATGCTGTCGTTCTCGAAAAGTGCTTTATGCCTTCTTCTGGCGAGTCCATTGATTGCGGCGGTTATCGCCACCGGCTGTAGCGACACGCCGGGCACGGGCGGCACCGCGGGGAGCGGAGCAACGGCGAGCACGAGCTCCGGGACCGCGGGAAGCGGCAACGGCTCGACGGGTGGTTCGGGTGGCGGCGCAACGGGTGGTGCCGGCGGCGCGAGTTCGTCCTCGGGAACGGGTGGCACGGGCGCATGGGCTCCCGATGGCGGCGGGTTTGTTATGACAACCTGCGTGAACCAGATTTATCTCTGCGGCGACACGCTCGACAACGACGGCGACGGCCTCATCGATTATCAAGATCCGGATTGCCTCGGGCCTTGCGACAACAGCGAAGACGGCTTGAGTCTCAACATTCCCGGCGGTGATGGTCCGGCGTGCACCGTCGATTGTTATTGGGATTCAAACTCGGGAAGCGGCAATGACGGTTGCTACTGGAATCACCAATGTGATCCGCTGTCTGTCGCTCCAAACTATTATCCCGAGCCTTGGAACGGGAACAAGTGCCAATACAACGCCAACGCCAACACGCCTGGGACAAACCTGAGCTGCGATCAGTTGCTGAACCAACAGCCGGCCACCTGCTTGTCCATTTGCCCGGATCTGACACCAAACGGTTGCGACTGCTTCGGTTGCTGCGTCCTCTACAAGGACGGCAAGGAGTACGGCCCGGTTTGGCTCGGCACCGAAGACGGCGCCGGCAACTACACGTGTAAACTGGACAAACTCGGCACGGCGGACCAGGACAAGGCGTGTGCGCCGTGTACGCAGGTCAAGAACGAGTGTTACAACGGCTGTGGCAAGTGCGAGCTTTGCATCGGCAAGACGCCAGATGACCTTCCGCCCGAGTGTTTCCCGCCGCCTCCGCCGGATGGTGGAACCGACGGTGGTAGCAGCAGCAGCAGCAGCAGCAGCAGTAGCGGTGGTGGCTCGGACGGCGGATCGCCTCCTCCGCCGCCTCCGCAATGCTCGACAGGCGTGCAGCCTTGCGGTTTACCGGGTCAGGACCTTTGCGCAGTCGGCTATTCGTGCATCACGGGTTGCTGCATCCAGAACCCGAAGTAAGTCGCCGATGGGTGACGCCGGGCGTCGCGGTTTTGCCCGACCCGGCGTCGGCCAAACTCACTTCACCTTCGAGCACAAATTCGGTGTAAGAACTTCCCCCGTCGAACGTCTTCATTCCGAGCGCTCGGACACGCATGAGGCCCAGCGCTCGAATGACGTGCGGCCTCGGGCCGTGTGCTTCGACAAACTTCGCAAGGAGCCTCCAGAATGCGCCTCTCCGTTATCGTTTCCGCGGCCACGCTCGCCCTCGTTTGCGGCTGTGGTGGTTCGTCGCAGGACCCCAACGACCCCGCGAATCAACAGAATCAATTCGGGCAATACACGCCGCCCGCAAGCAACACGACGCCGCCGGGTGGCTATACGGCCCCGCCAAACGGAACGACCACCGCACCTCCGGCCGGGACCGGAATGCCGGGCACGGGCGCGGCGAGCGGCAGCCCGGCAACGCCGATCGCGGTCCCCGCAGCTGCGGCGATTCAACCCCTCTTGACGCAACTCGCTGCGGGTGAAGTTCAAGGCATGCAACCCGAAGGTTCGGCCTTCGCCGGCAACTTCCAAGAGGGTCAAGTCCTCGAGCAGCAGTTCACGATTCAAGCCGGCAAGTGCTACTCGGTCGTCGCGGCCAGCATGGGCATCCAAGAGCTCGACGTTCAGCTCGTTCTCAACCCCGCCCCGCTTCCGCCGCAAGTCCTCGCGCAAGACAACACGCAAGGCGGAACGGCCGTTCTCGGCGGCAAAGCCAGCGGTTGTTTCAAGAACGCGCTCCCCCTCGGCGGCCCGGGCAAAATCGTCGTGAAAGCGACGCGCGGTGCCGGTCTCGCCATCGCGCAGATCTACATCAAGTAGTCCACGCCAAACCCCGTTCAATCCTTTGGGGCTTCGGATCGCCCGCGGCGTTCTGCGCGCCAAACACATCGAAACCTCCGTCCTCCCTCGATTCGTGCACGACGTGCTCACGTTTCGCGGCCCGATCTTCGCAACGAGCGTCGACAGTTCATCGTCACGACCTCCAAACGACGCGTGGGGCGCGGAAGATGCAAACGCATGGATCCACTTCATCCGGCCCCGGTTCGTCCTCGCCTGAAAACAATCGCGAAACCCGCCGTCAGGATGAACCCCAGCAATCCATTTTCAGGGTCGAAGGTTTATCGTGCAGGCATACGGCCGCCGAGCTCGCCCAATACTTGCGCAAACTATCGGGCGTGCTGAACGCATCCGTCTGTTTCACCTCCGAAACGATTTACGTTCGTTACGACCGGCGGTGCCTCAGCGAGCGGGAGCTCGTGCTGAAGATGGCTCACCGCGGGATTTGGCTGTATCCGTCATTTGGCGAGACAAACCAACGTTCCTCCGTGAGCGCCGCGCGACTTGGTGCGGTCGTCGCGCTCTTGGCCAACGTCATCGGTTTGGCGCTGTGGCCCTCGGCTCGCAACGCCCCGCGGCTGCCATGGGTCGAACTGATGTTTGCCGTGCTGATGATCGTCGTTGCCGTACCGCCGATCCTCACGCGTGTATTTCGGATGCCGCGACGTAGTGGATGGCGGGCGGAGGTGATGGCGCTCGTCGCCGCGGGTTTGGCCCTGGCCATCGGCCTTCTCAGTATGTTTGTCCATGCCGAGATCATTCCTTTGACCCCAAACTTTTTGCTCCGGGCGGGCCGACGAATCGGCGGCGCCGGAGCGCTCGCATTTGAATCCACGACGGCGATCCTCGGGCTTGTTTTTCTGGGAAACGAGGTTCGTCAGTACTTACTGCGTCAAACATTCGCCAACATGGATCAAGCCATTCGACACCGGTACGCGCGGGTGCGGCGCGTACTTCCCCACGGTGGCGACGAGTTTGTCCCTTGCCTGATGGTCTGTCGAGACGACCGTCTGCGTCTGGTCACGGGCGAAGTGGCGAAGCTCGATCTGCGACTGGATGGATCGGCGCGTATCGTGGGTGGTTCCGGGTGCGTCGAGGAACGGAGCTCCGGACAAACCATGTTCCGAGGCGAACGCCTGGTGTCCGCGGCCGTCACCGGACACGTCGAACACGTCCCGCGCGCGGATGCGGCGGTGGCCGACGACGCCCACATTTTGCGCGAGCTTCAGCGCATTGAACACCACGCGCTGGACACGACGGAGCGGCGTCTCGAGAACATCGTCACGTTGGCGCTGAACCTGGCGACCTTATGGTTTGCCGCGTTGGCCCTGCTGATCCACGCGCTCACCGGTCGGCATGCGTTGCACGCGGGTGTCGGCTTGGCTGCCACTGCCGTCCTGGCAGGTTCGGCGCCTACGGCGTTGGCGTCGAGCTTCGCGCTGATGCGGATCGTGGCCGTCATGCGCGCAAGATCCATGGGGTTCGTCATTCAGAACATCTCGGGACTCGAAGCGCTGGCATCGATTGACGTCGCCCTTTTCGACCTCTCCGGACGTGTTTATCTCGACGCACCCACTGCGGTGCGTGGGTTGTGGCATCGGGCGATCGCGTGTCGGCTGCTGAGCGAAGAGAGCGACGAGGTCGCGAGTGTTCTTCAACATCGGTACGGCATGGCCGCGAGTGGCCGATTGGATGGTGAGGACAAACGGCACATCGTCACGGAGCTGCGCCGGGCGGGGGCGCGAGTTCTGTTCGTGGGTGAACCGGATACTGCACAAATGCTCCCTGTCGACGTTTCGATCGCGGTTGCACCGGACACACTCCCGGTTTCGACGCGTGCGCCCATCATTTGCAGAAACGCGCGGCTCACGGCGTTGGTTTGGCTGGTCGATCTGGCTCGCGAGTTACGGCGGCGAAAACGCATGTTGCCGGCCCTGACGATTCTTTACGAAGTGTGCGTCGTTCCCTTGTGTACAGCGGGTTTGTTGTCGCCGCTCGCCGCTGCCGGACTGTCGTTCGGCCTGATGGTGGCGACGAGTTACGTGGCGTATCGAGTGGGATCGCGAGCCTCGGCGTCATTTAACCAAGACAAACAACTTTGGGGCCAAATCGGGCCGTTTTCCGTGGTTCCACCGGCCCGACGGGGGAGCTGACGGCACGAGCAGCGGCGTCGTCGGCGAGGCGGCGAAGAGCTGTCGCGGGGGCCCCGGCGAGGTGCACGGTCCCGACGAACGGTGACCGGGAAGAACTGCAAAAAACGCGCGAGAGGAACTCGCCGGCGAACAACTTCGCGAGTAAAGTTTCTTCGATGCGCTTTGCTTTTTTGGTTTGTACTTGTTTGCTCGTCATGGGAGCGAGCCCGATTTTGGGCTGTGCTCCTGCGGAAGACGCGCAACCTAAACAGCGGGAGCCGGAAAAACCTCCCGCACCTGGGGCGAAGATTTCCTTCGAGCCCGGCGACGACATCGAGCTTGGACTGCGCCAAGAACACGTTTTGAACGTCGTCGTCGATCCGCCCGAACATCAGGAAGTGAACTTCGTTCTTCTCGACGGTGCGCTCGACGCAACGCTTGATTACGCGAGCGTCGTGACAAACGACGAAGGTCGCGCGAGCGTGACGTTGCGCGGCCCGAACAAGGCCACGAAGTTTCGCGTACGCACGTGGATCATGGGCGGTCCTGGGGACGAACTTTCCGTCGCGGCGGTCGGCGATGGGTTTGCCCCCATCGAAATCATCCCGCTCTATCAGGGAAATCGTCCGATCACCGAGTGGACGGCGAGCATCGTTCCCCGCGCGACATGCGCCGACATTTCGCCGCTGCTTCCGGCGGAAGTACCCGACTCGATCCCCGGGTTTGCCTTGGCGAACGAGCCGCTGATCATCGAAGAAGCCCCGGTCGGACCGAGCCTGGCGGTGACGGTGCGGGCCGGTGAATATGCTTGGGGATGTTCGGATGCGCGAGCTGAGATCGTCGGCGAAACGTTGAAGGTCAAGGTCGACATCATCGACAAACCGATCGTGGTTGGCGCGACGAACCTCGACGTGACCTTCGTGATGAAGCCGAACGCTGAGGCGTACGCGAACCTCTTGAACACGACGTCGGCGTGGGTGATCGACACGTTCATGCCTTTGGCGCTGGATCCGGGCATGGTTTTACTCGACGCGATGGCGGCGCGAGTCCCCGAAGCTCAGCTCGGAGCGTTTGCCGATGCCCGCAAAGCCGGCGCCTGGGATGACGCTGCGACAAACCACCTCGATATGCAGCAGATTCCGCTTCGAGATGCGCTGAACGAATGGTTTGTCACCGGTATCGCGGGCGAACCCATGACGTTCGTCACGGGGCTGAAGGCGATGCCGAAGGTTCCCGGAGCGGCGACGTTGTCACCGATTCAATTCGGAACGGTGCCTGCGCATGAAGCGGGCATGCCCGGCGCGCACTTGGCCAGCCTCATGCTCGACGTGGGTGACGTGATGCATCTGGGCGGCACCTTGTATTGGTTGCCTTCGCGTTACGTGGGAACGGTCATGAAGCAGCAAGCACTGCTCGGCGCGCCGGCGGGAACGACGATCGCGGATGCGTTGTCGAGCGTCGCCGCGTGTGATGAGCTTGGACAAACCCTGATCGGTTTCGATACGTGCGACGCATCGTGCCTTGCGGGACTGTGCCGGGAGGCGTTGGCTGCACGCTGGCTCGACGCCACGGAGATCTCTGGAATCACGGGCAACTTCGGACTCGTGAACATCGCCGCGGTGGCCACGACGCAAGTGGACCATCAGGCGGTGCCGACGTCGTTTCAAGGCACGTGGCTTGGCAGCATCACCGACGGCAACGTCGTGGCAAAAATCAGCAAGGCTGAACTCAAGGCCGAGCTTCCCGCGGTTCCTCCTCCACCATAGTCCTGTCACGGCTCGATTCCCTCAGCGCTCGCCCCGAGGCTCGTGCGATATCCTCGCGAGCCATGACGACATCATCTTCCTTTCCCAAGCGTCTGTTTCGACGAACCCGAGCTGCGTTTGTCCTTCCGCTCCTTGGGTTTGCGGTTGCCGTCTCCGGAGCGCCGAGTTGCACGACGGATACGGTGTCTTCTTCGACGACGGGCACGGTGGGCCCGAAGTTGGCGCCGGGTGATTTTTGTTCGACGCCGGCGGGCAACGTCATGCGCCTGCGCGTCGAGCCGGCGACGATTTTCTTGGCGCAATGTTCGGCGGGAGAAACCTGTGCGCAACGCTCGGTGAAGTTTGTCCTGGATCCGGACGTTTGCGGGGCAACGCCGATTACGTTCGTGAGCTCGAAAGAAGATGTGGTCGCTTCGCCGATCGACAGCGCGTTCAACGTTTATACGGCGGCCACGAAACTCGATATTGCCGCCGGTACGGCGACCGGTTCGGCGACGATTGAAGGCACGGTGGAGGCGGCCGACGGCAAGACGATCACGGCGAAGCTGAACGTGGAAGTGCTGGCGGTGAACAAGGACGGGAGCGATATTGCGTGTTCGGGAACGGCGGCAATGGCCGGGTTTGGCGGGGGCGATCATCTTGCCGGAAAAGATGGTTTGGCAGGGGCGAGCATTTCATTGCCCAAAGGGGCGAGCCAGCCGAACAAGGGGAGTTATTTGTGGAGCGTCCCTGATTTCGATGTCGACATAGCTTGCGGATCGATGAAGATGTCGGCGGATTACGAGCCCCTCGGTCCGGCGGTAAAGTTTGGCCCGACAACCAAAAAGTTCCAGCGCGACGTGGAGATGACCATCCCGATCAATCCTGCGCGTATGCCGGAAGCCGCACGATTGCGTCATATTTCAATGCTCTATTCGAGCCCGGCGTTCGTCGAGCCGCGAATCGTTCCGGTATCGGATATGCGCATCGTCAAAGTCGGCGACCATTGGGCACTTTCCTTCAAGGCTCCGCGCCTCGGGACGTACCAAGCGATTGTCGCCAAAGATGCCGGCACCAAGACGTTTCCCCGGCGTTTGAGCCACCGCGGCATCGTGGGCGTATCCATGGGCGGCGGCGGAACGGCCATGTTCGGCATGCGTCATCATCACTTGTTCGACGCCTTGGCGCCGCTCGGCGGCCCGGTGGATCTCACCTGGATGCTGCAACATGTCGAATCGAATATCATGGGCGGATTTCGTCCCATTGCCAAAGGCACGCAACTGCCCGATATCAATTTGAATCCGACGCCGTGCACGACGAATACCGAGTGTGCGTCGGATGAAACCTGCGTGAACGTTCTTCCCGGGACGCCGGGCAAATGCGCATGGATTCCCGCCCCCAAAGATCCTTACGAACACAATTCCGTGTTTAATCATTGGTGGTACGAATATCCCAACAAAGGCAGCGGCGGTACGTTCTCCCGAACCGCGTACGTCCAGATCTTCCGCGACTTCGCCATCATGTTTGGCAATCCAAACGGTGATAACTTGACGCCCGGCGCCGAGAATCTTCCCGCGGGCGTGCGTCCGGACGATCCCTCGGTCGTGGGGGATCATGCGGGGGATACGTGTCATGTGTGGGTGGATCCGGTCGATGGGCCGGACAAAGCCAAGCAAGAAGAGATTGCGAACAATTGTCCGAAGGAGCGTTGTGCGCACACGCTGACGTTGCAGAACTATTTCGACGACGAATTCAATCCGGACGGCACGTTCCCGGTGATTACGTTTTGCGATGGTTCGCCGCAGCGCGAAGAGCTTTCGCCTTATGCGAATACGTGGTCTCCGCAAAACAACAATTTCCCGATGGAGCTCGTATTGGCGGTCGATTACAACGGCAATGGCGTGCGTGACGAAATGGAGCCGGTCATTCGTTCGGGACACGAGCCGTGGTCGGATTTGGGCGTGGATGGAAAAGCCAGCAAAGACGAAGCGGGATACATGCCGGGGGTCAACGAGGATCCCGCGGGCGACGATTACGACGCGCAATTCAATCCGACGGGCACCGAGGGCAATTATCGTTATGAAATGGGCGAACCCTATCAAGACGTGGGGCTCGACGGCGTAGCCGGAACGAAGCAGCAACCGGCGGGCGGGTGGATGATGCCCGGCGATGGTTACGACGTCGGTGAAGGCGACGGCAAATTCACGGTTTCGCGAGGATTGCAGCGTTTTTGGGATCGAGACCCC
>WBZU01001811.1_pt1 | contig 15476 bp, 11 predicted proteins | sample 5204311 | NCBI WGS metagenome assembly WBZU01 (sample SAMN12344359, study PRJNA552823) | activated sludge metagenome | biome: Activated sludge suspended growth; feature: Nitrification reactor; material: Wastewater; isolation source: activated sludge from nitrification reactor of wastewater...
CAACCGTTCGGTGTTCGACATGGCGATGCCGAGCAGTTCCATTGCGGAGTCGGGCAGTGGTTCCGTCGCGGCCCCGGTGAGCAGGCCGAGCGATCCGCGGATCGACGTGAGCGGAGTGCGCAGTTCGTGCGAAACAGTCGAGACAAACTCGTCTTTCAGTCGTTCGACGGCTTTTCGTTGCGAAACATCCTCCAAGGCGACTCCGACAAACCGCCCGGGCAACGGGAAGACCAAGATCGAAATGTACGTGCCTGTCGCTTCGATATCTTCGATACGCGTTGCCGAGTGCGTGCGATGCACCTGCGTGACGATGTCCGGCAAGTTGACGTTCATGAGCAAGCGAGGCAGAGCGCTCCATGAGCTGCCAATGGCGATTTCGCCCAGCAGCGCGAGCATTCGGTCCGCCGCACCATTTTTGGCGACGAGGCGGTAGTTCGATTCGTCCTGACCGTCGCCTTCCCACACGAGCAACCCGATCTGCACATGCTCGACGACGTTTGCGTACAGACGAACTCGCTCTTCGCTCTCGCGCTGCTCGGTGACGTTTTGAAAGATCCCGCGCGTGGCGATGAGTTTGTCATTCTCGATGCGCCCCGTCGTGCGCCCATGAAGCTGAACTCGTTTTCCGCTCTTGGTCAGGACGGTGATGTCGAACGGGGGAGGTGTTTCTTTGGCTGCAAGCTGCACCAGAACATGTTTGCAGTGCGGCACGTGCTCGGGAGCGACGACATCGAAGACGGACATCTTCTTTGCTTCATCCGCGGAATAACCAAGCACGTTGCACCACGCTCGGTTGACATAGACAAACCGGCCTTCCGGCGAGACGCTTTGAATGAGGTCGCTTGAATTGTCGAGCAGATCGTCGAGTTGTTCCCACGCGGTTTCGACTTCGCGGGCGCGAATGGTGAGCGCCTGATTGATCCGTTTCAGCCGATTGTTGATCCGCCGCAGGTCGATCTGTGCCGAGGCTTGTCGGGCGAGCGCCCGGAGGTCTTCGAGCTGCGCTTCCGTGAGTTGTCGCGGCACATGATCGATCACACAGAGCGTTCCGATATTGAAGCCGTCTTGTGTCTTGAGCTGCGCTCCGGCGTAAAAACGCACGTTCGGCTCGCCCGTGACCAACGGGTTGTCGAAAAATCGGTCGTCGAGGCCGGCGTCCGGAATGACAAACACGTTCTCTTCCAGAATCGCGTGGGCACAAAACGCAAGGTCCCGCGGTGTCTCCGAGGCCGCGAGACCAACGCTCGATTTGAACCATTGACGATTCGTGTCGATGAGAGAAACGAGCGCGATTGGGACGCCGCAGATGCGCGCGGCCAGCTTGGTGAGGTCGTCGAAGGGGGTTTCGTGCGGCGTATCGAGAAGCGCGGCCTCGCTCAGCGCCGCAAGACGGTCGATTTCATTGGGCGGTATCGGGGCTGACTTCATGCGTTTTGCTCGGAGTTCGTCATGACAACCCGCGTGTGGTGATGGAGTTTTTGTAACTCAATCGCCCACGCCGGACATGATTTGACGAATCTGAGCCGGAAGCGCCATGGGATCAAATGGTTTTGGAATGACTCCAATCGCTCCCGCCGCCAAGTATTTGTCGATTTCGTGTTTTTGGACTTTGGCAGTCATGAATATGACGGGAATCGCTGCCGTGGCTTCGCAGGCCCGCAGCTGAACCAACGTCGCTGGTCCGTCCATTCCGGGCATCATGACGTCGAGCAGAATCAAATCGGGTTTTTCCTGTTCGGCGATGACCAGGGCCTCCGTCCCGCTCGTGGCCAAGACAGCCGTCCATTTTCCAACGCCTTTGAGGCTCAATTCCCCAATGCGGCGAATATGAGGTTCATCGTCGACGAGCAATACTTTGGAAATGGTCTTCACGGTGGAACCTTGACATGATTTCCACGAACGCGCCGATTGCGTCCGTGGTGACGACTGCGGCCATCTGACGACCACCAAATCGGCTGGTGAACGCGTCTTTGGGAAAGGCGCGTCGTTGCTGGAACCTACTTGCCTTTTTCCGTCGGCGACTTCAGGTCGAACGACGGCGGGGATTTCGGATCGCAATCAGGCGGCGGGCCAAACCCGTCCGCATTGAATTCATACTCGACCGAGCCCGTACCCTCCGGTTCGCGTTTGCTCGTGGCTTTGATCGTCACGCGATGGGTACCTTTACGCGCAGGCGTGCAATACGACAACAAATAGAAACGCTTCATGTGCGCTTCGAGTCGCGACGCCATGCGGTCGAACGTCTCTTTCACCTTGGCTCGATCCGTCGCCGTTTCCGTGCCGTTTCGGCCGATTTCGCCAAGGTTTGCCTGGCCAATCTCTTTTTCGGCGCCGACGCCGATGGCAAACATTTCGTAGTTCTCGTACTCGGGCTTGTCCATCTCGGTCTTCATCTCGTCACGCGACACGCGCGCCGCACGATCCGCGCCGTCCGAGAAGACCACGAGCGTTCCGAACTTGAGCGGGCGCTTGTCCTTGTCGAGCTCTTTCTTGAGCGTCTTGAGCCCTTCGACCACGGCGCCGTTGAGGTTTGTCGAGGGATCCTTGGGTTTGTACTTACGCAACCCTTCGAGACCGCCTTCGACCGAACCCTGCGCTTCGGTGAACGGAACCACCGAATGAATCTCGGGTGCTCCATCGAACGCGTACACGCCGACCTTCTGCGACTTCCCGACACGATCCGCGAACGACTTGGCCGCATCGACCAACGCGTCGGCTTGTCCCGATTCCGTGATGCTGCCGCTCATGTCGACCAGGAGCATCGTGTACATGACGGCGGCGACTTCGGGATTTTGAATCGTTTGCTTGCTCTCGAAGGTCGAGACGACCGAGTCGTCTTCGGAGATTTCGAAGTCCTCGGCGACCAGGCCGCCCACGGGCTTGTCTTTGCCGGCATCGACCGTGAAAAACATCCAGACGTTGTTGGGTTTTTTCTGTGCGGAGTTGATGAGCCGCACGTTGAGCCCTCCACAGCCGACGACAAACCACGTGACCAAGGCCATCGTGGCCAGCAGAAGCGCGCGAGTGGAGCGTGAAGGGGACGAGGCGGAAGGATGAGGGGAGTGGGCAGGTGTGTAGTTCACGATCTGCATTAGGGCAGGATTCGCCGCGTGGTGTCAATTCGTGGGCATCACTTCATGGGGATTGCCGGTCGGGCCTTGTTGCGGGCAGAACGGTTCGTCGCCGGCGCGCGTAGAAAATGTGCAGTTCGCGGGGCGTTTCCGCTACGCTGCGCAGCCATGGCTCGCATTCTGGTCGTCGAGGACTCGTCCGCATTTCGGGCGTTCATTCGTGCGGCCCTCGAGAGTGCACCCGAAATCTTCGGCTCTTGCGCCGCAGAAGATGTCGACGTCGTCGAAGCTGCCAGTGGTTTCGACGCGTTGCGGCTTCTTCCTCGCGGCCAGTACGACCTCGTCATCACCGACATCAACATGCCCGACATCAACGGACTCGAACTCGTCCGTTTCATGCGCGAAAACGAACGTTATCGACAGGTGTGCACCATCATCATCTCGACGCAATCGTCCGAAAAAGATCGGGCCCGAGGTTTGGCGCTTGGAGCTGATGCGTTCCTGGCCAAACCTTTCACCGCCGAAACACTTCGTCACACCATCGCGGCGAATCTCCGAGCATCCGTACCCGTGCCGGGCGCCGACCGTGAGGGATCCCGACCATGATCGACGGTGATCGCGCGCGCGAAGAGTTTTTCTCCGAAGCTCAGGAGATCGTCGAAGGGCTCGGGCGCGACCTGCTCGCCCTCGATGAAGGCCAGAAATCCGGCTCGATCGACCCCGATCTCATCAAAGAGGTTTTTCGCGCCGTACACACCATCAAGGGCCTGGCGGGACTCTTCGGAGCCACGCGTATGGCGACCTTGTCGCACGATCTCGAGTCCATGCTCGATGATCTGCGTCTTGGAAAAATCGACCTGACGCCCACGGTCCTCGATGTGCTCTTCGCGTCCGTTCAGCTGTACGGACGCATCTTGCAGGCGGAAAAAGAAGGCCGCGACCAACCGATGCCCGAGTTCGATGAACTCATGGCGCAGCTGCATCGCGGCACCTCGCCGGGCGCAGCCACAGGCGGCGGACCGATCATCGATCCCAGCTTGCTCGCGGTCTTGACCGAATACGAAGAGCACCGGCTTCGCGCGAACATTTCCCAAGGAAACACGCTGTATCGCCTGCGGGTTCGTTTCCAGCTCGCGACCATCGATCAAGGTCTCGAAGAGCTCAAGACCACCGCCAAACCGCACGGCGAAATCATCACGTACTTGCCCACGGGCGTGGGGGACGATGTCGACTCGATCGAGCTCGATATCCTGATGGCTTCACGCGCCAACGTGGACACGTTGCGTGGCGCGCTCACGCACCTCGGCGTCGACGTGGAGGAGCTGCCGAAAGCTTCGGGGCCCGGCGCGTCGCCGGTTTCGATTCCGCCTCCGCAACCGCAAATTCCGCCCACACCCGCACCGCCGCCCGTCGTCATTTCAAACGCGCGACCGACGCCGATTCCTTCGGCGCCGTTGCCGCACACCGACCTCGATTTGACCGGCGCGCACTTGCCTTACGTCTCGGTTCCACGGCCCGAACCGCGCATCGAGCTCATCGCGCCGCCCATGCCGGTCGCGAAAGTCCAAGAGCTCGGAACCATCAAGAGCGTCGCGCAAACCGTGCGGGTCGACATTCAGAAGCTCGACGACTTGATGAACTCCGTCGCCGACTTGTCGATCGTTCGTGCGGACGTCGAACGCAAGCTCGCCCTGCTCCGAGAATCGCAGACGGATCGCAAACTCAAAGCGGAGATCAAGCAGCTCCAGAACCGTTTTTCCCGGCACCTCGACTCGCTGCGCGAAGGCATCCTCAAGGTGCGCATGGTGCCGCTCAGTCAGGTCTTCGACAAACTCAATCGCATCGCCCGACAGATCAGCCGCGAAGCCGGAAAACAGGTCAATCCGGTCATCACCGGCAAGGACACCGAGGTCGACAAACTCACGATCGAAGAGCTCAGCGATCCGCTCATGCACATGATGCGCAACGCGATCGATCACGGCATCGAGTTGCCCAAGGAGCGGGAAGCGGCGAACAAACCCGTGATCGGCACGATCGCCATCAACGCCTTCCAGAAAGGCAACCACGTCGTCATCGAGATCGAAGACGACGGTCGCGGCATCGATACCGAACGACTGCTCGAAAAGGCCATCGCCAAAGGCATCGTGCAACAAGACGAAGCGCGCACGATGAGCCGTCGAGACATCCTGAACCTCATCTTCGTACCGGGTTTGTCCACGAAAGCCGTCGTCAGTGAGATCAGCGGTCGCGGCGTCGGGATGGATGTTGTCCGGACGAACATCTCCAAGCTGGGCGGCGTCATCGACGTGCAGAGCGAGCCGGGCATCAACACGAAGTTCACGGTCACGCTTCCGATCACGCAGGCGATCATCAACGCGCTCATCGTCAAAGTGGCCGATCAGCAGTACGCGATACCGCTCGCGAGCGTGCAGGACGTCGGCAATTTGGATGCGGATGCGGTGCTCGTCATCGACGGCCGCGAAGCGGTGAAGTGGCGGCGATCGAACAAGGTCGAGACGCTTCAATTGTGCGATCTTGCGCGTCTGTTCGGCTTGGCCAGACCTCCGGAACCGGCGTTGCCCGAGGCCGTACCTTTCGAACCCGAGGTCAGCGAGCGGCGTCCGCCGATGCGCAACGAACAGGTGCGTGGCGAACACACGAGCATGTCGTTTCCGTATCGACCGGCGAGGAATTCCCCCGTGCCCGTACCGGCTCCGAAACGCACCGGCAAGCGTAAGAAACGGGGATACGTCGTCGTCATTTCGCTCGGCTCGACGAATGAATCCAAACGTCTCGGCCTCATCGTCGATGGACTCGTTGGACAACAAAACGTCGTCATCAAGGGCCTTGGTCCGAGCCTGAAGAACGTGGTTGGTTTTACCGGAGCAACCCAGTTGGCCGATCAGCGCATCGCCCTCGTCCTCGACGCTCCCTCCCTCATCGAAGAGATCCTCTCACACAAGGGTCTCGTTCACGGAGGACCGCATGGCTTCTAACCTCACGCGGCGTGGAGCGTTGCCGAGCATTCCGTCGAACACGACGGTGCGTCGACAAGCGCAGGACCGCGGACCTCGCACGACGTACTTGGCGTTTCGTTTGGCGGAGAACGTCTACGCGGCGCCGTTGTCGTTGATCCGAGAGATCCTCGTGCGTGTGCCGCTCACGCCCGTGCCGCGAGCACATCCGTCGATCATGGGCATCATCAGCAACCGCGGACAGCTCATCACGGTCTTCGATCTGCGTCGCCGACTGCGTTTGACCGAGGGGCCCGAGACGAACAAGGGGCGGATCCTCACGACAAACCCGACGGGCGTCGAGCTGATCGGGCTGTACGTCGATGAAGTTTTGCAGACGTATAAATTGTCCGATGCGGAGATCGACTTGTCGGTCGTCTCGTTCGGTGCGGATTCGTCGGGTCACATCGCCGGAATTGCTCGGCCGAACGTCGCGGAAGGTCCCGGCGCAGGGCGCTCGGGCAAACGCGTGGCCGGTGCGTCAAAGGAAGCCTCGGAGATCATCCTGCTCGACTTCAAAGCAATTCTTTCGACATGAAAAGTCTGTCTTTCTAAACTGTATCGAGGCGCTTCATGCCCAACTTTGGCACCACCAATCGTGACCCGCAGAAGAGTCTGGTGTTGTTCGTCGTGGGGGACGTGCATTACGCGATCGGCATCAGCCAAGTTGCGGAGCTCGTCAGTCCGTTGCCCGTGACGCCGTTGCCGCATACGCCGCCGGAGATTTCGGGTGTGGCGGATCATCGCGGCGACGTGATTCCGGTGCTCGACATGCGGGCGCACTTCGCTCTTCCGCCGGTGCCGCCTTCGCGTTCGACGCGATGGATCCTCGTGCACACGGGCGTTCGTTTGGTGGGGTTGGTCGTGGACAAAGTCATCGATGTCATCGGTACGAAATCCGACGACATGCGCCCCGCCGGAGGAGCCGGGCGTGACGTGCGCGGAATTTCCACCGTGACGCATTACGGCGGCGTTCTCGTGTTCATCCTCGACGTCAAACGCTTCACGGACATCGTCGAAGACATCGCCGATATTTTGCCGCCTTACGAAGGATGAGAAGTTTTACGTGACCGTACCGAGCGCCGTCGTCTCCGCAGAACTCATCGCAGCCGCCCTGGAAGCAGCGGATGCCGAAGAACGTCGGCTGGCGACCTCGCTCATCGTCGAACTGCTCTTGCCCGATGCTCTTCCGCTTCTCCTGCGCGCGTTGGGTGATTCCGACTGGCGCGTACGGAAAGAAGCCACGTGCGCCTCACGCGCGTTCGTGCCTGCTCCGGCGCTCGTGAGCACGTTGATCGCCGCGTTCGAACCCGGTGAAAATGTCGGTCTGCGCAACGCGGCCGTCGACGTGCTCGGCAGTTGTGGAAGTGCGGCGACGGAACCTCTTGCTCACGCCCTCACGCGACTCGATGCCGATGGTCGCAAGCTCGTCGTGCAAGCGCTCGGGGCGACGGCCGATCCGCACGCGTTGACTGTTTTGGCGCGGGCTCTCGGCGATGCCGACTCCAATGTTCGGCACAGCGCGGTCGAAGCGATCTCGCGCCTTGGTCCGCTCGCTCCGGCCGAAGCGCAAAAGCTCCTCCTGCGCAGTCTCGAGAGCCAAGATCCGTTTTGCCAACTCGCCGCGCTCGAAGGGTTGAACGGCCTTGGCGCGGTGGTTCCATGGGACAAACTCGAGCCGCTGCTCGACGACGTGACCCTGAGAACCGCGGCGCTCGCCGCTGCGGCCATCGCGGAAGACACGCGCGCACCGGCGGTGCTCGTACGCGTGCTCGGATCGTTGCGAGGCAGTGCATTTCTGCTGGCGGTTGCGACGCTGGCTCGCCTGTCCGAAGGTCCGCTCTTGCCTTATGTCGCCGAGGCGCTCGAAGCGGCGGTCTCGGATCTGGGCGAACGTTTGCTTCACCTTGCGGCAACGATGAACCTCGAGCCGCAGATTCATCGTGGACATGCTCTCGTCTTGGCCGCGATTGCTTCGGCCAAGGGCGTCGTGGACTTGGCTGCGGGGGTTCTGGAAGACGAACTCCTCGGCGAAGCGGCGGACCGAGCGTTGCGACTCTTGGGCCCCAAGGTTTTACCCGACCTCATCGCGCGAATCGCCCCCGCCGAGGGGCTCGAGCGGCACTCGGCGCATGTTCGCGCGAGCCTCATCGATGCCGCATCGGCGCTCGCGCTTGCGCCGTGTTCGCCCGAGACGTTGTCCGCGTTGCTCGAAGCGTTGCGCCCGGCGGCGAAAGAGAACGAACGTCGCGTCACGACGAGCGCGTTGTGTGCGTTGTCGCGACTTGGGGAAGAAAGCGACCTCGACTTCGTCGCGCAGTTTGTCGGGGCTTCATCCAAGCCCATCGCACACGCTGCGGAGGCGGCCGTTGCCGGTTTGACGCGACGTTATCCGGCGTCCGCGAGGCGCTTCGCGGACAAACTTGCCGAGCACTTGAACGAAGGGTTCGGCGGTGATGCATGCACGGTCGCCATCATCATGGGGGCGTTGGCTTCGAAGTCGGGTGCGTCGAGACAGACCTTTTCGGCGCATGATCGGTCGCTGTTGATTCGTTGTGCATCGGCGGAGGATCCGCGTACGCGACGAACCGCGATCGAAGCGTTGGCGGTGGTTGGCGGCGATGATGCGTGGCCGGAGCTCAAGCTGGCCCTCACCGACGACGTGCGGCAGGTGCAAGTGGCCGCGGCTCGAGCCTTGGGGGTCGTCGGATGCCGCGCGTGTTTTCACGAGCCCGGCGAGCATCACGGCGTTTCGTTGGCGCATGTCGTCGACGTGGTCACTCGGTCGTCGGACGTCGAATTGCTGGCCACGATGTTGCGCACGATCGGCGAACATCTCGAGCTCGTCACGGACGAACCTCGGTCTTTGCGAGCAGCGAAGACGGTGTTGTCGGTCCTTGGGCCTCTTGCGCGCGACGCCGACTACATCATTGCGATCGCGGCGGTGGAATCGATCGGGCGAATTCCGCTCACCTTTTCGGGGCGACAAGAAGCATTGGCGGCGGCGCTTCATCATCCCGACGACGCGGTCGTCAAAGCGGCGATGTTGCGGCTCGATACGCTGGGCGCGGCGGGCGTCGATATTCTGCAATGCCTCGATCACGCTTCGTTCGATGTTCGTTCGTTGGCCGCGGAGATCATGGCGACGAGTAAAAATCCCGCATTACGTAAACGATTGGCCGAGCGCACGTCGACCGAAATGGATTCGGACATGCGCGGCACGCTCGAAGTCGCTCTTTCGTCCATTCGACATCGCGGCGAAAGGAGTTCGGGCGCATCGTGATGCGTTTTACCGACGAAATTCGCCTTGCTGCGGATGAATTCCGGCTCCTGCGCGACCTCGTCAATCGCCATTGCGGTATTGTTTTGACGATCGAACAAAGGCCGATCATCGAACGTCGACTTCGCGAACGCTTGAGCATTCACGGATTGCAATCATTTTCGGAATATTATCAATTGCTGCGCTCGCCGGATCACGGCCGGGAAGAACTCGATGAAGCCATCGATATCGTGACCGTGAACGAGACGTATTTTTATCGTGAAGAGTTTCAATTGTCGGCATTGCAGAATGAAATCGTGCCCATTTTACGCAAGCCTCCGCTGAATCGCACCGAGCTCGCCATTTGGAGCGCCGGGTGTTCGACCGGTGAAGAGGTGTATTCGCTCGCCATGCTCGCCGCCGAGGCCGGTTTGGTTGGAGGAACCGATTTGCGCATTTTCGGCAGCGATATTTCTCGGCGTTGCATTGCGCATGCCCGGCGTGGGGTCTACGGTCCCGCGTCGTTTCGAGCATTGCCGGCTTATTTGAGGCGCAAGTATTTCGTCGATCGTCCCGACGGACTCCATGTTTCGGAGGAGCTTCGGCCGTGGTGTCATTTCGGCCATTTGAATTTGCTCGAGCCGGCCAAGGTTTCGGTGGTTGGTCGGGTGGATGTGATTCTGTGTCGAAACGTTCTCATTTATTTTGATGACGCATCGCGTCGGCAGGTCATCGATATGTTTTACGATCGCCTCGTGCCCGGCGGATTTTTGCTTCTTGGTCATTCCGAGTCACTTCTCAATGTGTCGACGGCATTCGAGCTCGTTCACTTGCGTGACGATCTCGTCTATCGCAAACCAGTGTCGGCATCGCGCATCGGTTCGGTGCTGGGTGCCGCAGGTCGGGGCAGCATGAGCTCTCCGTCCCAGAGGTAAGGGTAATACTGTGGTCAAAGCGGGTAGGCTTCGAGTTCTTATTGTCGATGATTCTGCGGCCAATCGTCGGAACATCGCCGATATCCTCGAGAGCAGTGACGAAATCGACGTCATTGGACATGCGGGAGACGGGGAAGAAGCTTTGCGCATGGCGGTGGGTTTGAAACCCGACGCGATCACGCTCGACCTCGAGATGCCGAAAATGGATGGTTTTACCTTCCTGCGGATCTTGATGGCCAAACAGCCGATACCGGTGATCGTCGTGTCGACGTACAGCCACAAGGACAATGTTTTTCGAGCGCTCGAATTGGGGGCGGTGGACTTTGTCGCCAAACCTGCGGGTTCGGCCTCGTCCGACGCCGCATTGCGACGAGAAATTCTGCAAAAGGTTTTACTTGTCCGCTACCTTCGTCCGCTCTCCGTGCCGCTCGTCGCGTCGGTGCCTCAATCACCGCGGCCGGTGGCTCCTCCGCCGACGCCCGTGCCGCCGACGCCCGTCCCCGTCGCGCCGCCGGTCGTTCCGCCCGTGCCCGCATTACCGCCCATGGCCGCGCTCGCCGATCTCTCCGTACCGCGCTCGCCTCCGAACATTGCCGCGCGTTTCATCGTTGGAATCGGTTCGTCCACGGGGGGTCCGACGGCATTGCTCGATATCATCAGTCGATTGCCGGAAAAATATCCGGGGGCCATCGTCATTGCGCAGCACATGCCCGACAAGTTCACGAAAACATTTGCCGAACGTCTGGATCGCAAGAGCGCTCTGCAAGTGACCGAAGCCAAAGACGGCGACCTCGTCACCGCGCGTCGAGCGTTTATTTGTCCCGGCAAACGGTGCATGGAATTGGTGATCACGCCAAACCCCAGCGGCATCGGTTGGAATGAAGTGCGTTTGCGGGTGACCGAACCTTCGCCGCATGATCGTTATGTTCCCAGCGCCGATCGGCTCTTGCGGAGCCTCGGGCCGCTGGGATCTCGCGCGTATGGCGTGATTCTCACCGGAATGGGTGACGACGGCGTGGCCGGAGCTCGCGCGATTCGGGCCGGAGGGGGCACGGTCATTGCCGAGAGCGAAGAAACCGCTGTGGTGTATGGTATGCCGCGCGCCGCCGTACGGGCGGGCGTCGTCAATGAGAGCTTCGCTTTGCCGCAGATCGCCGACTACATCGCCCAGCTTCAGTAAATATCTTTCGTCCAAAAGTTGACCGACGCGCGAGCACGTGTGAGATCATCTGCTCGAGGCCATGCGCTTTTCCAGTTCCGCCCGAGTGTTTGCCTTCACGAGCGTCCTTTTCGTGGCGCTTTTCGCGACTGATCCGGTGTCGGCTCAAGGCGGCGTCAAACCCGCCACCCCGCCCAAAGCCGCTGCAAAGCCCGCGACAAACACCAAACGCCCGGCAAAACCCAAACCTGCACCGGCCAAACCCGCCGCCAAACCTTCCTCCAAATCCGGCGGCAAACCTTCCTCCAAAGCTCCTCCGCAAACGCGTAAACCCGGCGAACCTCGCGCGCCCGATGAAAACGCCCGTCGCGTCATTGCCGGCGTCGCTTCGTCCGCGCACACGTCGATCGAAGAATCTCCCGAACTGCGGGCCATTCGTGAAATCGACATGGCTCTTTTCTCCACGGCCCCGAATGCGGGTTCGCCGTGGCCGTCCGAAGAACCTCCGCGTGTCGATCGCGACGCTCCACTGCTCGTTACGTCCGGATTGCCTCCGCAAGCGCCGCTTCCGCCATTGCTTGCCCCTGCGCCGACGAATGATTTGACGTGGCTGCGTAAATTGCAATTGCCGGATATTCCCGTGCGCTGGGATGTGCGCGTGATTCGGTACCTCGAGTTTTACAAGACGAATCCTCGGGGACGGTCGATGGTGGCCGGGTGGGTCAAAAAGAGTGGTCGTTATGGTGCCTTCATTCGCCGAACATTACGCGAGCAAGGCGTACCGGAAGACGTCGTGTGGCTTGCGCTCGTGGAGAGCGGGTTTGACCCGACGATTCATTCTCCCGTCGGAGCGGCCGGGCTTTGGCAATTCATGCCCGAAGGCGCACGAATTTATGGATTGACGGTCGATCGTTGGGTGGACGAACGGCTCGATCCGGAACGAAGCACCATTGCGGCGGCGCGATATCTATCGGATTTGCATCGTCGCTTTGGAAATTGGGAATTGGCGTTCGCCGCGTACAACATGGGGTACGGCGGTCTATTGGCGGCGATTCGCAAATACGGCACGAATGATTTTTGGGAGCTCGGGCGTTTGGAAGCGGGTTTGCCTCTCGAAACGGCGCTGTATGTCCCGAAAATCCTGGCCATGGCGATAGTCGCCAAAAATTGCGCGGTCTTCGGATGCGATGGCGTCGAATTGGATCCGGCCGTGACCTACGATAAAATCACCGTCGGCGCCGGCGTGTCTTTGCGCGTCGTCTCCAATGCGGCGGGAGCCGAACCGGATATCGTCGCGAATTTGAATCCGCAATATCCCGTCGGTCGAACTCCTCCCGCTTCCGGCGGACCGGAAAACCAGGCTACGTACGTCGTGCGCGTTCCCGCGGGAACAGGCCCGGTTGCGGCGAAATCCGTGACCACGTTTGCCCAACGTGAAGACAAACTCGATCGCCACGTCGTGCGTTGGGGCGAATCGATCGAAGACATCGCGGCTTCTTGGAATACCTCGCGGAGCTCCATTTTATCGCTCAATGGATTTCGCTCGGGCGAGCAGGTTCGTCCCGGTACCATCATTCTCGTGCCGGCTCGACCGGCCGGAGCGCGGGTCGAGGTATCCTCGGTAAAGCCGGTCGTCGTCGTTCCGCCGGAGAAATTCTCGTATTCGGACAAGCGGCGCATATTTTATCGCATCGTTGCGGGAGACACGCCGAAAGAAATCGCCGCGGCTTTGTCGGTTTCGCTTGGTGACTTGTGTCGCTGGAACGTGCTCGACCCGTCGGCGTCATTGCATGACGGAATGGTGCTCCAGGCGTTTGTCCCGAAATCGGCACAGTTTTCGCACGCGCTCGTCACGGAAGAAGAAAATGCCCGGGTGCTCGCGGTCGGATCGCCGGAATTTTTTGAACACTTCGAAAGCCTCAAGGGGCGCAAGCGTATGGAAGTCGTCGCGCGCGAAGGCGATACGTGGCGAGGTTTGTCGAAGCGTTATGGTTTGAGTCTCGGAATGCTCGAACGCATCAATCATCGAAGTCGAAGCAGCGTGTTGACGCCGGGCGAAAAGATCGTCGTGTATATGGCGGCGCCGAAACCAGCTGCGCCAAAAGCTGCGCCGCCGTTGCCTGCGGAATCGGAGCCGCTCGAGGAAAAACCCGAAGCCCCGTTGCCCGGCGTTTTGGCGGAAGGCGAATCCGCAGCCGGCGAGGGAAGTGGCGAAGCCACGGCCGCAAAATCGACCGAAGATGCGGCGGCCGACGGCGCGACGAGTGAAACGCCCAAAGAAACGGGGCCGATTGCAATGGCCAAAGATACCAAGGTCACGAAGGTTTCCAAAGACGTTAAAGACGTAAAGGAAGCCAAAGGCGCCAAACCGTCCGCTCCCGAGACCACGACGCCTTGAGGCGCTGAGTTCCCGAATATGCCGCTCGTCTGCGGCGTGGACCATCGCATAGGGTGATTTTTTGCTGGCCAAAACCGGCGGTTTTGCGGCATGATGCGTTCATGCGTCGGTCAAAGCTACTTTTCTTGGCACTTGTTTCGCTTGGTCAAACCCTCGGCTGTACGCCTGATGAGGCCGAGCCGCCGCCCGAGTTATTGCCCGGACCTGCGGAATGGAATCGCGACGTCGTTGCGCCGGAAGATGCGGATGCGACCTCGTCACGTTCCACGTGCGCCTATGTCGCCGGGGCGTTACCCGCTGAAACGCAAGGGAAATCGCGTCCGTACGGCAAAGAGGTTCCCGTCGATAACATCGTCGTGCTCATGATGGAGAATCGGTCGTTCGACCATTACTTCCAAAAACTACCCGAATCCGGACAAACCGACGTCGACGTGGCCCCCGAAAATTATACGAATCCCGATGCCAATGGGATGCCGGTGGCTCCGTTTCGCGACAGTCAGTTTTGCGTCGTCGATACGAATCACGAATGGACGGGGACGCACGAGCAAATCAACGCCGGAAAAATGGACGGGTTTTTTAAGACCAACGATGGTTGGAGCGAACTGCCCGCCGGTGCCGGCATGAATGAAATGTTTCGCGCGGGCGATCGGGCGCTCGGATATTACACGGGCGAGGACATTCCCTTTTATCATTGGGTCGCCAATGAATTCGCGATCGGTGATCGCTACTTCTCGTCGCTCGCCGGTCCCACGTGGCCGAACCGAATGTATCTTTATGCGGCGACGTCGTTCGGAGCGGTGCATAACGACGTCATTTCTCCCGATAAAACCATTTTCGATTACCTCGAACTGCGCCAAGTCTCGTGGAAGGTGTATTATTCCACGACGCCCGGTTTTGCCATTTTCATCGACAAATACCTGCAACTCAAAGGGCAGCTCGAAGGCCGCTTCGTCCCCATTTCGGAATATTTCGCCGACGCGGAAGCAGGCAAACTGCCGTCCGTGGCCTTCGTGGATCCAGGCATTGCGCGTGAAGGTTACGATCAAAATGACGAACACCCGCCGGCCATTCCGATGATCGGCGAACACTTCGTCGCGACGGTGATCGATGCGCTGACGAAGAGTCCGCAATGGAGCAAATCGGCGTTTTTCCTGACGTACGATGAACACGGCGGGTTTTACGATCACGTCGTCCCGCCCGATGCTTGTCCTCCGGACGATCATGCTCCGCTGCTGAAAATGGGCGATACCGATGCCAAATTCGACGAATTGGGTATTCGCGTCCCGTTCATGGTCGTTTCGCCGTATGCGAAGAAGCATTACGTCGATCACAAAACGTACGATCACACATCCATTCTTCGTTTTATCGAAGCGCGCTTCCAGATCCCGGCGATGACCCATCGCGATGCCAATGCCGAAGCGCCGTGGGACATGTTCGATTTCGACAATCCGCCTCACGCTGCGCCGCCGACCGTCACGCTCCCGCCTGCGGTTGACCAAGCCAAACTCGATGCGTGCAAAGCCATCTTCGATCCTTGAGTCGGCGCTCGTCCTCGCGCTTCTCACCGGTGGTTGTCGCGACAAATCGTCCGCGGCCTTGACCAACGTCGTCGACGCGGCGCCTTCTGCCGGCGCTCTTTC
>WBZU01001124.1_pt2 | contig 15450 bp, 14 predicted proteins | sample 5204311 | NCBI WGS metagenome assembly WBZU01 (sample SAMN12344359, study PRJNA552823) | activated sludge metagenome | biome: Activated sludge suspended growth; feature: Nitrification reactor; material: Wastewater; isolation source: activated sludge from nitrification reactor of wastewater...
CGAAAAATATAGTTTTACCTATCTCGAATGCAGCGATTGTAAAACAGTATATACCAGTCCACGCCCAACAGCAGTCTTGCTTGGCGAATTTTATTCAAATTCAGTCAATTATGCATATTGGAATAAATATATTTTTCCGGCTTCTGAAAGTACACGCCGTCAAAAAATTGTTGTACCCCGTGTGGATCGTATTTTAGACTATTGCAAAAAATATGCTTCTCCCACCAACTCAATTTTAGAAGTAGGTGCAGGCTTTGGAACTTTTTGTGAAGAAATGGCAAGCCGCAAAGTTTTTAAACGCATTGTAGCTGTAGAACCATCTCCAACTCTTGCGCAAACTTGCCGCAGTCGTGGTGTTGAAACCATTGAATTACCAATTGAAAAAGTAGCACTCAAGGAAGATGAAAAATTTGATGTGGTAGTAAATTTTGAAGTGATTGAACATTTATTTTCGCCCCGCGATTTTATTCAACAATGCAAACGACAAATGAAACCGGGAGCATTGTTTGTGGTGAGTTGCCCCAATGCACAAGGTTTTGATGTTATTACCTTAAAAGAAAAAAGCAATACCATCGACCACGAACACGTTAATTACTTTACCCCACATTCACTTGATTTATTGTTTAAAGCCAATGGATTTGAAGTATTAGAAGTTCTTACTCCGGGAGTGTTAGATGCCGACATAGTGCGCAACACAATTCTAGCGGGTGATTTTAGTGTAGACGATCAACCTTTTTTAAAACAAGTATTGATGGACGAATGGGAGACAAAAGGCAAGGCATTTCAAGAGTTTTTAACAGCCAATAAGTTGTCGAGTAACTTGTGGATTATTGCAAAAAATAAATAATATGATTACAGCCGAACAAAAAAAGCAGTTTAATGAAAAGGGTTATTTGCTTGTACCCGGCGTATTATCTGCCGAACAAGTGGCGCAAATGCGAAAAAGCATTTTGCAAATTTTCGCCAGCGATGAATGGAAAAAATCGCCTTATAATACCGAACGTGTTTTGAGTGATGTATTTCAAACGTTTCCTGAGTTTATTGATTTAACTTTAACTGAAAAAGTAATAGAAGTAGTGAGTGGATTGTTAGGACCTAACCCGCTACTGATGCCGGAGTCGTCAATACATTATAAGTTTTACACCGGTTGGCACAAAGACACAACTTCACAAGAAAAGGCTGGACATACTTTTCATCTTAAAGATAATTCATTGATGATTGAAGCTGGTTTTTATTTACAAGATAACAATGAGTACGGAGGTGGATTAACCGTTATGGAAGGTTCGCACCGCACTCCCGATTACTTTGTTAATCCTGCAGCTCCGGGGATTGTTGAGCGAGTGAAAAACAAACTTGTGACTATTCCGGAACAAAAAAATGAACGCATAAATCCCAATCATCACACCTTGGTCGATATACCCTCAAAAGCCGGTGACCTTGTAATTTTTAATTTCAAAACCAATCATCGCGCTACTCGACCTTCGGTGGGTACTATTGATCAGGTTCCAAAGGAGATGGAGAAAATTGCTTTTTTCAATGCATTTAGTATAAATAACGAAACAGGGCATCAGTACGTGGATTATTTAAAATCGCGTCCTGAACCTTTTTACCAAAATTTACCACAGCGCATTGTGAGCGAAAAGTTAAAGCAAAAGGCAACACAGTTGGCATTTACAGCACTTTAATTTTTTAAAACATTGGTAAATTTTAGGCAAATACTTAAGTCAAGTTCGGTGTATACCCTACTTGCTTTTTTGCCAACTGCATCCCGTATATTATTATTACCAGTTTACCTGCATTATCTTGCGCCTGAAGAATTTGCCATTATTGGTTTAAATACTTTGCTTTCTGCTTTACTACCGCTGTTCATGACTTTGGGCTTGGAAGCAGCATTTGCCCGTTATTTTTTTGAATATAAAAGCAAACCGAATCTGTTGAGCAGTTATTTTTCAACTATATCACTGAGTATATTTTTTATATCAATTACGATAGCCTGCATAGTTATTTTATTTGGTGACCTAATCTTTCAACTAGCATTTAAAAATCCCTATTTTACATTTTATCCTTTTGGAATTTCAGCGGTTTTGTTTGCAATTGTTGCTTCACAAAATTTACTCGTATATGCGTACTATCGAAATAAGCAAGAAGTAAAGTCTTATACACGATTTGCATTATCCTTATTTTTAAGCGCAACCATTGCCGAAGCTGTTGCCATTGTTTTGTTTAAAAGCAATGCCGAAGGAGTTATCTGGACCAAGCTGATTGCAACAGCAAGTATTTCTTTAATAGCTTGGATTATTTTATTTAGGAAAACGGGTATCAGTTTCGATAAGCGTTTTTTACCTGCTTCGTTGCGCTATGCATTGCCCATGTTGCCTTATTCATTATCTGCATTAATATTTGCCAGCTTCGATCGCATCATGATTGAGAATCGATTTAACTTAACTTCATTGGCGGTATATAATTTATCTGCTGCTATTGCAGGCATTACGGATTCTATTTTATTTGCGATACAAAGCGCTACTTATCCAACGGTATATGAGATGCTAAAAAAAGATCCGGAAGCTAATAGTGATGAAATAAGTAAAACCTACCGAATTATTGGTTTGGCAGTGCTATTAATTATATGCGGATTAATTGCAGTGAGTCCGTTTGCGGTAATTGGATTTTTAAAACCGGTGTATGTACAATCGCTAAGTATATTGCCAATAATGTTGTTGGCTTATTTTTTAAGGTATTTATACATAGTTTTTGTTGAGCCTTTGTTTTATTTTAAGGATACACAAAAATTACCTTGGTTGAATATTGTTGCAGGAGCTACAACCATTATAGGAAATTTTATTTTGTTGCCGGTAATAGGATTAATTGGCTCGGCAATTACAATTATTGTAGCCCGCTTGCTGCAACTTTCACTAACTTTATATTGGTATAAACGTATTTCTAATTTGCGTTTTCGATTGAGTTATTTATATCCACTCATGGCCTTTTTAGGAGTATTTATTTTGTTGGCAGGCTATGTCAACACTGTGTATGCTAATGTTCATTGGTTGGTGTATTTGGTAAATTTATTTCCCTTGTTGATGTTAGCCGGCTTTGTATTTATTTATTTATTACAAGGAAAATTGCGTCCATTATTTCTATTGAATTTTAATTTCATAAGAGAGAGAATCTAACATGGAGCTGTTTATCACCGATAATCTAAAAGCCTATAATGACAGTACCTGCAACTATAAAATTTTGTATGGTGGTTCGGTGGTAGTTCAATGGAACTTAACTTCATCAATTGATGAATTTAACTTAGGATTAAGTGGCATTGAATATAAAGCAGCAGATGCCATGCATCAAGAATTAAGCGAGTGTATTACTATTCTAGATAAATACTCACTCAAACACAATAAATATTTAGCAACTCGAGGCACTAAAAGCGATATACATTTTAGTTTATTGTATAACAGTTACTGGCAATTGGTAATTAAAAAGCAGGTGTTAAGAATAGTGCTTGAAAAGCTATTAGCACTAATTTCACAACCGGTAAAGCAAATTAATTTATTGCTGGATGAGTCATTCTCATTGGCATCTGTTGATTTTGAAAAATATTTCGTAAGTCAAGAACTTAATTTTAATTTTAGTAAGAACCCTGTTTCTTTGAAGAAGCAACTACTTGCCTCAGTAAAGAACCTTGGTTATACTGGTTTCTATACATGGAAAAAAATTACAGGATACAACATCCGAAATGAAGTTGGCAAGAAGCAAGTTTTACTGGTAATATTTGATGTTCCAAGCTTGCATATAGTTTTAGAGAAATTTTACACCTTAGTAAATTCGCAAGAATCGGTACACCTTACCATCTTAGCGTTAACTTCCGGTATCTCTCAACAGAAAGCCATTGATGCTTTTAAGTATTCAGGTAAGTCCATAAGTGTAATTGATTATACTCAATTTAGAAAGGGCAATTTTATAAACCACACAGATTTATATCATGCCCTTGAAACCTTAAACGAAGCTTATTCAATAATTCGTAAGCAACAGTTAATAGAAAATTTGGAAACGCATTATTCGTGGTTAGGAAATGCTTTCGAGCAGCTAAAGCCGGATGTGTGTTTTACACTTGGTGTATTGGAGATTAGTAGGGCAATTAGTGATGTTGCACGCTTTTACAAAGTGCCAAGTATAAATGTCGATTATGGATTATTTACAGATGATTCATTGTTTATGGCATCCAATATTAAATTTGATATAAGAGCTTGCATCAGTAAAATGAATGCAGATATATGGAAACGACATAAGGACCCCAGCACACAGCACCAAGTGATTGGATTTTGCAAACTCGATTCATATACAACATACACAGAAACTAAAGTCGGCTTGCTTACAAAGTATGGATTCAACGCTACTGCAACAAGTATCTTTTTTGCAAGCTCATGGGCTTCTTCAAATAAAAGTTATAACCTCGAAAAACAAAAAATCGTAAAGGAACTTGCTTTACTATGTTCAAAAAATAACTGGAATCTAATAATTAAAAAGCATCCAGCTGAAGTAGACGACTTGGTAAAACAGGTGATTGAAGAACTTAAATTTAATAATCAAAAAGTTTTTGAACATGCCGAGTTGCCATTAAACGATGCTATTTTTATGAGCGATGTGTGTACTACTCAATCGTCAAGTATGGTAGCCGATACGCTTTATTTTGAAAAACCCTTTTGTTTTTTATCCGGTTCGGATGTAAAAGCTGTAACCGATTTATACAGTGAATTTAAAAAAGATGGTAGCATTGAAACCTTTGCATCTATGCAAGATTTTGAAACTTTTGTAACGAATATTACAAACGAAGTTTATAGGAAAACTTGGCAAGATAAAATACTTGCACTCAAGGAAAAGTATCTTTTTAAAACAGATGGCAAAGCTTCAGAACGATTACTTCATTTACTAGCCACTACAAACGCTTCGAAAGCGTAGTGTAAATTTGTGTAAGTATATCGTTAATGTTGTATTTCCAAGTCCAGGCAGGGTAGTGCTTTTTAAATTTTGATACGTCACTAATCCACCAAATATGATCCCCAATGCGGTTGGTTTCGGAATATTCGTAGTTCATTTTTTTGCCGGTAATTTGTTCACATAATTCAATTGCTTCTGCCATCGAACAATTTGAATGTCTTCCTCCACCTGCATTGTACACTTCACCTTGTTTGGGATTCTGATAAAAATGCCAAAACATATTCACCAAATCCCAGCTGTGAATGTTATCGCGCACTTGCTTTCCGGCATAGCCAAAAACAGTGTATTTGTCGCCTGTAACCGCACATTTCATGAGGTAGGATAAGAAACCATGCAGCTGAGTACCTGAATGATTGGGACCTGTTAAACAACCTCCCCGAAACACGCCGGTATTCATGCCGAAATATTTGCCATATTCTTGCACCAACACATCGGCCGCCACTTTTGAAGCGCCAAACAAGGAATGCTTGGTATGGTCGATGCTCATGTTTTCGTCAATACCTTCTTTAAAATAAGGATGCGATTCGTCGATTTCCCAACGTTTTTCTTTTTCGATTAAGGGTAAAAAATTTGGTGTATCACCATACACCTTGTTGGTTGAGGTAAAAATGAAAGTTGCTTTAGCACAATGCAAACGCGTCATTTCCAACAGGTTTAAAGTACCATTGGCATTCACCGTAAAATCTGTAATGGGTTCTCTTGCAGCCCAATCGTGACTTGGCTGTGCAGCTGCATGTACAATGAGCTTAATATCATTTCCGTATTTTTTAAAGAGTACCTCTAAGTCGCTAAGGTTTCGAATATCAATGGCATGATGTTCAAAATTTGGAACTTCACTTACAAGTCGTTGTGTATTCCACTCGGTAGAAGCATCAGCTCCAAAAAATTGCATGCGCAGATTATTGTCGATTCCGATTATTTTGTCGAATTTATCTGAAAAAAAAGCTACCGATTCGCTTCCAATTAATCCCGATGATCCGGTAATTACACACACGTTTGCCATAGTAATTGTTTTGTTTTGAGGATTGTATATAAAATTGACGCCGCAAATATGGCTACAATTATTTAAAACAAAAATATTCGTACACATCCGTTTGTCGAAAACGAGAAGGTGCTCCATATTTTTCGGTAGTTGATTACGCTATATTTGCCTCATAAAGCGCTATGAAAGCTGTTCAATTATCTATATTAATTCCAACAAAAGATCGACCGCAAATAGTTGAAAACTGTTTACAGCATTGTCTTTCCGCTATAAATGGGATTGCTGCTGAGATAATTGTAGTAAACGATTCTAAAACGCAGGAATTGAAATTGTCGTTTGACTCATCTTTGATAAAAGTTTATGCGAATCCGAAATCGGGAGTAGCTTCTGCTCGAAACTTTGCAGCCAGCAAGGCAAGTGGCGAAGTACTGCTTTTTTTAGACGACGATATGCTGGTGTTTCCTGATAATATTAGAAAAACGCTCGAGTTGCATCAACTTTATCCAAAATGTTTTATTAATCTAAATTGGACCTATCCGCCTGAATTATATGAGAAAATTAGCAAAACTAATTTCGGTCGATATTTGGTAAAACATGGTTTTGATTCGTTAAAAGGTTGGAACAAAAATTCGACCTGGAAGGACGATAGCATCTTTGAATCGAAAGGATTAACCAGTCAGTATTTATCTTGCAAGCGCAGCGATTTTATTGATTCGGGAGGGTATAACGAAAATTTTCCTTTTGCCGGATATGAAGATTTAGCTTTTGCTGAAAAGCTCATTCAATCAGGAGTTAAAATTTATATTTATCCCTTAAGTGTAGTATATCACAATGAAACAGACCGTTGCGAATTACGTCCATGGCTCAATCGTAAAACCCGCGGTGGTGTTACCATTCGCACTGCCAACGAATTGGGATACAAACAAACATTAATTTATTATTCACCCTTTAAGCGATTTTTTTACGGATTACTTTTACAGTTCAAAGCTCTTTGGTTTGTGTGCTATTCAGTTGTTCCGAATAAAAAGCGTTTTGATGCAGCAGCATTTTTATTTATAGATGTATTGCTTGCGGTACATTTGTTTGATGGCTATATGAATTATAAAAAACACCTTCACTAATTTTATTTATTTTTAATCAATGAATCCAAGGCTAAAAAATATATACAATGCACTGCCTTTTAAACAGCCACTTTTTAATTTGATTAAGAAAGTAGGAGTGCCGCATCCCGACATTTACAAACATTTATACTTTAAAGGAGTTATTCCCATTAAAGTAAATGAGAACGTAAAATTTTTGATGCATCATCATGGATTTCAATTAGAGAATGAATTATATTGGAATGGACTTACAGGCGGATGGGAGAAAATTTCGTTGGGTTTGTGGATAAAACTTTGCACAAGCTCTACTGTAATTTTTGATGTTGGTGCCAATACTGGAATTTATTCTTTAATAGCATCTGCCTTACAACCAAAAGCAACTGTTGTAGCCTTTGAACCAGTTAAACGCGTTTACAAAAAGTTGGTAGCAAACAATGAGTTAAATAAATTTTCGATACACTGTGTTGAAAAAGCTGCATCTGATTTTAATGGAACAGCCACTATATATGATACCGATGCCGATCATACTTATTCGGTAGCAGTAAACAAGGATTTGACAGTAGAAGGTACTAAAACCATTCAAACTCAAATTACCACCGTAACACTTGATACATTTGTTAAGGAACAAAAAATTTCCAAAGTTGATTTATTAAAAATTGATGTTGAAACGCACGAACCAGCCGTAATTGCAGGTTTTATTGAACATATCAAATTGCACAAACCAACCTTGCTTATTGAGATATTGAATGATGAAGTAGGAGAGAAGGTGAATTCATTAATTGATGGATTAGGTTATTGTTTTTACAACATTGATGAAAACAAAGGAATTCGAAAAGTAGATAGAATTCGAAAAAGCGATTTTCATAATTTCTTAGTATGTAGTGCTGAAACTGCCACTCGGCTTGGATTATAGATAATAGTTGAAATACAATTAAGTTGGCTGCAAAAAAAAATATCTGTTACATTATTTCCTTTATTAATAAGTCGATCGCATTTGAATGGATTGCCGAAAATTTGAATAAGGAAAAATACAACCTAAGCTTTATCTTGCTAAATACTGTTGATACTGAATTGGAACGGTATCTACGCGCACATGAAATTCCTGTTGAACGCGTATATTTTACGGGTAAGAAATCAAATTACTTTTCGGCCTTTTACAAGGTTTACAAATTGTTAAAACGCAATAAAATTGATTGCGTGCATGCACATTTGTTCGATGCCAATATTATTGGAATACCCGCTGCTTATTTTGCAGGTGTACCGAAACGTGTTCATACCCGACATCATGGAACCTGGCACCACATTCATTATCCGCATGCAGTGTATTACGACAAATTGGTAAATCGATTAAGTACTACCATTGTTGCTATCAGTAATAATTTATTAAAGGTGCTGGTCGAAAGAGATAAAGCTAATCCTGCTAAAATACAGCTCATTCATCATGGTTTTAAGTTAAATTTATTTAATGAAATAAGCGAAAATCGCTTACTGGAAATTCGCGCTAAGTATAACCCAAACAAGCGCTATCCTGTAATTGGAGTTATTGGTAGGTATATTGATTTTAAAGGAATTCAATTTGTGGTTCCAGCCTTTAAACAGATACTTAAAACCTATCCCGAAGCCTTGTTAATATTAGCAAATGGAGTGGGTAAACATGAGCCGGTGATTAGAAAATTGTTAGAAGAAATACCTGCCCAAAATTATAAGGAGGTTCCTTTTGAAAAGGATATTTTTGCCTTTTACAAGGTATTTGATGTTTTTGTTCATGCTCCTATTGATATTGATAGTGAGGCTTTTGGTCAAACCTTTGTGGAAGCGTTAGCTGCGGAAATTCCTTCGGTATTTACGCTTGCAGGAGTAGCAGATGAGTTTATTGTAGACCATAAAAATGCCTTGATTGTTCCATTCGAAAACAGTGAACGTATTGCTTCGGCTGTTATTGAATTACTTAGCAATAAAGAACTTTGCAAGCAATTAACTACACAAGGTAGAGTGGATGTGCAAAATTTGTTTACTTTAGATAAAATGATTCACAAGTTGGAAGCCATTTATGATAGCCCTTTATAAGCACCTTGGATGAAATTAAATTTACTTTTTACAATTGTAATTCCAACCTATAACAGGGCCGATTTTATTGCTACCACAATTCAATCGGTTTTGAATCAAACCTACAGTAATTTTGAGTTATTGGTAATTGATGATGGCAGCACCGATGCAACCGAAACAGTTGTAAAATCTATAAAAGATAACAGAATTCACTATTATAAAATCATAAATTCAGAACGCGGTGCAGCGCGGAATGTTGGAATTAATAAAGCCAAAGGCGATTACATTACTTTTTTAGATTCTGACGATGTGTATTATCCTAATTATTTAAAAAATGCACGCGAATCAATTTTGAGTTTTGAATATCCTCCTTTTTTGCATCTGGCTTACGAAGTAAGGAATGCAGCTAATAAGTTAATTTCGAAAATTGATTACCTGAAATCAGATTCATTCGAATTTATTTTTAAAGGAAATCCTTTGAGTTGTATGGGGGTTTTTATGAAACAAGAAATAACCAAGAAATTTCAATTTAATGAAGATCGCTCGCTTTCAGGAAGCGAGGACTGGGAATTGTGGCTGCGTGTTATTGCCAACTTTGGAATAAAATGCGATACAAGAATCAGTGCATGCCTTATTCAACACGATGATCGAAGTGTGATGAATTTTAATGAAACTAAATTATATAAACGAAAGGAATTGGCACTTAAATATGCATTTGAAGACCCTTTAGTGATACAAAAATTTAAAAAACATTATAAGCAAATAGATGCTTACGCAGATGGATATATTGCCTTGCATTTATTACTTGCCGGTAAAAATATTAGCAGCCTTAAGTACATTTTGAAATCGGTACTTGGCTATCCTCTCTCACTGTTTAGTAAACGCTTTTTAGTTTTTAATAAATATTTTTTTCTTAATTTCTTTAGATATTAGTTATGTGTGGCATAGCCGGTTTTTTTTCTGTACAACAAAAATTTTCTAAAGAAGATTTAGAAAACATGACGCGTTGTTTAGAAAGACGCGGACCCGATTTTGAAGGATTTTATCAAGATGCTACTGTTGGTCTCGGTCATCGCCGGTTGAGTATATTGGATTTATCGGCCAACGGTAACCAACCAATGTACTCGCATAGCCGACGCTTTGTGATGGCCTATAATGGTGAAATTTACAATTATGCCGAAATAGCCAATGAACTGAAATTGATTAAGGGAGAAGGAAAATTAAATTTTTCTTCCTCATCCGATTCCGAAGTAATTTTAGAAGCCTTCGCGCACTGGGGAACTGATTTTGTGCACAAGTTAAATGGCATGTTTGCTATTGCTATTTATGATACGCAAGAAGAAGAGTTATTTTTATTTAGAGATCGCATTGGTATTAAACCTCTGTATTATTATTTAAGTGGTAACGATTTAGTATTTGCTTCTGAGCTAAAAGCAATATTAAAAGTAGCGTCTGTTCCACGTGCAATAAATAAGGAAGCAATTGCTCAGTATTTACATCTTGGATTTATACCTGCCCCAAATAGCATTTATCAATCCATTTATAAATTGGAGCAAGGTAGTTTTATACGTATTGGTAAACAGGGAATTGATCATCAAAAGTACTGGTCAATAAAATCAAGTATCCATAACGATGTTATTGAAAATGAAAAAAAGGCATTGGTACTACTGAGCGATTTAACCATGAGTAGTGTGCAGTACCAATTAAAAAGCGATGTTCCTTTTGGCGTGTTCTTAAGCGGCGGTATCGATTCAAGTCTTGTTACTGCTCAGGCAAGTATCTTAAGCAATGTGAAAGTAAATACATTTTCAATTGGCTTTGATGAAAATAGATACAATGAATCTGATTACGCTAAAGCAATTGCCAAATACCTAGGTACACATCATCACGAATTTATAGTTCGTTACAGCGATGCCATTAGCTTAATTGATGATATTTTTGATGTGTATAGTGAACCGTTTGCTGATTCAAGTTCTATTCCTACAATGCTTGTTTCGAAGTTGGCAAAGCAATATGTTACGGTTACCCTTTCGGGAGAAGGAGGTGATGAATTGTTTTTTGGATATGGTGCCTATAAATGGGCAAACCGCCTAGATTCGTATTTGTTGAAAAAAGCAAGAAAACCAATATCTACCTTGCTTTCAAGTTTTAGCAACAAATATAAGCGAGCTTCCAAATTGTTTGAGTTTACCAATGAGAATAATATAAACAGCCACATTTTTTCGCAGGAGCAATATTTGTTTTCGAGCAATGAAACCGAGCAATTATTGCAAGCACCCTACAATCAGTACAGTTCAGATATTTATTCAGCAGCAGCGCTTAGTACAAAACGTCATTTAAAACCAAACGAGAAGCAAGCTTTATTTGATATTGAATATTATTTACCCGATGATTTACTTACCAAGGTAGATCGCGCCAGTATGCGTTATTCGCTTGAAACACGTGTTCCCTATTTGGATCATCGCATTGTTGAATTTGCATTGAATTTATCTCCCAACTTGAAATATAGAAATGGAGTAACCAAATATTTACTCAAAGAAATTTTGTTTCAATACGTTCCCGAAAATTACTTTAATCGCCCTAAGCAAGGATTTGCAATACCTTTAGAAAAATGGTTGAAAAATGAATTGAGTTTTTTAATACACGATTTCTTAAACGAGAAAATTATTACGCAATACGGTATTGTTAAGTACGAAGAAGTAAAGCAACTCAAAGCCTCATTTAACGAGGGGCATGATTATTTATACAACCGCATTTGGTTACTCATTGTGTTGCATAAATGGTTGGTGAAAAATATGGGATAGACCTTGCATCCTTTTGTATTCGCAATTTGCCTGCATCAGTTAATTTCAAAACTTATAATTGTGCGGGTTGTAACTTTCCAAATGTTCTTATTAATCACTATTGTTTTCCTTAATGCCAGCTTGCTTAATAAAATAAGCGGTAGTTTTTTTAATCACAATAAAGCCAAGTAAAACCGGAAGCGTGAAATTCAGAAAAGTGATTTTAAAAATATTTTGCACAGCTGTAAAAGCTCCAACCGCAGTAACAAATGAAAACTGCATACGTGTTAAATGATTTACATACCAATTTAATTTTCCGTAATGATTTTTAAATTGTGGCTTCAGAAATATGTAATGAAGTATATCTCTTCCAACAATCCAGGAATACAATAAGGAAAAAAATAATCCTAAAGCAGCGCCTAAATAGTTTTGCATTAGCAGCATGCGAATAGCTGAAATTAACATGAAAAGTATCACCAATACGGCAAATAATGCAATCAGTTTATCAGTAATAGCATAAGGCTTATCCTTGATTATTGCAGCACGCAAGCCTGTTAAAGCAAGGTAAAATCCAAGAACTACAATCGCTACAATGAGCATTGAACCTATATATGCTCCTGTAGCAATTATGCCAATCCAGGAAATTAAATTGAGGTAACCAATGAAGCGATGCAGTACAGTTCCTTTTTTTAATAAGAACTGTAAAATTCCGCTAGCAAAAATAAACATGCCAATAAGGCCATGAAGTTTTGCAATTGTAGCATAGTTTAGCAGTTCTGTTGTCATATGTTTATTGATGTAGTTTTATTTTCGAAAAAAATTATTTCTTTAATCACCGCTAACTTTCTGCAAGCACTTTGAGTTTTTGTAAGGCAATTGGAAAAAGTTTATTCATGAAATCAACATATTCTTCAAGCGTATCAACTTCAACTTTTAAAAGTGTACCATTTTCAGCTGAAAGTAGACGGTAACTTTCAATAGCATTGGTCCAATTTGGATTCACGTTCACTTGTTCTTCAAAATTTTTAAGTTCTCCCAAGTGTTTAAATGCAAGGAAATTGGGCGCTTCTATTTTTTCTAACAAGCTAAACATTCCTTCCCCATTAGGAGCTAATAAATGAATCTTATTTCCTTCGGTAAAAGAATCTGTTTTATAATAAGAACCTTCTATAAAAGCACTCGTCCATTTTTTATAATTTTCTATCTCCCATAAACACTTCCACACTTTTTGAGGGTTTGCGTTTATATTAATTGTAAATTGTAGGGTTTTCATTGAGTTTATTTTTGCTTCTAATAAAATATGCTACAATCGCTGTGGTTACTATGCCCATCACGAATGCGCCAATAGTGCTTTGTATCATGTAATTATTTAAATTAAAGTAACTGCTTGCTTCTTCATAGCTTTTATAATATCCCACTTGCAGTGAATAATTAATAACATTCTTAAAATAATCAGGACTAATTAATGTAGAAATTACCCATTGCATAAGTGGACTAAACATACTAATAATAAAAGTAAGCAGTGCTCCTGAAAAGAATGCCTGTGCATAGCTGATTTGCCCACCATAATACTGCTTCTTTTTTGCTTTAAGCGCCAACACATAAATGTATATTACCGGCACAATAATTAACAGCGAAAAGTATTCATGTAAATCAATATGAGTACTGTGTAATCCGGAAATTTTTTCGAGCCACATCCAAATTAATGTAACAGCAATGTAGGTGAAAGACCAGTAAAGCTCTGTTTTATATGATTTCATAAAGTAATTAATAGTATGAAGTATGTTATGACTAGCTTATTTAAGCGAAGTGCAAACTGTTACAAATTGTGTTTAGTGTTTGTGATAATGGAACAAATTATTAATGCATAATTGTTACGAAAATGACTTTTAAATTTAATCAACTTCTTTAAAGGAAGGTAGCTTGGAAATGCGATCCATCTTCAAATTCAAAAATATTAGTTAGCTAATTTCAAAATATCTTTGGGAGTAATAATATTTTTATCGTATCCGGTTAGTGCAACTCGCAGCATTGCTAAACCTATTTGTGTGGTATTCACAACGGTTGAAGGAGCAATAAATTTTTGAATACGAATTAACCACATAAAGTAATCGTAAAAAAACTGATAGCTTTTTGTTTTCGACTTAATTCCCCTTAACGGGATAATTACTCCCGGTCTAAATAAATAAGTTCTGTTCGGATTTAGCGCTAATAAAGCATTTTCAGTTTTTCCTTTTACACGCGCCCACATGATTCTTCCTGTTTCGGTTGAGTCAGTGCCTTGTCCGGAAACATAGGTTATTGTGCTGTTTTTATTTAATTCTACAAATCTTTTTGCTAGTGCAATAGTGTAACTGTAGGTTAGCTCAAAATAGGTTTCCTCTTTCATGCCGGGAGCACTCACACCCATGCACAAGAAGCAGGCATCGTATCCACTAAGTTCTGTGGTGTAGTTCGAATAATCTAAAAAATTTTTAGGACTAAGTTCTTGAAGTTTAGGATGGCTTATTCCAACCGAAGTTCTACCAATTGCTAACACTTTTTCAACTTCAGTATTATCTAAACATTCGAGCAGTACTCCTCGGCCTACCATTCCGGAGGCTCCCGTAATAATAACATTCATACAGTGTTTTTATAAATCCAATCAAATGTAAAAAATAAACAACTGAATTGCAGTGAATAAGTAAAAGTTATGTTTCAAATTACAAATCGCAAAATTTTAAATAATTCGAATTAGAAATCTACAATTAAAGCGTCAGTAACCTTCGTTCCTATTCGAATGTAATTCGGTATACATAATCCATTCAAGGCAATAATTAGAGGTGTTGTGCAAATTATTTTTCTACATATGCCTTAAAATTGTTCAGAATCGCCTGCCAACCACCTTTTTGCATTTCAATTGGATTCTGGTTTTCGGCTTCAAATGTTTCCACAATCTCTGTCGCAGAACCAGTTGACGTAAAAGTAATTTCGGCAGTTCTACCATCGTCCATGGTATATGAAATAAAGCTATTCTGTTTTACTTCATCGTATACTCCTCCAAATTCAAATCCAAAGCTACCGTCCTTTGCTTCCATTCGTGTTGTAAATTTTCCTCCTTTTTGCAGATCGTTTTTTGCCCAAGGAGCTTGCCAATCGGCGCTAGCAAAGCACCAATTGCATATATGTTCGGGCAATGTCCATTGTTCCCAAACTTTGGCAATAGGAGCATTGATAGTAGCTTCAACAGTAATTTTAACTCGTTTTGTAGTTTCCATATTATTTAATTTTTGTTGTTTTTTTGAGTTGATTTAAAACATTATCTAGTTCATTGAAACGATTTTCCCAAATTAGTCGCAATTTGTCCAGCCATTTATCAATGTCATTTAGTTTACTTGCATTTAGTTGATAATAAATTTCACGTCCTGAAGTTTTTTGTTTTACCAATTCACATTCAGTTAGTATGCGTAAATGCTTGGATACGGCTTGACGGCTGCTGTTAAAATTTTCGGCCAATGCATTTGGCGTCATTGCCTGCACTGCCAACAATAAAATTATCGCTCTT
>WBZU01001815.1_pt1 | contig 15449 bp, 14 predicted proteins | sample 5204311 | NCBI WGS metagenome assembly WBZU01 (sample SAMN12344359, study PRJNA552823) | activated sludge metagenome | biome: Activated sludge suspended growth; feature: Nitrification reactor; material: Wastewater; isolation source: activated sludge from nitrification reactor of wastewater...
GGCCGACATCCTGATGTTCAACGTGGAGTCTCCGGCGGAACTCCAGGCCATCAATGAAGTGGCGGCATCCATGGGCGTGAAGGCTCGGGTGGCGTTGCGCATCAATCCGGATATTGATCCCAAGACGCATCCCTACATTTCCACCGGGTTGAAAAAAAGCAAATTCGGCATTGCCGCCGATCGTGCGATCGAGGAGTTTAAGGCCGCGGCCGCGTTCAGTCACATCAAGGTCGTGGGGCTGCATGCGCACATCGGCTCGCAGCTGACGCAAGTGACCCCGTTTGTCGAATCCCTGAAGAAAGTACTGGCGCTCGTGCAGGCCTTGGCCGAACAAGGCATTCCTCTCCGGTACATCAATATTGGTGGCGGACTGGGCATTACCTATTCCGATGAAACGCCCCCGGAACCGAAAGACCTCGCCGAGGCGATTTCGCCTCTGGTGCGTGATTTGAAGTGCGTGCTCATCATGGAGCCAGGCCGGGTGATTGTCGGCAATGCCGGGGTCCTGCTCACCAAGGTGCTGTATGCGAAAGATGGCGAAGCCAAGCGGTTTATGATCGTCGATGCGGCGATGAATGACCTCATCAGACCGAGTCTGTACGACGCCTATCACGACATCCGTCCGGTGTACGAAGCCGCGGCGCATGGCGAGAAAAAGACTGTCGATGTAGTCGGTCCGGTGTGCGAATCAGGTGACTTCCTCGCGAAGGACCGCGTGATGCCGGCACTGAATGCCGGAGATCTCATGGCTGTCATGAGCGCGGGCGCCTATGGATTTGTCATGTCCTCGAATTACAATTCCCGCCCGAGGGTGCCGGAGGTGCTGGTGCATGAGGGCCAAATCCACGTCATTCGCTCGCGCGAGAGTTATGAGGATTTGGTGCGAGGCGAGGTGATCCCGGAGTTTCTCGCGTAGGGCGATCTTTACTGGGTTTCAGATGGAGCGTTGAATGTTTACAGGGTCTTTAGTTGCCATCGTCACGCCGTTCAAGAACGGCAAGCTGGATGAGCGAGCCCTCGGTGACCTCATCGAATGGCAGATCAGCAGTGGGACTCACGGCATCGTGCCGTGCGGAACCACCGGTGAGTCGGCCACGTTGACACATGCGGAACATGATCGCGTGGTGGCGTTTACCGTTGAGGTTGTCAGACGGCGAGTGCCCGTCGTTGCGGGAACGGGATCCAACAGCACCAGTGAGGCGATCGCCCTGACGAAGCATGCCAAGGCTGCCGGCGTGGATGGGGCGTTATTGATCACGCCCTATTACAACAAGCCCACTCAGGAAGGACTGTATCTGCACTATAAGGCGGTCGCAGAAGCCGTCGATCTTCCCTTGGTTGTCTATAACATTCCTGGGCGAACCGGCGTGAACATGTTGCCGAGCACCATTGCGCGCTTGACGGCCTGTCCCACCGTTGTCGCGGTGAAGGAAGGGAGCGGTAACGTTCAGCAGGCGTCGGAAATCATCCAGCTATGCGGAGAACGATTGACGGTGTTGGCGGGAGACGATGCCTTGACCTTACCTATGATGGCGGTTGGTGGCAAAGGCGTGATCACCGTGACGGCGAACCTGCTTCCATCAAAGATGGCCCGGTTGGTCGAATCGTTTCGTGCTGGTCGCGTTGATGAGGCGCGCGCCCTGCACTATGAGCTCTATCCCTTGTTCACCGCGTTATTCTATGAAACCAATCCCATTCCCGTGAAGGAAGCGCTTCATATGATGGGCAAGATCGATCGGGAGATGCGCCTGCCGCTCTGTCCGATAGGAACTGAAAACCGAGAAAAATTGTTGCACGTGATGAAGGCTTCCGGCTTGGTCTAATGCACAGCCGGACGTGAAGGATACGGGTATGATCAAGGTTGTAGTGACAGGGGCAGCTGGGCGCATGGGGTCTCGGCTCGTGTCCCTGGTCAAAGATTCGGCGTTTCTCACCTTGGCCGGTGCGGTGGAGGGCAAAGGCCACCACGCGTTGGGCGAAGATTCCGGTGAGGTAGCCGGCTGTGGGCGCACCGGTGTGCCGATCGTAGAGGATTTGTCGAGTTTAATGGAGCGAGGCGAGGTCGTGGTGGATTTTACCACGCCAGCGGCCACGCTCGGTCATGTGAGGATCGTCGCACAACATCGCCGGAGCATCGTGGTTGGAACCACAGGGTTTTCTCCCGCTGAATTGGACGAGCTTCGCACCGTGAGTAAGCAGATTCCCTGTGTGTTTTCGCCCAATATGAGCGTTGGGGTCAATGTGATCTACAAGGTCATTGCCGAAATGGCCAAGACGCTCGGCGAAGACTATGACATCGAGGTGATCGAAGCGCACCATCGCCTCAAGAAAGACGCTCCCAGTGGAACCGCTTTGAAAATGGCGGAGGTGCTGGCCCGGGCGGTCAATCGCGATCTTGGCCAGGTAGGGGTCTATGCTCGCAAGGGACTGATCGGGGAGCGTCAGAAGGGCGAGATCGGCATTCAGACGATTCGCGCAGGGGACATTGTTGGTGATCATACGGTCATGTTCGGTACAATGGGCGAACGGATCGAGGTCACTCATCGTGCAAGCAGCCGTGACACCTTTGCGCGCGGAGCATTGCGCGCCGCCCGTTGGGTCGTGAAACAGCCCCCAGGTCTGTACGATATGCTCGATGTGTTGAGTCTCAAGTAGGAAAGGTCGGCAACCGCGCGTAAGAAAACGAAAGCCTCGGCCTCTTGAGCGACAGCTCGCATATCAGAGTGGCTTGCTCAAGTGGCACTCCAATCGGCAGACCTGTCAGTCAGCTCAGGGCCAGGCTATACGGAGTGGAGGCTTTTCGTGCAATGTGAAGCTGAGGTCCGGGATGGACGGTAGGCCAAAGAAGACGTGTGTCACGTCTTCTACTCATCGCAAGTGAGCGCTCTGGGATCAGATTTTCTTGCGCAGACTAATGTCGTGACGTGATCGGTCTCGGTTCTGAATCTGCTGCTTTTCGACGGCCACAGTTCAGGCACGCCAGGACTGTGATGGCCAAACCAGCATTCAAGTCAACCGCCCGCTCAGGCAACATTGTTCCGCGGCATTTGTCACATTTATGCATGGGTGGCTTATAACATTGCTCTGTAGGATAAACCATCCATCTATAGTACTGGCTCCCTAGGGGAAAAGGTCCCGGCCAGACGCGAAAGCCCCTGGGCCATTTGGGCCTATAGTTGCCCCTTAAGGGATTGCTCTGAACCAGTAAATTGTCGAGGTTACGCGAGTCGGTTCAGATATGTGGTAGTCAAGTGAGGAAGTGCCACAATGTATAGATTGGTTCTCATAACGGCACTTTTCGTCCTTCTCTACTACCTCCTGAGAAGAGCGGTCAGAAAGTTCGGTGAAGAGAGCAGGGTGGTTAAGTCCGGCGATAGAGAAGAAGCCGGAAAACAGATGGTGCAGGATCCTGTCTGTCGAGTGTTCGTTCCGCGAGAAAACGCTGTCCGTGAAACGATCGGTGGTCAAACATATTTCTTTTGCAGTGCAGTTTGTGCATCGTCCTTTGAGAAACAACTTTCCGGTTAACAGCCGGAATAGCTGGAATCCGAAACCAGGTTGTCTTTATCAAAGAACAAAATCATCTGGCATTCATTGGCCTTGAAGTTGAACAACGGTGGGCCTGCCTTTCCTCCAGCGATACGGTTGTAGATCCACTTCTCTCCACCAAAAAAACGAGAGGTTTTGGCGTCAGGAGCGCCCAGTTCCTTTTCGATCCACACCTGATCTTTCCCCTGGTAGCGGGTCAAGGAGGCGTCGAGATACGGATTGTGACTGCAGGCGGTGAGAAGTAGACAGATCGACGAGACCACCAATGATGCGCGCATGTGCAGAGTCCTCTCAGAGTTGCGGTGCTGGAGTCAGGCTATCACCTTGCCGAGGAAAAGTGTAGCGCTCTCTGTTCTCCACTGCAAAACGAGTCTATGATAAAAAAGTTGACCCGTTGCCTTGCGCGCACATTACTTTTACAATCCCGGCCCTCAACGGATAGGGGGCGCTCGACGAAAGGATTTTCTTATGAAACTGTATCTCGATACGGCAAATGTCAAAGAAATCGAGGAAGGTGCCAAACTTGGATTGATTGATGGCGTGACCACCAATCCATCCCTCGTGGCGAAGGAGGGGCGGAGCTTCAAGGAGATGCTCCTTGAAATCTGTAAGATGGTCGATGGCCCGATCAGTGCCGAAGTGGTGTCCATTGAATCCGACGCGATGGTGAAGGAAGGCAGAGACCTCGCGAAGGTGCATAAGAACATCGTCGTGAAGGTCCCACTCATTCCCGAAGGCCTCCGCGCCACCAAACAGTTGGCGTCCGAGGGGATTCGCGTGAATGTGACGTTGTGTTTTTCGCCGACACAGGCGCTGTTGGCGGCCAAGGCCGGAGCCTGGTGCGTCTCGCCCTTCATCGGACGTTTGGACGACGTGAGTTCAGATGGGATGGCCTTGATCCAGCAGATTGTCACCATCTACAAGAATTATGATTTTAAGACTCAGGTGTTGGTAGCAAGCGTTCGTCATCCGCAGCATGTGGTTGAGGCGGCGCTGATCGGGGGCCACATCTGTACGATGCCCTACACTGTCTTTCAGCAGCTCGTGAAGCACCCACTGACCGATCTCGGCTTGAAGAAGTTTCTCGCCGATTGGGACGCGATGAAGAAGAAGTGACTCGTTCCGGTCGGTCAGCCGGCGATCAGTGAGCGTGAAACTTGCCGCCTGGCCTGATCGAAGATGCGGTGGAACATCGGTCGAGTGAGTTTGCCCGTGAAGGTGTTTTGCTGACTGGGATGGTAGGAGCCGATCAGCGTCACGCCCCAAGGCAGGTTGGAGACGACCCCGTGCCCAAATTTCGGAAGCGGGGAGGGTAACTGGTGCCCCAATTCGCTGGCGGATTTCAGATAGTGATCGAACGCGATCTTGCCTAACACGACGACGACGCGCACAGCCGGCAACAACTTGATTTCTCGCAGGATAAATGGTCGACAGGCCGTGAACTCCTCGGGGGTCGGTTTGTTGCCCGGCGGCGCGCATCGTACGGTTGCGCCGATATAACAATCCGTGAGTGTGAGGCCGTCCGCCGCATGCGTAGACGTGGCCTGATTGGCGAACCCAAATCGATGCAAGGCCTCATAGAGCCAATCTCCACTCCGATCCCCCGTGAAGACGCGCCCCGTTCGGTTCCCTCCATGCGCCGCCGGCGCGAGCCCCAAAATATACAGCCGGGCCGTGGGATCGCCAAATCCGGGAATAGGCCTTCCCCAGTACGTCCAGTCTCGAAACTGGCGTCGCTTGGTCTTGGCGATCATCTGGCGATAGGTGACTAGCCGAGCGCATCGAGTGCACGCGACAATCTCGTCATTCAGCAGCGGCAGTGTGGACATCATCACGGAGTGTAGCAAAACCAGGAGTTTCTTGTCCCCCAACAGGCTTGTTGATAGCATGATCGCTCAAGTGTGATGAAAGGATCATCCCGGTATGCGGAATAATGATTGGGGACTTCGGGCCGGTATCGTCGGTGTCACCCTGTTGCTGGGCTTGGCGCCATTGTTTGCGGAAATGTCGGGGGATTCCAAGAGTGCCGCGCCCTCTGCGTCGAAACCGCATGAGGAGCGTGCCGCCCCGTCGAATGATTCCTTGCCGGTCCCCTCGACCGCTGAAACAGAAATTGCGCCGGAACTCGAGGATCGACTCGTCATTCTTCCCGAGATCAAACGTGAGGGAGAACGGTTCTTTCTGAGCTCCTTTAAGCTGCCGGACAAGTTGACCTTCGCAGGGCAGTCGATTCCACTGGATAATTGGCAGGTACGTGAGCGCATAGAATATGAGTTCTATCAATTTCTCGAGGATCAAGGCGAAAGCATTATTCTGGCCAAGAGAACCGGGCGCTGTTTCGCACCAGCCGAAAAACAACTGGCGGAAGCGGGATTGCCCGATGATTTGAAATATATGTTGCTGGTCGAAAGTAAATGTATTGCCGCGGCCTACTCGCGCGCCAAAGCGTCGGGCCCCTGGCAGTTCATCAATTCCACCGGGCGGCGCTATAAATTGCACAACGAGCGGTGGCTCGACGAACGGCGCAACCTCGAGATGTCGACTGAAGCGGCCATCAAGTATCTTCGGTACCTTCGCGATTTCTACCAGGGCGATTGGTTCCTGGCGATGGCCTCGTACAACGCCGGGGAAGACCGTGTGCGCAAGTTGATCAAGGAACAAAACGTCAACGACTACTGGCGCATGCATGGACCGCGGGAAACCATGCGCTATGTGGCGCGCATCATCGCCGCAAAAGAGATCTATTCCCAACCGGAGAAATATTTAGGCCTGACCAAGAAAGATCTCTATCCACCACTCGAAACGGAAACCGTCACGGTCACCATCAAGGAAGCGCAACGGCGGCTCACGTCAATCGCAGAGGAATATGGGACCTACTTCCTGGAATTGAAAATGCTCAACCCGGAGTTCACGAAGGATTACTTGCCAAAGGGCACCTATCAGGTTAAGGTGCCGCGACAAACCTGTCCCAATCGTTGTTTCAAGCAAGACAAGCTTCCTTAGTTCACATGATGCGCATCGGCGTCCCGGACCCACGAGCCAAAGACCTCTTCTCACGGCTCTTCCGGGCGGGATTGCAGGCGGTCGATCCCTATGAGGCCGTGTCCCGACGGGTTCGCATCCGCCGTGATCAACTCACCATTGGGTCACACCAGTACTCGCTCACGAAGACACAACGAATCGTCGTCGTCGGTGCCGGAAAGGCCTCAGCCCGAATGGCGCAGGCGCTTGAGCATCAGCTCGGGGCGCGGATCGACAGCGGCGTAGTGGTTGTGAAGTACGGGCATGGTGCCCCGACTAGCAGGATTCGAATCCTGGAGGCCGGGCATCCGATTCCGGACGCGGCCGGTCTTCAGGCCGGACGCCACATGATGACGCTGGTACAGTCGTTAACTCCTGCCGACCTGCTCATTGTCTTACTTTCCGGCGGGGCGTCTAGCCTCCTGCCTGCACCGGCCGACGGCATCAGTCTGAAGGATAAGCAACAGACCACGAAATTGCTTCTTCGATCCGGGGCGACAATTCAGGAGATCAATGCCGTGCGCAAGCACCTCTCCTGCATCAAAGGTGGCCAACTTGCCGCGGCGACGAAGGCGCGCGTGGCCAGCGTGATCTTGTCGGATGTCATTGGCAACGACCTGGGGACGATCGGGTCAGGACCGACAGCTCCCGATGCGACCACATTTCGCGACGCCTGGGAAATCGTCGGGCGATACGGGGTGTCTCGCAGCATTCCGCGGTCGGTGCGCCGCCACTTGGAATTGGGCCTGAAGAAGGCCGTTCCGGAGACACCTAAGCCACGGGCTCGGCTGTTTCGTCGAGTAGAGAATGTTCTTGTCGGCGACAATCAGGCGGCTGTGGAGGCTGTGGCGGAGGCGGCGAAACACGAGGGACTGACGACGCTGGTGCTGGGCTCAACCGTCACGGGTGAAGCGCGGGAGCTTGCCAAGTTTTTCGGTGCGATGGCGTGTGAGATTGCCGCCCATGGGCGTCCGGCTCGCCGTCCCTGCTGTGTGATCGCGGGTGGTGAGCCTACCGTGACCATTCGCGGAGAAGGCAAGGGGGGACGGGCGCAGGAGTTTGCGCTCGCTGCCGCTGCGGAGATCGCAGGATTGCCCAAGATATGGGTCGCCGGCTTCGCGACGGATGGGACCGACGGGCCGACTTCGGTGGCGGGCGCAGTGGTGGATGGCCAGACGGTGACTCGGGCACAGCGCAGGAAACAAAGTCTGTCCCGGGCACTTCAGGAAAACGACGCCTATCCCTTCTTTGAAGCACTGCAGGGACACATCGTGACAGGGCCAACCGGCACAAATGTGAACGACCTTTACCTCCTCCTCGCTCTCTAGCTACTATTCATCTCCATGGTAGAGCCCTTTTTTCTTTCGCTGGAACAGAGTGTCGATCCGCGTCTCGTCGGGGGGAAGGCCGCCGGCTTGAGACGTTTGCATGCCGCCGGATTTGCGGTTCCCCATGGGCTGTGCGTGACGACGGCTCTCTATCAACAGTGTCTGAGTGCTGCGGGAATCGATGGACCTGCCGAGTGGCAGGTCCTGTTGCGCTCGTCGGCCGAACAGCGGGCGATGGCCATAACACGCATGCACCAGCACTTAGGGACGGCGCTCTGGCCGTCGGGATGCCAAACCGAATTGGAGTCCCGGCTTGCTGAGCTGAGCCTTGCCGCCGACACGCGGTGGGCCGTGCGCTCATCCGCAACGAATGAGGATGCTGATCAGGCAAGTGCGGCAGGACTCTACTCCACGTTCCTCGGGCGGTCGTCCGACGAGGTGCCGCGAGCGATCCGGGACTGCTGGGCATCGCTGTGGGACGATCGGGTCGTGCAGTACATGTTGCGGATGGGCGACGAATGGTCCTGCCCTGCGATGGCGGTCGTGATTCAGCCTATGATCCATGCCGTGACGGCAGGAGTCGCCCATTCGATTCACCCCGTGACCGGACGAACCTCGCAAGTCCTTATCAATGCTGTGCCAGGCCTGGCGTCCGCCCTCGTCAGTGGTGAGGTCGCGCCGGACCAGTACATGATTGAAATGGATGAGGAGTTGTACCGGCCGATTCGGATACGCCGACGGCAGGTAGCCTGGAAACAGCAGAAATTGGTGACCACCTCGAAAGGTATACGCGCGGAAACGATTCCTGAGTCGGCACAGCAGCAGTCGTCGCTGTTAGACGGGCAGCTTCATGAACTGGCCCGGCTCTCAAAGCAGGTGGAATCGGCCTTCGGCCACCCGGTCGACCTCGAATGGGTCTGGGATGCGGAACGACTATGGGTGGTCCAGGCTCGTCCGATGACTGCGGTGCGGCCTCTGCGGACGCTGACGAATGATGAATGCGAGTGGACACGCGCAAACCTGAAAGAAACCCTGCCGGAATTGCCAAGCCCGCTTGGACTGTCGTTTCTGGAGCGGTTCATGGATGCCTACATCATTGGCCCGTATCGCCGGCTCGGGTGTACGGTGCCGGAGGGGCTCAATTCCGTTCGGGTATTGCACGGTCGCCCTTATCTTAATGTCACGCTCTTCTACACTCTCGTTTCCCAACTTCACGGCAACCCGGCGTTTTTGACCGAACAGATGGGGGGCGACTCTCTGACCTTCACGCCGCGAGTGCGGACCATGGGTGGAAAGGCGCTGCTTCGGGCCGGTTTGACGATCATGCGGGAGTGGCGAAGGGTCATACGCGAGGCGCCCCGCACCTTTGACGCGATGAAGAGGATGGCGGGGATGCATCAATCCGAGCAGGTGCAATCATGGTCGGTGAAGGAATTGCGTGAACGGCTCGACAGTCTCGGCCGCTGGCTGGACGCGCACGAACTGACCTATGGCATTGCCGGTGGAGTGGCCCAAAGCCTCCAAGCCCTGGGCACATTTCTTCCGGGGTGGTTGGGTGCGGACTGGCGAGAGCTGCTCAATGCCTCACTGCAAGGACAAGGAACGGTGATCAGCGCCGAGCAGATCGTGCGAGTGGCCGAACTGGCAGAGAGCGCCTGCCATGAGGAGGCGGTCCGGCGATGGTTTGTGAGTGACGGCTGGACAGGGGCAGGATTCCGAGAGGCTCTCGCAGGCAGCCAGTTCCTCCAACGTTTTGAGCAGTATCTTGCCGACTATGGGCACCGGGCCGTCGGAGAATCGGACATCATGTCCCCACGAATGGTGGATCAGCCCGAAGCGGTGCTGACCGTGCTGCGAACGCACGTGCGTACAGGGGACGTGCATCTGTCGAAGGACATGCTGTCCCGGCAGGCTCAACGGCGGCAGGAGGCGCTTGCAGAGATTGCGCGCCGGTTCGGATGGCGGTGGCACCGTGGACTGGTGTTTCGCTGGTGGCACCGGCGGCTGACGCGTTTTTCCGTGCTGCGGGAGGCAAACCGACACCATCTCATGTATTACTCGCTCGCCGTGCGCCGGTTACTGTGTCGACTCGGGGAACGCATGGTGGAACGGGGCCTGTTGGAGACGCCTGAGGATATCTTTTATCTCACGATGGACGAGCAGACGGCCTTGAGTGGGGGAGAGCTTCGTGATTGGCAGGGACTGGTGCGCGCCCGGCGAGCGGAACGGATGCGAAACGAACAGCTGCACGTCCCGGACACCATCCGGGATTGGGAGCCCGCGGCTCAGGAGAGCGTGCCATCCACTGGCCCTGAGCGGGAGGGGGCCTTGAGGGGCATTCCCATCAGTGCGGGCGAGGTAACCGGTCCGGTTCGTCTCGTCCGTTCCACGGCGGATTGGGATCGGGTGAAGCCTGGCGATATTCTCGTCGTTCCGGTGATCGATCCGGGCATGGCGCCATTGTTTGGGGTGGCGGCTGGTCTGATTGCGGAAATGGGCGGGACGCTGTCACATGGGGCGATTATCGCCAGAGAATATGGCCTTACGGCCCTAGTCAATGTGCCCTGCGCGACTACATGTCTGCGCGAAAATGAACGAGTCACCATCATCAGCGCAACCGGTACGATTCGTCGAGTAGTCCCTTGACGTTTCACGAGCTTTTCCGTACTCTCCACGCAATTTCCCTACAGTCGATTGATGAAAAAATCCGGCGTGGTTTCCGGTGTGTTCGTAGGGAAGCTTCATGATTGATCTCACCTCCACAACGTTTTCCGCTGGAGCCGTGGCCGGCCTTGGGATCGGGGCGTTGATCGCCGGCTGGTGGGTGACCGTTCGAGTGCATTCGCACACGCAGGCGCAGGTGCTGGAAGGCCGTGAGCGTGCGCAGCGGGCCGATACCATGGCTGCGGCGCTGCAAGAGCTGGTGGACCAGCAGCAGTCGGAGCTGGGCCAATTGCGGCAGGCGTTGACGGAGTCTCAGGCCGGCCGAACGCGGGCGGAGACTCGTATGGAAGTGCTGTCCCGCAGCTGGGAGGAACAGCAAGCATCGCTGGCCCAGGCGCGTCAGGAGCTGCATGACTCATTTGAGGCCCTCTCCGGGCAGGCCCTGAAACAGAATAACGAAGCGTTCCTCAATTTGGCCCGTAGCTCATTTGAAACCTTGCAGGCGGAAGCCAGAGGAGAGTTATCCCAGCGGCACCAAGCCATCGGTGAATTGGTGAAGCCGCTCGAAGAGTCGTTACAACGCTATCGGGAGCAATTGCAGCAGGCAGAGCTGGTTCGCCAGCGGGAGTACGGCGGGCTGGATCAGCAGCTGAAGTTCATGGCCGAATCTCATCAACGGCTCCAGCAGGAAACCGGCCATCTGGTCAGAGCGCTGCGCGCGCCGGCCGTCCGCGGGCGCTGGGGAGAACTGACGCTTCGTCGCGTGGCCGAGCTGGCCGGCATGGTCAGACATTGTGATTTCGCCGAACAAGATTCGGTAGGTTCGGCGGACGGCCTTCTTCGTCCGGACATGGTCGTGTATTTGCCTGGGGGCCGGCAGATCGTCGTTGATGCCAAGGCTGTCTTGGCGGCCTATCTGGATGCCTATGAGGCGCAGGACGATCAGCAGCGGCAGGCGCACTTGCGTCGCCATGCGAATCAGGTCCGCGCGAGAATGGACGCACTCAGCGTGAAGGCCTATTGGGCCCAATTCAGCCAGGCGCCGGAATTTGTCGTGTTGTTTCTGCCGGGGGAACAGTTTCTCGGTGCGGCGTTGGAGCAGGATGCCACCTTGATTGAAGATGGATTCGCCCGAGGGGTGGTGTTGGCGACCCCGGCGACGCTGATGGCGCTGTTGCGCGCGGTGGCCTATGGGTGGAAGCAAGAGCAACTGACCGAACATGCGGAACAGGCCGGACGGTTGGGGAAAGAGTTGTACGAACGGGTGGCCGTGCTGACCGATCACTTCAACGACATGGGCCAGGCGTTGCGCAACAGTGTCGGCGCCTACAACAAGGCGGTCGGCTCGCTGGAATCCAGGGTGTTGCCCGCGGCTAGAAAATTCAAAGACCTCGGGATATCATCTGAGAAGGAGATCGCCATGCTGGAACCCGCCGAAGTTGAGCCGAGGCGAGTGATGCCCTTCGTCGCAGAGGACATGAGGACGTAAGTATGATTGATCCCCAGGCCATGGTGGCCGAGTTCCACCGAAAATTCAAAATTCCGGTCGGGGACCGGCCGGCGATTCCAGATGACGCGGTCCGGCAATTGCGCGTGCGGCTCATCCAGGAAGAGTTCGACGAGTTGCAGGAGGCGATGTCGGCCAAGACGCTTCCTGCTGTGGCCAAGGAGCTGGCCGACCTGCTGTACGTCGTGTATGGCACGGCGGTGTCGTATGGTCTGGATATGGAGCCGGTCTTTCGCGAAGTGCATCGATCGAATTTGAGCAAAGTCGGCGGGTTCAAACGGGAGGACGGCAAGTGGGTGAAGCCTGCGACCTATTCTCCCGCAGAGGTCGAACCGTTGCTGGCCAAGCAGTTGTCAGAGAGCGCCGCGCCCACGTCGACTGCGGCAGTGACCGTGCAGGAGCCTGAAGTCTAGTATGAAAGAATTGCATTGCCCAGCCTGCGGTACGCCCTGTGTCAGAGTGATTTCCGGGACGAGTCTGATCGAGAAGACCTTGAACCGGCTGTCGATTTTTCATGTCCGGTGCCAGGTCTGCACGGCGCGTTTTCAAGCCCGCCGTCCAGGAAGTCGGGGGACCTCGCAAGAATTCGACCGGCGGGAGTATCGGCGTATTCCGGCCAATTTCGCGGCCACGCTGATTTTGGATCAGCCGGCAGCCGGTGGCTTCGTCACTGATATCTCCATGGGGGGCTGTGCCCTGCAGGCCGAGACGACCCTGTCCCGAGGGACGTTCGTGAAGTTTGTGCTGCATGCTCCGGCGGGGCAGCCGGATATCAAAGTCGATTCCGCCATGATTTGCTCGGTGCAACCCCAGTCGGTCGGCGTAAAGTTTCTGGAGTTTGATCCGGCGGACAAGCAACGCATGGGGCAACTGATGGTGGAACTGCTCGCCCTCCAGCAAGCCTCCCCCCGCATCAGCTCGCGCAGCTAAGCCACGGCGCTTCCCCCTCGATTCTCAAGAGATCTGCCCGTACGACGCCGATGGTGCGACGTCATGCCTGCTCACGATGTGCGGCGACCGGCGACGAGCAAGTTATCGAGGAGCCGCACGGTGCCGATACGAATCACCCCGAGTAACACGGCGTGGCGATCTATGGTTGGTAACGGCTCAAGCGTCGTGGGGTGGCAGACCGCGAGATAGTCGACGGTCGCCAGAGGCTCGCGTGCGACGGTGCGGGCCATGAGGCGCTGGATAGCCGACCCTCGCCGTTCCCCGGCTCGAATCGCGGCGGCCCCGGCTTGCAACGCGCGGTAGAGCACCGGCGCGGCTTGCCGCTGGGAGGGGGTGAGGTATCGATTGCGTGAGCTGAGTGCCAATCCGTCGTCCTCTCGCACCGTGGGATGAATGAGGATGCGACCGGGGAGGCTAAGATCCGCCACGAGTTGTCGTACCACCATCGCCTGTTGATAGTCCTTCTGTCCAAACCATGCGAAGTCCGGTTGCACCAGGGACAACAGCTTGGTGACGACAGTGGCGACACCTTGAAAATGGTGCGGGCGCGCCTCGCCTTCCCAGCGGCGCGCCAGGGCAGGAACCGTCACCCTGGTCTGAGCACCGTCCGGGTACATGGCCGTGACATTGGGCGCGAACACCACATCCACGCCTTCCGCCCGGCAGAGTGCTTGATCGAGCCGGAGTTGCCGAGGATATTTCGAAAGGTCTTCCGTGGGGGCGAACTGTGTCGGATTCACAAAAATGCTGACAGCCACCGCATCGCAGGCCAATCGAGCGGCGCGAATCAAGCTGCGATGCCCGGCGTGTAAGGCGCCCATCGTCGGCACGAATCCGATCGTCACGCCTTCGCGGCGCAGGTAGCGGCTCCACTGTCCGATGGCGTTCGTTGTGCGAAGGGTTTTCATGTTTGAGATCCGCCTGCCGGAGGGGGGCTGCAGGCCGGTCGCGACCCGTACCGGGAGTTCGGCTGGGGCTCCAGTCGACGCACGACCGATTGATCATGAAGTTGGGCAAGCAGCTCGTGGAGGCGTTGACCCAACAGGGGATGTCTTCTCTCGGGAGCGAGTTCGGCCAACGGAGCCAGGACGAATCGGCGAAGATGTAGCCGGGGATGTGGGATGGTCAGGTGCGGATCGGTCAGGATAAGGTCGTCATACAGTAGAAGATCGAGGTCGAGGGTTCGCGGCCCGCTCCGATGGTCCTGATCGCGCCCGAGCGCCCGCTCGATCTCTCGGCAGACTTCCAACAAGCTCTTGGGCGTAATGTCGGTCTCGATCTGGGCCACGCCGTTCAAAAACCACTCTGGCCCTGGGGCTGCGCCATCATCGATCGGTTCCGTCTCATAGAGCGATGAGACGGCATCCAGCCGTGAATGTGGCAACAGTCCGAGCAAGGTGATGGCCCGGTCACAGAAATCCAACCGGTTGCCCAGGTTGGAACCGAAGCCGATGAATGCGGTGGCCATGACGATCCGTTCGTGAGACGTTGTGACGCGCTCAGCTAAAAGCCGACCTTCTTGATGCGTTCCACCGCTTCAGCCAACCGTTCTTTGGTCGTGCAGACCGTCATACGAACATATCCTTCACCCGGCGCGCCGAATCCGTTGCCAGGCGTCGTGACAATGCCGGCCTTCTCAAGCAGGTGGGCGGTGAAGGACGCAGAGGTATATCCCTTCGGCACCGTGACCCAAATGTAGAAGGCCGCGGGAGGCGCATCGACTTCCAGCCCGAGTTTTTTCAGGCCCGGTACGAGGGTGTCGCGCCGTTCTTGATAGATTTTACGCAATCCATCAGTGACGGAATCATCGAGGCCGAGGGCAGTAATGCCGGCCGCTTGCACAGCTTCGAACACACCCGAATCCAACTGGCTTTTCACTCTGCCGAGCCCCGCCAGGACCTCTTTGTTGCCGACAGCAAATCCAATGCGCCAGCCGGTCATGTTGTAGGTCTTGGAGAGAGAATGAAATTCGACGCCCACCTCTTTCGCGCCCTCGACTTCGAGGAAGCTGGCCGGTCGCTTGCCGTCGTAAAAAATTTCCGAATAGGCCGCATCGTGGCACACAATGATCTGATTTTCCTGCGCAAACTCTACGACACGCTTGAAGTAGTCTTTGCTCATGATGACGGATGTCGGATTGTTGGGCGAGTTCAGCCACATCAACTTGGCCTTCTTGGCCACATCCTTCGGGATGGCATTGAGATCGGGCAGGAAGCCGTTGGCTTTCGTCAGGGGCATGATGTGCGAGACGCCGCCACAGAAGCTTGTGCCGACCGGATACACCGGATAGCCGGGGCTGGGCACCAGCACGATATCGCCCGGGTCGATAAAGGCTAGATGGACGTGCCCGATCCCTTCTTTTGAGCCGATCAGGGTAAGCACCTCGTTCGCCGGATCGAGGGTGACATTGAACCGTCGCTTGTACCACT
>WBZU01001816.1_pt1 | contig 15446 bp, 13 predicted proteins | sample 5204311 | NCBI WGS metagenome assembly WBZU01 (sample SAMN12344359, study PRJNA552823) | activated sludge metagenome | biome: Activated sludge suspended growth; feature: Nitrification reactor; material: Wastewater; isolation source: activated sludge from nitrification reactor of wastewater...
CCGGCGCGCCCATCGCGATCGTCTCGACCGGGCCGGACCGCGAGGAGACCATCGTGCTGCCGGACCCCTTCGCCTGAGCGGGGCCTGCCCGCCCGCCGTGTCTTGCGGAGCCCGGCCGCCGTCGCCGGGCTCCGTCGTTTCCAGCGCCGTGAGATCGCGCCCATGCCCGAAGCCCGCCGCATGCTGTTCCCGGTCAGCTGGGACGAACTGCACCGCAACACCCGCCAGCTCGCGTGGCGGCTGCTGGAGCGCGGGCCGTTCGAGGCCATCACGGTGCGGGCCCTCGCGGCCGAGGCGGAGGTCGGCTACGCGACGTTCTTTCGCCACTACGCGAGCAAGGAGGCGCTGCTCGACGACCTGGCGGCGGGCGAGATCTCGGAGCTGCTGGCGCGGGCGATGCCGCTCCTGTTCGCGGCGAGCTCGCGACACGCGTGCGTGGCGCTGTTCGAGGCGATCGCGGGGCGCAAGGCGCTGTGGCGCGCGCTGTTGACCGGCGGGGCGGCGCCGCGGCTGCGCGAGCAGTTCATCGCCCAGGCGCGCCGGCTGGCCCGCGACACGCCGATGCTGGCGGACGCGGCGGCGTGCCCGATCGATCTGCGGGTGACGTTCGCGACCTCGGCGACGATCGAGATCATCGGCTGGTGGCTGCGTCAGCCGGAGGAGCTGCCGGTCGAGGCGATCGCGGGGATGCTCGATCGGCTGGTGATCACACCGACGCTGGCGTGAAGGTCACCGCTCGGGCGGGAGCTGCGGCGGGTCGCGCGGCGGAGCCATCGACTCGGCGAGCCGGCGGATCAGCAGCTCGTTTCGGACGTGGCGCTCGACCAGGCCCATGACGAGGTACGGGTAGAGCGTGCTGGCCAGCACGAGGAAGACGGGCGAGAGCTCGAGCGCGAAGGTGAGGACGAACAGGAGCGGGGTGACGGGGAGGGCGACGAGGGCGACGATCGGCAGGACGAGGCGCTGGCGCTCGCGGTCGTTCCAGAACCAGTAGGTCGGCAGGATGCCGAGCGGCTGCGGCTTCGCGGAGAGGGAGCGGCGGGCCGGGAGGTTGCGGTCGGACGGCATGGGCCGGCGGTGCGGTCATCCTACGATTGCCGGGCGGCGGACGCACGCGCTCGCGGGGCGCGGCCTCGCCGTCGCGTCAGCCGGGGATCACCTTCACGTCGTTGATCGCGCGGATCGCCGCGCCGGCCGGGTAGGCGTACGAGACGTTGGTCGTCTTGAGGTTGAGCGACGCGGGCGAGCCCCAGCCCCACACGGTGACGCCGAGCGGGCTCTCGCTCGAGATCACGTGGCGCCCGTTGGCGCAGCCGTCGACGCCCTGGAAGTCGCCGGTGACGAGGTCGACGCGGGTGTACTCGTGGTCGGCGTCGATCGCGGTCCAGCCGGTCAGGACGCCGGCGCACTCGAGCGTGACGTCGGCGAAGGCGCCGTCCTGGCGGCGGCGGACGACGACGATGCTGGTCTCCGAATAGGTGGGGTCGGTGAAGAAGACGTAGCGGTCGAGGTATTGCGCGGAGGGGACGACGTTGACCCATTCGGGGTCGCCGCGGCCGCCGTAGACGTCGCCGCCGGTCATGTAGCCGGCGACGTAGAACGGGTGGTCCTTGTCCTGGCTGGAGACGATGAAGGGGCCGGCGGACGGGAACTCGACGACCTGACCGAGCGCGAGGGTGTCGGGCGCGCCGGCGGGCTTGGCGGGGGCCCACGAGAGCTGGGTGCCGTCGACGACGCCGACGAGGCGCCACGGCGGGGTCTCCTCCATGGCGGTGCGGTTGCGGTAGCGGACGGCGACGTAGGAGCTGCCGAGCGCCTTGATCGGGGGGATCTGCTGGTGCGCGCCGTCGCAGTACTTGGCGTCGACCGGGACGTTGAAGCAGGTCGCGCCGCCGAACACGGCGACCGGCTTGGTGGCCGACATCGGCGAGCCGGTCAGCTCGGCGCTCTGGTTGAACTGGATCGTCTCGCCGCGATCGAGCGTGTACTTGGTGGGGACGCCGGCCATCGCGGCCGCGACGCCGTTGCCGCCGACGATCGCGACGGTCGGGTCGATGGTGATCTCGGTGCCGTCCTCGGCGGCGACCACGGCGACCAGCGGCCGCGCTGCGGGCACCGCGACGCTCTGCTTGTAGGCGTTGGCGAGGATGTAGTTGGTGTCCCAGACGCTGGTCGGCAGCATGAGCGTCGCCGAGGTGATCGCGGCCGGGCCGCTGCCGTAGGGCAACATCTGATAGGCGGCGACCGGGCGATCGGTGGTGATGTGGAACGCGGCGCCGCGGCCGGTGCCGGTGACGTGCGCCTCGACGGCGACGCCGGGCGGGACCGGGCAGCTCGGGAGGTCGCCTGTCCCGCGGGACAGGAATACGAGCGCGACCTCGCCCACCGGGAGGCCGGCGACGTCGTCGTAGGGCGTGTAGACGATGCCCTGGCCCTGCCCCTGGGGGATCCGCGTGAACGCGGCGACGGGGAGCATCTGGCCGTCGTACTCGACCTCGATGTGGACCGGCTCGTCCCAGGTGTTGGCGATGAAGGCGGCGAAGCAGCTGCCGGGCAGGCTGATCTCGGTCTTCACGGCCCAGAAGTCGCAGCCCTCGCTCCCCTTGAGCAGCGCGGCGGCCTCGCACGGGGCGAGCGGCGTGCAGGCGCCGTCGATGCAGTAGGTGCCGTCCGCGCAGACCTCGGCGATCTGGCCGTCGCACAGGACGTGGGTGAGGTCGTCGGAGCAGGTCGGCGCGTCGCAGGTCGGCGCGCCGGTGGTGCCGACCGGGCCGGTGGTGTCGCTGGTGCCGGTGGTCACGGTGGCGGCGGTGGTCCCCGTCTGGCCGCTGTCGGAGGCGCCGCCGGTCGCGTCGGCGCTGGTCGGGGCCGTGGTCGCGCTGTCGGTCGCGCCGGCGGACGTCGAGGCGTCGCCGGTGGCGGCCGCGGTGGTGGCGGCGGCGGTCGTCACCGCGGTGGTGGCGGTGACGCGCCCCTCGTCGTCGCCGCACGCGGCGGCGAGGAGCGCGAGGGGAAGGATCGGACACAGGGGGGTCGCTCCGCGCATGGCACGACACGGTATGCGAGCGGTGTCTGTGGCTTCAAGCCGGCAAAACCGCGCGCGCGTCTCGAGGTCGTGGCGCGACACGTGGGGCCGCGGCGCGGCGGCGAGGGATCACTTCGCGGGCTCGCAGGTCAAGTAGAGGCCGCCCTCCTCGGCCTCGATCAGCGCGTAGTCGGTGGCGCCGGCCGGGCGCGCGGGGCGAGGGAAGTCGACGTCGAGCTCGGCGCGCGCGGCGAGCTCGAAGCTCTGCGAGACCACCTCGACCTCGTCGCGCGGCGGGTGATCCTCGCGCCAGCGGAGGTTGGCGCGGCAACGCAGCGCGCCGTCGGTCTGGTTGCGGTAGGTCAGGCGCCAGCCTTCGGCCGCCGGTCCGGAGCGAGCGACGACGACCCGCGAGGCGGCCGTGCGCGCCTCGATCGCGGGGGTCGGCGCGGCCGCGGGTCGGCACGCAAGGAGGAGCGTCGCGGCCCACCAGGGCAGGCGACGCGGGCGGCGAGGCGTCATCGACGCATTGTAGCCGGGTCCGCGAGCCCGCGGAGCGCTCGGCGCCCGCTCGGCGCGCGCGGGACCGCGCCGCGCGCGGCGGCGGAGGTCGGGTCTTTGTGTCCTGTCCCTGAAGACATGCGTGAAGAGACAGGTATTTCGGCGAGCCGTGTGCGCCGGCCGCGTGATCCGTGAAATTCAGCGCGTGACGGCGCGGCGGTCTGTTCGGACAGGTCCTGATGGTCATGTCGCTGTGGTCGTGTGCCGGGTGTCGTGGGACGACGGCACGTCGGCGATGCGCGTTCCCGCGCGAGGTGAGCAGAAACGCGCCGAGAAATGAAGGTATTGTATTTTTCGGTAGGATGAAGGAGACTGCCAAACCATGCGGGGGTCGTGGTTCGTCGCGTTCTCGCTGGTCGTCCTGGCCGGGGCAGCGGTGTATCGATTGGCTCCGTCCGGGACCTCGGAGGCGGCGACGGGCGGGGACCTGATTCGCGCGCACATGCGATTCGGGGCGCGCGACCTCGGGATGCCGGGTCCGGCGCCGCAGGCGGTGAATGGGCGGCTCGGGGTCGACAACGAGTCGTGCGAGGCGTGCCACGAGCGCGAGGCGAGGCAGTGGCGTGGGTCACAGCATTCGACGGCGTACACCGATCACGAGTTCCAGCGGGCGCTCGCGCGCGAGCCGATGCCGTTCTGTCGCACGTGCCACGCGCCGGAGGCCGACCCGATGCGTCCGGCGAGCGGGTGGCAGGCGGAGATCGGGGTGGGGTGCGTCACGTGCCACGTGGTCGGCGACGCGGTGCTCGCCGGCGCGGGGCCCGAGGCGGCGGCGCCGCACCCGCTCCGCCGTGACCCGCGGTTCGGCGCCGCCGACGCGTGCGCCAATTGCCACGAGTTCGGGTTCCCCGACAATCACCGGCGCGCCGAGCCGCTGGCGATGCAGCGGACGATCGCGGAGCACGCCGCGTCGCCGCAGCGCGACACGACCTGCGTGGCGTGCCACATGCGCGACGAGGACGGGGCGAGGTCGCACGTGTTCCGCGGGACGCGGGACGTGCGATTCGTGGCCGACGCGCTGGAGATCCGGGCGACGCGGGTCGCCGCCGACGCGGTCGAGATCACGATCGGGGCGCGGGCCGATCGGGTGGGCCACGCGGTGCTGACCGGCGATCTGTTCCGCCGGCTGACGATCGCGGTGCGGCCGATCGGCCCCGGTCCGCGGCGCGCGTGGGCGAGCCGCTACCTCTCGCGGCATTACAAGATCGAGATCGGGCGCGGGACGCCGCAGCGGACCGAATTGTGGGACGATCGCCCGCACCCGGGGGCGCCGCCGCAGGTGCTGCGATTCGCGCTCGACCCGGCCGACGCGGCGCGGTCGGTCGCGTGGGAGGTCCGGCTCGAGCGCGTCGATTCGATGATCGCGGAGCGCGAGGATCAGGCGCTCGTGGTGGGCTCGGCGTCGCTGGTGACGGGCGAGCTGCCGCCGCCCTGACGCGGGCCATGCGTCGCGGTCACTGGGGCAGGCCGCACAGCCCGACGTTCTCGAACCCGGGCGGGGCCGTCCCGGCCTCGAACCAGGGCACGCACGCATGGCCGGCGCCGGGGCAGGTGTTGGCGAGCGAGGTGTCGCACATCGGGAGGCAGCAGCCGGTCTGATCGGGGTCGCACTCGGCGGCGAGCTTCGGATCGGCGCAGAGGTGGCCCGGGTCGCAGGCGTTGGCGTACTCGCACGGATCGAACGCCTGGCCCTCGTCGCCGCTGGCGTCGAGGACGCAGATGAAGCAATTGGGCTCGTTCGGGCTGACGAGGCAGAGATCGTTGTTGGGGCAGTCCTGGAGGATCGGGTCGCACATCGGGAAGCAGAGGTTCAAGATGCCCTCGCGGCCGACCATGCAGAGCGCGGCCGGGTCCTCGCAGTGCGGCGCCTCTTGCGTGCCCTGGCACATGCCGATGCACTCACCGACGCCGTCGACGACGTTCCAGCACATCTTGTGCGGGCCGCAGGTGTCGACGCCCGAGACGCCCGAGCCGATGACGGTGAGCTTCACGCTGATCTGGGTCGACCCGGACCACATCCGGCAGGAGTGGCGCAGCACCAAGGGCGGCAAGCACGACGGCGAGCCGGCGATCTTCGACCTCCAGCGCCGCAAGGAGTGACGCGCGCGCGCCGGTGCACGAGCGCGCGCTTGTCGGCGAGCGCGCCGGCGTGAGACACTGACGCGATGACGCGGTCGACGCTCCTGGTGCTCGCGCTCGTGGTCGTCGGCTGCGGCCCGGGCGACGCGCCCCATGTCTACACCAACACCACGCGGGCCGTGGCCGCGCCGGCCGCTCGCAAGCTCATGCGGATGGCGCCGCTCGGCGATCGCCAGGTAGCGATCGTCGGCGGCCTCACGGTCGACGGCGACAACGACGGCACGTACGACCCCGCCGTCGCCATCGACCTGTGGGACCAGGACGCCGGCGCGTTCTCGGCCGGGCCCGCGCTCGCCGAGCCGCGGATGTGGCACGAGGCCGTGGCGCACCCGAACGGCGATGTCCTGGCGATCGGCGGCTGGGCGGCCGGCGACGCCAGCCACCCGCAGACGATCGAGAAGATCGCTTCCGGGAGCGGCGCCGTGACCACGGTGGCGACGCTCGGGGCGGTGCGGAATCGACCCGGCGCGCGCATCGACGCCGACGGCTCGCTCCTCGTCGTCGGCGGCACCCACGACGCGTCGACCTTCGCGGCGCGCGTCGACCTCGCTACGGGGGCCTCGACCACGCTGCCGCTGACGACCAACCTCGACTACCACGGGACCTGTCAGGCGCAGGTGTTCCCGCTGTCCGGCGGCCGCTACTTGCTCGCCGGCGGGGCCTGGACCGACATCGACTTCATCTATTGCGCCCGCGGGCTCGAGATCGTCGACTTCGCGGCCCAGAGCGCCCGCCTCGTCGGGACCGACCCGATGAATTCGACCGCGCGCGCGCGGCAGGTCGTCGCGCTCGGCGACGATAATTTCCTGCTGGTCGGCTCGAACAACGACGCGGAGGGCTCGTGGCTGATCCGCTTCGACGCGGCGACCGAGACGAGCACCGTGCTCGCGTCCGACATGGGCGAGCTGGACGAGCCGGCGGCGGTGATGCTCGGCGACGGCCGGGTCCTGATCGTCGGCGCCCCGACGACCGGGTTCAACGCGGCGACCGACGCGACCTGGCTGTTCGACCCGGCGACCGACGCCCTCGCCGCCGGGCCGCCCCTGCCCGCGCCGATGGTCGGGCCGCTCGCCGCGCGGGTCGGCGACGGGCCGGTGCTGATCCTCGGCTACGTCGAGACGGACGCCGATCCGGCGGGGCTGATCGCGGCGATCTTCGAGTGAGCCGTCACGGAGCGCACGCCTGATTGCGCGCCTCGACGGTGATCGGCTTGTTCGAGGCGTACCCCCATTGTCCGGCGGCGTCGCCGTAGCGGACGTGGACGCGCAGGTTCTCCGCGGCGGGCGGCAGGCTCTCGCTGCGCAGCCGGAGCTCGGCCGTGAGGTCGATGTTGGCGTCCTTGAACAGCGTGACGGTCTCCCACGCGCGCCAGCGCTCGGCGGGGTTGGAGTCGTCGCGCCGCGCGAGGGTCTCGAACTTGACCGACTCCACCTTCGGGCCGGCGGCGGCGAAGACGGGGTGGACCGTGAAGCCGAACGCCTGGTCGGCGGTCTCCATGCGCGGCGCGTAGGTGAGCTTGCCGGTCCACACGTTCTTGTCGCCGACGTGGACCGGGTCGTTGCTCGGCGGGATCCATTCGCAGTTGTCGGCCTTGAGCTGGATCGCGTCGAGGCCGATGTAGCCGAACGGGGCGTGCAGGCTCATGTCGATCGGCGTGACCTCGAGGTGGCGCGAGCACTGCAACTGCGAGAGGTCGACGCCGCCGCGGCGCACGACCTTGGTGATCGTCTCGGGGAAGTATCGGCCCGCGCCGGTGACGCCGTTGTTGAACATGGCGTCGGCGACCGCGCCGGGGCGCAGGCCGGTGGGCCCGTAGTTGTCGTGCAGGCCGAGGATGTGGCCGAACTCGTGGCTGAGGGTCATCGGTCGCGGGTCGGCGATCCACACGCGGCTCTGCTCGTCGGGGTCGGTCGGGTAGATCGGGCCCGGCGTCGCCACACCCGCCTGGGCCGGCGCGTCGCCGAGGTAGTCGGCCTCGTCGCCGGTCGCGGCGATGTACGAGCGCGTGTACGGGAACACGTGGAGCTGGCGCGGCACGCCGAGCAGCGGGCTGTACGGCGTGTCGACGAGGCGGAGGCCGATCGAGTCGGGCGGGACGTCGAGGATCTTCGTGCCGGTGCCGGCGTGGACGCGCACGTGCAGGCGGTAGCACAGGATCGGCGCGCCCTCCCAGCCGCGGCGGAAGCCCTCGATGATCTCGACGACCTGCGCGGGCGACGGCGCGCCGTTGGGGTTCCACAGGGTGACGCGCGCGTCGACGTTGACGAGGCGGTTGGCGTGATCGATCGACCACGTCACGGCGCTCGCCGGCGCGGCGAGGACGGTCGACAGCGCGAGCGAGAGGGCGAGGCTCATGTCGGGCTCCAGCCGGTCTTGGGGTCGTACTTCAGGGCCGCCTCGTGGGCGGTGTACCAGGCGCGCCAGGCGGCCTCGGCGGCGGGCGAGGGCGTCAGCGGGATGTCCTTGCCGCTGGCCATCGTCAGCATGATCCCGGCGATCTCGCCGATCGACTGCGGCGGCTCGGAGCCGGCGAGGATCGCGGCGTTGTCGGTCTCGGCGATCAGCGGGGGGAAGCCGGCGCGGTCGCCCATTCGTAGCAGTCCGCCGGCCGCGAGCACGCGGATCGTCGCGTCCTCGTGCGCGGTCAGCGGGACGAGCAGCGCCGGATCGTCGCCGTCGGTCGAATAGACGTAGACCGCCCCCCACAGCGCGTCGCCGCGGGCGCCCGCCCGCAGGCGCTCGGCGGCCCGCTTCGCGCCCTCCGCGGTCCCGCGCTCGCGCTCGGCAGACTTGATCACAGCGGGGTCGATCGTCGACGCCTCCGGTGTGGGTGTCGCGGTCGTCGGCGTCGTCGGCGGCGGCGCTTGAGCCGGCGTGGGCGTGGGCGTGGGCGCCGGCGTGGGCGTCGCCGGGGTGTTGCACGCGAGGGCGGCGAGCAGCACCGCCGCGAGGCCGCGGTGGCGCGCGCGGTGGGCGGTCCACACGGAGGATCCCAACATTGCGGCCACTATACCAGCGCGTCCGTCGTCGCGTCCGCGGCCGGACGACGCGAGCGCGGGTGCTGCCGGCGACAGGCCCTCTCGCGCGCCGCCACGGTTTCGCGCGCGCGCGTATTGCCACGCGGCGCGGTCCTTGCGAGCATGCACCGTCCAGGAGCGCCCGTTGGCCGACCGATCCTCTCTTGTGCGCACGCTGCTCGTCTTGTGCCTCGCCGTCGGGGCGATCTTCGGCTGGTCCACCGTGGCGGACGCAGAGCCGCCCGCGCCGCGCGATCCCGCGAGCGTCGCCGCGGCGGTCGGTGCGAAGGCGGAGGGCGACCCGGCACCGGAGGCGAAGGAGGCGGGCGAGGCGGCCGAGGCGGTCGAGGCGGCCGAGGAGGCGAAGCAGCCGTCGAAGGAGATCACCGAGCACCAGACGGTGTACGTCGGCGCGTACCTCAACGACGTGCAGACGATCGACCTCAAGCTGCACACCTACGCGATCGACCTCTACATGTGGTTCCGCTGGAAGAGCCCCGACATCGATCCAGCGACGTCCTTCGAATTCACCAACGCCAACGAGAGCTGGGGGCACGTGCGGACGCCGAATTGGGAGACCCCGCAGGTGATGCCGGACGGGAGCTTCTACCAGGTGGTCCACGTGCAGGGCCGGTTCTCGCGCAAGTTCCTGCTCTACAACTATCCGTTCGACCGCCAGACCATCGAGGTCTCGTTCGAGGACTCGGTGCTCGACGCCCGCCTGCTCACCTACGAGCCCGATCCCGAGGGCTTCACGATCAACCCCGCGCTGGTGCTGCCGGGCTTCCGCAGCGAGCCTGGGGTGCTCGACATCCGCGACGTCGCGTACCCGACCCGCTTCGGCGACCCGCGCCGCACCACCGCCGAGGCCTACTCGCGCGCGACGCTCCGGCTGCCGATCCATCGGCCGCGCGACACCTACGCGATCAAGCTGCTGCTGCCGGTGCTGTGCGTGATCGCCTGCGCGGCGCTGATGTTCGTGCTGCGTCCGAGCTACGTCGACGCCCGCCTGTCGATCGGGATCACGGCGCTGCTCACGATCGTCGCCCTGCAGATCACGCTCAACGCGGACCTCCCGGACGTCGACTACCTCGTGCTGATGGACAAGATCTACGTCGGGGCGTACCTGTTCGTGATCGCGGGCCTGGCGGTGGTGGTCCGGACGACTCGCATGATCGAGCGCGACGAGGTCGAGGCGGCGATCCGGCTGCACCGCCGCGCGATGGTGCTGTTGCTGACGATCTTCTTGCTGGCGACGGCGACGATGGTCGCGCTTGCGATCGCCCGCGGGTGAGCGCCGCGCTCGGGCTGGCGCGCGCGACGCCGCGGCGGCCGGACGCGCGCGCGGGTGGTCGCTCTCCTCGGTGCGCGCGATGAGCCTGCGTCTCGTGTGTGCGACGATCGCGTCGCTCGACGACGCGCGGCGCGAACTCGCCGGTTGATTGTTGTACCTCGGTTCGTGTCCACTGGCCGCGCGCGGCGCCGGGGGGCGTCCGCCTGGAAGGGACGCGCCATGAGCGAGTTCGGCGAGAAGGTGTGGGGTCTGCTGGGGCAGGTGGCCGGGATGCTCGGCGTGAACACGACGACGGTGCCGCCGGTCGCCAGCGTGCCGGAGCCGGCGAAGCCGCTGCCGCCAGCGCTGAGCCAATTGCTCGCGCGCTATCGCCTCGACGACGCCGCGGCCGCGGCGCTCGGGCTGCCGCCCGAGGAGGCGTCCGACCGCGAGGTGTTCGCGGCCTGGCACGTCGACGCGGCGACCCTCGCCTCGGCGGAGGAGAAGACCTATCCGCGGCGACTCCAGTGGACGCGCACGGTCGGCGGGAAGCCGCCTGCAGCGCCGCCCGCACCGCCTGCGCCGCCGCCTGAGCCTGCTCCCGCGGAGGGCGAGGGCGCGGAGGGCGAGCCCGAGGCGCCGCCGCCTGCACCGCCGCCGCCCGATCCCGCGACGATCTGGCCGCCGCCGTGGGAGCTGAGCGCCGACGAGCTGAAGAAGCGCGGCCATCAGAGCATGTTCGTGCGGCAGTGCGACTATTTCGTCGCGCGCGGCTACGTGACGCCCTACGTGCGGCGGCACAAGCCGGACGACGACGTCGTCAAGAAGGTTTCGGCCGCGCGCGCGATGCTGCCGACCTTCCCGCGCGGCAAGGGGCAGCGAATGCAGTGGGTCGTCACCGACAAGGCGCACGACCAGGGCGGCTGGATGTACACGCCCGACCCGAAGAGCCCCTATGTGCAATGGCTCTACGCCCAGTGGGCCCGCGCGTGGCTCGACGCGACGAACATCGGCGGCGTGACGGAGTACGCCCGCATGGCCGCGATGTCGACGCTGCTGCAGGAGGGCCAGCCGTCCTCGATCAACACCTACGACGGCTGCGTCTTCAGCTACGGGATCGGCTTCGCGATCGGCGCGCCGCAGATCGTGTGCGAGATGATCAAGGACCCGAACGTGCGGCGCGCGCTGTACCTCGCGGGGGTCCACATCATCCCCGGGCCGCCGGTCGGCGCGTCGTACAACACCTACGACGTGCAGCTCCTCGACCTCACCGAGCCGACCGCGCCGCTCGTGCAGGTGTGGGACGGTCGCCACCACTGGTACGGCTTCACCGACGCCGGCAAGACGACCGTCGCGCCGAGCGGCAAGGGCGGCGCCAACGCCGACGTCTACGACACCTTCAAGGTCGACACCGACAACGCGGCGATCGCCGCCAAGGAGGGCAAGCCGGAGGCCGCCAAGCTGCCGGACTCGCCGATCTCGAACACCGAGCTGAGCTGGTGCGCCTACAAGCACCTGTCCAACAAGGACGCCCGCGAGCTCGAGGTGATCGGCGCGTTCATCACCGTCGCCGAGGACGAGCTCACGCGCGCGACGGTCAACGAGATCAACCAGCGCAAGATCACCGAGCGCGCCCGGATCAAGGAGGACGTGTGCCGGATGTACACGGAGGCCGGCTACACGTTCATGTCGATGTGCGTGCACAACTGGGGGATCTCGCAGTCGAAGCCGAAGGACAGCGCGACGGGCGTGCAGAAGCTGTGGCTCGGCGAGCTCGCGCTCGCGGATCCGAACGCACCGAGCACGCCGTACCTCAGCGCCGCCGACGCGGCGGCCATCGTCGCCCTGCGCAAGAAGCTCGATGCCCGGCCGCACGAGTCGTACGCCAAGCTGGCGTGGTCCAAGGATCGTCCGAGCAACGTCGCGCTGGTGGGCGGCAACTCGGGCAAGGGGAAGAAGTTGACGGACGCCGACCGGCAGACGTTCGTCGACCGGGCCGCTCCGACGACCGCCGACCAGTGGCGCGAGCTCGCCGCCGTCCACGACGCGCTGGTCGCCAAGGGCATCGCCCGGCTCGTCATGTCGCAGCTCGAGTGGAACCGGTGGATCACCGGCATGAAGCAGTGGGCCCGCAACGCCGCCAGGACCGGGCCCTCGCCCGTGAGCATGGTCGACGAGCAGGTCCGCTCCTACAATTGGGGCTGGCGGTTCAAGCGCCTGCGCGAGTACTGGCTGCGCATGAGCAGCGGCCACAACTACTACGCGTCGCTGGTCGACGTCGTGCGCGGCTCCGGCATCGACCTCAACCAGAAGGGCGAGGACGGCGCGCTGAAGTGGCCGAAGGCGGACGCGCTGCTCAAGGCGCACGGCGTCCCCTACATGAAGTTCGACGACGGCTTCGACATCAGCGACAGCAAGACGCTCGCCACCAACCCCGCGGCCCCGCTGCTGGCCGACACGTCGATCGCCGAGAACCACTATCCCGCGCGCCGCGGGCCCGAGTTCGGCGACGGCCTCGGCGGGCACATCCCGCTCGACTACTACGACCTCGGGTCGGTCGATCGCTTCAACCTCCCGCCGGTGATGCGCAAGTACGGCCGCCGGTTCCAGATCGTCAAGGCCGACCTCGATCGCTTCGGCAACCCGATCCGCGCCGAGATCGTGCTGCACGGCGGGGGCGCGCCGATCAAGATCGACGCGCTCGGCGTGATCGAGGGCAGCTGGCCCGGGCCCACCGTCGACGCGCCCGAGGACGCGTGGCCGACCGAGCAGCCGTCGCCGCGGTGGATCCTCTACTGAATCTCGAATGCGCGCATCGGCGGGACTGACGCGACGTCGGACCCCGCCCGCGCCCGCGCGTCCGCGCAGGAACGCGCGACCAGGCGCGAATGCGCCGCTTGTCGCGCCTCGCGGACTGCGATAGTTGTGTGCCTCGGCGTCGGGTGGGATCGATGGGGGATCAATTCAGCGCGTGGCGGACGAAGCCGGCGGCCCATCGGGCCGGCCGCGGCCCCGCGCGGGTGATCGTCCGGTCGATCGGCGGGGCCGGCGTGACGCTCGTCCGCAGCCTGCGTCACGTGCTGCCGCTGCAGGACGTCGAGATCGCGGCGCTGCTGTTCCAGGCGCCGTCGGTCCTGCTCGCCGGGCTCGAGGTCCCGCAGGCCGAGGGCATCGTCGCGACGCTGCGCGAGACGGGCCTCGACTGCGCGGCGCTCGACGAGCGCGAGCCGTTCGTCGACGGCGTCGGCGATCACGAGGTCGCGCTCTCGGTGCGCGACGTCCAGCGGATCCCCGGCGTCCTGCTCGAGGTCGTCAAGCTGCTCGGCGTCGACGTCGCGACCGCGCGCGGTCTGGTGTGCGGCGCGCCGGCGGTGCTGCTCGGCGGGATCTCGCAGGCGACCGTCGCGGCGCTGCGCGCCCGCTTCGACGCGCTCGGCGCCGACCTCGACGCCAGCCGCCCGGCGGACGCGCGCTACGACCTGTTCCTCGGCGATTGCCCGCCGGCGATCCGGGACCGCGCGCTGGATCGGCTGCGCGCCGCGTGCGGCCCCATCGCCCAGCCCTCCGCCGATCCGTCGCATCCCGTCGTCGTGACCGGCCTCCTCCACGCGGCGGCCGAGCGCGCGTGGCGAGAGCTGCGGCAGGCCGACGTGCCGGCGCGGATCGTCAACCGCGACTTCGCGCGCTACGATGTGGTGCTGCGGTCCGCTAGCGACGGCGAGCCGCTGCGCACTCACCTGATCGGGCGCGCCGGCATGCCCGCGTCGGTGATCCCGAAGGTGCTCGCGCGGCTGCCGGTCGTCATCCACCGCGCGCTGCGCCACGACGCGCTCGAGTCGGCGCTCGCCGAGCTCGCGCAGGCCGGCGCCGACGTGCTCGTCGAGCCGCTCGCGTTCCAGCGCTTCAACGTCGCGCTCGGCGACGTCCGAGACATCGCCGCGCTCGTCCCGGTCGTCGGCGCGATCGCCGGGCTCGACGAGGCCGCCGCGACCGCCGCGCTGCGAGCCCGTCCTGCGCGCCTGTCCGGGCGCTTCCCGCCGCTGCAGGCGCGCTGGCTGCAGCACGAATTGCGGCGCGCGGGCGTCGAGGCCCGACTGGAGGCCGCGTGACCGCGATGGACCCACGGCGCCTCCATGTCGGCCTGACCGAGCAGGGCAAGCTGCTCGCGCTGGCCGGCGACCACCGAGGCGCGCTCGCCCATTACCGCGAGGCGATGGCCGTGGCCGTCCGCGCGGGCGAGCCCGAGGTCTTCTTCCGCCACACCCTCGAATGCGTGCTCGAGTCGCTCGAGCTGATGGGCGCGTTCGCCGAGGTCGTGGCCTACTGCGATCGGGCCATCGCGCACTACAAGTCGCAGCCGCCGGCGCACGACGTCGCGCGCCGCGACCTCGCCCACGTCCACCAGCGGCGCGCGGTCGTCCTGCTCAAGCAGGGCGAGCGGGCCGCGGCCCGCCCCGATCTCGCCGAGGCGGTGCGCCTGCAGCCGCGCGGCATGCCGCTCGCGGCGGCGCTGCTCCGCTGGGTGGACGCCGGCCTGCACTTCGACGCCAATCGCGTGACGGCCGAGCAGCGCCGTCACGGCGTCTTTTGCGTGCGCCCCGACGCCGTGGCGCGCGAGCGCGCGATCCCGCTGCCGCCCGGCGCCGGCGGCCCACCTGTCTTTTAAGAAAGGAGTCCGATGCTCGACAATCGTGTCATGCACATGACCCCCGGCGAGGCCCTCCTCGAGGTGCCCGTCGGCGACTTCATCCAGCGGCTCGGCATCGGCATCGCGGAGGCCCAGCTCCGCCTCGACCAGATGGCGGTCCGCGTCGCCGCGATGCTCAGCGAGGCCCGCGTCGACTTCAAGGACGCGCAGGGCAAGACGACCAGCAAGTCGCTGCTCGAGCTCGGCTTCACCCCCACGTTCTATCACTTCACCGAGACCGAGCTCGAGGTGCGCATGACGCTCTCGATCAAGGTCGAGGAGGGCTTCGACTTCGGGTTCTCGGCCAACATCGGCAACGACCCGCAGTCGATCGCCGCCGCGACGCAGAACGCCTCCGCCGGGGCCGCTCAAGCCAGCGGCGAGGCCGGCGCGGGCGGCGAGGCCGGCCCGAACACCGGCGCCTCGGCCCCGGCCGGCGAGCGCCGCGCGGTCGCCTTCGGCGCGGCGATCAACATCGAGTACCACCGCAAGTACGGGTTCGAGATGTCCGGCTCGTCGATGGTCCGCACCAAGATGATCGCGGTGCCGCCGCCCGGACCGTTCATCGACGCGCTGCGCGAGCAAGCGCGCGCCGGCGGCACGATCGGGGCCGGCAACGCCGGCGGCGACGAGCCCGCCGCGCCTCCGCCCGCGCAGGGCGGCCCGCCGGGGCCTGGCCAGGACGATCCGCCGCCCGCGCCGCCGCCCGATCCGCCGCCGCCCGCGCCGCCGCCCGATCCGCCG
>WBZU01001817.1_pt1 | contig 15438 bp, 13 predicted proteins | sample 5204311 | NCBI WGS metagenome assembly WBZU01 (sample SAMN12344359, study PRJNA552823) | activated sludge metagenome | biome: Activated sludge suspended growth; feature: Nitrification reactor; material: Wastewater; isolation source: activated sludge from nitrification reactor of wastewater...
GAGCGCGGCGAAGAGCTCGTCGGCGAGCGCGAGTCCGTAGCCTTTGTGTTGACCAAAGGGCAGCAGCGCGGCGACTTGCGCGGGGTCGGTGGTCATGCGGCCGTCTTTGTCGAGCGCGAGATCGGGCGGGAGCGGTTTGCCTTCGCGAGCGAGCTGCTGCACGCGACCGAGCGCGATGACAGACGTGGCCCAGTCGATGACGATGGGGAAGCCGACGGCGTCGGTGGTGGGAAAGCCCCACGAGTGCGGATTCGTGCCGAGCGTGGCGTGTTTGCCACCGAAGGGCACGACGCCGGTTTTGGCGGAGGTGCAGTTGGTGTAGGCGACGTAACCGCGACGCGCGGCCTCCATGACGTAACCGCCGCCCCAGAGGTAGTGAAACGCGTTGTCCACGGACACCTGGCCGATGCCGTAGCGCTCGGCGAGGGCGATGCAGGTCTCGATGGCCTGCTCGGCGACGGGCTGGCCGAGTTTGCGATGCGCGTTCCAGACTTCGGTGGCGGGAAAACGTCCGGGCAGCTTCTCAATCGAGGCGCGAGGCACGCAGCCGCCGACTTTGGAGCCAAAGTGATCGTCGAGGCTCAGCGCCTTGATGCCGTTGTGCGTGCGCACGCCATGCCACGAGGCGCTTTGCGCGATGCGCACGGCGGATTGCGTTTCGTCCTCGTCGTAACCGCGGGCGAGGTAAGCGGCGGCGATAAGCGCATTGTGCCGCTCGACGGGCACGACGTGCATGATTTCATCGTCAGTGTTCATCGTTGGGGTCATCTGTGCTTCGCGTCTTCATGAGATGTGATTTCCAGCAGATTCGGGGAGGCCAGCAGATTGTTTCAAGACAGTTTTTTTGAACCAAAAAAGAAATCTGCCGGCCTCCCTGAATCTGCTGGAGACAAGACTGGCTTTTCTCATCAGGGCTTGGATTCATCCTGCGAAGGGCGATGGCCCAGGCCGAGGCTGAGAATGATCACGGCGCTCACAATCATGGACGCGGTGAGCACATAGATACCAGTGGCGAAGGAGCCGGTGCTCTTTTCGAGACTGCCGAGCAGGTAAGGACCCATGAAGCCGCCGATCTGGCCGATGGAGTTGATGAGGCCGATGCTGCCCGCGGCGGCGGATTCGGTGAGGAAGAGGCTGGGCAGTGCCCAAAAGGCCGGCTGGTAGCCTTTGACGCCGGCGAAGAAGATCATGAAGCACAGGATGGTGAGCGCGAGATGGCCCTGCGTGAGCGGTGCGAGTCCCAACGCGATGAGGCCGATGATGATGGAAAAAGCCGCATGGCAGCGGCGCTCGCCGGTGCGGTCGGAATTCCAGCCGACGAACAACTGGCTGCCGAGCGCCAAACACGGCGGCAGAATGACGAGCCAGGTGATGGCGTTGAGATCGAGCTGATACCAGGATTTCAAGATGCTCGGCAAGAAGAACTCGTAGCCGTAATTCGCGGTGACGCTGCAGCAGAAGGCCAGCGCGAGCAGCAGCACTTTCGGATTTCTCAATGCCTCGCCCAGCGACATGCGTTTGCCTTTCGAGCGCTGTGCCTTTTCGAGTTCGAGCTGCTGCTCCAGGGCTGCGCATTCATCAGCAGCGAGCCACTTGGCATCGCGGGGCCGGTCCGGCAGCGTGAAGAGCACGACAACGCCAAGCAAGACTGCGGGTGCGCCCCAGAAGATATACATCCACTGCCAGCCTTCGAGCCCAAGGATCTCAGGATGATGCACGGTGACGCCGTTGATGACCTCGTCGGTGCCGATTTGCAGCAGGAGGTTGGAGATTTTCGGGCTCACGATCTGCGCCACGGGTGTGGCGATCAAAAACAGCGCCACGGCGCGGGAGCGGTCGCGATTCGGAAACCAATGCGTGAGGAAGACGATCACGCCGGGAAAGAAGCCGGCCTCCGCGAGTCCGAGGCCAAAGCGCACGCAGTAAAACTGCATCGGCGTCGTCACCGCCGCGGTGAGCGCGGCGAGGATGCCCCACGTCACCATGATGCGCGACATCATGCGCCGTGCGCTCCATCGCTCGACGAGCAGCGTGCCGGGCACCTCGAGCAGGATGTAGCCCCAGAAGAACATGCCTGCGCCGAAGCCGATGACGGCGTTGTCGAACTCGGGCAGGTCCTTGGCCATCGTGAGCTTTGCGAGGCTCACATTCGCCCGGTCCACATACGCGATGACGTAGCAGACAAACAGCAACGGCAGCAGCCGCCAGTAGGCTTTGGTCCTGGCGCGATCGAGGGCGGAGGAGTCGGGTGGCGTGGGCACTGTGCGGGAGAAGATGGCAGGTCGCTGTCGTTCAACGAGAGACTCCGCAACCGCCAATCACGCCAGTGCCTCTTTGCAATACTGCACGCACTTCGCCACTTCCTTCACGGCGTCGGAGCCTTCGGGGATCTTGTATTCCAATTCGATCTCGGCGGGGAAGGTCCACTTCTCTTTGCGCATCAATTGCAGCACTTCCTTGATCGGTGTCTGGCCCTGGCCCCAGGGAAGGTTTCCGCCGTCGGCGGTGCGGTCTTTGAGGTGCAGGTTTACGATGCGGTCATGATACTTCTCCAGCACGGGGATGGGCGACTTGCCCTTGGAGCCGGCGACGTAGTGACCGATGTCGAGGTTCAGGCCGATGTATTGGCCGAGTTCGAAGATCGGATCGTGGTATTCCATCTCTGGCAGGTTGTTCGTGTGGTTATGGAAGCCGACCCAGATTTTGTGCTTGTCCGCAAACGGTGCCAAGCGCTTGGCGAGGATGGCATTGCGCTCGGTGGTCACGCCGGTGCAGCCCAGCGCCTTCGCCACGAGGAAGCTGAAGTCGATTTCCTCATCCGATTGACCGAAGCCCATCTTGTGGATGTGGATGTTCACGCCGGCGTCGTTATACATCTTCCGCAGCTCGCGGCACTTCGCGAGCTGCTGCTCACGCTCCGCATCGGTGGCCTTGCCTTTGATGCCGGTGAAGTCCTGGATGGGGCCGCCCATGAGTTCCGTCTCGCTGAGGCCGTTATCGATCAGCGCTTTCAGCGTCTCCTGCGCCGTCTTTGCCATGCTGCGATAGCTGTAGGTGATGCAGCCGATGCGCACGCCGTTGAAGACCGAGTTCGGCTTCTCCGCTGCCGACGCGAGCCGGGGAAGGGTGAAACTGCTGGCTGTAGCGATGGCGGTGCTGAGGAAGCTGCGGCGTGTAAGCGGGTTCGAGGTCATGAGTTGGTGAACGGAGAAGGGCGGCCTCTTTTGCCTGAATCACGGGAAAATCAAGGACGTGGAGGAGGGGAGGAAACAAACTGGCTGTTCCACCTGCCCGTCAGCAATTTGGTTTTGTTGTCTCGATGTGATCGCACTAAGGTTCGGCACGTCACTATCTGGCGACTCTATGGAGCACAAACCGACACCACCCAGTCTGAAGCTCTACTGGTTTTTTTGGATCGCAGCTTCTGTCATGCTCCCGGCAATGCCGTGGTCGCTCGGCAGGCGAACCAACGCGGACAGTTCGTTCATTTTGGCCACCACAGGTCTGGCACTCGTCTGCCAATTGCTCGCTTCGGTTGCTCTGGCAAAGGGGACTGCGGTGCGGCACAACTATAGCGCCGCAGGATTCATCGGCTTCGCGATCATCTTCCTGCTTGCGAGCCTTGCGATCGGAACTTGCATCTGGCTGGCAGGCTGCGCGTCTGGGTTTTCGCTGAAATCTTGAAGGAGATCTGAGTCCTGTGTTCGGCGGCAAATGGGATAAGGTGCGAGAGCTCAACCAGCCGCGTCTTCGTCGCCATTCTCTTTGTGAAACTGTGATCGCGGCAGGACGTCACCGAAGCGCGCCTTCCTCGGTCTTTTGACTCGCCCGATGGCCGCCAGGCGGCCGGCCCTGGCTTTTCTCATGGAACTGGCTGAACGGCGGCGTAGTGTGCGATATGAGCGAATCGTCTTTTGGATTATTGCGCGTGAAGGTGGTGGCGCTAGCGGTGGGCGACGTGGAACGCGCCAATCGGTTCTATGGCAGCACGCTCGGACTGGAGCCCGCGATGGAAAACGGGCAGGCGGTGGGATTCCAACTGGAAAACCTTGTCTTGATGCTAAAGCCAGTGGCGGACTGGTATGGCCGCCCCACGGCCGAGCCTAACCCGCGCATTACGCTGCAAGTGACGGACGCCCGCTTAGTGGAACAAACTCTGCGCGAGCGCGGCGTGACCATCTCGGATGCCGTGCGGGACTATGATGGCTTCCTCGTGGGGGCGTTTCTCGACAGCGAGGGGAACAAGCTGTGGTTTTGCTCGTGAGCCTTGCTGTCGTGCTGACAAGCGGGTGGAGATCACTCCGTCTTTGCCAGGGAGCCCCGCAAGATACGCCAGCCCATCCAGAACGGAAACAGCGGCAGCAACGCGAAGATGTAGGCGCCGCCGAAGCCGCGCTTCAACACGATGCCGGCAGGATCGGCGGGATCATACCAGCACGGCACGTGTGCGCCGATGGTCCACTCTTGGAATTCCTTTTCGAGCTGGGCCGTGCCGCCGCCGACACGCAATGATGAGCCGGTGTCGTAACCAGCGGAAAGCATCTCCTTCCCATCAACGGTGTAGCGCACGGCAAACTCGGGCTTGGCCACGTTGGATTGCTTCGTTTGCGAGGTGGCACCACTGCCCAATCGCTGATTGCTGCTGACAGATTGAAGGGTCACGCGCCTGCCGATGATGGTGCCGGTAGTTTCCTTCCAGCAATTGAGCACCTGATAGTCATGCCAGGCCATCGCGCCAAAAATCATCCAGAATCCGATGGCGATCATGATGGCCATGATCCCTGCCCCCGGGCTGAAGAAACGTCCGCGGCTGCCTTTGCGCGCCAGCATTCTTGCGAGCAGCACGGCGACCAGTGTCACTACCAGCCACATCAGGGTCAGCACGCCTGCGGGAGCCAGCCTCAGGCCGGCGACGCGCACGCCATCGGATCGGATGCGAGTGTCGATGTCCACTCCTCCATGAACCCAGGTCTCTGCCATCGTGTGAAAGTGGAAGACACGCACGGACACGGATAGCCGGTTTCCTCCGCCATCTCGTGGGGCGAGCACCGCCACGTCCGCCAGGCGCTCACCATTCGCCGGCAGGGAAACGGCTGCGGCTACTTCGCGTGCGTCGTGATCGATCCTGGCATTGTCGAGGCCGGTGACCTCGACCAGATGGCCCATCGACGGCCATTGAATCGTGACTTCCGCTGCCTCTGCGGGTTCATCGCCACGGTTTCGCAGGGACACCTTGAAGTGCACGACATCGCCCTCCTTGATCGATGTGGTGTCAGTGGTGATTTCCGAAGCTGAAAAATCAGGCCTGGCATGGAGCTGTTGCGTCGCCATCAGCATGGCGACGATCAGGAAGGCAGGCGCGGCGGCATTTCGAAGAGCAAGTGGTGTCATCACGGGAACGATGTGCGCGCCACTCTTAGCTTGCACCGAACGGAGCGCCATTGTCCAAAAGTCGCAGGTCGTCTTTGCGGTTGAATCGTGATTTGTTCGACGCAGGATATACCCGTTCTTCAAAGAAGTCCGACGTGTTATGGCCACTTACGTTTACGAAACCATTCCCACCAATCCGGAAGAGCAGCCGCGCCGATTTGAGATGCAGCAGAAGATGAGCGATCCGCCGCTGAAGACGGATCCACAGACAGGCGAGCCGGTCCGCCGCATCATCACCGGCGGAAGCGGCGGCTGGATCACTCACGGCACCAGCATCATGTCGATGAAGACGAAAGGCGGGCGTTGAAGCCACGAGTGTTCGAACTGGGCATCCGTTTGGCAGAGCTTGACTCTGCTTTGAGGGAACAAAAAAGCGGCAGGCCGAAGCCTGCCGCCGAATCTTGGGAGGATGCCGGGAAGAGCTTAGTAGCGCTCGCGCCGGCCGCCACCAGAGTAGCCGCCGCGGTCTCCGCGACCAGCGCCGCTGAAGGCTGGACGGTCTTCTTTGGGGCGCGCCTCGTTCACCGTCAGGTTCCGGCCCATGAACTCTTTATCATGCAGGGCCTTGATGGCTTCTTCCATTGCCATTGAGGAGTCCATCGTGACAAAGGCAAAGCCGCGGGGGCGGTTCGAGGCGTGGTCCATCGGAAGGAAAAGATCGGTGATGGTGCCGTAGTCGCCGAAAAGCTGGCGAAGATCGGCTTCGCCGACGGAGAAGGGCAGGTTGCCCACATACATTTTGGTGTTCATAACGTGTTGTCTTTTTGAAACGCAATCCACCATGCGCCTGCATGGCCAGCCTCCGGTCTTCGGATTTCAGAACACCAACGAATCCAAAGAAACACCTGATGAACAGCTCGGTCCGCCTGCTTCAGGTTGACTGCGAACCACCTATCGCCCCTTATCCAATGAATAGCAAGGAATGGTTTCAGATGATGGCGAAACGGCATCACTGCGAGGGCACGTGGATGCCCGCGCAGGAGTGCCTGTTCGCGCGCTCTCTTTGGCAGAGGGCTAGCGAACCTTGATCAGTTCGACATCAAAGATCAGCGCCTGATTCGGCCCGATCACTCCGCCTGCACCGCGCGCGCCGTAGGCCAGCCGGGAGGGGATGAAGAACCGATACTTGGCACCTTCCTGCATGAGCTGCACACCTTCGGTCCAGCCGGCGATCACGCCGTTAAGCGGGAATTCGATCGACTGCTTGCGTCGATACGAGCTGTCGAAGACGGTGCCGTCGATGAGCGTGCCTTCGTAGTGCACTTCCACGGTGTCCGTGGCCTTCGGACTCTTGCCGGTGCCCGGGGTGATAACTTTGTATTGAAGGCCGCTGGCAGTGACGATCACGCCTTCTTTTTTGGCGTTGTCTTCGAGGAATTTTTCGCCTTTGGCGAGTGCGATGTCGGACATGGTGGAGTGTGGAGGATGATGGAGTTGAAAGCCGAGGCTAGCCACAACACGAGGCTCGGCAAGCGCCTACCAGACCAGCGCACAACTGCGCAGTCCTTCGATCAGGCTGGCATCGTCGAGGCCGTAAGCCCAGGCAGCGCCGACCACGGCGAGCACATCTTCCACATGAAACTCAAAGTGGCCGCTCGTCGGCATGCCGACATCCGCCAGGGGAATCAGCGATCGTTCCAGATCGCCAGTCATCAGCCAGATGGCGTCGTCGCGGGCTACGACGGCGCGTCCGCCCTTCGCGCGATGGGCGGCCACGATTTCGTTTTCAGGATCACGACTGAAATACATGACGCTGCCCCTGCAGTGCTCTGCCATCGGGGCCACGTGTTCGTCGTCGGCATTGAGCACGGCGGTTCCTTCCGGGAGCACCACATCCACGATGCACCGCTTGACCTTTGCCATCTGCTCCAGCGTGCTGATGTAGGCGAGGCCGAGTTCGTCGTGGCCGACATTGAGCACGATGCCGATCAGGCAGCGATCGAAGCCGAGGCCTTCGCTCAATATGTTCCGCGCACCAGCCTCGCAGATGGCGATCTCCGTCCACGGATGCAGCAGCACGCCATGGGCGCCACCGATGCGATCGCCGTCTTTCGTGCGGGTAAAGCGTTCGCCGATCTGGATTCCATCCGTGATGCTCAGCGAAATGCGTTTGCCGGTGCGTCCCAACAGGCAGGCGAGCAGGCGCGCGGAGGTAGTCTTGCCGCGATTGCCGGTGATGCCAAATACTGGTATGCGCCCGGAGTCACCAGAAGGGAAAAGCATGTCGATGATCGCCTCTCCCACCGGGCGCACTTTGCCCACCGCTGGTTTCAAGTGCATGAGCAGGCCCGGGCTGGCATTGATCTCCACCACGGCGCCGTCCTGATCTTCGAGCGGACGGCCGATGTCGCGGCACACCACATCGACGCCGCAAATGTCCAGACCGGCTGTCTGCGCGGCGACGATCACGTTCTCGCGCACGCTTGGGTGAACATCGTCGGTGATGTCGATGGCCCAGTTGGCGAAGCGTGCGACCATCACGCGTTCGCCATCTCTCGGCACTGAGGATGGCGCATAGCCCTGGTGCTGCAGATCAGCCAGGATCACCGGATCCCACTCCACCGTGTTGATTTTGTCCCACGGGCAGGTCTCCAGATCGCCGCGACGTGGATCAGAGTTCAGCTGGGTCTCCACCAGTTGCACGATGGTCTGTTTCCCATCGCCGACTACGATGGCGGGATCGCCACGGCTGGCGGCAATCAGTTTGTCCCCTACCACAAGGAGGCGATGATCGACTCCAGGAATGAATTTCTCGACGATGACTCCGGAGCCTTCATTCATGGCCTGGCCGAAGGATTCGATGATTTGTTCGCGCCGGTTCAAATCGATGAATACTCCCCGGCCGTGGTTGGCATCGCGCGGCTTTACCACCACTGGCAGGCCGATGTCTTGCGCAGCGTCCCAGGCATCTTCAGGGTCGGTGACCACGCGGCCCTCCGGCACCGGCACGCCTGCGGCGCTGAGGGTGGCGCGTGTCAAATCCTTGTCCTGCGCGATGTATTCAGCGATCGCACCGGTGCGGTCTGTCTCCGCCGTCCAGATACGCCGCTGCCGTGCGCCCTGGCCGAACTGCACGAGGCTGCGCCCGGGCTGCAATCGGCGCCATGGGATGTCCCGCTCTTTGGCGGCATCCACCATCGCCTGCGTGCTCGGCCCCAGCGCGTAGCGGTCGGCCACTGCCTGTAAACTTTTGACCGCCTCAGCCACATCAAAATTTTCGCCGCGATACGCTGCGAGCAACAAGTCGCGCCCTGCACGCAGCGCCGCCTCTGCCACGGTTTCATCCACGTAGCGAACCACGACCTTGTAGAGACCCTCGACGCAGGTATGCCGCGCCTTGCCATAGCCGACGGCGTGGCCGGCGAGATTCTGCATTTCGATGGTTACATGCTCCAGGATGTGCGCCGGGTAGGTGCCGCGGTCCAGTCTTTGAAAAAAGCCGCCGCGTTCGCCGACGCTGCAACGGTGCTCGATCATGCCAGGCAGCCATGACTTGAGGCGGTCGTTGAAGCCGGGCAGTTCCTCAGAGGATGCCTCGTTCAGATCGCCCAGATCAACCCAAGCCTCCAGCACAGGGTAGTTGGCCCAAATGTTGGGGCCGCGGAGAACGTGGATTTCGCGGATGTCGAGGTCAGGCATGGCGGGGTGAAAGCCGGAGTATGCGATGGACCCCACAGATGACAATCACGTCTTGCGCCGGACTCGCCGACGGCGGGGCAGGTTTTCCCTCATGCGGATTCTTGAAAGCGAAAAAGGCGGACACCGGAGTGTCCGCCTTTTCGATTGGTTTCAGTAGCCGTGGAATGTTTGTGCTGATCAGGCGAACGCCTCGATGACCGGCTGGCCGCGGTCGGCGATGGTGAACGGGCGCTTGCTTGGCGAGTAGATGACCTGATCGAGAGGCAGCCCCAGCGCGTAGGCGATGGTGGCGTTGAAATCCTGTGGCTTGATCTTGCCATCGACGACCTCGCGGCCTTCGGCGTCGGTCTTGCCATACACGAAACCGCCCTTCACGCCGCCGCCAAACATGACGCCGGAGAAGGCTTTCGGGTAGTGGTCGCGGCCGACATTCTGATTGATCGTGGGTGTGCGGCCGAATTCGGACGTGAGCACCACCAGTGTTTCATCCAGCAAACCACGGGAAGCGAGGTCACCGACCAGTGTGCCGAGCGCACGATCCAGCGTGTCGCAGAGTTCCGGAACGCGAACGAAGTTGGCGTTGTGCGTATCCCAGCCGCCGAGGCTGACTTCGACGAACCGAACACCGCGCTCCACGAGGCGACGTGCAAGCAGGCAGCCCTGGCCGAATGCTTCCTTGCCGTAGGCGGTGCGCATCTCATCCGGCTCCTGAGTGAGATCGAAGGCCTTGAGATCCTCGGAGTTCATCATCGCCATGGCATCATCATACATGTCGGCGTAGGCCTTCACGTTGCGTTGCTTGAAGGTGCTGCGGAAGCCGGCATCGAGTTCGTCAGCCAGCTTCATGCGGGCGTCAAAACGCTCCTGGGTGAGGCCGGGCTGGAGCTTGACATTCTTCAGGCCGTTCTCGGGGTTGCTGACGAACAGCGGGCTCTGCGATGCGGGGAAGAAACCTGCGCCGGGGTGGCGGCTGTCATTGCCCACGAACACGAAGTTTGGCAGCGTGCTGTTGCCGCCGCCCTGAAACACGTTCAACCAGGCACCCATGGACGGGTGGCGGATGGTGCCGCGCATCTCGTAGCTGGTGTGCATGATGTAGTTGCCCTGTTCGTGAGCACCCTGATTGGAAGACAGGGAGTTGAAGATTGTGCCGTGGTGCATCTGGCGGGCGGTAATCGGCAGATACTCGGAAATGCGGACGCCATCGGCGCTCGTCTTCATGGGCTTGGTCGGGCCGGCGGTTTCAACGCCTTCTTTTGCATCCCACGTGTCGAGATGGGACTGGCCGCCGCTCATGTAAAGATAGATGACATTCTTGGCAGTAGCCACCTGCTTGAGTTTCGAGGAGCCCTCGAAAGCCGCGCGTGCGGTGCCGGACATGTAGTTGCCGAGCAGACCCACTCCGAGCAAGGAGGAGGCGGTCTTCGCGGCGAAATCGCGCCGGGAGATTTCACCGGAGCGGAGCAGTTTGGAGGCGAGTTCTTGGCGCATGGTCGTTATCGTGGTCGTTGGTTTTGTCTGGAGTGAATTATTGGATAAAGATGAACTGCTGGGTGTTGAGCAGGCTGAAGATGAGATCTTCGATGTTCGTCAGCCCTTTGTCCTGGGCCTTGAGCCACAGTTCCTTTTCGTTCGGAGTGGGTTTGCGGCTAAGCAGGGTCATGTAGATGGCATCGACCTTGTCATCTGGATACGGTGCCTTGCTCACGGTGAGCATCAACTGGCTGTATTTGCCCATGATTTGCGGCAGAAGCTGTCCGTTCATCATGGCCAGCGCCTGCGGCACGCTGGCTTCGTTATTGGCGTTCTCGATCGTTTCGCGATCGCTCTGGCCGAACTCGCGCAGGTAGTGACCGCGTGGTGCCGGGCTTTCGATCTCGGCGGCGCGCAGCCAGGTGCGGCTCTGGTCTTCCCGGCTCCGGAAGTAATACTTCAACTCAGTTTCCTTCAGGCCATAGTATTCGGCCTCTTCCCGGAAGCGCTCGCGGCGTTTGTCTTCCATGGCCTGGCGTTCTTCTTTCGTCAGCTCGACGCGGTCGTAGCCGGGGATGACAATCTTTTCCTTTGGATTGGCGGCCATCATCATCATGTCGCCGCCAGCTGGTGCGGCCGTGCGCTCACCCTTGCCGGCGGTTTTCAGCATGGCTGGCACGAAGGGCTTGCCGGTGACCTTCTCAAAGAGAGCTTTCTGACCCGGAATGAATACGCCGGTGGCGACAGCCTGACGAGCGTCGCTGTAGAGACCGTTCAATTCACGGCTCAGCTCCTTGGCCTTGCGCTTCGCTTCCTCGGCCTCGGCCTCGAGCTTCGCCTTTTCCTCGCCAGTGGCTTGTTTCGCGCGGTCAGACAGTTCCTTGCCCTTTTCACGCGCTTCGGCGATGAGCTTTTGGCGGCCGTTCACGGCGTCGGCCTGGGCTTCGTATTTGCGGGCGGCGACTTCGATGGCACTCAGCACCTGCTCGGGGCTGAGGGCATTGATGGAATCATTCAGCTTCTTCGCCTGCAGCACGCGCTGCTCCATGGCGTCGCGGGCGACCTCATTCGGCATGTCCGGGTTGGGGTTGATGAGGGTGACGAAGCTGTCCCACATCTGCTCAGGCGTCATGCGGCGGAGCACAGGACCGGTGAAGTGATAGACGACGCCCGGAGCGACTTCCTCACGCGTTGCCTGGCGCTGATACACGGTCGTGTTGAACAGCACGCGCATGTAAGCCTTCATGTCGTAGTTCAGATCGACGATCAGCTTCTGCAAATACTTCTGCAGTTCCGGCACCATGGCCACCGAGGTGTCCAGCAGTTCATCGAGCGGCTCGATCGGAGACAGGCCGAAGGCACGCTTCCACAAGCGGTCGGCGATCACGCTGTCCAGGCGCTCGTTGCCCTTGGTCATCCAGCGCGCATAGGCATCCAGCGGGGTCTCGCCAGGGAGGCACTGGGCGTCGTGGCCATACATCGTCTTTGGGTCGATCTTCTGGTTCGGCTTGGCGTCCTCATACCGATAGTCGGCTGGCAGCTGCGGGCGGCGGTCGTCGCGGAAGCTGACCGTGGTGTAGCGCATGGTGTCGCGGACGTCGGTCATGGGGCGATTGTAGAAGCGCTGCTCTTTCTGCATCTTTTCCTGAAGCTCGCGGCGCTGGCGTTTCACCTCTTTCATCTCTTCCTGATACTTCTTGTCCAAAGCGGCATATTGTTCCTTGGACATGTCCTTGGTGCGCTGCGGGCGCTGGGGTTCCTTGATCGCGGCCTGAGCGGCACGCTCCCGTTCACGCAACAGGTCGCGCACGCCGGCCATGGTGCCGTCGCCGCCGTAGTCCTGAGTTTGCACGCCGTAGGTGTAGGACGCCATCTGGTAGAACTGAAGCTGACGCCATTTGTCGAATGGGTGGTCATGGCACTGTGCGCATTCAATGCGGGTGCCGAGGAAAACGCGCACGGTGTTTGCCAGATTATCCAGCGGCATGCCGCGGTCCCGCATGTAGTAGCCGATCGCACCGTTGTCCCAGGCCTTGCCCTGGGCGGCGATCATCTCCCGAACGAACTGGTCGAAGGGCTTGTTGTCGCGCAGGCTCTGTTTGATGAAGTTCGTGTAGGCCGCGCCGGTGATTTGTCCGGCCTGATTCCCGCTGGACTGCGCACGGAGAACATCCGCCCAGTAATTGAAGGAGTGCTGCACGTAGCCCTCCGAGCTCAGCAGCTTGTCCACCAGCTTGGCGCGTTTGCTGGCGTCCTTGCTGGCGAGGAATTCGTCCGTCTCACGCGTGGTGGGTATGCGCCCGATCACATCAAGATAGATGCGGCGCACGAAGGTATTATCGTCCGCCACTGGGTTGCCTTGGAGTTTGTTCTTCTCCCAGTCTCTGGCGAGAATGGCATCGATCTGTTTGGCGGCACTGAGGGTGTCAGGAGCCTTCGCCTGGATGCTGGCGGCGGCCAGGAGGCCGATGAGGAGGGTGGTGAACTGAGTTTTCATGCGCGGGGTTGCTGGCAGCAATACGCCAAGATTTAGCCACTATTTCACAAGCCTATGTAAAAGCCCTCCCCTGCGCACCCGGCTTGTTTTCCCTTTCGGCGTTGATTCAAGGGCGAGGCGTGCGGATCGAGGATGCTTGTCCCGGATGCGATTACTCACTGGAAATGCATTGTGTCCTCGCCCATGTAACCAGCCCGATGCGTGTTTCCAGTTGGCCCCGAATCCTCGTCTTTGCTGTCGTCCTTTCGGCGACGTGGCAGGGCCACGCCGCGCCGCCCGACAAAAAGACCGGCTCCACCGGCAAGCCGGCGCCGCCCGCCAAATCGCCAGCGCTGCCCGCGCCGCGGGCCATTCCGAAGGCCGAGCCCGCGCGTGAACTTCCCTCCTACAAGACCCCACCGGATGTCATTTCCCGTTTGGGCAAAATCTTGCCGCATGCGCTGGTCAAACTGCGGAAGCACGACCCGCTGCACATCTGCGTGATCGGCGATGAAGTCACCGGCATGGAAGGCCACGGCCCGGATGCGGGGAACCGGCTCCTCGCCTGGCCGGCCCAGCTCGCGGCAGAGTTCGCCCGCGAGTTCTACTACGCTGGTGGCGTGCGCATGCTGATGGCCGGACGCGGCAAACCTGACAAACTGGTGCCCATTTCGGGGCCCGAAATCACCATGCGTGTGCTCGATATGGACGACGCCACCGCGGACAAAGCCGTGCCGGCGTTGCTCGCCCTGGGGCTGAATCCACCGCCCGATGTTATCATCGTGAGCGTCGGCACCCGGGATGCGATGCTGGGGGGGGATCTCATGACGTTCGCAAAACATGTGCACGACCTAATCGAGACGGTGCGGCCCAAGGCGGTGGATATGATCCTGGCCGCGCCACCACCACCCGCGGATGATCCCGCCGAACAAAGTATTGCGGCCATGAGACCTTTTGCCGGCGTCATGCGCGATCTGGCGGAGGAGAACCGCGTCGCCTTCGTCGATCTCGGTGATCTATCCCTCGCGGTCAGGCTGGACGAAGATGCGCCGGCCAGCCCCGCGGACAATTTTCAGACCGCAGTGCGTCGTTATCGCGATCACTTCAAATGGCCGGGCGGCGTGCATGATCTCCGCCACCCTCTGCCGTCGTTGCATGAGCGGCTCGGCGCGGGCGCGTTCCGGCAGCTGTGCGGCACGGACGATCCACCAGCGTGGAGCATCGACACCAAGGGTGCGGCAGTGGATGATGCCGGTGCGCTACGTGTGACCTTCGGCATTACCAGTCTCGGCACCCAAGCTGCACGCATCCTGCTGCAGCCCATGCCTCTCTCAGCCTGGACGCCCGCAGATGCGCCTGCCTATGTGGATCTGCCTGCGGGAGGCGTGCAAACCATCACCCTAACCTGGAATCGGGCGCGTGTGGCGGATGCATTCCAGTTCCCTGCCTTCTCCTCGCACGAGCCCTTCGTGCGTCTGCCGTTGTTCGTGGCCTCCGGCACAGCCGTCCGCATCGAAGAATTGCGCGCCCAGCCGGGTCCCGTGGCGCTGCTTTCGCGCACGGATGCGCTCTTCAATCAGCAGGACAGCTTCACACTGGAGAACATGCTCGTGAATACGTCGGGCGCGGAGCTGACCAAGGCACAGTGGACTGCCGAGTGGGCCGGACAGTCGCACTCGGGCACGCTCGACATGGCAGCCGGGGCCACGGCTGCCGTGCCACTGAGCTTCCAGCTGCCAAAGGATCGTGGTGCGCGGCGAATCGCATCCCCACTGGTGTTCACCGCCAGCGCAGGTGGGCGGTCCCTGACGTGGACGCGTGCCATGGAAGCCAGCCAGAACATCGGACTCGATCAGGAAATCTCTCTGCCTAGCACCGGCGAAGCGTCCGGCAACACGGTGCTGCGTGCCAGCGCGGACAAGCAGGCGCTGACGCTCACCTTTGACATGGAAGGCGTGTCCCGCGCGCCCGTGCTCGCTGAAATCGAGCTGGATGCCCGATCCTACGGGCAGCGTCTCGCCCCTGGCGGCTGTCACCCCATCACCTTCAGCATCGGAAGCGATGACAAAGAAGTGGTGGCAGGGCCCGTGGCACCCTGGGCGTTTGGCAACGGCTACGGCATGCACTTTGACGAACGCGCGCTCGTGGCCAGCCAGAGTCTGGACGTGCGCGGTCATCGTCTCGTGAAAATCACCGTGCCGCGCAGCTACCTCTATTTGCATGAATGGGCGATCGGCAATGGCAACAGCCAGATTGGCATCAATGCGCGTCTGATCTTGCGTGGCCAGGTCGCCGGGCGCGACACGATATTTGCCCTCACCCAGAACGGCCGCCGGCGCGACGATACCGAAAGCATGGCCGTGCTCGAACTCACCGACAAGCCCACCGCGCGCTGGAGCGTGGTGATCTGGTAAGGCGCG
>WBZU01001819.1_pt1 | contig 15419 bp, 6 predicted proteins | sample 5204311 | NCBI WGS metagenome assembly WBZU01 (sample SAMN12344359, study PRJNA552823) | activated sludge metagenome | biome: Activated sludge suspended growth; feature: Nitrification reactor; material: Wastewater; isolation source: activated sludge from nitrification reactor of wastewater treatment...
CGAGGTTGCCCAGGGCATTGCCTTCGCCGCGCCGGTCGCCAATCTCGCGCACGATCACGAGTTGTTGCTCATAAAACTCGATGGCCTTCCGCGCGTCGCCCAAGTCGGCGTGGGCGATGCCGAGGTTGCCCAGGTCAGCGCCTTCGCCGCGCCGGTCGCCGATCTCGCGATGAAGCACGAGGCATTGCTCATAGAATTCGATGGCCTTCCGCGCGTCGCCCAAGTCGGCATGGCCGAGGCCGAGGTTGCCCAGGGCATTGCCTTCCGCACCGCGATCGCCAAGGTGCCGGGCGGCGATAAGCTGCGCCTCCAGCCAGGGAATGCGCTGCTGGCGTGGCTGAAAGCGCAGATCGCCGATGTAGGCGACAGCACCCACGAGATCCATGAGCAGCCGGGCGGAGGCTTCGTGTCGGCCTTTGGCCCGCCCGGCTTCGTCCTCGCTCAGGGCTTGGTCGGATTCTGACGCTTGCCTGCCTGCGATGCCGGCCTGGCCAAGGCCCGGACCCCCTTCTCCGCGCAGCCACTCAAACGCCGCCTCGATGCCCCCGCGCTCAGCATCGAACAGGGCCAGGCCTTCCATGGGTTTGCCTTTCAGGTAGATGGCTTGCGAGCGCGCACCGACCTCCTTGTAATGCCCTGCATGAACGAGCCGCAGCGTGGTGCAGGTGTCTGCGCCGAGCTTCTCCCGCGCATACTCGGCGGCGAGGTCATGCATTTGATACCGTCCGCCGGGGAGCTTCTCCAGCAGGCTGCGGCGGACGAAATGCGCCAGGCGCGCAACGGCATCGACCGGAGCGCGGACGCTCTCCTCCGGCCTCGAAGGGCTCCCGGCATCGCCCTGGTGAGCGGCACCGGCTTGGACAGGCGCGGAGCCGCCCGATTCGGCGAGGCGTGTCCGCGCTCCTTTTGCCCCATCGTCCGGGTCCGATTCCCCCGCCTGCATCACCCTCGCAGCGGCCTCTGCCTCGAAGCTGTGCGTGAACACTCCGAGCGCGCGCCAGGCATTCCGATCCTGCGGCGCCAGCATGTCCTCGCTCAGACGCAGGGTCTCACTGATGGTCAGCTCGCCCGCATCGGCTGCCTCAGGATCGAGCGCGCCGATGCGGCTGCGGCTGCGTTGCAGCATCTTGATATAGCCGGCCACGTCCGGCTCCGGTCCATCCAGTTGCAGATGGCTGCCCGCCAGCTTCAAGGCCAGCGGCAGACCGGCGCAGAGACGGGTGAGTTCCTTCGCATCGGCGTCCAGCAAACCGGGATGGAACTCCCGCAGCAGCGCGATGGCTTCTGCCTCCAACAAACGTCCGACCGTGTGCACGAGCGATGCCTTGCCCAGCTGCAAGGGGTGCCGCGAACTGACGATCAATCCACAGCCCGCCGGTGGCAGCAGCGGCTTCACCTGCTCGGTGCTGGCGGCATTGTCCAGCACCAGGAGGAGGCGCTGCCCGTGCAGCAGGGTCTGGTAGTATCCGCGGAGAGAGGCCAGGTCCTCCGGCAGCCCGCGCGCGCTGCCGGGCTGGAGGAGATCGATCACCCTGATGAGCAACTCCTCCGCCCTGGGGGGCGCGGGCGACGTGCCGCGACACTCGATGAAGAGCTGCCCATCTGGAAAGCGCGGCGCGAGGTCATGCGCCAGCACAAGGGACAAGGCCGTCTTCCCGATCCCGCCCATCCCCTTTAACCCCGTGATGGCCGTGACCGCCGAGGTGGCCTGCGCGAGCATCTTCTCCAGGTCCTCGCGGCGACCGACGAAGCCGTGGAGGCGTGGGTCGGGCGGGAGCTGGTGGAGGCGGACACGCGCCTGGAGCCGCGCGACAACTCGCTCACCAGCGGGACCGAGTTCCTTCACTTCCCGCACGCAGCCAGCAACGGCAACAATGAGGGCCTGCATGTCCTTTACGGGCCTGTTCACCGTGCGCCGCACTTTGCCCATCAGCGGTGTGCGATCAAACTCCCCCGACGCCACACGCTCACGATGCGCCATCTGAAGCAGGCGCTTTTCCTCGCTCTCCTCCGTGAGGCCATCTGCTCGGACGAATCCCTCCTTTGACAACTCCGGCGCGCACACGAAGGCGATGACGGGCCTCTCCTGCTGATGGGCGTAGTAGTATTCGAACTGCGTCCATGAGCACTGGAAGCCGGGCTGTTTGGGAAAGGGCTCCGCAGCGTGTGAGCCATAGCCCATGCCCGCGAGGTGGATGATGCAATCGCTCTCATCGATACGCCGGGCGAGCATGTCGCGCACATCACGTGGAGGCATCCCGAGCGAGTGATCCTGAGTGAGCACATGAAAGCCAGCTTCGCGAAAGGCGTGGTCGAGCAGCTCACGCCACTCCCGGAGATCAATGGTCGCAGCGCTGAGGAATACCGTGGGAGCACTCATACGGCCATTTCTCTAGCCCGCCCAAAAGCAAACTCAAGAACCGCCCCATCACCGCCATCGCATCACCCACCCGATAGCGCCGCCCCGGCAACGTAGCAGCGTCACGGCCTGAGGCTGCTATTGCCGGCGAACGCACGCCCACCTCACGGCTTCTGCCAGCCAACCGTGCCGCCGCGTTGCCCTTGCTGCCGCATCAGGGCGCTGAGTTCCAGGAAGACCTTCTTGTTCTTCTGCGCGAGGTCCGTGGTTTCATACGGATCGTCCTTCAGGTTGTAGAGTTCCTGCGGGGCAAAGGGGCTGTCTTGCAGCAGCTTCCAGTCGCCGTGGATGATGGCGTCGATGGTCTTGCCGCAATATTGCGGTCCGCCTTCGCGCCGGATGAAGTAGTGATCGCGCGCAGGCTCGGGCTGCGACTGGCCGAGCAGCGTGGGCAGGAAGGTGATGCCGTCGATGTTGCCGGGCACGGGCTCGCCTGCGACTTCGCAAGCCGTCGCGAAGATGTCCATGCTCATCGCCTGTCGCTCGGTGCTGCTGCCCGCCTTGATGTGTCCTGGCCAGCGCGCTGCGCATGGCACACGCAAGCCGCCTTCATACATGTGCGTCTTGCCGCTGCGCCACGGGCCGTTGTTCGCGCCGCTGGGCAGCAGGCCGCCGTTGTCACTGGTGAAGATGACGAGCGTGTTGTCGCTGAGCTTCAGTTCATCGAGACGTGCGAGCACCTTGCCGATGCCGTCGTCGAGATGCTCGATGAGCGCGACGAGCTTCGCGCGCTTCTCATCGAGTGCAGGCTCGCGTGCCTTCACCTTGTCCAGCCAGGCTGGCGGCGGCTGCACGGGATCATGCGGCGCGTTGTAGGCGAGATACAGGAAGAACGGCGACTGCGCGGCGGCGCGCTCGGTGAGGTAATCACAGGCCCACTGCGTGAAGACATCCGTGGCGTGGCCCTCGGGCTTCACCGCCTTCATGCCCTCGCGCATGAAGTTTTGGCCGTGGCGCAGATGCGTCCAGTAGTCGTCCATCATGTCGCCGAGGAAGCCGTGGAAGTGATCGAAGCCGCGCTCGGTCGGTGTGTTTGGCGAGTTGATGCCCAGGTGCCACTTGCCCACGATGCCGCTGTGGTAGCCTGCCTTCTTCAGCACCTGCGGCAGCAGCGTGGCGGAGGCGGAGAGGTAGCCCCAGTTGTTCGCGGGTTCCTCTTCACGAATCACGCCGGGCACGCCGACACGATCGGGATGGCACCCGGTCAGCAGAGCCGCGCGTGTCGGTGAGCACACGCAGGAGTTCGCGCGGAAGTTTTGAAAGTTCATGCCCTGCGCGAACAACGAGTCGATGTGTGGCGTGCGGATGTCTTTGGTGCCGAAGGCCGAGTAGTCCCCGCGCCCGAGGTCATCGCAGAGGATGACCAGGACATTGGGCTTGTCAGCGGCGTGGACGAACAAGGCCAAGGTGCACAGCAGGAACGTGAGCAGTTTCATGGACGGATGAAGACGATGACGACGAGTCTTCTTGATCACGAAATCATCGCTCAGAAGGCCAGCGCGCCACTGGCAAACGCCGTCGCTATCTCGTCCGCGAGCCCCCTCGCCTTGTCCTTCCACATCGCCTCATCCGCACTCACGCTGCGCACGATCACCTGCGCTTCGAGCTTGGTGCCCTTCGCCACATCAGCGTGCGACCAGATCTGATTGTAGAGCTTGTGATACACCGTCTTGTCCCAGTAGCCGGTCTTGATGCTCATGCCTGTGAGCGGCTGCGGATACCACACGACGGTCGCGCGCTTCGCCACGGGATCGAAGATGGCCGTCCACTTCGGATCGTCCTTCAGCTTGAAGTCGCCGCTGTTGTCGAACTTGCCCTGCTTCATCACGCCGTCCGGCATCTGTGCGATCCACTCCGTCGTGCGCGGCAGGAAGGGATGCATGAAGGCGTAGAGCGTGCCGATCTTGATGTCAGCGGTGAATTCGTAGCGATGCCTTTCCAGCAAGGCGTCATCCGTCACGACATAGGTCGCCGCGAGCTTGATTGGCCCGAGCATCGACTGTTTCTCGATCACCGCACGCGAACACTTATAGTTCGCCTTGTCCGTGAGTTCGCCGGGCCTGCCATCAATCGTGAGCGACACCTTCTCCACCTGCTCGATGCCGCCTTCGTTGTGCCCCGTGCCGATCCACTTCTTTCCCTCCTCCGACATCACCGTGCCGTAGAAGCCTGTGCGCTCGGTGATGATCTCGCCCTGATGCAAAATGCGCTGCGGCGTCCATGCGCGATCACCGCCGAACTCGACCGTCATGTCGCGCGTCTGGATCGTGACGACATGCGGCGGGCCGGGCTTGGCCTTTTGACCAAAGACCGGAAGGGAAGGCAAAGCGAAGCAGAGGATGAGAAGGCGCAACATGAGGCTGATGCTACGCCAGCCGAACCCCCAATCGCTCACCCGGTCTGGGCCGTGCCGGCTCATGAACCCTCCCGTCTGTCGCTTGCTCACGAGGGCCTCTTTCGTGTTCCTGGTCGGTGCGAGCAAAGACGGCAATCGCTTTGAGCGGCGCAGGTTCAACCGCCGGCCCACAAACGCGGAAGGCAGGCTTGTCACGGAGGTGCTGGCGTGATGAACTCACGGCATGAGCCGCCGCATTCTGCACTGCCTTGCTTTGGTCGCTGCCTTGATCACGTCAGCCGCCGAACCACAGGACAACCTTCTCTACAGCGAGGAGTTCATGCAGACCGCCTACGGCCGCACGCCAAAGGGTTGGAGCGATCTCACGAATGTTCGTCCGGCACGGAACTGGGCGGTCGATGGCAACGGCCGTTTGCTCTTCACCATCAAGAACAAGACCGGCCTGCTCGCCTACAGCGGCTACACTGCGGAACCCAAGCCCGCGAGTGCTCTGAGCGATGCCGTTATCGTCGCGGACTTCAGCAAGACCGAAGACGACTCGGTTTCATTCGGCATCGCAGGTCGTGTGCAGGACCGGGACAACTATTATCTCGCGCGCTTCAGCGGCACGAACCGGCTGGAGTTGCTGATCGTGAAGGATGGCATTGCCTCCGCGCTGGATGCCGTGCCACTCGATGAGTTGAAGGAGCGCCGCCCCACGGGGCGCGTGACGCTGCGCCGCTATCGAGCGGGCGAGCAGTGGTCGATGTCGTTGCGGCTTGAGGGTGATCGTATCGAAACCGTGGTTTACGATCCGGAGGGAAAAGTGCAGGCGCGATTGTCGGCGAAGAACAGCGAGTTCAAGAAGGGGCGTCCAGGGTTTTGCTGCACGCGCTTTGCTTCCACATCATCGATCCAAATCGCTGCGCTCAAGTCTATCGATGCAAAGGCCGATCCCGGCAGACTCGCGAAGCGCAACGCCGCGATTTCAGAGAACGAACCCGACTATCCCGTCGTGCGCGCGCAGTGGAAGACGACGGAACTCGACACACCGCCGACGAAGCTCGCGATGGACTACGATGTGATCGTCGCCGGCGCAGGCACCGGAGGCTGGGCGGCGGCGGTGCAAGCGGCGCGACTGGGGACGCGCGTTTTGTTGCTGGAGGAGACCGATTGGATCGGCGGACAGATGGCCGCTGCTGCGGTGACGACGATGGATGAGGACAGCGTGTGGATGAAGTTCCCGGTGCGCGAGCGCGGGCTGTATCGCGAATTCAATGAGAGCATGGTGCTGCACTACCTCACGATGGAGAAGGACCCGCAGGTGGCTTACTACGGCTGGCCGGATCAGATGGAAGGCGGCTACGAACCAAAGGCCGCACGCGCGGTGATGTATGGCTTCATCAAAGAGGTGCGTGAGCGCGGGGCGGTGCTCGATGTGTCGCTGCGCACGCGGGTTTCATCGGTGATGAAACAAGGCGATCTCGTCACGGGAGCGACGCTCACCTTTGCCGATGGCAGCACGCGAGCCATCGCCAGCAAGGTGCTCATCGACGCCACGGAGTATGGCGATGTGATCCCGCTCACGGGCGCGCGCTACCGCGTGGGCAATGTCACGAGCGACAAGCTCGATCCCGCCGCACTCGTGCAGGATCACACCTGGACCTGTGTCGTGCGCGAGTATCCCGGCGGCGTGCCGGAGCATCTCATGATCAAAGAACCGCCGCCCGGTTATGCGAAGGGCAGCGGCAAACGTTACCGCAAATACACGAACGACGGCCCGATCATCTGGGGCGGCGCGGGCAAGGACTACAAAGGCCCGCGTCACTGGTCCGGTTACTTCGCCTGGCGCGGCATGGCCGATGGCGACAGCCCGCTCATTGGCGAGGCAAGCTGGCAGCGGCACACGCAATGCGGCTTCAATGGCGGCAATGATTACCCGGTGACGGTGGCGACCATTGATGACGCTGCACGACGTCGCAGCGACGAACGCGAAGGGATCTACAAGACCCTGGGAGCGCTTTACTACTTCCAGCATGATCTCGGTCTGAACTGGTCGCTCGCCGAAGACGAAGGCTACGCGACCGAGGCGAACCGCGCGAAGATGAAGTCGCTCGATCTCCGTCCTGACCTTGAAGCCATCGCCGTGCATCTGCCGCAGCATCCGTATGTGCGGGAATGCCGTCGCATCATCGGCGTGGAAACCTTGACCGCGCATGATCTCGGTCGCTTCGAGCAGGCGAAGCACGTCGCCACGGCGGTCGCGATGGGAGACTACTTCATGGACCTGGATCACGGCAGGACAGGTCATGCCATCGAGGATGGGCTGGATGGCGGCGAACTGCCGAAGCCCGGGGGCGGGCCGTTCCAAGTGCCGTTTGGCGTGTTCATCCCGGAGAAGATCGATGGCTTCATTCCGGCGGAGAAGAACCTCTCGCAATCACGTCTCGCCAATGGAGCCACACGCTTGCAGCCGATCACGATTCTCACAGGGCAAGCGGCAGGCACCATCGCTGCGCTTGCGGCGAAGCAGGGCGTGCAGCCCCGTGCCGTCAAGCCGATGGCAGTGCAGCGAGCGTTGCTGGAGTCGGGCTGCACGCTCATCCAGCGATGGTATGCCGATGTGCCGTGGGGCACTGAGCTATGGCGTGCGACGCAGCTATTGTCGTTGCATCAGATCATGGATCGTCCGGGTGAGATTGATCGCGACAATGCAGTGCCTCTGGCCTCGAAAGCAAAGTGGGGTGTGGACGATGTCTTGAGCGAAGAGGAGCGAAATCGAGTGCTGGAGCGGCTCCAGGAGATCGCCGGGAATAAGTCAATCTTCCCGGCAGAGAAGATCACACCAAGAGTGAAGGCCGGCAGCTTTGCCATTTCGATCACTGCCGCTTTGATTCAGTCCACCCAGCCATGAGGCATCTTGTCGATGACGAATTTGCTGTGGAGCGCCCGTTCCACCCGCGGAAGTCATTGCCAAAACATGATTGCCATCATCAGGGGTGTCCTTCATTCTGCCTGTGTTTTCCATTTTGATGAATGCACCTCCCGCTTGCGCACATGATGTAGTTTCCTAACCACAGGTCTTGGCCATGCTCGAAAACGACGACACTTCCCGGTTGCCCAAGTCTCTGCCCCCGAGCGAAGCCGTTCCCGATGACTTTGAACTGCGCGGCATGTTCGCCCTTGGTGCGCGTGATTGGCGGCCACCTTCAGCGGAGGAAATACAGCACATGCTGCCGCAGTATGAGGTGAAGGCGTTTGTCGCGCGTGGCGGCATGGGGGCGGTGTATCGCGGTGTGCATCGGGCGCTGGAGCGTGAGGTGGCCATCAAGATCATGCCGCCGAACATCGAGCACGATGAGTTGCAGTTCGCCGAGCGGTTCAAGGCCGAGGCAAAGGCCATGGCGCGGCTGGAGCATCCGAGCATCGTCGCCGTGCATGATGCGGGTGAGACCCCAGATGGCCTGCTCTACTTTGTGATGGAGTTCGTGCGCGGCACGGATGTGCAGGAGATCATCGCCAAGGAGGGCAAGGTGGAGCCTGGGCGTGCGCTGGAAATCACTTGTGCGGTGCTGGACGCTCTGGTCTTCGCACACGAGAGCGGGATCATTCATCGCGACATCAAGCCCTCGAACGTGATGTTCGACACAAAGGGCCGCGTGAAGGTCGCGGACTTTGGTCTGGCGAAAGCGGTGGATTCCGACAACGCCGGCTTCACCGGAAGCGAGGTGATGCTGGGCACGGCGGACTTCATCGCACCGGAGGCCTCGATCAAGGGCATCAAGCTCGACGCACGCGCGGACATCTACGCCGTGGGAGTGATGCTCTACGTCATGCTCACGGGGAAGATTCCACGCGGTCGCTTCGAGATGCCGACCGCTCTGCTGCCGAAGATCGACCCGCGACTCGACGCCATCGTGGACAAGGCGATGCAGACGGATCGCGACAAGCGCTACGCGAGCGCGGCGGAGATGAGGGCAGCGGTGGGAAAGGTCATCGCCGAGACACGCATCGGCGCGATGCCGAAGCCGGGCGCTTCCGCTGCGAAAGCAAAGTTTGGGCTGGTGCCGGTGGCCGTCTCTGCAGTCGTTGTCATCGCCGCAGCTTCATTCTTCGTTTCCAGGAAGCCGGCACCGGTTGTGAAACCGGAAGTGGCCGGCACGCCAGCAGCGAAGCCCGTTGCAGCCGCTCAGGAAACGTGGACGGATGCGGTTCCAGAGCTGCTCAAAACCAATCCCACAAAAGTCCAGCCGACGCCCGAAGGTCTGAGACTTGGCACCGGCGTCGGCTTCGGCCCGAGGCTGCGCGACTCGGCCCTGCGAGTGACGCTGCCGCAGATGGAGAAAAATTTCACTATCAGCGTGCGCTCCACGGGACGGCATGTCGGCACGTCCTACGAGCAATACTCGGCGAATTTTTTTGCCGAGGGATGGGTGGCACTCACTCGCTATGGAATGGAAAACGATCCGAAGACTCAACTCGCTCGCGCGACGCTACCAGGCTTCGATCCCAAGGCGAAGCACTCCTTGGAACTGCGCGTTGTGGGCGATCGGCTTACCGTGCTGGTGGATGGGAAGCAGTTGATCGATGAACGCGACGCGACGTATTCCGAGGGCAAGTTCAGCATCACCGGATACGACAACACCTTCGAGAAGGTCGAATACGCGCGGCTTGACGGCGGCGCGGCACCTCCACCCGCTGCGGAAAAATGGGTGGACCGGCTGGCGGAGTGGTTCACGCCGTCGAATACAAGCATGGCGAGGCTGACCAGACTGACGGACGGAACCGCTCGCGCGGAAGCGACGAATGGCACTCCCGTCATCAGCAAGCCCGTCCGCGATGCAGCGGTGCGCGCCGTCGCACACGGGTTTGAGAAGCATATTGCGCTCGGTCTTCGTGGAGGCAAGCTGGTGAACGGTCGCCTGGAGGGTTATGCCGCAGCGATCGACGCGCGCGGCTATGTCGAACTCGCCTGCTTCAGGCCAGGCACGACGGAACACGACGTCCTCACCACCGCGAAGGTGCCCGGCCTTGATCCCCAGGCGAGCCACACCCTGGAGTTCCGCGCCGTGGGCGACCGGCTGACCGTCCAGGTGGATGGAAAGCAAGTCATCGAGCGGCACGACTCCACTTACACGCAGGGCACGAGCGCGTTTGTCACGGAGCCGGGCACCATCATCGAAAAGCTCGAATACGCCATCCTCGACCCATGAGCACCGGCTCCAGCGACGGACATTTTCCCGAGACGCGCTGGACGCTCGTTCAGCGCATCAAGTCCACGGACGAAACCGTCGCGCGTCGTGCGCTCGACGAACTCTGCGCGCAGTATCATTATCCGCTCTACTGCTACATCCGCCGGCGCGGCCTCGCTCATCACGATGCACAGGATGTGCTGCATGATTTCCTTGCCAAACTGCTGCGCGGCGGCTCGCTGGAAGACGCCACCAGCAACAAAGGCCGCCTGCGGGCCCTGCTCTCCACCGCGCTCTCGCGTTTCCTCATCAATCACCACCGCGACACGCGCGACGACCGCGCGAACGTGAGCCTCGACGCCACGCTCGTGGCAGATGCCGAGCAGCGCTATGAAAACGAACGCTTCACCGAGGCGGACACGCCCGAGCGCGTGTTCGAGCGCAAGTGGGCGCACGAACTCATGCGTCACGTCCTCCGCCGCCTGCGCGATGACTACGCGGCCAATGGCAACGGCGGCCTCTTCCGCGCGCTGCGCCCCGGATTGATCGCCGGCGGCACACTGCGCCGCATGGACGTGCCTGCCATCGCGGCCACGCTCGGCATGACCGAGGGCGCGCTGCGCGTCGCCTTCACGCGCCTGCTCAGAGACTACCGCACCGTGCTCACGACCGAGGTGCGCCAGACCGTGGCGAACGAAATGGAGGTCGATGCCGAGATCGGGCACATGATGGCGCTGCTGGGCTAGGCAGAACTATTTTCGTCCTATTTTGTTAGGACCGGATCGAGGCCGGGTAAGCGCGGGTGAAACACATCGCGCTCCATGAAACCATCTGCCTCGTCTGCTCTCGTCCGTCTCTGGATCTTTGCCGTCGCGCCCGTCGCTCTCGCCACGGAACCGGGCGGCACGGCCATTCCATTCTCCGGGATCGGAGCGAAGGCCACCGCAGATTACAAGGGCGACGCGCTTGCGATCACCCCGACCGCAGACGGCGCGCATCTGCGTGCGGGCTTTCAGAAGCTGGAGGCCGAGGCGACGCCGGAGGGACTGTGGATCAGTTCCGTCTCCGACAAAAGCGGGCGTTTCAAGCTGGTGTCCAGCGCGGTGGGGCGCGACTTGATGCCTCGCGCGGCTTTGCCTCCGCGCGGTGACGTGCTCGCGACGAAGGACCTCGTCACCTTCGCGCGGCCCGGCGTGGAGGAGGAATACTCCGTAAGCGTGGACGGCGTGCGGCAGGATTTCATCATCCCGGAGCGTCCCGCAGGCGCGGGCGCGCTGGTAGTGGACCTCGCCGTCAGTGGCGCCAAGGCCGAAGCCGCGAACACGGGAGCCCGGCTCATCCTTGAGGCCTCCGGTCGCGTGCTGGCCTACAGTCGATTGAAGGCGACGGATGGCACCGGCAAGGAACTCACCGCCATGATGAGCGTGACCTCCGCACACACGCTCCGCATCCGTGTGGAGGATGCGGCGGCAGTTTATCCGGTGCGCATCGACCCCACCTTCAGCGATGCAAACTGGGTGGGCACCACCACGGGCGCGGTGCCGGGCGTCCATAACGGGTCGTCCCCATCGGTTGCCGCGGTGGCCATTCTGGGCACCGACATTTATGTGGGTGGCAGCTTCAGCTATGCGGGTGCCGTTCCCGCCAACAACATTGCGAGGTGGACAGGCACTGCCTGGGTGCCACTAGGTTCCAGCACCCAGAATGGCACCGGCGTCGCGACGACGGTGACCGCCATCGCCGCGCTGTCCTCCACGGAGGTGTATGTGGGCGGCAGCTTCACCACGGTGGCAGACTCGAGTTCCACTTCCATCTCGGCCAGCCGCATTGCCAGATGGAATCCGTCCACCGGACTGTGGTCGCGGCTGGGCACCTCGACCCAGAATGGCGCAGGCAATACGGTGCGCGCCATCGCCGCACTGTCCTCCTCCGAGATCTATGCGGGGGGCGACTTTACCACGGTGGCGGACTCCACCAGCGCCAGCATTGCCGCGAACCGGGTGGCAAAATGGAACGGCAGTGCGTGGTTGCCGCTGGGCACCTCGACCCAGAATGGTGCTGGTAACACGGTGCGCGCCATCGCTGCGCTTTCTTCCTCCGAAGTCTATGTGGGCGGGGATTTCGTCACTACAGCGGACTCCACCAGTTCCAGCATTGCCGCAAACCGGGTGGCAAAATGGAACGGCAGCGCGTGGTCGCCGCTGGGCACCTCGACCCAAAATGGTGCTGGCAACACGGTGCGCGCCATCGCCGCGCGGTCCTCGTCCGAGATCTATGCGGGCGGCGACTTCACCACGGTGGCGGATTCCACCAGCGCCAGCATCGCCGCGAACCGGGTGGCAAAATGGAACGGCAGCGCATGGTCCACGCTGGGCACCAGCACGCAAAATGGCGCGGGCGCCACGGTCAATGCCATCGCCGTGCTATCCTCCACCGAGATTTATATCGGCGGTGCCTTCACCACGGTGGCGGACTCCACCAGCGCCAGCATCTCGGCGAATCGCATCGCGAAGTGGAATGGCAGCGCCTGGTCGTGGCTGGGCAGTGCGACACAAAATGGAACCAGCAACACCGTGAATGCCATCGCCGCGCTTTCTTCCTCAGCCGTGGCGGTCGGCGGGATTTTCGTGACTGCGGCGGATTCGACCTCCAGTCCGGTGATGCTCTCCGGGATAGGCATCTGGAATGGCACCTCCAATACGTGGTCCGCCGCGGCCTACGGCAGTGGTTTCAACGGAACCGTGTATGCGGTGGCAGTCGCCGGCACCGATGTGTATGCGGGAGGCAACTTCTCCTTTGCGGGAGGAACGTATGCGCGCGGGATTGCAAGATGGAACGGCACCGCCTGGTCGCCGCTTGGCACCGCCATACAGAACGGAACCGGCAGTGTGTTTGCTCTCGCGGCCCTGTCTCCATCCGTGATCTATGTGGGCGGATCCTTCACCAGTGTGGCCGATTCGACGGGCAGTTCCATCAGCGCCAACCGTGTCGCCAAGTGGGATTCATCCACGAATACCTGGTCGCCCTTGGGCACCAGCACCCAGAACGGAGCTAACAACGCGGTGAGAGCACTCAGTGCGCTGTCGGCCACAGAGATCTACGTGGGCGGGCAGTTCACCACTGTCAGTGATTCGACGGGTTCCGGCATGTCCGCCAGGAATGTGGCGCGATGGGACAGCACCACCAGCCGGTGGTTCCCCTTGGGCACGAGCGCCCAAAATGGCACCGGCAGCACGGTGGATGCCATCGCAGCGGTGTCCACAACGGAAGTGTATGTGGGCGGCGGGCCGTTCACTACGGTTGCGGACTCCACCAGCGCCAGCATCAGCGCCAACAACATTGCCAAATGGAACGGCTCCACCAGCACCTGGTCACCTCTGGGCACGGCCGCTCAAAACGGCACGAATTCAGTCGTGTATGCCATCGCGTGGCTCTCCTCCACGGAGCTGTATGTGGGCGGCGGCTTCAGCGCCGTGGCGGACTCGACGAGCGCGAGCATCAACGCCAGCAATATCGCCAAATGGAACGGCACGACCGGCACGTGGTCGCGCCTGGGCACGGCATCGCAGAACGGGGTCAACGGCAGTGTGTTTTCCATCGTCACTGCATCATCGTCTAGAGTTTACGTCGGCGGGTTTTTCACCACGATGTCGGACTCATCGGGCAGCGCCATTGCCGCCAATCGCATCGCCCTGTGGGATGGGACCGCCAGCCGCTGGTCCGCATTTGGTGGCGGCTTGAGCGGCGGGGTGCGTGCCTTGGCGGCTGATTCCTCCAACCACCTGTTTTTGGGCGGGGATTTCACCAGCGCGGGGGCGAGTCCTGTCACCACGGCCTCTTCATGGGTGCAAGCGAACCTGGCACCCTTCATCGTGGTAGAGCAACCCGCCGGCACCGGCCTTGCCTCTGGCGTGAGCAGCGTCTCGTTTGGCGGTGTCCTATTGGGGGCGTCGAGCGCGGCGCTGACCTTCACGGTGAAGAACAACGGCTACACCAGCCTGAGCCTTGCCACACCGACCCTCTCTGGCACCAACCCCGGGGACTTCAGCGTGAACACCACCGGCATGGCCTCCAGTGTCGCCTCCGGCGGACAAACGACGTTCTCCGTCACCTTCTCCCCCACGTTCGGCGGGGCGCGCACGGCCACGCTCAACATTCCCAGCAGCGACACCAGCAGCCCTTTCACCATCACCCTGACCGGAACAGGCATTTCCTTTTCCGCCGTCGAGCAACCCTCCGGCACCGGGCTGACTTCGGGTGTGAGTTCGGTCAACTGCGGTGCCTCACCCGCAGGCATGAGCGCCACCGCGACCGTTTTCACCGTCAAGAACACCGGCACGATTGGCCAGACGCTGACCATCAATACGCCGACGCTCTCCGGCAGCAACGCTGCCGACTACAGCGTGAACACCAGCGGCATGGCCACCAGCCTCAGCAACGGCCAATCCACCACCTTCAGCGTCACCTTCACGGCAAGCACCGGCAATGGCATCACCGGGTCGCGCAGCGCCACGCTCACCATCACCGACAGTGACCCGGCGAACAGCCCCTTCACCGTCGCCCTCAGCGGCACGGCGCTTTCCTACACCACGGACACCGATGGCGACGGCATGAACGACGCCGCCGAGTTCCTCTACAGCGCTCTCGGCTTTGAATGGCAGACGTCGCAGCCCGCCTTGGTAACCACCTACATCACCAACGCCAACGCGGCGAATCTCTACTCCCAGACGCAATACAACAACAACCGCACCGCCGGGCAGAACGACGTAACCAGCTCCCCCGCGACCTACAACCTCTTCACCCAGACGCAATACAACGCCAACCGCACGGCGGGCCAGAACGACGTGATCAACTCGCCCAACACCTACAATCTCTTCACCACGAGCCAGATTCAGGCGAGCAATGCAGGCGTGCCGCTTCTCCAGCGGGACAACTCCGGCATCTTCACCCTCACCTTGGGCGTGCTGAAATCCATCGACCTCATTCACTTCAACGCCTTCCCCATCACGGCGCCGCAGACGAGCGTGGACGGCCAGGGCCGCGTGCAGGTGCAGTTCACCGTGCCGGACAACGCCGCCTTCTTCAAGGTGCAGGCGCAGTGAGCACTCAAGAATCAAAAACCTCCGGCCATCTTCACGCACTCCGCCAACCCATTCATCCCCGCCATGAAAACCATCTTCAGCCTTCACGTGATCGCCGTCCTGCTCGTCGTGTGTGCCGCGCTCACTTCCTCTGCCGGGGCGCAAACCGCCGGCTCGCTGGACACGCTGGATGTCGCCATTCCCACCGGCTCCACACAGGTCAATGCCCTGGCCTGGCAGCCGGACGGGAAGCTCATCATCGGCGGCACTTTCACCACCATGCTGGGAAGCAAAGTGCAAAACTTCTTTACCTTGTTCTTTTTTAATAACAATATTTTCGGCATGCAAGGCACTATGGTATGCTCCTGTATCTGTTTTAGCTGCAATGTCAG
>WBZU01001821.1_pt1 | contig 15412 bp, 9 predicted proteins | sample 5204311 | NCBI WGS metagenome assembly WBZU01 (sample SAMN12344359, study PRJNA552823) | activated sludge metagenome | biome: Activated sludge suspended growth; feature: Nitrification reactor; material: Wastewater; isolation source: activated sludge from nitrification reactor of wastewater treatment...
ACCCATGGCTTTGTCGACCGCGCCCAATCCCTTGTCGAGCGTCTTTTCCGCCGCACCCGCGACCTTATCGACCGCGCCCAACCCTTTGTCGAGCGCCTTGTTCACTTTGCCGGAAACTTTGTCGACCGCGTCGTTTCCCTTGTCAAACGCTTTGTCCACCGCGCCTGAAGCCTTGTCGAAGACTTCGTCCACTTTGCCCATGAGCTGATCGGTTTTTTCGGTCAATGCGGTGCTAAACTCATTGATCGCTTCCACCGCGCCCGTTTTTTCGAGCAATGCTCCGAGCGCCACCGCGCCCAAGTTACCGACCACATCCTGCATCGACAAAGGCGGAGGAGGCGCCGCAGGACCTCCCACCACGACCGTTTTTACCCCGTCACAGACAAACGCGCCGCAGGTCGTTTTATCGCCCACCCGCACGAGTTGCATTCCGTGGACAAACACCGTGGGGCTGCCCATGGGAATCGGTTGCGCCAAATGCGGCACACACGGCTGAGGCAACGACGGCGCAAAAACCGCGAATTGGCCAGGGCCGAGCATCACGTCGAATGCGCCCGTCGCAATGGCTCCTGTGGTAATGACCGGAATCATATCGAGCAACGAAATCATCGTCATCCCGAGCGCCCGCCCGATACCCGCGCCCACGGCCGCCGCGCCCGCGCCGCCCAACCCCGCAGGACCCACGACATGCGCGCCAAGCGCCGATGCAACCATGGCTGGACTCGGCATTACCATGGGCAATGCCGCATGAGCCAATCGCGAACCGACTTTTGCCGCCAATGCACCAGCGCCCATGACTTCAGCTCCTCAGGTGGTTTCTCCGGGTTTCGGAAAACGAACCGTGGACAGAATACGATCGAAGAGCGGATTCATTTGTTCGGCATCGGCTTTCGCCATCGTGGCATTGAAGCAACACACCGAACGCCGCCGTCCCACCACGAGCGCCAATCGTTGCTCCAATTTCCCTGACGAACCTTGCCAGGTAAAACGCAATTCCACGCCCGGCTGCCCGCCGTAGGTTTGTTCTTTTCGTTCGTCCAGTTCGAACCCTTCGAGCCGCTTCGACAATTCCGCGAGCTGTTTGTCCGCGTAGGATTGAATCGTCTCTTCCGGCCCGAGCGTATCGCGGGTCATGACCATGTTCGGCGCGGTCGTTTGTCCCGGTTTGGCGGGAGCAGCAAAAGCGACCAGCGTCCGGTCTTCCCAATGCCGAGGCACATCGAAGGTTACATCGCGGCTTTCGTAGCGTGACATCGTTTTTCCTGTACTCCGATTCAAATCACCGCAGCGCGCTTGACGAACGCTTCGCCCATTTCACTCCACGGGCGTTCGTACACGGCATAACCCTTTTGCGAGAGCGTGTGCACGAAGGCATCCGACGAGGAAAAACCATTCATTTGCGCTTCGACCAAATGCGCATCGAGCTCGGTGGCCGACAGCGGCGACGCGCTTTGCGTCTTCAGAATGAACATTTGTCCTTCGGTGGGGCTTTGGAAAATCGTCGCTCCGCCGGGGCTTTGATTCAAGGCCGAAGCGACGTCTTGTCCGGTAAAACCACCGGCGCGGGAGAGCGCTTGCCCCATGGATCCGCTGTCCGGGGCTCCGGGAATGCCCAAGTTTGGCCCGGACAACGCATTGGCTCCCTTGGGCACACCATTACCGCCCACGAGATCCTGCAAGGCTTGTTTCGCGGCGTCGGCGCCTTGTTCCGCGCCTTCTTTGGACGCCGACGCATTGCTCGGGCTGTCCATATTCTTGAGGTCGCCCCAGAAATCTTCGGCTTCGCCTTTGATGTCTTTCCAGGCATCTTTCGCGTCGCCTTTGATTTCTTTGCCCATTTCTTTCAAATCCTGGCCGGCCTGTTTTACTTCGCCCTTCAAATCCTGCACGGTTTGTTTGGCGTCGGCTTTGGCTTCATTCCACGCGGCTTTGGCTTCGTCTTTCGTTTGATTCCACGTGTCTTTGGCTTCCTGCACCGTTTGCTTGGCGTCTTCTTTCGCCTGTTTCCACGTGTCTTTCGCCTCTTGCCACGTTTGCTTGGCTTCGTCCTTCATTTGTTTTGCGGCGTCTTTCGCTTCCGTTTTGATTTCATTCCACGCCGCTTTGGTTTCGGCCACGAATTCTTTCGGAATCGCCTTGACGTCCGCGATCACTTCTTTCGCGTCGGCAATCGTCTGTTTCACCGTTTCTTTGGCACTTTCAATCGTGCCTTTGACTTCGTCGACGACGGCTTTGGCTTGCGCTTTGACCTCTTCCACCTGCGCTTTTGCCGCGGCTTTCCATTCTTCGACTTTGCCCTTCCACTCGGCGACCTTTTCTTTCACTTGCTCTTTGGCGTTTTCGATTTGCCCCTTGAGCTCTTGCACGCGCGCTTTGGCCGCTTCGATATTGCTCTTCGCCTGTTCGATGATGTCCGTGGCTTGCTTCTTCATTTCTTCGAAGCGCTCGACGGCTTGTTTCTTCATCTCGGCCACGCGGTCCTTGATTTCTTGGACCTTGGCTTTGGCTTGTTCTTTCACTTCATTGATGCGGCCCTTGATTTCTTCAATCTTGGCTTTCGCTTGTTCCTTGACCGCTTCAATGCGTCCCTTGATTTCGTCAATCTTGGCCTGGACGCGCGCCTTGGCTTCCTCGAACTTCTCTTTGACTTCATTCACTTTGCCGACGACGGCTTGTTTTGCGGCTTCGAGTTTGCCCTTGAATTCCTCGACCAACGCTTCGGCACGCGCTTTGGCTTCTTCGAGTTTCCCGCGGAGCTCTTGGATCTTGGCTTGAACCTGCGCTTTGGCGGCTTCGAGTTTCGCTTTGACTTCCTCGAATTTCGCCATGGCCATTTGTTTGGCCGCTTCGGCGCGAGCGCGCAGATCTTCCACCGCCCCGCGAATCTTTTCCTGCACATTGCCCACCACTTCACCCGCTTTGGCGCGAAGCTCTTCAATGCGGTCGGCGAGCTTTTGTTGTTCCAGCGCCACACGATCGAGAATGTTCGTGACGAGCATCTCCGGCGTTTGCAGCACTTTGTCGATGAGCCCCGACAATTGCTCGTTGATCGCTTCGGGCATCATCAAATAACCCGGCGCATCGGCGATCGTCTTCGGCGGAACTTCCAAGAGCTTCTTTAATGCGCCTTCAATGGCTTCTTCGTCGAATCCACCCGGAATTTCGTCAAAAATCGGAGCTTTCAGCGCTTGCGCGACCTTCTTGACGTTTTCGGGAATATCCAAATCCGCCAGGGCCACTTCGAGTTTGCCCAGGGACATCGGCAAAGGTGCGCCTCCGCCCGCCGTATTGAGCAAAACGTTCGGCGCACCATCGATATGTACTTCTTTGCCGGCCACGGTGGCGAGACCGCCCGAGTTCACTTTGATGCTGCCGCTCGCGTCGAGGTAAATGTCGCCTTCGGCAATCGTGAGCGAAGCTTTGCCCGTCGACAAAACCACGCGGCCGTTTGACAGAGACGCACCCGTTTCTCCCAGCTGAATATGGCAATCGCCATTGACGACGAGCACATCGTTGCCTTCGACGCGGGTCGTGCGCGAACCGACGACGTGCCACGTTTGATCTCCACCCACCTTGTGTTTTTCGTTTTCGCCGATTTGCACGTCGAGCGTCTTGCCGATTTGGGTCGCCTGGTTTTCCCGGACAACTTCTTCGCGATCCTTTTGCGCGTGAAGGAAGACCTTCTCTTTGCCCTTGGCATCTTCGAAGGTGATTTCGTTGAAGCCGCCCGAGCCTGGGGACGTGTCGCTCTTCCACGACGTCTTCGTCTTGTGATCCGGCAATTTGTAGGGATGCGGCGATGTTCCATTAAACAAACGCCCGACGACGATGGGTTGGTCCGGGTCACCCTCCAAGAAGTCGACGAGCACCTCTTGACCGATGCGCGGCAGTGACGCCATGCCAAACCCTCGGCCGGCCCAAACCTGACTCACTCGAATCCAGCATGAAGATTCATCGGTGTACTTGCCTTCGCGATCCCAGTGAAACTGAACGCGTACCCGGCCAAACTCGTCCACGTGGATCTCTTCGCCCGCGGGACCGACGACGACGGCGCTCTGCAATCCGCCCATGCGCGGCTTGGGCGTCACCAGCGCGGGACGATACGGATCCGCGGCAAACACAGCCATTCCCGTGCTCACCCATTCGCCTTCGTTCGTCCCTTCGAGCGTCCGTTGCACCGTCAAGAGACGTTTGTCCGGGCTGAGGTCCGCGCGCGGATGCGCGTCGATGCTGAAGACATCGCCCGGCGAGATCGGCAGGGCCGTCGTTTGAAACAGAACACGCCGTCGGCCTTGTCGAGCGGCATCGAGACGTTTGCCGGCGAGGGTTTTTCCTTCCTTCTCATCGACGCGCCCGGGGTCGATGACGAAGGCTCCGGGGCTGTAATGGTAACTCTCGTAGCGATTTTCGGTGTCGAGATTGCACTTGGCGTCGGCGATGAGTTGAAAATCGGGGCGCCTTCGGAAATCGTGATCGCGCAGGGTGACGCGGCCCGGACGAACCTGGTGCGAGACCTTCACGTGCGTGATCGCGTCGACGCCTTTGGCTTGTTCGAGGTTGTTGATGTAGAGCAGCGAGCCGCGGGATTCGGTGGCGCTTGGTTCGGCGACCAGAACCAGTTTGCTCGGCGCTTCGCTGCCGGGTTCCGGAGCGCGGAAATAGTAACTGATGCCGGCTTCTTCGAGCAGTCTGGAGAGAAAAACGAAGTCGGTTTCTCCGTATTGTACGCGGTAGTCGAGCTTCGGGAAGGCGGCGTTGTCGAGCTCGAGGAGCGGTTCGATCTCCCAATCGGCGAGCAGTTTCTTGGCGATGTCCGGGATCGACAGGTGCTGGAAGATGCGGTTGTTCCGGCGCAACGTCGTGCGGGATAAGGCCGGGACAATCCGGACGAAGTACGTGGACAAACCATCCGGTTCGACTTCGACTTGTTCGGCAAATTGAACGATGCCGCTCCAAGCCAAGGATCCGGCGACTTTGAATCCCGCACCGTGGCCGACGAGCGCATCGAGATCGATGTCTTCATCGGTGGTTCGCGCGATGATCGAAATGTCGAAAGGTGTCGACAGTTCTTCGGTGACCGAGAAACTGCGCACAGAGAGTTGAATGTCGCGAGCGGCGAAGCGAAGTTCGAGGTTATCCATGAACGTCCCGCGGCAGCATACGGCAAAGCGTGCGAGGCGGGAAGAGAGATCCGTTCTCCGTTCAAGGAGCGGGCATCGGATTGAGGCACGATTCGCGCCCCACGTGCAGTTCGAATGGCACGTCCACCGACCGAACTTTGCGGATATCGGTTACGGGTAGTTCGAATAGAAACGATGGGGTGGGGGGCGACGGCTGGCTTTTTCAGATCCATTGCTGCTATCGTTGCGAAACTTCCATGCATACTTCAAAAACAATCCACAAAAGCTCACCGTTCTTCTCTTCGATTCGTCGACGTTCGATATCGGCAACCGCTGTGGCGAGTCTTCTTCTGACGGGATGCTCCTATTCGTGGGACGATTACGACCCGCGCCTTGCCAATGGATCCGGGGGCTCCGGCGATTCCGTCGCAAAGTGCGGTGGTACGAGTTCACTCGTTTCGGACTTTTCCGGGGACGGATTGACAGACCTTTGGAAGCTCGACATGTGGGGGGGAGCAAAGATGACCGAATCCAACGGCGAACTCGTTTATGATTTGTCTTCGGATGTCAATCAATCCGCCGCGTTTATCCAATCGGAATATTTCTATGATTTTCGAAACGACTTCGTGTCCGTCGAAGTCATCTCCACGCCGGGAGTCGGCAAAGCCACGCAGGCATTTTTCTCCGTTGGTATCGACTCGGCAAACTATATCGAAATCGTTCAAAAGGAAGATATGATTGCGTTCGGCTACGAACGAGCTGATAAATACACTACAATCAAGTCGATTCCTTATGATCCTGCCGCTCATCGTTTCTGGCGACTTCGTGAATCCGAAGGCGTCGTGATTCATGAAACGTCACCCGAGGGTCAAAATTGGACAAACCAAGCCGAAACGCCGACGTCCGCGTTATTTCCGATGGATCTCGTCCGCGTGCTCATGGGAGGGAACGGTGATGCCGGACCGACGGGGCCAAAACAGGGGCGATTCGACAAATTGAGCGGCGGAGGTATAGCCAAGCAAAAATATTGTCCAATATTTTCGATCACCGACGATTTCAATGACGGGAAAGAGAACAGGCAGTGGTTGCGATCGTGGGAGGAGCAGCCCGGGATGTTGCTCGAAGAAGGCGGGCAATTCGTGATTCATTATGTTCCCAACTTGAAAGCTCGCGCGGGGCTCGCGTCGGCTCGCGCGTTTGATTTGACAAATAGCGCTCTTGTCTTGGAAATACCCTCGGCGCCTCAGACGATGCTCAAAGGGTTTTTGGGAATTGATCTCAATGGCACCGGGGGAAAAGATATCGAAATGTTCGTCGAAGAAGGCAATCTCAAGTTTGGCGTTGAGAACTCCGGGACATTCAAGGAACTTGGCACCGTGGCTTATTCGGCGCAACAGCATCGGTGGTGGCGGATTCGAGAAGCGTCCAATACGTTGTTCTGGGAAACCGCGCCGGATGGAAAAACGTGGACGACGCAGCTCGAGGCGTCCCCTCTGCCCGTAGCGGTGGACATTTTGGATGTGGAGATCCACGGTGGAACACGCATCGAACAGATGAGTCCCGGGGATGCTCGAGCGGATAATTTGAACCAGCCGCCGCCGTGAAATAGGCCTTCGCGAGCCGCTTCACTTCGCCCATCCGTGAAAAATGCGTACGAGAACAACGAGTTTGGCTCAGCGCAGGAGCATGAGCAACGCGCCAAGGAGAATACCTGCGACAAGCCAAGCCAATCGCGATGATTGGGGAGCGTCTGGAACACCGAGCGGAAATTCGATTGCATGAATTCGTTCGGCTTCCGCGTCGACGAGAAGCACGCCGTCGACATCGAAGGCAATACGGTATTCGAGCAATTGGCGACGTGTCGCGGGCGTATCGATTTTCGGGGCCGCGCGACCTGTCTTGACTTCGGCGATGTACCGTTTGTCGCCGTACGTCACGAGGTAATCGGCGCGCAAATCAATGGCCACGGGCTCATTATCGACAAGAACGGGATACGATACGGCCACTTGGCGACCCCAAATACCAAATCCACAATCCACGAGTAATTTTTCGGCCCGTTTTTCCCCATCTGCGCCTCGTTCGCGGCGAATGGCCATGGTCCTGCGGCGCGAGAATCCCTGCCACGCCAAGCGGATACTCTGCACCACCGCAATGACGACCGCGGCAATGAGCAAGACGACGAAGGCTTCCGCAGGTACACCGTGCACGTTCATACGCTCCTACATGCGCTCGTTTTCGCTGGGTGGGCAAGTTTTCGGTGAGACTGTGCGAGGTGTGAAGAGACGTCTTCGTATTCGTGGGCAGCAATTTCCTATGGCCTTTTCGGAGCCATTGCTGCTATCGTTGCAAAACGGCCATGCATACTTCAAAAACAATCCACAAAAGCTCACCATTCTTCTCTTCGATTCGCCGACGTTTCATATCGGCAACCGCTTTGGCGAGTGTTCTCGTTACCGGATGCGGTCATTCGTGGGACGAATACGATCCACGACTTACCGGTGGCTCAGGCGGCTTCGGCGGCTCCGGCAGCTCAGGCGGTGCGGGCAACTTTGGCGGCTCGGGCGGAACCGGCAACATTGGCGGTTCTGGCGGCTCCGGTGGCTCCGTTGAGGTTGGTGGCTCGGGTGGTTCGGGCGGCTCCGGAGGCTCGGTCGTTCCGGTGAAGTGTGGCGGCACGAGTGTTCTCGTGTCGGATTTTGACGGAACCGAATGGATTGATGTTTGGGAAGTCAATACGTGGGGTGGAGGGACCATTGTGGAATCCAATGGTGAACTCCTGTATGCGTTGTCATCGGACGGCACCCAATCCGGTGCGTTTATTCAGTCGGAACACTATTATGACTTTCGCGACGATTTCGCATCTGTGGAAGTCTTGGCCACGCCCGGGGTCGGCAAGTCGGCGGAGGCTTTTTTCGATATCGGCATCGACAGCCAGAACTACGTGGAGATCTACCAAAAAGAAGATACGCTGAATTTTGGGTACGATCGCGCCGATACCTATAACAAAATGAAAACCATTCCGTATGACCCGGTTGCTCATCGTTTCTGGCAAATGCGTGAATCCAACGGTATGGTGATTTATGAAACCTCGCCGGATGGTCAGACTTGGACAAACCAACTGGAATTGCCCGAAGCCGTGCTGTTTCCAATGGATTTTGTCCGTATTTACGTCGGGGGTGTCGGGGATGCCGGGACGATGGGCCCGAGGCTGGCTCGATTCGATAAATTGACCGGCGGAGGCATCGCCAAACAGAAGCTCTGCCCAATCTCTTCAATCACGGACGATTTCGAAGACGGAATGCAGGATATGAAGTGGAATCGTACGTGGCAGGGGCAAGATGGAATGTTGTCCGAGCAAAACGGGCAGTTGGTCCTTCATTATGTGGAGAATATGGAGGTTTATGCCGGACGCAAGTCCGCTCGCGCTTTCGATCTCACGGACAGCCAAATCATCCTCGAGGTCCCCGTGACGCCCGCGAATACCCTCCAAGGTTCGTTCGGAATCGATCTCAATGGTCCTGGAGACAACGACGTCGAATTGTTCCTGGAGGAAGGGACTCTGAAGTTCGGCGTAGACATTGCCGGCGTGGACAAGGAACTCGGTTCGATTGCGTATTCGCCGGATCAGCATCGCTGGTGGCGTATTCGTCATGCCGCGAATTCGGTGTTTTGGGAGACTGCGCCGGATGGGAAAACCTGGACGACGCGGCTCGAAGTGTCGCCTCCGCCCGTGCCCGTCAATCATCTGGATGTGGAGATCGAAGGCGGCACATGGATTCCGCAAGTGGCTCCGGGAGAAGCTCGAGCGGATAATCTGAATTTACCTTCGCAATGAATGAATTTCACCGCGCGAAGCTTCGCCGGTCCGTGAAGAATCGGGCGGAAGCGGCGGAGCGCCGTGAGCGGGAATGAATTGCGGGCAAGGGGAATTGCACGCAGTGAAGGACTTTTCATTGAAAGCGCGGGGTTTCAACCCCGCGCGTTCGTGCGGGAATGGACGTGCTCGGCGCGTACATGAGCCGTAAACATCAGCGCTCATGCTCCCGAACGCCCGAAGATGCGGATTGCATGCGTGCCGGTGGTCGCGCATTGGGTTTGGCGGAGGAGATCATTCCGATGCGCAATGTCTTATTCACAGGCGCTGCGGCGAGCTTTCCACATTTTGCTGTAGGCGCTCTCTTGTTCCAATCGTTGCTGGCAGGCCCAGTTGTTGTTGATATGTTTGTCGAAGCCATTTTTGCACGCCTTGCTGAATATCTCCGAAATGTCGCGCGTGGGCATCTCCAAACTCTTGAAGGACCTCAGAGAGATCGTGAGTTCGTCCGACGTCCGCGGTCGGAGATCGGTACAAAATTCCTGGGCGGCGTCCCAGCCGGCTTCATATCCTTGTAATCGGGCTTCGTCCGACGTTGCGGCCATTGCCGTTGCCGACACCACGAGCGCGGTGCTCGCCATCCCCAACAAAATACTCGTTCTCATCACTTCCCCCTATTTCGAGCACAGGTAGTTCCCGAATTCATTCCGGAATGCATACCGCAATCGGTGACGGCTTGTGATTCTATCCGTGCCACGTCTCCGTCTGAAGCAACGACCGTTCCGGCTCGGGCGGAGATGCCGGATGTAACGTATGTGCACGTGGGTGATGCGCGGTGCCGAACGGTGTCGAGCCATTCACGGTGAAATCGTCGAGGCGTTTTGGGGTCTGGACTTCGCTTCGAGACTTGAAGTGAATACTCGAAGCGGTTTATTCTTCGCCGATGAAACCAAATTCAGTTTCGGCAACGACGAGGGGTTTGCTTTTTATCGGATGTTGCGCGGTCGCGGGGGTTCTCGCGGGCTGCGGACCCGATTGCAGCAACGTCGGAGCTCCCTTTGATTACGGCTTCTCCTTCAGTGTCGACCTGTCGTTTTCGCCGCCGACGGTACCGGTCGATTTGAAGATGGTTCTGACGGGGGAAGGCTCGAGCGAGACGATCACGTGGGCCGATATCGAAGCCGCAGCAGATCCCGACCAAGTGCCATGCAACTATCGCGACATGCACGTTTTATGCGGTTGGGGGAGCGGGAGCCCGGGGACCGGCACATTCGTGGCCACGGCAAGTGGTTATCAAAGCGTCAATTTGGAGCTTACGGCGACGTCGTCCTGCGGCCAAACGAATCCGGCGCGTCTCGAGGCTACGCTCGAGAAATGAATGCGGAGGCGGAGCGTCCCCCGGGCGCCCATTGAGCCGAGAGATTCGCAATGCCATGGCTTTGCCGCTTTTTCCGGCGCGGTGCACAAATCTTCCTCGTCGTTTGTTCAATCCGCCCGGCTCGCGGACAAACCGGACTTCGCTTACAAGCTCCGGATGAATCGCTCCGAAAGCGCGCGACACGAATCTCTTGACATGCGGCGCTGGATGTGATGCTAGCATGCGCCTCGATGGAGGTTCTTTCTCTCGCACCGCTTTATGCGGCAGGTCTTCCTTGGCAACGGCAAAAGGGCGACTGGGTGCTGACCGTCGTCTGCAAAGCGACGTTCGACCTTGCTCCCGGTGAATTGCATCTTTCGGCGAATCAAGAGCCGCTCAACGAAAGTGACAATCATTGGGACGACGACACGCGCCGCAGTGTGTACGCGCCAAACGATATGGCTCCATTCAAAAAGGGAGCGGATATCACCGTCGTCGGCAGTGCTTACGCGCCACATCGGCAGGCTTGTCGATCGGTCTTGGCGCGCCTCACGATCGGAACGATCGACAAAGGCGTCGAAGTGCATGCGGACCGCGCGTGGACCGGGGAAGCGCAAATCACCGACGGCCCGGCATTTACTCAAATGCCATTGCGTTATGAAAGAGCTCAAGGCGGACCGGGGACGCCCAATCCCGTGGGGCTCGTCATTCAGCCGGGACCATTGCCGAATTTGCATCGAGCGCGCCAGGCGGGGACATTGCAAGACGACGGATCGCCCATTGGTTTTGCGCCCATCGCCGCCGGTTGGCCGCAGCGCGAAAGCCGATTGCGTCGACATCGCGGCAATTTTTCGCATATCGATTGGCACAAACGTCCTTTACCCGATGATATCGAGGTCGAATACTTCAATCATTCACCCGCCGATCAGCGTCTTGCCGAGATCACTCCCGAGCAGGAATTCGTTTTGGAAAATATGCATCCCGATCACGTGCGTCTCGTCGGACGATTGCCGGGGATCAAACCGCAGGCTTTCGTCGAACGACCACGCACGGGACCGCAGGAATTGACGTTCGTGGCCGATGGATTGTGGTTCGACACCGACCGGGCCTTGTGCACGTTGACGTGGCGTACGCAATTGCCGCTGGCCGCTCGCGACGAACTCGGTCGGGTGCTCGTGGTTTTACCGGCCGCACGGCGCAAAATGGAATGGGCCGAGGTGCAACGATTGGTGCATGCGCACACGGCGCCGAAAGCCGCGACTTCAAAATCGTCGGGCTCTCGAAGCATTGCGGCTCGAAACGTAGCGGCGCCACGTATTCAAAATGCTCCAAAACCGCATTCGGGCGCGATCTTCGAAGAAGACTCGGTGGAAACGGCCGTGCTTTCTTTCGACGAAATGGCGCAATTGGAGCATTCGAATGTTCCGCATTGGTTGGCGAGTCGTTTGCAGCAACAAGCGCAAAATCCCGCGGCCGCCACCAATACGCCACCGCCTGCCGCGCCCGCCGTGCAATCCCCCGTTACGCCCGCATCCGCAGTGATTCCCGCGCCCGCACATTTAGCGCCCGCGCCTGCCGCGACGCCGCCGGCCATGGTTCCACGACCCGCAGCGTCTCAGCCGCCTCGAGCGCCCGTGTCTGCTCCGAGTGATATTGCGCGACAAACCCAAACACTCCCCGACACGCCCGCGCCCGTGGTGGCTCGCGAAGTGAGTCCTTGGGCGGCAGCGGCTGCGGCCGGGCCGATGGTGACGCCGACGCATACGCCCGTGGCCGCGCCCGCCGTGACGTCGACATTGCCTACGGAAGAACCTCGGGCGGCCGTGCCTGCCGTGCGTGTCTCGCGTCGCGCGACCGTGGATATCGTCGATCTGTTATGGTTTGACCCGGCCGGTGTCCCGCGCATTCGTTCGGCATTCTCGAGTATCGTGGACGAGCTCGAATTCGAACCGATTGATCCCAAACACGATTTGCCGATGGACGATCCCAATGCCTCGCGGGATCGCCACGATATTTTCGGCGTCCTCACGCGCGCTTCGTCGACCGATGGTCGAGGTTTGGCGCGGTCGATGCTCGATTGTGTCAGTGAAACGGGTCGATTCACGCCCCCGGTCGTCGCCATGGCCGGTGAGATTCGTTTTCCGTTTGACGAAGTGGAATTCTTGAGCGCCATGATTGCGGGCATTTCGCCGCTCGTGACGCCCGACAACAAAAAGCTCGAAGACGCCCTGACGGCGGCCCGCGAAGTTCAAAAAACACCGATGTTACAAGCTCCGTCGAGCATCGAATCGGTCGTGAGCGATTTGCGTGAAGCTTTGCGACAAACGAAGCGGGCTTCCATGACGACGCAATTGGATGCGCACATCGAACGAGTTCTTCTGGAACAAAGGAAATATCAGAAACGCGCGGTTTTCGGCGACGAACAGATTCGAGCGTTATTTATCCCCGCCGGCGAAAACATGCAGATCCCCACGTACTTGCCCGCTTCATTGGCCACCAAGCTGCCATTGGTGTTGCGCATGAAAGTACGGCTTCTGGCGGAAGCTCATGCGCAGCAAGATCAATACGAATCCCACGCTCAAGCGTTGCGCGTGGTCGCCCTCGGCCGAGTGGTCGCCATCGAAGGTTGGCGGTAGTGCCTCAGCCCGTCACGATCGATATTGACGTTCGTGGATGGCTTTGACAAACCGCTCGTGGGCGTCGCGCAAAGCATTGATTTCGGTTTTCAGTTCGTTCCCGGACGCACCATTTCTGGCGCGTGATTCGAGATCCGCGGCCAGCGTCCGCAGTTCTTCCGCGCCGATGGCTCCGCTGCCGCCCTTGAGCGTATGAGCCGCTTTTCTCAGCGTTTGGGCATCTGCGGATGTTGCGCGAACGACGACCTCGACCTGCGCGGCGAGGTCGGGCAGACTGCTGTCCAAGAATTCATCGATTGTCGACGGATCATCGCCAACCGTTTCCGCCAATTCCTTCAATGTGGCACGATTGATAATGGGTGCGTTCATGGGTTTTTCGATGTGAGCAGGATGAGGCAGTGTCGAGTTTCGGGCGTGGACGAATTCTAATAATGCACGGCGAAGATCACGCAATCGATAGGGTTTGGCCATGTAGGCATTCATGCCGGCGTCCAAGCAAGTTTCGCGATCCTCGATGGTGGCGTTGGCCGTGACCGCAATGATGTGCGGCTGGTGGCGCAACGACTCTTGGCGAATTCGCTTGGTCGCTTCGAGCCCATCGAGCTCGGGCATTTGGACGTCCATCAGAATGATATCGTAAGGGTTTGACTTGAGAGCGGCAATGACTTCGAGACCATTGGCCACCGCGTCGGCGCGAATTCCGAGACGGGAAAGGGACATGAGCGCGACTTTTTGGTTCGTCGGATTGTCGTCCGCCAAGAGCACTCGCAATCCCGACGGGATTTCATTGACTTGCGCAATGCGCGCGGCGACATCCACGACGTTGTCCATCGGGCTGAAAACGGAGACGAGCGTATTGTAAAGACGCGACGGTTTGAGCGGCTTGGTCAGGAACGCCCGGAAAAGATCCATGATCGGGGTTTTTTCACGCTGCCCGAGCGACGTCAGCATGATGAGGGGCAGTTTGTCGAGGTTGAACTCTTTCTGGATCGCCGCGGCGAGCATGAGGCCATCCATTTCGGGCATGTGCATATCCAAAATGGCGCAATCGAATTTCTCCGCGCGTGTCCGCAACACCTCGAGCGCGGCCTTTCCGCTGTCGACCGTGATGGATTTCATGCCCCACGCATCGAGATAACGCCGGACGATTTCTCGATTGGTGGAATTGTCGTCGACGACGAGCGCCCATTTTTCAGCGAGCGGCGTGTCGTCATCCATGTACCGCGGTCGTGCGTACGGAGCGGTCGGAGCGACGACGGTAAAACGCATGGTAGTTCCAACATTCGGCTCGCTTTGAACCTCGATGGTTCCACCCATGGCTTCGACGAGGCGTTTGGAGATGGACAAACCAAGCCCGGTGCCGCCATATCGTCGGGTCGTCGACGCGTCTTCTTGCGTGAAAGGTTCAAAAAGAAATGGCTGGGCTTCGGCCTTGATCCCCCGGCCCGTATCCCGCACTTCGAACGTCAACGTAATGGGTTTGTCGGCCTCGGTCGATGATGCGTGGACATTGACGACGACTTCGCCTTTTTCGGTAAACTTGACCGCGTTGGCGATGAGATTGACGAGGACTTGCTGAATACGTGTCGGATCTCCCTGGATGGCCACGGGGACGTTCCTGTCGATATGAAACGCCAGCTCGATGTGTTTTTCCACGGCTCTCGAGGCCAAGAGCTCGACGGCATTTTCGACGCATTCGCGAACGGCCATCGGCAGCTTCTCGATTTGGATTTCTCCGGCTTCGATTTTGGAAAAATCGAGGATATCGTTGATGACGGCAAGAAGCGTTTCTCCGGATGTTCGAACGATTTCGGTAAAACTGCGTTGTTCCGGATCGAGCTCGGTATCGAGAAGAAGGCCGGTCATTCCAATGACCGCGTTCATGGGCGTGCGGATCTCGTGGCTCATGTTGGCCAGAAATTCCGTCTTCGCCGCACTCGCCTTTTCCGCTCGAACTTTGGCTTCTTCCGCTTCTCGACGCGACTCTTCGAGCGCTACGGCAGCCCGAATGCGTTGGCTTTCGCTGAATACCAAAATTGCGGTAATAATGGTCAAAACCAGAACGCAGCTGACGAGAATCGACGTACCGCCCTCGGTGGGATGACGCGAATACAATGCTACATCGATGAGCGCGACAATGGGGCAAAACACCCAACCTCGCCGAGGCCCCAAGACAAATACCGCCAAAATCGGGCTGAATAACAAGGCTTGCGACGCGACACCATCAAGACCGCCGCGCCGCGCGACCGCACCCGCGACGGTCAGGGTATTGCATACGCATAAAGACCAACCGACCCCGACACTCGAAACACCCGACCGAAGCGCGATAAGGTGACCGAAAATGATGAAAGTGCCCGCGACGGACGGCAGAAGTTCGCTGAACTCGCCGTGAATGACGTGGTTGAGTACGGCCAGGGGCGAAACAAACCCGAAAAAAATCAACAAATACGATAGTATTCGGATGCGGCGACGATCCTCCGTGGAC
>WBZU01001823.1_pt1 | contig 15399 bp, 13 predicted proteins | sample 5204311 | NCBI WGS metagenome assembly WBZU01 (sample SAMN12344359, study PRJNA552823) | activated sludge metagenome | biome: Activated sludge suspended growth; feature: Nitrification reactor; material: Wastewater; isolation source: activated sludge from nitrification reactor of wastewater...
GATGGAAGTCCTGCTGCTCGGCATCTATTCGGCGATCGTCTGGCTCCTCGTCAAGTTCCGGATCCTGCCGTGGAACATCGGCACGCAGGTCACGGTCGTCATCATCCCGATCGTCGCGCTGACCGCCCTGATCCTGTTCCTGAACGTGGTGGCGCCGTCGAGCGCCGACGTCCGCGTCATCAAGTACGTGGTCAACGTCGTGCCGCAGGTGCGCGGCCGCGTGATCGACGTGCCGGTCGAGCCGAACCGGCCGGTGAAGAAGGGCGACGTGCTGTTCCGGCTGGACCCGGAGCCCTACGAGCTCCAGGTGCGCGCGCTGGAAGCCCAGCTCGCGGGCCAGCAGGCGGGCGCGCGCGAGCTGGACGAGCAGCTCGTCGGGGCGCAGGGGCGGGTCGCCGAGGCGCGCGCCGCGATCGTGCAGGCCGAGGCGCGGATCCGCGAGGCCGAGCCCAGGGTCGAGCTCGCGCGGAAGCGCGTCGCGCAGTACCGCGAGCTCGTCGCCACCGGCGCCGGCGACAGGTTCTCGCTCGAGCGCGCCGAGACCGACCTCAAGGAAGCCGAGGCGCAGCTCGAGAGCGCGCGCAGCGCCGCCGCGCAGGCGCAGGCCGCCGAGACGCAGGCGGCGGCCGGCGAACGGCAGGTGCGCCAGAAGATCAGCGGCAAGGTCGGCAACGAGTGGGCGCCGGTCGCGCAGGTTCGCGCGCAGCTCGAGCAGGCACGCTGGGAGCTCGCGCAGACGACCGTCTACGCGCCGGCCGACGGCTACGCGATCAACGTGCAGCTGCGGCCGGGTTCGTTCACCGCCGCGTTCCCGATCACGCCCGCGCTGACGTTCGTCGAGAACACCGCGCAAGTCGTCGCGCTCTACGCGCAGAACGAGCTCACGAGGGTGGAGCCGGGCAACGAGGCGGAGTTCGCGCTCAACGCGCACCCGGGCCGCATCATCAAGGCGAAGGTCGACTCGATCGTCTGGGCGCAGGGCCAGGGCCAGGTGCCGATCAGCACGCAGCTGCCGAACACCGGCTACGGGCCGATGCCGCCCAACCGGTTCCCGGTGAAGCTCACGATCGACGAACGGGACAAGGAGCTGTTCCTGCCGGCCGGGGCGGTCGGCGACGGCGCGATCTACACGAACCACGGCGAGATGGTGCACATCCTCCGCAAGGTGATCCTGCGGGTCGGCGCCAAGCTCGACTACCTGATCCTGAAGCTCCACTGACATGGATCGACGCTTCGTCCTGCCGGCGCTCGTCGCGATGGCCGCGCTGGCGGGCTGCGCGCTCGAGTCGCCGCCGAAGCCCGACGAGATCCGCGCGCAGTCGCTGCAAAACGTCGCGGTCCCGCCCGCCTACGCGGCGAAGGGCGGGGCGCCGGGCGCGGTCGGCGACGGCTGGCTCGCGGCGTTCGCCGATCCGCAGCTCGACGCGCTGGTGCGCGAGGCGCTCGCCTACAACGTCGACCTCGCGGTCGCGGCCGCGCGCGTCGAGCAGGCGGCCGCCTACGCGAAGCTCGCGGGCAGTGCCATCTACCCGGCGGTCAACCTGCTCGCGCACGGTGGCGGCAAGGGCGGCGGCGACGGCTCGGGCGTGGCCGGTGCCTGGCTGACCGCGAGCTGGGAGCTCGACCTGTGGGGGCGCGTGCGGTCCGAGCGCGAGGCCGGCAAGGCCCAGTACGAATCGGCGGTCGCCGACGCCGAATACGCGCGCCAGTCGGTCGCCGCGCTCGTCGCGAAGAGCTGGATGCTCGCGATCGAGGCGCGGCTGCAGCGCGCGATCGCCGCCGATGTCGTGCGCGCCAACGAGCAGGCGCTGGGCCTCGCCCGCGACCGGCTGCGCGTGGGCGTCGGCGACGAGGCCGACGTCGCGATCGCGCAGGCGAGCCTCGAGAACGCGCGCGACGCGGAACGACAGTTGGCCTTCGCCTGCGAGCAGGCGCTCCGCGCGCTCGAAGCGCTCGTCGGCCGCTACCCGTCGGCGGCGGTCGAGGTCGCCGCCGCGCTGCCTTCGATGCCGGCGCCGGTGCCGGTCGGATTGCCTTCCGAATTGCTGGAGCGCCGGCCCGACGTCGTGGCGGCCGAACGCCGCGTGGCCGCCGCGTTCAATCGCGTGGGCGAGGCGAAGGCCGCGCGGCTGCCGAAGATCGCCCTGACGGCGGGGGTCTCGAGCATCTCGAGCGACCTCTTCGTGCTGCAGAACCACAGCAACCCGGTCTGGTCGCTGGGCGGCAACCTCCTCGCACCGATCTTCAACGGCTACGCGCTGCAGGCGCAGGTCGAGATCCGCACCGCCGAGCAGAAGCTCGCGGTCGCCGAGTACGGGCGCGTCGGGGCGCGCGCCTTCGGCGAGGTCGAAGGCGCGCTCGCCGCCCAGTTCGCCGCCGACGAGCGCGAGGCGATCCTCGCGCGGTCGGTCGCGAGCAACGCCCGCGCGCTCGAGCTCGCGCAGGTCCGGTACAAGGTCGGCTCGGGCGACCTCCGGGCCGTGCTGCAGCAGAGCGTCGCGCTTTACGGCGCGCGCGTCGCGCTCCTGCGCGTGCAGGGCGAGCGGCGCGTCCAGCGCGTGAACCTCTACCTCGCGCTGGGCGGCGGCTTCGAGCCGCGACCGGCCGCCGCCCCGGCGTCCGCGGCCGGCGCGGAGCGTGCCGACGTCGCCGCGGCAGGGGTCCCCTCGCGGCCGTGAGACAATCGCGAATCGATCCGGCCGGCGTGCCGGCACAAGGAAATCGAATCCCATGACCCGAAAACTCCAGCGGCTCGTCGCGGCCGCGATCTGCGGCGGCATGCTCGTGACAGGCGCGTCCGCGCAGCAATTCGTCTATCCGGCGAAGGGGCAGACGCCCGACCAGCAGAAGAAGGACGAGGCCGAGTGCTACCAGTGGGCGGTCAAGCAGACCGGGTTCGATCCCGCGAAGGCGCCGCCCCCGTCGGCCGCTCCGGCGGCGCCGACGACCGCGACCGGCGTGACGCCCGGCGCGGGGGTGCGCGGCGCGGCACGCGGCGCCGTCGTCGGGGAGGTCGTCGGGGGCGATGCCGGGGCGGGGGCCGCGGCCGGGGCGGCGGCGGCCCGCGGCCAGAGCCGCCGACAGAACGCCGCGCAGCAGCAGCAGGCGGCGCAGCAGCAGCAGCAGGTCCAGTCCGGGCAGCAGGCGAGCTTCGCGAAGGCGCGCGGCGCGTGCCTCGAAGGCAGGGGTTACACGGTCAAGTGACGCGCGAGCGCCACGCCGGGAGACAGGAATGAAGACACGGCAATCGCATTCGAACGGGGCCCGGATCGCGGCCTGCGCGGCGCTCGTCGCGTTCGCGGCCGCGGGGTTCTCGGTCGCGCAAACCACGCCAGCGCCGGCAGCCTCGCCGCCACCTGGCGCGGCCCCCGCGCAGGCGGGCGCGAAGACGTTCTCGCAGGAGCAGCTGGACCAGCTGCTCGCGCCGATCGCGCTCTACCCGGACGGCCTGCTCGCGCAGGTGCTGATGGCCGCGACCTATCCGATCGAGATCGTCACCGCCGAGCGCTGGGTCAAGGCGAACCCGGGCCTCAAGGACAAGGCGCTCCAGGACGCGCTCGAGAAGCAGCCGTGGGACGCGAGCGTCAAGTCGATGGCGGCGTTCCCGCAGGTGCTGACGATGATGAGCGAGAAGCTCGACTGGACCCAGCAGCTCGGCGACGCGTTCCTCGCGCAGAAGGAGGACGTGGCGGCGACGATCCAGAACCTCCGCGCGAAAGCGTCGAAGGAGGGCAATCTCAAGGACACGAAGGAGCAGAAGATCGTCACCGAGCAGGCCGCGACGCAGACGATCATCAAGATCGAGCCCGCGAATCCGCAGGTCGTCTACGTGCCCACGTACAACCCGACGGTCGTGTACGGCACGTGGTGGTACCCGGCCTATCCGCCGTATTACTACTATCCGCCCGGATACGTCGCCGCAGGCGTGGCGTGGGGCTTCGTCGCCGGCGCCGCCGCGGGCGCGATCTGGGGCAACTACAACTGGCACGGCGGCGACGTCAACATCGACGTGAACCGCTACAACAACTTCAACAAGACGAACATCTCCAACGGCAACTGGAACCACGACGCATCGCACCGCGGCGCGGTTCCGTACAAGGACCAGGGCGTCGCGCAGAAGTACAACAAGGGCGCGTCGCCGGGGGCGGCGAACCGCGACGCGTATCGCGGGAGGGACGGCGGCGCGCAGGCGGCCACGCGCGACGCCGGCCGCGGGGCAGGCGCGGGCACGATGGATCGCGGCGCGCAGGGCGGCCGCGTTGACCAGGGCCGGGGACCGAGCGCGGGGACGATGGACCGCGGCGGCGCCGGCGGCGTCTCCGCCTCGCCGCGCGACAGCTTCGGCGGCGGGTCGGCGTCGAGCCGCGACATGAGCGGCACCCGCAACTCGTCGGCGTTCAACTCGGGCTCGGCCTCGCAGACGCGCGCGGCGAGCAGCCGCGGCAACGCGAGCATGGGTGCCTCGCGGCCGAGCGGAGGGGCTTCGCGCGGCGGCGGGGGCGGTCGAGGCGGCGGGGGGCGGCGATGAGCACGGTGCGCACGATGGGCCGCGGAACGGATCGAACGGGGAACACCGTCATGGACGCAATCTTCGGCAAGGGGCGCGCGATGCTGGCACGTCTCGCAATCGCGACGACGATCGTCGCGGCGGCCGCCGCGGCGCCGGCCGTCGCGGCCGAGTCGCAGCGGACGTTCGCGACGCCCGACGAGGCGGTCGGCGCGCTCGTGCAATCGCTCAAGGCGCGCGACAAGGCCGGCACGGCCGCGATCCTGGGACCGGGCTCGGGCGCGTGGCTCGGCTCGGGCGACGCCGTGGCGGACCGCGCGGCGGTCGAGGGCTTCGTCGCGTCGTACGAGAAGAAGCACGCGATCGTGCCCGACGGCGACGCCCGGGCGAAGCTCACGATCGGCGACGACGACTGGCCGTTCGCGTTCCCGCTCGAGAAGGTCGGCGGCCGCTGGCGCTTCGACACGGTCGCGGGCAAGGACGAGATGCTCGCGCGGCGCATCGGCCGCAACGAGCTCGACGTCATCAACGTGATGCTCGCGATCGTCGACGCGCAGCGCGACTACGCGTCGGTCGACCGCGACGGCAACCGCGCGCTCGAGTACGCGAGGAAGTTCCTGAGCGGCAAGGGCAAGCACGACGGCCTCTACTGGCCGGAGAAGGCGGGCGAAGCGCCAAGTCCGCTCGGGCCGCTGATGACCACCGCTTCCGGCGAGGGATACGCGCTGGGCAAGAGCAAGACCCCGACGCCGTACCACGGCTACCATTTCCGGATGCTCACCGCGCAAGGTCCGGCCGCGCCCGGCGGCGCGCTCGACTACGTCGTCCGGGGCAGGATGATCGGCGGCTTCGCGGCGATCGCCACCCCGGCGAAGTACGGCAGCTCGGGAATCATGACGTTCATCGTGAGCCACGACGGCGTCGTCTACGAGAAGGACCTCGGGCCGCAGACCGCGAGCAAGGCCGCGGCGATCAGGAAGTTCGACCCGGGCCAGGGCTGGACGGCGGTGCCGGCGAAGTGATCCGTTTTTCCAACATGGGAGTCATCGAAGTCATGAAGATGCAAAAGCTGGTTCTGGCAGCGGCCGTCGCGGCCGCCGCGGCGGGGACGCTCCCCGCGATCGCCCAGCAGGGCGCGACGGTCGTCGGGAAGGGGCCCGGCGTCGTGGGCGTCGCGCAGACGGCGACCGTCACCGCGACGATCACCGCGATCGACGCGGCGTCGCGCGCGATCACGCTGAAGGGCCCGCAGGGCAAGGAGTCGACGGTCGTCGCCGGGCCCGAGGTCAAGAATTTCGCGCAGCTCAAGGTGGGCGACGGCGTCGACATCTCGTTCGTCGAGTCGCTCGTGCTCGAGCTCAAGAAGGGCGGCGGCAAGCCGGTCGCGTGGACCGTCAAGGAGGGAGCGGTCGGCGCCAAGCCGGGCGAGAAGCCCGCAGGCGCCGCAGGGCGGCAGGTCACCGTCGTCGGCGACGTGATCGCGGTCGACACCGCCGCGAAGACCGTGACGGTCAAGGGCCCGCAGCGCACGGTCGACCTCAAGGTCAACGATCCCGAGCAGCTCAAGCTGATCGCGAAGGGCGACCAGATCGAGGCGACGTTCACCGAGGCGATGGCGGTCTCGGTCGTGCCCGCGAAGAAGAAGTAAGGTTCGGCGAGCCGATCCCGCGGCGCGCGGCGCCCGCTGGCGTAGCGGGAACCCGCGCCGCTTTTGTTTGCGGCAACGACGATGAGCCGATTCGTCGCGTCCCTGGCGATCGCGGTGGCGCTGTTCGCGCACGCGCCCGCGTTCGCCCAGCGGGACGCGGCGAAGGCGACGATCGAACGCGCGCAGCAGGGCGACGCCGCGGCCCAGTACCGCCTGGGCGAGATGTACGACCTGGGCCAGGGGGTGCGCCAGGATTACGCCGAGGCCGTTCGCTGGTACCGCCGCGCTGCCGAGCAGGGGAACGCCCGCGCGCAGTTCGCGCTGGCCGAGATGATCAAGAACGGCGACGGCGTCGCAAAGAGCCTCCCGGAGGCGGCGAAGTGGTACCGGCGTGCGGCCGAGCAGGGGAGCCGCGACGCTCAGCTCCTTCTCGGCGTCCTCTACGAGGGCGGCGAAGGCGTGCCGCAGGACGTGAACGAGGCGGCGCGCTGGTACCGGCGCTCAGCCGAGCAGGGCGACGCGCGCGCCCAGCTGCTGCTCGGCGTCCTCTACCAGCTCGGCCACGGCGTGCCGCGCAGTTACCCGGCCGCCTGGGCGCTCTACACGCTTTCCGCGAACGGCGACGGCGCGCGCGGAAACCCGGCGCCCGGCCACCGCGCGCAGCTCGCGAGCGCGATGAGCGCGCGCGAGATCGATCTCGCGAAGGAGCTCGCCGGCGAGATGGCGAAGCCGGGCCACTTCGGCGTCGCGCTCGACGGCTTTCTGGCGCCTACGACGCAGCCGCGAACGCCCGCGCGATGAGCGGCGCGAGCGGCAGCGCGTTCGTCTCGTGCTGCACGCTGTCGGTGCTCCAGACGTGGCGGACACCGGCGCGCCGGAGGTTCGCGAGCGCGTCGCCGACGAACAAGCCGTGCACGACGAGCACGTCGACGCTCGCCGCGCCGCGCTCCAGGCACAGCCGCGCCGCTACCGCGAGCGTCGTCCCGGTGCTCGCCATGTCGTCGACGAGCACGACCTCCCGCCGCGCGAGATCGACGGGCGGCAGCTCGATCGCGACGTCGCGGTCGCCGCGCCGCGCCTTCCGGCACACGGCGGTCTCGAACGCGTCGCCGTGCGCGGCCGCCGCGAGCCACTGCGCCGACTCCTCGTCGGGCCCGAGGAGCAGCGCGCCGGGCGCGCGCTCGCGCAGGAATCCGCCGAACAGCGACGCGGCCGACAGCGCGACCGCGGCCTTCGCGGGCACGGCTTCCGACAGCGTCGCGACGCGGTGCAGGTGCGGGTCGACCGTCACGACCGCGTCGAACCGCTCGGCCAGGAGCCGCCCGACGATGCGCTGGCTCACCGCTTCGCCCGGCGCGAACGCGGTGTCCTGGCGCATGTAGCAGAGGTACGGCGCGACGAGCGTCAGGTCGCGCACGCCGTGCTCGCGCGCGGTCTCGGCCGCGAGGATCGACTCGACGAGCTTGTCGTTCGGGCAGTCGAGGCTGCGGCAGAGCGCGACGCGCGCGGGCAGCGGCAGCGGCAGCGCGACGCGGCTCTCGCCGTCGGGGAAGCGGCGCACCGCGACGCGCGCGTACGGAACCTTCAGCGCGGCCGCGAGGCGCTCGCCGGGCGCGGCGTAGTCGTCGAACCCCAGCACCAGCGCCGGGGGCGGCAGCGCGGCGGGATCGCTCACGCCTCGACGAACACCGGAGGCACGTCCGCCGCGCGCCCGATCGTGTAGCCGGTCGACTGCGAGCACAGCTCGTGCGCGAAGCGGAAGTCTGCGGCGAACTCGGCGTGCACGCGGTAGAGCGGCTCGCCCTTCTGCACGCGGTCGCCCAGCTTGCGGTAGAGATCGACGCCCGCGCCGCGGGCCATCGGCGCCCCGGCATAGCGCGCGATGCGGGCCATCTGCAGGTTGTCGATCCCGGCGACGGTGCCCGAGCGCGGGCTCGTCACGTCGAAGGTGAGGCGCCCCGGCATGAACGCGTGTCTCGGCGCGCCCTGCGCCGCTATGATCGCGTGCATCTTGTCGAGCGCGCGTCCCGAGTCGAGGATGTCGCGGGCGATCGTGAATCCCTGGCCGCCGCGGACGTCCGGATCGAACTCGAGGATGCGGCCGGCGAGCCGCAGCGCCTTCTGCCGCAGGTCGGCCGGCGCCGCCGGATCGCCCTGCAGCACGCGCATCGCGTCGCGCGCCTCGAGCACCGGCCCGATGCCGTTGCCGACCGGCTGCCGTCCGTCGGTGATGATGACCTCGAGGTGGATGCCGAGCTGGTCGCCGACGTATTCGAACAGCTTGCGCAGCCGCTGCGCGTCGCGCATGTGGCGCACCTTCGCCGTGGGTCCGACCGGAATGTCGATCAACAAGTGCGTCGAGCCGGCGGCGACCTTCTTCGAGAGGATCGACGCGATCAGCTGGCCCTGCGAGTCGACGCCGAGCGGCCGCTCGACCGCGATCAGCAGGTCGTCGGCCGGCGAGAGGCGGGCCGTGCCGCCCCACGCGACGCAGCCGCGGTGGCGGCGGACGATCCTGCGGAGATCGGCGATCTTCAATTCGACGTTCGCCAGCACCTCCATCGTGTCGGCCGTGCCTGCCGGCGAGGTGATCGCGCGGCTCGACGTCTTCGGGATCAGCATCCCGTGCGCGGCGACGATCGGCACGACGAGGAGCGAAGTCCGGTTGCCGGGAATGCCGCCGATGCAGTGCTTGTCGGCCACCAGCGGCTCGCGCCAGTCGAGCCGCTCGCCGGACCCGACCATCGCGCGCGTGAGCTCGAGGATCTCGTCGCGGTCGAGCTCGTTCTGGCCGGTCGCGACGATGAACGCGGCGATCTCGGTCTTCGAATAGTGGTGATCGGTGATGTCGGCGACGATGCGGCGGAAGGCTTCCGCGTCGAGGCGCTCGCCGGCGATCTTGCGCCGGACCGCGGCGAACGAGCCCGGCCGCACCGGATGGCCGACCGCGACGCGCGTCCCTTCCTTCGCCGCGAGCTGCGTGAACGCCTGCTCGGACAGCCCCAGCTCGTGGCGCGAGACGATCGCGTCGTCATCGACGACGTTGAGGACCGCGAGGATGTGGCGCCCGCCGTCGGCGACCTCGATCTTCGACAGCGCCCGGAAGCCCTCTGTCCGGTAGACCGAGCAGTCGCGGTGCAGGTACGCGACGTTCTCGCGGTGGGTGTCGATCGCGACGCGGCGCAGCTTCAGCACGCGCGTGCTTCGGGTCCGGCGGGGAGCGGCCATGGCGGGCGATGTCGTCGGTCGTTCGCGGCGCCCGCCCTTCCCGGACGGGCCGCCGGACGCATCGTGCCACAGCCGGCCGCCCCCGGCCGCACTCCGCTTACGCTGCGGGACCGTGCGGGTCGTGCGGCCGCCGCGTCACGTAGACGGTGCCGGTGAACGACGAGACGACGGCGCCGTCGCCTCGCGTCACGTCGACGCGGTAGACAGCGAGCTTCGCGTTGCGCGACACTTCGGCCGCGCGCGCGGTCAGCACGTCGCCCTCGCTCGCCGCGACTTGGAACGTCGTGTGCGTATCGACGCCGACCGCGACGACGCCGTGCGAGTTCGACGCGATGCCGAACGCGCTGTCGGCGAGCGCGAAGATCGCGCCGCCGTGGCACTTGCCGTTGAAGTTGAGGTGCGGCGTGCCCACGCGCATCCGCAGCGTCGCGAACCCCGGGCCGGCCTCGACGAACTCGATCGCGTTGTGCCGCTGGTAGGGATCGCGCTCGCAGAATCCGCGCAGCCTCGCGGCCGGCGATTCGCCGTGAGGCGCCGGCATCGCGGCCGCCCGTCGCCGACGGCCGACGCCGGTCTCGGCCGCGTGCGCCGCGATCGCGTCGGCGAGCGCGGCGATGCCCTCGCCGGTCGTCGCGGCAGTGCGCACGACGCGTACCCGCCAGCCCGGCCGTCGCGCCCGGAGGTGCAGCATGTCCGCGAGGTCGCGCTCGGTCTGCCCCGCGGCGGGCAGGTCGCCCTTGCTGACGACGAGGACGTCGGCGATCTCGAGGATGCCCGCCTTGATCGCCTGCACGCCGTCGCCCAGCCCCGGCGGGCAGACGACGACGCTCGTGTCGGCGAGGCCGGCGATGTCGACCTCGGACTGGCCGGCGCCGACCGTCTCGACGACGATCACGTCGAACCCCGCGGCGTCGAGCAGGTCGACGACGCGCCGCGTCGCTTTCGCGAGCCCGCCGGTGGTCCCGCGCGAAGCGAGCGAGCGGATGAACACCGATTCGTCCGCGCCGGCGTCGCTCATGCGGACCCGGTCGCCGAGCACGGCGCCGCCGGTGATCGGGCTCGACGGGTCGACCGCGACGACCGCGATCCGCTTCCCTCGCGATGCGTGCTCGCGGACCAGCGCGTTGATCAGCGTCGACTTGCCGGCGCCGGGCGCGCCGGTGATGCCGACGACGTGCGCGCGGCCGGCGCGCGGCGCGAGCGCCGCCGACAGCGCTTCGGCCGACGGGAGGCCGTTCTCGATCGCGGTGATCGCCCGGGCGATCGCCGCGCGTCCGCCCGCGAGGATCGACGCGACGCGCTCGTCCTGGCCGGGCCGCGCGTCCGCGCCGCGCTCGGTTCGCAGGGGTTTCATCGCGAGCGCGTCAGACGACGACGAGCGGGTGGCCGAAGCCCAGCTCGCGCCGCAGCGTCGCGCAGATCTCGCCGTGCGTGCAGCCCGCTTCCGCCGCCGCGACGACTTCGCCGAACACGTTGCCGCCGCCGGTCTGCGCGCTTCGCGCGAGCGCGGCGAGCGCCCTGGCCACGCCTTCGGCCGAGCGGTCCGCCTTCCAGCGCGCGAACGCGTCGAGGTGCGCGCGCATCGCGGCCGGATCGGGCTTCGCGAGCGCGGGCCGCGCGCCGGGCTCCTCGTCGACGCGGTAGGCGTTGACGCCCACGACCGTCTGCTCGCCGCCGTCGATCCTCGCCTGGTGGCGCATCGCCGAGTCGCCGATGCGCCGCTGCACGAGTCCGGACTCGACTGCCCGGTACATGCCGCCGGCGGCTTCGACCTCGCCCATGATCGCGAGCACCTTCGCTTCCATCGCGTCGGTCAGCGCCTCGACGTAGTACGAGCCGCCGAGCGGGTCGATCACGTCGGTCAGGTGCGCCTCCTCGCGCAGGATGTTCTGCGTCGCGACGGCGATCCGCGCGCCGAACTGCGTCGGGCACGACAGCACCTCGTCGTAGGCGTCGGTGTGCATCGACTGGAGGCCGCCGAAAATGCCCGCGATCGCCTGCGCGGTGACGCGGGCGATGTTGTTGAGCGGCTGCTGGCGCGTGAGGTCGACGCCCGAGGTCTGGCCGTGGAATTTGAACCGCCACGAGCGCGGGTCCCGCGCGCCGTAGCGCTCGCGCGTGACGCGCGCCCAGATCCGCCGGCCGGCGCGGAACTTCGCGACCTCCTCGAAGAACGAGATCGAGATGTCGAAGAAGAACGTGAAGCGCGGCAGGAACGCGTCGGGCGACATGCCGGCGGCGACGCAGTCGTCCGCGTACTGGATCGCGGAGGCGAGCGTGAACGCCATCGCCTCGGCCGGGGTCGCGCCCGCCTGCTGCATGTGCTGGCCGACGACCGACAGCGGGTTCCAGCGCGGCAGGTGTTCGTTGCACCACGCGACGTGGTCGACGAGGACGCGCCGGGCGCCCGGCAGCGCGAGCCGGAAGAACATGTGGTTCGCGACGAAGTGCGACAGGCAGTCGCTCTGGTTCGACGTCCCGCTGATCGTGCGCCAGTCGACGCCCTGGCGGCGCGCGGCGGCCAGCATGAACGCGAGCAGCGTGAACGGCGACGGGTCGTTCATCGCGCACGAGGTCGCCGCGAGGTCGACGCCGTCGAGGCAGGTCGCCATGTGGTCGGCGCTGTTCACGACGACGCCGCAGGTGCCGAGGAGCTCCGCGTCGACCTCGTCCATGTCGTAGCCGCGGAACACCGAGTTGCACGGGATCAGCGAGACGGCGGTCGCGCCCTGGCCCAGGATGTCGCGCAGGCGCTCGTTGTACGCGGCCGGCGTCCCGAGGCCGATCAGCTGCCGCTGCGTCCACGTGCGGCCGCGGTGCATCGTCGCGTAGATGCCGCGCGTGTAGGGCGGCTGGCCGGGAAAGCCGACGTCGGCATCGAATCGCGCCGGGTCGACGTCGAGCGGCGTGTAGAGCGGCCGGATCGGGATGCCCGACCGGTTCTGCACCGGCCGGTCGGCGCCGATCTGCGCCGCGTACTCGGCGGCCCAGCGGACCTGCGCCTCTTCGGTGGAGGCGGGGACGGGATCGGGGAGGGGCTTGTTCATCGGTCGCGGCGGTCAGGCGGGGAAGCGCGCGGCGCGCACGCGGACGGCGGCCCCGGCGACGAACGTCGAGATGTCCTCGAGCGGCGTGCCCGGGTGGAACACGCGGGCGACGCCGGATTCGAGCAGCGCCGGCTCGTCCTCGTCGGGCACGATGCCGCCGACGATCACGACGACGTCCGCGAGGCCCGCCTCGCGCAGCGCGGCCATGAGCTTGGGGACGATCAGGTGGTCGGTGGCGAGCGACGAGACGCCGATCACGTCGACGTCCTCCTCGAGCGCGAGCTTCACGACCGCGGCGATCTCCTGCCACGGCGGCGTGTAGATCACCTCCATGCCGGCGTCGCGCAGGTGCGCGGCGACGATGCGGCTGCCGCGGTCGTGGCCGTCGAGGCCGATCTTGGTGACGAGCACCCTGGGGCGGATATTCATCGGGAGGCGAAAGTCGGAAGTCGAAGTCAGGGCTCGAGCGGATCGCGCAGCAGGCGCACGAAGCGGCGTGCGAGGACCTGCGGCGATTCGCGGCCCGGGCGATACCAGGTCTGCGACCAGTTGAGCGCGCCCAGCAGCATGAGCCTCAACGCCCGGCGATCGGTGCGCGGCGGCAGGGGCAGATCCTGGATCGCGCGCGAGAACGCCTGCTCGTACTCGTCGCGCAGCGCGACGAGGCGCGAGGCGGCCTCGGGCGCGTCGTCGGGGCGTACGCGGATCACGACCTGGCCGTAGTCGCTGTCCTCGAGCAGGCCGACGAGGTGCGCGGCGCACACGTTCTCGAGCCGCTGCCAGGGGTCGCCCGGCTGGGCGAGCGCCGGCGCGAGCGCGGCCTTGATGCGGCGCACGCCCTCGGCGTACACCTCGACCAGGAGCTCGTCCTTCGACGCGAAGTGGTAGTAGAGCGAGCCGGGCAGCATCCCGACGGCACCCGAGATGTCGCGCATCGACGTCGCGCCGTAGCCCTTCTCCGCGAACAGCCGGGCGGCCGCATCGAGGATCAGCGGCAGGCGGTTGTCCGCACGGGGCGCAGGGGCAAGGGCGGGCGCTCGGCGGGGGGCGGCGGGCATCGGGGACTTCCCAAAACAAACAGTTGTTTGGTATGATGCCGTACGCGGCGCCCGGTGTCAACGGCGGCGCGCGGGAGACGAGACGTCCGGCGAGCGATCGGACCGGCCCGCGCGGCGGGGGCGCCCCGGAGGATGCGGCGCGCCCGGGGGAGCGGGGCGCACCGGGGAGGAGGACGCATGGAGGCTGCAACCCGCGGCGCGGGCCACTTCGCCGAGCTGCGCCGGCACGCCGGCGACGAACATCCGTTGCCCGGGCCGCTCGTGGCCGAGCTCCGCGCGCTGCTCGGCGATCGCCTGACGACGACGCGCCAGGTCCGCGAGCACCACGGTACCGACATCTCGTCGTACCCGGTCACGCCGCCCGACGCGGTGGCCTACGCGCGCAGCACCGACGAGGTCGTCGCGATCGTCGGCGCGTGCGCGCGCCACCGCACGCCGATGATTCCGTTCGGGATCGGCACGTCGGTCGAGGGCCACGTGCTCGCGACGAGCGGCGGCGTCTGCATCGACCTCTCGCAGATGAACGGCATCCTCGAGGTCAACGCGAGCGACCAGGACGTGCGCGTCGAGCCCGGCGTCACGCGCAAGCAGCTGAACGCCCACCTGCGCGACTCCGGCCTGTTCTTCCCGATCGACCCGGGCGCCGATGCGACGCTGGGCGGGATGGCGTCGACGCGCGCCTCGGGGACCAACGCGGTCCGCTACGGCACGATGCGCGAGAACGTGCTGGGCGCGACGGTGGTCCTGGCGGACGGGCGCGTGATCCGCACCGGCGGGCGCGCGCGCAAGTCGGCGGCGGGCTACGACCTCACGCGCCTGTTCGTCGGCGCCGAGGGGACGCTCGGCATCATCACCGAGCTCACGCTGCGCCTCCATGCGATTCCCGAAGGCATGTCGGCCGCGGTCTGCGCGTTCCCGACCGTGCGCGCCGCGGTCGACTCGGTGATCGAGGCGGTTCAGTGCGGCATCCCGATCGCGCGCGTCGAGCTGCTCGACACGCTCACCGTCGGCGCGATCAACCGCTACAGCAAGCTCGACCTGCGGGAGGCGCCCACGCTCTGGTACGAGTTCCACGGCACGAAGCGCGGCGTCGAGGAGCAGGCCGCGCAGATGCAGGAGATCGCGCGCTCGCACGGCGGCCTCGATTTCGAGTGGACGACGCGCCCCGAGGAGCGCACCCGCCTGTGGCAGGCGCGCCACGACGCGTACTTCGCGTGCCTGCAGCTCCGCAAGGGCAGCCGGATGATCGCGACCGACGTGTGCGTGCCGATCTCGCGCCTCGCCGAGTGCATCGCGGCCACGCAGGAGGACATCGCGCGCGCGTCGATGCCGATCCCGCTCTTCGGCCACGTCGGCGACGGCAACTTCCACCTGATGATCCTCGTCGATCCCGACAGCCGGGCCGACGTCGAGGAGGCGTGGGAGCTCAACACGCGGCTCGTGCGGCGCGCGATCGCGATGGGCGGCACCTGCACCGGCGAGCACGGCGTCGGGCTCGGGAAGCGCGAGTTTCTCGTCGAGGAATTCGGCGAAGGCGCGGTCGGCGTGATGCGCGAGCTCAAGGCGACGCTCGATCCTGCCAACCTGCTCAATCCCGGGAAAGTCATCTGAGCTCGGTTCGAATGAAGCGAGCCGCGCCCCTCACCCCGACCCTCTCCCCGGACCGGGGAGAGGGGGCACCATTGCGGGCAAAGGCGGGGAGGCCCCTCACCCCAACCCTCTCCCCGGATCGGGGAGAGGGGGCACCATTGCGGGCAAAGGCGGGGAGACCCCTCACCCCAACCCTCTCCCCGGACCGGGGAGAGGGGGCACCATTGCGGGCAAAGGCGGGGAGACCCCTCACCCCGACCCTCTCCCCGTTCCGGGGAGAGGGGGCACCATTGCGGGCAAAGGCGGGGAGGCCCCTCACCC
>WBZU01000867.1_pt3 | contig 15391 bp, 11 predicted proteins | sample 5204311 | NCBI WGS metagenome assembly WBZU01 (sample SAMN12344359, study PRJNA552823) | activated sludge metagenome | biome: Activated sludge suspended growth; feature: Nitrification reactor; material: Wastewater; isolation source: activated sludge from nitrification reactor of wastewater...
ATTCAGCACCCGCTTGGTCAAGTTGTTCGGAAGTTGTCGCATTCCGGGCGTCGGCAAACCTTGTCAAATGCTCGATTGCTGTGAATAAGGCTGATCCTAGAAATATTCCCGTCAGCGCTGCGCCAATATCAGCAGCCCATCCCACAGGCGTGAACTGCGAGGCGATAAAGATAACGGAGAAAGATATAATGGCAGCTACAAGCGCCTGTGGCGTGATTAAGCTTGATATCTTCTTGCGCTCAGCCTCTTTGATGTTTGCGCGACTATACGCCTCAATGAGCTTTTCAACTTCCGTCATATCTGATACGGATTTACTCGCTACTGCGGGCGAAGGGCTGTTAACGGGCTCACTAGTGCGAGTGGGAGGCGCCTTCGTAGAGGTCGATGGCGCGGTTGAAGCGCGTGGCGTTCCCGGCCTGGTCATCTGTGCAACGTTAGAATCCGGGCCAACATTTGGATTATCTACTGCTCCCAGATGGATGTATCCGATCTCGTCTGACATTAGTTGAGCAAGTCGGCTCTGAATGTCCTCATGATTGAAGCCATTGAGCTTCTCGGCCGCATCTTGCCAATTTCCCGTCTTCCTAGCGGATCGCACTGCGGCCTTATACATCTGGTCAAGGGTGCGTGGCCCAATGAAGTCACTACCGGAGGTGGCATCGTCATCGTTCCCCTCTCGCTGAATCAGTTTATTCTCCACAGCTTGAGAAATAGATTGACCTCGTTTTTCATTGCTTTGATCAGCAGTAAACCCATTTGCACCCGCCTGCTGCACCACATGCGTCAACTCATGCGCGAGCAGATGCCGACCAGCTGGCGTGCTCGGCGCGTATTGACCTTTTCCAAATACCACGCTGTTGCCGAGCGTGTAGGCGTGGGCGTTTACGGATTGGGCTGACTGGGCCGCCTTGCCGTCGGTGTGCACTCTCACCTGACTGAAGTCTTGACCAAACCGCGGCTCGAAGAAGGCGCGAGTCTCAGGATCCAGCGCCGCCCCCGTGGTGTTTAACACTTCGGTGACAATTAGTGGGGCCATCAGGGTTTCGGATACTGTGGACTCGGCTTTCCGGCGGCGGATATAGCTGGCCATTTCACCACCTGGAATGTCGCCGACGCAGACCAGTTTCGAGGAAGAAATGTAGAGAGGCGTTTTGATTTTGTGCGCATTGAATGCATTGACATCGGACTGACGGTATGGGGTCACTTCGAGAGTAGGGAAATGGCCAGACCCGCTGATGCTGTCAGTATCCACACGGTAAGTTGGGACAACCTGAACATCGTCAGCCTCCGTAAACTTGGTCCCCCCGACGCTGATGACAAAGAGATCTATGTCATCGATCGTACCGACAACACGATAGACCGGACAGAACTTGAAGCCGCTTACCGGCCCGCCGATCGTAACGCTATTCACTTTGTAAAGGGACTCTCCCTTGGTTATATCAATAGTCGACAGCTCGGCAGGCCAGCGTCCACTGATTCCTACGGGCATGAAAGTGCGGTTTTTGGGGAAGTCTGAATCCCTCTCATACTCCTTAAGTGACACATCTACACCCTGAGCGTCGCAGAACTTCTTGATGTCGTCCGTACTGAAGTCCTTTGCAGCGCGGTAGAAGGAAATCATATTCGAAGGCAGATCTTCCTGTGAAAAAGATGATCCGCTTAACAAATCAGTCCATTCCTGCTGGATTTCGAAAATCACTGAAAGGTTTTGGAACATGCTCAATGAAACAGCCAGAACCTCTTCAGGGGCGAGCGGCCTGGCAAGCGTCACCTCCATCGACGTGCTTGAAAAAACGACGCCAAATTTTTTGGCCGCCATAGTTGGAGTCGTGCTGAGTGCGCCTGACCTCAAATTGTCCGAGGCTTGTTGAACATTCGCGATCAGCTTCTTTGCAAGACCAGGGTTAGAATGCCCCCAATCAATCCATCCGCAGTTGTTAGAGAAGCTGTAATCGGAGTTCTCTATCCCACTCTTAGTAGGCTTTCTTGAAATGATTAGCGGTGTTCCGTGCATCTGCTGAACGATATGCGCCAACTCATGAGCTACTAGACTCTGCCCATTTGTTGAGTTTGGTGAGTATTGTCCTTCATTGAAAACAATGTTGCTTCCCATCGTATAGGCCTGAGCCCTAATAGCCCGCGCTGAATCGGCCGCCTTCGCATCAGCGTGCACCTTCACCTCGTTGAAGTCATGACCAAAGCGTGGTTCAAAGAACGCTCGTGTAGCGGCATTCAACGGCTGACCCGGCGAGTTCAGCACGTCATGAACGATCGGCGGAGCTTCTGCTAATCCTGTCGCACTACTTGCTGGTCGCCGCTGAACTAGTGGTTGCACCCTGTTTCCATTCTGTTTTTTACTCACATCCGCCGGTGACATCCGTATCACCTGCTCCGCGACCCGATCGGCTTCTTGTTCGTACGCATCGCCTGGTTTGCTGATCGCCAACTTGGTTTGCAACGGCTTGCCGCTCACACCCAGTTTCTTCTTCTGACACTCCGCACACTGTCCCCCACCCATCGTGTGCGTCCCGCAGGCGCACTGGCGTTGGAGCACCCCAGTCGCGGAATTCATCTGCGGCGACCAAGAACCCGCGGCGGGTGTGGTTACTTTCGTAGAAACAGTTGTCCGTTGCATCGTCATTGGTTTTTATTCATTCTCAAACGCTCGAAGGGTCCAGAAGTCATCCGCAAGATTGTCATTTGCAATGTAGTCATAGGGCATCGTGAAATACCCCTGCATGCCCCAGTCCGCACCCCAGGAATTACGGACGAGCATCCGCTGGGCCTGTTCGTCATATCCCACAGCCATCACTGCGTGGCCGCCGATCTGCTTTTCACTCGGTTTGGGTAGATTCAACTGGCCGGTCTTGGCGACTTGAGGAGATTCGAACCCTTCATAGACAGTAAACCCGAACACGAACGGGTATCCTTCCGCGAGGCATTGCTTCATCTCTTGCAGGCCGATGATTCGGTGATAGGAGGTGACCTGATGATCGTCGGCTCGTTTGTAACAGGCCGCCGACGGTTTCTTGGTAAATTTCGCAATTTTGTAAGGCCAGAGTTTCTCGGTGCATACGCCCCATTGGACGAGCGATTTGACACCGTCACGGATCATCGCCCCGGCGTCTTCGCCGATGGTGCCTTCCATCGCGCGCTCGTTGTAGTAGATGAACAGTCGACTCAGATCGGCGGGGTCGTGTCCAGCCTTCTTTTCCAGAAACTCCAGATTGCCAACCAACGCATTGGCAGTGCAGCTGCCGAGTTGCCCCTGGTTTTCCACAGGCGAACAGCCGTCCCGTAGATCCACCTTCGTCGGTAGTGCCCTCGGCGGCGCGGCAATGGCGGCGTAGAGTTTGTCCCGATGATCAGGCCGGTCAGGGACCCATCCGTACCAGGTGTTCACTTTAGATGTCGGCATCGTATCCTCCTCTGCTTACTTCGTGTGTGATGAAATCCTGACCGCCTCGTCGCTGTTTTCCTACTTTTCGATGAATACGAGATTCTCCGGCTCGACGGTGAGTTTGACCTTGTTTCCCTCGACCTCGACGAAGGTGTCAAGGTTGGTGAAATGGCCTGTCTTTAATTCCAGCACTGGGTCCGGGTTGGCAATGAGATAGTCCTTAAAGCCAGCGATGTTCCCACCCTCCCCCATGTAGCTGACGATGCGACGGAACAGTTTCGGCAGGATGATTGCTCCATCAGTGACAGACGAGAGATTTGAAACCATGAACCCTTTGGTCGTCTTGTCCTTGGGCCAAATCCCCTTTCCACCACCCTTCCTGGCCTGCGCCACGGCTGCCGTGATCTTTTTCCTCAGATCGGAAAACAGTCCCGTGTAGTAAGTCGGATAGGCCAACCCCGCCAGCGCCGACTTGTAGTTCACGCTGTCTTCAAGGCGGTCGGGGAGAAAAAACACCTGTGCCCCATCCTCCTCTTCGGCGTCGCCTGCAAACACGAAGGAGACCGGCCGATGGTTTTGTTCAGCCGTGCGCGAGAGGATGTACCCGCACGTGCCGTCCTGCGCGGAGACGACTTTGCCGTTCTTATCGAACATGACCTTTCTGATGCCAAGTTCGCTGAGCAGGAATTGCAAGGCTTTGTTGGCCAACTGCAGCGGCTGATGGTGGCCTTGATAGTGCGTCTCCAGTGTGTCGATCGCCTCGATCCGCAATTGCGCATGGCCTCTGGCATTCAGCTCGACTGGAGGACCATCGAGCAGCCGCCACTGCTCACGATTATCGGCTTGAAACCGAATCGAGTCTCCGTCCGGCGAGTAGCCGACCACGTGAAAGGTTCCTTTAATGAGATAAAATGGCATGGCGATCCCTTCTGTTGAAGGCATAATGGATCATGTGAAGTCTTACACAGATCCGTTGCTCAAGGAGACTTCCTCTCATTTCCCAGTCCTCCATAGACCGCATCGGCGATCTGCTTACCCAGCCGGGTAGGGCCCCCGTCGTTTACCCATTGAATACCGTCTGTTCGCACGGTATAGAGAGCGCCGCCTGATTGCAGTGCATCACTAATGCCGCCGCTTCCCAGTAGGCGCTGTAGTTCTGACTCCATCGCTGCTTGGAGCACCGGGCCCTCGCCAGGCAAGAGCGATATGCCGTCCAGGATCAAGCGCTCAATGTGGAGTCGGACGTTCATGTCACCACTTCCGTTGCGTCATCCCATTGGAAATCGGCTTCGTAAATGGGCCGTTCCAACTTGCGGAATTCGGCCCGAGCGGCGTTAAAGATGAGCGCCATGGTCACCGGCGATCCGGCTGCGGCTGCGAGGAATGCGGCATTCATCGCGACATTGATGATGTTGCCGCCGATCAGGTTGAGCTGTGCCAATCGATCGAAATCCAATCCGGCTGTTGCTGTTTCCCGTGGAAAGACTCGTTCCCAGATGGCCTTCCGCTCCGCGATGCCATGGGCACGAAACTCCACGACGAACCGGATGCGGCGCATGAATGCTGAGTCCAACGCACCCTTCCGGTTCGTAGCGAGAATGGCCAGACCTCGATAGGCTTCAATGCGTTGCAGCAGATAGTTGATCTCGATGTTGGCATAGCGGTCGTGGCTATCTTTCACGTCGCTCCGTTTGCCGAACAGGGCATCCGCCTCATCGAAAAAAAGAATGGCACCGCCGCCCTCGGCGGCGTCGAACAACCGCCGGAGATTCTTTTCTGTTTCCCCGATGTACTTGCTGACCACTGCCGAGAGGTCAATTCGAAAGAGACTCAACCGTAAGTCGTTTGCCAGCACTTCGGCTGCCATCGTCTTGCCGGTCCCGCTTTCACCGACAAAGAGGGCATTGATGCTCAAGCCGCGAGATCGTTTCGCCGCAAAACCCCAGTCGCTATACACCTTGGTGCGATTCACCACTTGCGCAGCCAGTTCGTGCAGCAGTTTCAGCTCCGGCTGAGGTAGGACAATATCCTCCCAGATCGCTTTGGGTTCGATTCGCTGCACCAGCATTTCCAGGCGCGGACGGGTGTCCATGACACAAGCATCCCAAAGGCGTTCCGGAATGGACGGTTGTCCCACAGTAGAAGAGGACAAGGTCGTGCTGGCGATCTGGTGAATCGTCGTGAGGTTCAAGTCGAACTGGCCGGCGAGCCGCGCCGCCGTACCATTCTGCTGAGGCCCCAAGAGAGTATCCCACGCCAGATGTTGTTCGGATTTCGTCGGCTTCCCGACGTCGAACGCGACCGATGCCCGGCCGGTTTCCATCCGACGATCCTGCGTATCGAGGAAGAAGATGCCGCTGCTCCGTGCTAAGAAGCGATGCAGGGCGGACGCATGGGGCTCATTCGTGGTGGTTTTCTCCATCTCATGGGCGTCCAGGTACAAGACAAATGGCCAAAGAACCCCTTCGCGCATCAGCAATCGCGTCAATTGCTCCAGTTCGGCCGGTGGCGAGGGGAGCAACTCGATAGGGAACCGATAGAGCGGCAAGTGCAATGCCGCTGCCGCATGGCTTGCCACCAGTTGCTTGCTTGGTGAATCGACGCCAAGCAATTGCATGACCGGGACTGCGTGCAGCGACGCGGCATCTGCTACCTGGCGTAGGATACTATTCACGGTAGACTGTTGCGACGGCGGCAGCTCCACACCTCGAACGTCATACCGTACGGGCAGCAGGAGCGGTTGGAGACGATCATCCAGGTAATTGAGTCCCTTGATGTAATTCACAATGCGCTCGTCGGCGCGGAGCGGGCTGGTCGTGAGCGGCTGCGCGCCCGGCTGATTGATGTCGAGCAACCGCCAATACCGCAAGGGTCGTTCCGGCGAGAGGACATCCCAGGCCGGATCGGCAAACAAGGCTAATGCGAGCGCAAAGGTCGGATACCGTCGCATCGGATCATCCTGAGCCTGCGCGCAGAGGAAAGACATCCTTGTATCGAACTCCATCGCCGCACAGAGGAAGAGCACCTCGCTCTCAAACTGTGACAAACCCAAGTTACGGCGCAGGACAATCAACGCCGGTAGCTGTTCCGCTGTTTCATATGCGGCTAATTCCTCACCTGCTCGAGTCAGTGGATTGTCGCTGACGCGGTTAGTTTCTGTAGCGGGTCGAGCCTGTTCGCCTGCCTCCCCCGATTGTCGACGGGCGGCCTTGCGTGGAACTTTGGGAGCCTCAGATTGCACCGGCGATGTCGACCTTGCCGACTGCTCGATGAACCAAGCCAGACGGAGCCGTAACCACGTGAGGGCCTTCGCCAGATACTCTTCGTTCTGCTGCTCCCATGCTTGTGGTTTCGAGGCGTTCATTGCACCGTGACCTTCTTTGTTGCATCGAATTCGGGCGGCGTCTTACTCCAATCGACAAGTTGACTATCGACCAAATCCACCCTCAGCCGAATGAAATAGGTACCGGGCCCGATGTTCTTCAGACGAAACTTTAAGGTATCCGTCTGAGCTGGGCGTGCTTCTGGAAGCAGCTCTCGGTCTCCTAACAGTAACGCCACACGCTGGGTGCCCCGTACCTCAGGACGACACTGAACAGTCAATACGGTGTCACGCTTTGGAGTCTTCGGTTTCATATCCTCGATCGTTGGCGCAACAGACAGACTGAGAGCATTCGTCATCCGTGCACCCTCCGCTATTGCTGGATCGATCGGTGTGATTTGTGCCGTAAGGGTATAGAACCCTGCCGGTAACTCGGTGGGTTTGTTCGGAACGGTGGCTTTCAATTCCTTGGCCGTTCCCCCCTTGACCGGTATCTCCACAGGCTTCTTGAGCAGCGGATGCATCAGCTGCACGACCACCGAGCTTCCGTCCAAATGGTGCCCCTCGATCAGCAGCTCATCCCCCAACAGCGCGGTGGGTTGTTGTTTCGGCAGGTCCGTCATAGTGACCAGTTTCCGACTCGGCTCCCATTTGGGCACCCTGATTTCCGTCAGCGTCGGGAATGGCGGTGTCAAATCCGGCTGAACCATGGCTCCCCGATCACCTATACCGCGCATCAACACCGGAAGCGGCGTTCTCGTCGGCCTTGTACTCTCGATCAACACCACGGAAACTTGGTAGGCAGCCGACAAGCGGTAATGAATCTGAAAGGTCGTCCAGAGCTTCGACATGTGTTCAAATGAAAGCGGGTCGAGCGTAATGCGAATGCGCTCGACCTGGTCCGCCAAATCGCTGCCGGCGAGATCCTGGTTTGCCTTCACGGCATCCCTGATTTCCTCCGCCCCTAAGAGCGGATGGTCATGAAAAATGCGCATGGCCTCGCCGAGAAGGGCATGACTTTTCGTCTGCTCCTCTTCATTGCCACTGTAGGCCGTCAGCAAATAGTACAACGTGAGCGGCAATGCAGGATGGCCAGATTCTCCGGATTTCACCCGCCCCGGCAATTCCATATTACGAAAGGCCGCATCGGGTAACGCCTGATAGAGAAAGAGATTCATCCGTTGTTTGTCGGCATTGATCCCTTCCGACGCCTTGTCCAGTGACTTGACCGTCACGTATTGAATCCCACCCTTCTCAAGCAGTCGACGTAACGTCGCTGTCACTGCGGCAATCGCCAGTGAATTGCTCATCCGCCACTCCGACCACCACGCCGTTTGAGATAATCATCCAGACTCATAGCCGATTGTGGCTTGTGGTTTCTCTCTTGGCGGACCGGAGAGACCATCGCGCGAACCTCCACACGACCGATCGTCACCTGCACGACCGGTTCTGTCGGCTTTCCTTTGTCTGTCGCCGATACTTGATCAACCGAGGCTCCTGTCATTGGTAATACCGATCGTCGCACGGCGAGGATTTTTTTCGAGACCATCGGTACTGCAAGAGAAGAGGCCATTTGCTCCTGTCGGTTCACCGTTGAAGATAGGGCCTCTTGAGTAACATCTGGTTGACGCGATATGTCTCCGACCGCTGTCGCCGATACGGGGGCCTCAAGGGAAGGATCAAGAGATAACTCACCGCGATAGAGCGTCTCGTCCGCAACGCCATTGCGTAACATCGCTGCACTGCGCTTCGGCTCACTGACGGCTCCCACCGCACGATGCGCTGGTCTATGTTCACCATCACCTCGCACGATCCTCTCTTCAACAAGAGGAAACCTGGATGAGGAGACACCAAACTGTGTCACGCGCCCACTAACAAGGTTGCTCTCCTCACGATCGTGTGTCTGGGACTCCGGAATGACCAAAGGAACCCGCCCATTTTCGCTAGGGACACCCCCGATTGCTGGCGACGCCTCGTCTCTTTCGGCTCGATTCCCTTCATCACGCGGGAATCGTAGCGTGGGAATCATAGGCTCGGCCGTCGACTTGGACCTTGAAGCTATCTCTTCCGATCCTTGGCCAAGAGACCTTTCAGGAGATGACCCTGTCACGATGCTGCGGTCGATTGGCGAGAGGCCGACCTCATTGTCCACGGAGGGAATCCCTGAGGTGCTGCCTCGCTCATCAGATCTCCTCAAGCTGAGCTCCGCCAGAGATGACGCGCTGTTCGTTTCCAAGTCTATGTCCTTCAGCCCTGAAACAGGCGCCGCTTTTGAAAAAGAATGCAGTCGTTCATTGTCAATGGTGGATATGGATACCCCTTCCCGCTGCCGAGTTTCTCGTTCAAGAGAGAGCCTATCGTTTTCCCCCTCTTGCCCAGGCACCTCCGGCGCGAGGGGCGCGGATTGATCATGTCTCGGAACTGACCGATTCATCCGAACTCCCGGATACGAGTCGTCTCCAGTAAGCCTCTCTCCCACCTCTCCGTCCAAGGAGCCAGGCAGTACCGGGTCAAACATCGAGGATACATACGGCTGGATGGTCCGCTCAGGGTGCCGAGTACGTATGAGGAGGTTTGACAGATAATCACTCATCCCTGCACCATGTCTAAATAGCATTGCCGCCGCCAAGCACTCATCTTCAGAATGTTTTCTTCAGGCCATCCATATGCGGAAGCCAGGATATGGACGTCCCGCAACAGTCGCTTGGCCCATGCACCGATCTCACTCCACACAAACGACGCGATATCGAATAGAGCTTGCCATTGATAGCCACACACCGCACAGGTCACGGCGAGCTGTACATCGCCTTGAGGGTCGACTTGTGCCATTCGCTCAATCACTCGCTCGGTCAGAGGTCTTGGGAATTCCGTCACCACCGCTCCACGATGAAGCACTTGCAGCAGACATCGTTCCAGCAGCAGCTCCTTGGCCGAGTCTCGCTCGGTCTGGTGCCTCACGATCAGCAAGTCCTCACTCGTGGGCAATCGGAAGGTCACCTCGTAGTCGTCGATCTCGCTTACAAACTCTTTTTGTGATTCGCCCTCCATCGGCACTCGGATTTGATCGACAGAAAATGCAAGATCGAGACTGTCATGACACTTGGGACAGCGAATCACCGTCTGCACACGTGAACCGAACAGCCGCTCACGTAACGTGAGAAGCAGTGCGTCACGCCGACCGATAGACAGGCCCTCAAGATCGCGGAGTTCCACCTCAGGAATAAAGGCTGCTAACAGGCTCAGCGCCTGCACGACCGCCGATTGGGTTCCCCCTCGTTCCCAGACCGCCAAGAGACTCATCGCAGTAAGTGCACGCATAGACAGTTACGCCGGCTCAGTGAAACTCGGTTCCGCTGGCTCAGGAACTTCGTAATCCCGTTCCCAGCCTTCGTTCTCCAACTTGATGTGCTGAATGGCGATCGCATTGGCGTTCGCATCGAGATCCGGCTGCGCTTGGAACTCTGAGACCCAGCAGCGAAACACCTTATAGGCTATCGCTAGTTGTCCAGCCTCGTTGTACAACTCGATGATGATGTCCTTGCGAAAGTCCTTGAGTGAGACCTCTGACCCGAGACCGGAGCCATAATTCCACACTTTGTTGGCCCATTTTTCAAACTCGGTGTCGTGGGTGATGCCACGGTCCAGTGTAATCGCCTCGTATTTCGTGCGACCTGGTGATTTTCTACTGCTCGATGGGTCGCCGCCTTCTCGGTGCTCGACAACTTCGGTGGTCCGTTTTAGAGAACTGACCTTGCTCACTCCGGCCACGTACTTACCGTCCCATTTCACCCGGAACTTAAAATTCTTATACGGATCGAATCGTTGCGCGTTCACGCTAAACTGAGCCATGCTTATGCCTCCTCACATCAATCGCTAGACTTCGATTTGCCCCGCCATTTGCTGCAATTTAATAATGACAAACTCTGCCGGCTTGAGCGGTGCAAAGCCGACCACGACATTCACGATGCCGAGGTTGATATCATTCTGCGTGGTGGTCTCCTTGTCACACTTCACGAAGTAGGCCTCCTTCGGTGTCGTGCCCTGAAATGCCCCTTGCCGAAACAGATTGTGCATAAAGGCCCCGACGTTGAGCCTGATCTGCGCCCACAGCGGCTCATCATTCGGCTCAAAGACCACCCACTGCGTGCCTCGGTAGAGACTCTCTTCGATGAAGAGCGCCGTTCGACGGACAGGGATATATTTCCATTCGTCCGCCAGTTGATCAGCGCCCCGCAGGGTTCGCGCCCCCCACACCACTCGACCGTTGATCGGGAATATCCGCAAACAATTGATGCCGAGGGGGTTTAGCATGCCGTTCTCGTTATCATTAAGGGAAACGTTCAGACCCTGAATGCCGTTGATAGCTGCATCAAGTCCAGCAGGAGCTTTCCACACCCCTCGTGCAGTATCAGTGCGTGCCATCACACCAGCAATAATCCCGCACGGGACAAAGGTATCAATTTGCCCATCACGGAGCGGGTCGGCCTCAAGCACTCGCGGAAAGTACAACGCAGCATTACGTGCCATAGTGCCAGACAGTCCGAGCCCTCCCAGTCCCTTCTTGGCATCAGCTGCCGCTGTATCTTTGTTCTTACTCCAACTCGCTGGAGAGTCGACAATCAGCATCGCTCGTCGCTCGGTGCAGTACGCCATGGCCGCTTGATACACGGGGGGAACCACATCACCCTCTCGTTTGTCAGGAGGGATACAGAGAAGGTTAAATAGATCGGTTTTATCCAGCGCGTATACTCCAGTTTTTTGATCCTTTTTGCCCTCATATGTTGACTGAATAAGGGGGACGCCATCATCCCCCTTCATATCTCCTTCAGCTTTCTTTAGTTCATCCTCAGCAGCGACGACGTCATTGGCACCCTGCGGGCCCGCTTTTAATGCCACGGCACGCTTTGCTTCCGCCTTCGTCGCCGCATCCGCTAAATCATTCTTGGTAGCTTCCTTGGCAGCTTCTAAGGCTGTTTGAGCAGCACTGATTTTCGCTGGGTCTGGCGGGCTAGCCTTCATTGCCCTATTCAATTCGTCGTTTAGCTTTCTGAGGTTATCTGCCGCGGCTACTACCTTAGTAACCTTAGGCAAAATGTTATCCTTCGATTCCAGCAATTCCACCAGACTTGATTCAGCCTTGAGTACCCTATCGATGCGTCGTGTAGTGTCAGCGACCGTCAGATTGAAGAATTTTTCACTGCTATTCCCAAAACGAATTGTGAGATTGAACAAGGCATCCTTTGCATTAAGCCCCAACCTTGTACGCATCTCGTCCGCAACTTCCACATCTATTGAGGCGCGCAGCTTCTTGCCCCACGTGCCTTCGCTTTTTGCGACGAGAGACAGATCATCCACTGCCAAGCTCGCTCTAGCATCATCAGTTTTGTTCGGATCCTTGTACTCGTAGAGTCGTACAATGATCGCTTGACTACCACCGTTCAGATAAAAATCCCGGACAGCGTAACTAAGGGGATAGTCCACCCCCAACCCTCCAAACTGCCGTTCGAAATCCCCGAAGCTGTTTATCGTCACAGGTTCGTTCTTCGGCCCCCAAATAGTCCGGCCCAAGAAGGCCGTAATGGAAGTCGCAACTCCCGTAATCGTGCGCACTCCACTTGGGATCTCTTCGATGTACACTCCTGGATATGTCGGCGATGTCGGCATTGGTCTCCCCCCCCTAGACTGTTAGTTTATGCTGGACGCTCGGTTGCATCCGTGACCTTCCGTTCACAATCACTATCCCGTTTTGATTGCCCCCCTGATCGACTGCGCGATATCACTCGGTCGCACATCACGAAACTCGCGCCGATGCGGGCACAGTTGCAGCGTGTACCCTGTAGTGAGATCCTGATTGATGCTCATAATGACAAGATCCGGGTATATGGCCAGTAGCTGGCTGCAAATCCCCGGCTCCCTTTCTCCTATCTGAGTGAGAATGACCGCATCAGCATTCACTCGACCGGTCTCCTGAAGAATTTTCATCGGGCCACGACAGTCGCCGACCACTTCCAGATCTTCCTGCTCTTCCAATAACTGCCGAACGGCATGGGGAACCATTACTGGGTGATTCGCAAACAGAACCCTAATCTTGTCCACTCGCTACCTCACACCACGGAGTACTCACCATAGGTTTGGTAGTGTCACATTCCCATAGATCTCTGGGATGAATTGGGATCTATTCCTGGATCTAGAGGGATCTAGATCCGAAATAGTCCTTCCGGCATAAACACCACCATCACTATTGATGCTCAATTGATCGTATTTGTGCCAGGAAGGGAGGCAGGAATGGTTAGACGCTACGGGCGAATGCTATCCGTTCTTTTCCATGTTTCACGACGGAATAGCGATTGGGTAACTGGAGTTTATCCAGAATATTATGGACGTGATTCTTGACGGTGGAGACCCCGATGTTGAGCCGCGTGGCGATCTCCTTATTGCTCAACCCGTCTTCAATCAGTTGGACAATTTCGATTTCCCGCCGGGTGAGTGATACCCCATTGGTCAAACCATTGTTTGCCTCCAGACGAGCAAACCATGACATTCGACAGAATGCGAGATGGGCGATTTTTGGAGGACAGACTGTTTCTCCCCGCGCAATTGCTGCGAGATTAACTTCCAGCTCTTTGAGAGACGCATTCTGCAACAGATAACCGGACGCCCCTCCGGCCTCAATACAATACAGAATGTCCTCATCTCGATCAGGCACGTCGATCACCAACACCTTTACCCCCAGTGGCAGTGATCCAATTCGAAGGAACTTACGCTCCTCCAACTGACGCAAGAGTGCGAATTCAATGATCAGCAGATCCAGGTTTTGAACCGCAAGATCTTTCTCTGTCTCATCCAACTCTGACGCCATGTGCACGACGCAGAATGGACTGCACTGTGAAAGACAACAGGAGAGGGATTCTCGCAATAGTTGGTGGTGATGCAGGATAGCTAATCGGACTTCTGAAATCTGCATGGCCAACCAGACGGTGTAAGCAACAGCGGTCTCATGCGACGGCCAGTCACATCAGGTTGCGCAGGGTAAGCCCAAATACTGACTTCGTCAACAACTATTGAATCAAGAATCTGATGAAGTCGAAAATACCATAAAGCAAACATCATTCCATTCTGACAATTCTCACATGTGTGTCCTCACGATACAGCCTGCTCTGTTCTCAGTCGATTTCTAAGCTTCCATTTCCTTAGAATGTCCCTGTTTCATTCATATGGTGGAGTCGCTCCTTCCCCATTCACGATGTATCGAATTGATACACAACCGCAATGTGCAACAGATACTGTATCCAAAAGGATTCAGGGCTAGTGAATCTAAAAAGATTCACTCCGCTGGTCGCAGGAATGAGAGAATCTGACGTTACGTGAGGTGGAGACGCTGAAAAAGAAGAAGAGACACTTATGCTGGAACTCTAGCTATCTACTGTCTCTCAGTTTATGTAGGAAGGCACTTCACCGCAAAGCTCTATCGTTATTGGACACACTCAATCGTCGCAAACTTGCGTCGCCCAATTTTCAAGCGATGCAGTTTGCCCTGGATGACCTCAAGCGTGGCATTGGCATCACTCTGTTTCTGTCCATCGAGTTCGAGGCCACCTTGAATGATCAGCCGGCGCGCTTCGCTCTTACTGGGAACGAGCCCCGTTTTAGCAACCAGATCGACCAGCCCAATCGTCTTTCCATCTCGCAGTTCAGTGACAGTCAACTGCACACGGACATCCGGCTCGTCGGGAAATTCTTGCTTCTGGAACTTCTGCGCAAACTCCGCTCTCGCCTGCTTGCCTGCCTCTACTCCGTGGTACTGTGCCACAATCAATTCGGCAAGCGTCTGTTTCGCTTCCATCGGATGCAGTGACCGAGCATGATTGAGATCTTCCGTTGTCAGCAGCTCATAGTACCGATACATCAGGATGTCGCTGATCGACATGACCTTGCCGAACATCTCACCCGGCTTGTCTTCGAGTGCAATGTAGTTCCCGACGCTCTTGCTCATCTTCTTCACACCGTCCGTGCCTTCGAGCAACGGCATGGTAATGACGACCTGTGACTCCTGACCATAGTCTCGCTGCAACTCGCGTCCGACCAGAAGATTGAACTTCTGATCTGTCCCTCCCAGTTCCACATCCGCCTTCAAAGCAACAGAGTCATATCCCTGCACGAGCGGGTAGAGAAATTCGTGCACACTGATGGGCTTCTGCTCATGATATCGCTTGTGAAAATCATCTCGCTCCATCATCCTGGCCACGCGATAATGCGCGGCCAGTTGGATCACTCCATCGGCGGTCATCGTTCCCATCCATCGGCTATTGAATTCAATAGTGGTCCTCTCAGGATCGAGAATCTTGAAGATCTGACGTTGATAGCTCTTGGCATTCTCCTGAACCTGTTCCTTGGTCAGCGCCTTACGTGTCTCGGAGACGCCGGTCGGATCGCCGATCATCCCAGTGAAATCGCCGATCAGGAAGATCACGTTGTGCCCAAGATCTTGGAAGTGTTTCAGCTTATGGATGAGGACGGTGTGCCCCAGATGCAGATCCGGCGCCGTCGGATCGAAGCCTGCCTTAATGCGCAAGGGTCGTTTCTCCAGGAGAGATCGCTTCAGCTTTGCCTCGAGTTCGGTCTGCTGAATGACCTCCACTGCACCACGAAGAATGAGATCGAGTTGTTGG
>WBZU01001501.1_pt2 | contig 15373 bp, 13 predicted proteins | sample 5204311 | NCBI WGS metagenome assembly WBZU01 (sample SAMN12344359, study PRJNA552823) | activated sludge metagenome | biome: Activated sludge suspended growth; feature: Nitrification reactor; material: Wastewater; isolation source: activated sludge from nitrification reactor of wastewater...
CCAGGTCGAGGCAATGCTCACACGGCTGAGCCAGCGCGGGCGCGAGGCGGGCATCCATCTCGTGGCGTGCACGCAGAAGCCCACGGCCGATCTGATCGGCGGCGCGATGAAGGCGAACTTCCCGGTCCGCCTGGTTGGCTCCGTCGCCAGCCGCGACGAAGCGCGCTATGCCACTGGCATCGCCGATAGCGGCGCCGAAAAATTGGAGGGCAAGGGTGATTTCCTGCTCGTCGCCAAGGGCGCCACCGTGCGCTTTCAGGCGGCGTGGCTGGGCCCTGACGATCTTGACCGAGTGTGCCTGGTGCTACGGGATGGCATTCGCGGGCCGCGGCGTTGGTCCGGCAACCCGCCGCAGCCTGCGGATGCCACGCACCAATTGGCGGTCAACCCGGAGCCCGAACCGCGCGGAGGCGGCTGGCTGCTAACACTTGGCCGCCGCCTCACCCAGCAGCGGTGACGACGGCCGGGCCACGCACCCGCTGGATGGCATCCCCCTTGGACAGACCATTGCAGGCATAGAAAAGGAGAGACCATGCGCTTTTGGGGACTAATCTTGATGGTGTTGGCGGGCGTCTTTGCCTTCGTCGTCGGTTCGCGGCTGAGCGCGGATGCCGTCGGCATGGCGATCGGCGTGCTCTTTGGCGTGCTGGCCGGCATCCCGACGGCACTGCTCGTGCTGGCGTCGGGGCGGCGCCGGCGGGCCGAAGAGGACGAACCTGAGATGGAGGACGGTTACCCCGGCGCGTACGGCCGGCGCGGCGCCCACCCGTACGGCGCGTTCCCGCCCCAGGCGCCTGTCATCGTCTTTGCGCCGCCGGCTGCCGCGCCGCCTCAGGGTCAAGCAGGCGGCTATGGGTACGGCGCGCAGCCCAACGGCTATGGCGCGCACCCGGCGCTGCCCGGTCCATCGCAGCGCACCATTGATGGCGGGCGCGCCTTCAAGGTGGTCGGCGAGCAGGAGGAGTGGATCACCGAGTGGTAGCTCGATCCCATCCAATCAGAAGCCGAGTTTCTTGGAGAAACTCGGTCTCTTGTTTGCGCGGTATGAAACTGTCGCTGACGAGCGCCTAGAATGACGTGTATGCCTCGTAGCCGGCCTGCGGGATCTCGCTCTCGGGCGGCTGCTCGGCCAGGTGCGTGTCGAGGTTGAAGGTGAACCCTTGCCCGAGAGTGTGGATTTGCGCCCCCGTCACGCTCAGCGCGTCGTCGATGTCGCCCGCATAGATGCTGCTGTGCTCGATGCGCCAGCCGTCGACGACGAGCGCACTGCCCGGGCCAAAGACCTCCAGGGTGCTGTTGGCATAGAGAACGAGACCGGTGTTCGGGTCGAGCGCGACGCCGATGAGGAACGGATTGTAGGCAACGGCCGTTAGCAGGCGCGGCAGATGCGTGCGAAAGTGCGAACCGGCCTCCTCGTCGCAGTCGAGCGTGAGCCGGTTGACCAGGCCGAGGCCCGGTGCAAAGCGCACCAGCGACCGGTGCAGCAGCGGCCCGCCGTCGGCAGCGCGGTCGTGGACGATCATGTGCTGGCAAAGCACGGCGCCGCCCTGCCCCACCCCGCCCACGATGCGGCCGCGCGCGTTGGCGCGGCGCATTGCCTGCGCGACCGGCGTACCGCCCAGCATCGCCGCAAAGCGCAGCGGATTGCCGTCCGTGATGAGGATGCCGGTGGCCGTGTCCACCATGGCGACCAGCGCCGGGTCGTGGGCTGACTGGCGTGTGGTGATGGGCAGAATCTCCACCGAGTCGACTTCGGCTTCGACAAACCACGTGCGCATGTCCTCCACCTGTACGCTGTCGGCGGAGGCGGCCCCCACGATGAGCACGCGGGCGCCGTAACTCCCTGCTTCATCCCAGAAACTTTGCAGCATTCGCTCCGATGCCCGCGCATCGGTCAATGGTCCCATGAAGATGATGGGACCGCGTGTATATCCCGGCGGTACTTGAGCTGGCACGATGCGTGATCCTTCTATTCCCTGAGGCGTACGGTCTGCATGAGTTCCTGCAACAACTCGTCGATGGGTCCGGCCGTGGCCGGCGCCACTAGCGAGGATATCACAAGATTCTGCGCAGGCGTATCGAGCATGACGACTTGCGCGCCGTTGAAGCGGCCGTTCTCGGTATCAATCGTATAGGTCGCACGGCCGGCGGGCAAGCCATCGGCGCGCAGTTCGGTGGTCACCGCCGTGACAATGTCGCTGACGCCGGGCGACTGGCCAAGTTGCTGCTCCAGGTCGGCAAGGTACTGGTCGATCGGCAACTGGTTCCATGCGAGCGAGATGATCGACAACCGTGTCGGCGACGTGGTGAAATCAGCGCCGTCGCGCCAGGCGAAGAGCTGCGGCGTCACATGCGGCGATTCCATGGCTGCGTCGGGCGGCCACTGGTCGACGAGAAACTGCCAGCCGGCGGGAAGGTCCATCTCGACCAGCGCGGCGTCGGCGCGCCCGCCCGGCGCCGATGGGGTGGGGCTGGCCGCTGCCGTCGGCAAGCTGGTCGGCACGGGCGGCGTGGCTGGTGGCTCTGCCATAAAGAGATAGAGGCCGGCGCCCAGCAGGGCAACGACGGCTATAGCTACGATTGCGATGATCCACGAGCGCATGGGGTATTCCTCTCGTTTGGCGCCGGCGGCTGGGTCGCGCGACACCGGCTGGCTAGACTTGCGAGGACGGGCAAAGGTGGCGAAGCACGCAGCCGGCACAGTTCGGCTTGCGCGCATCGCAGACGCGGCGACCGTGAAAGATCAGCAGATGCGACAGGTCGATCCATTCGTCCTGCGGCGTGATGGCCATCAGATCGCGTTCAATCTTCTCCGGATCGTCGTGCGTGGTCAGCGCCAGCCGTTGCGACAGCCGCTTGACATGCGTGTCCACGACGATACCGTCGGCAATGTGGTAGGCGGTCCCCAGCACGACGTTGGCCGTCTTGCGCGCCACGCCGGGCAGCGTCAGTAGATCGGCCATGGTGTCGGGCACCTGCCCGTCGTACTCGGCGACGATGCGCCGGCTTGCCTCCTGGATGTTCTTGGCCTTGTTCCGGTAGAAGCCGGTAGAACGCACCATCTCCTCCAGCACTTCACGGTCGGCATCGGCCAGGGCCTGGGCGTCGGGATAACGTTCGAAAAGGGCGGGCGTCACCTTGTTGACCCGTTCGTCGGTACATTGCGCCGAGAGAATCGTGGCGATCAGCAACTCAAGGGCGTTGCGATGGTCGAGGGCGCACGTGGCATCCGGGTGCTCGGCATGCAGCAGGCGCAGGATTTCGCCGATGCGTTCGGACGCCGGCTGGCCGGCACTCAGTTCAGTCGTCATGGCGTCAACTCACGAGAAGATGGGCTGCGCGCGCACCCGGTAGTCGGAGTCGTCGATGCGCTGCCACGGATAGTGGATGAAATCTTCGGTGATCTGCACGTAGAAGTCGGGCGTATCTTCCGGGAAGAAGCTGCTCGCCTGCTTCCAGTGTAGCACCGCCAACTCGGGATAGCCGCCGGCAATCTCGATGCGCCCCTTGACGGCCATGATCGTCCGCCCCTGGTGCCACAAATTGTCGACCACGAGGATTTTACGGTCGCGCAGGCGGTCATCAGCCGGGAACTGCACGAAGCGCGGCCAGCTCAACGTGGTGCGCTGGCTCGGGTTCTCTGGGAAGAGCACGCCCGCCGTGAGCACTTCCTTCATCTTGAGCGCCTCGGCAATCATGCCGCCGGGGATGATCCCACCGCGCGTGATGGAGAGAATGGCGTCATAGGGCGTATTGAGCTTGAAGATCAACTGGCTGACCAGTTCCTCCAGCTCGCTCCACGAAAGGTATACGTGTTTCATTGGTCAATGGCTCCGGGTCATGGGCATTGTGGCCGGCCTGGCCCAAACGCTGGTCTGTGCGTGTGGCGCTGTTGTCCGGCGCCTGTCGAAGGGCCGCGCTCATGGTGCGGCTGGCATCGCGGTCCACAGTGCGGCAACAAAGCCGCTGCGGCTCGCCTCGTGCAGCGCCGTTATCACGAAGCGATTTTCCCCCGAAACGACCGGAATGGCAACATCGGCGACCGGCAGGATGACATACGGCGGCGCGGTCACGCGAACGCGGTAGCTGCCCGGCGCCACATTCCACAGCCGCACGTCGCCGCGCATGTCGGAGGTGGCCGCCGCAACGACACGGCCGGCAGCGTCGATCAGCTCGACGCCAAGAGCGCCATAACCGACGCTGCCGGCAATCCAGCCCGTACCGCCGGGCACGACGCGCACGACGACCGGGTCGTGGTCGCTGGCATGGCGCACGTCATCCGCCGCCGGTACGAGCAGGGCCGGAAACTCGGCATTGACGCGCACCGGCGCCACTTCGCCGACGTTCGCAGCCAGCGCCGGGGTCACCAGAATGTGGTCGAGCACCTGGCTGGCGCCGTTGAAGATGTAGGTGTAGCGATCCAGCGGGCGCAGCCGATCGTAGAGGTGTTCCAGGTCGGGTTCGGGCTGCGTGGCGAGTGCGGCCAGCGGCGCGCTGCCCAGGTAGTCGTTGAGGTCGCCCAACACCGCCACGGCCGCGTTCGGGTCGGCATCGAGGCGCTCCTGCACGATACGCGCGACATGCTCGGCCTGCGCCAGCCGCCGCGGCGCGTTGACGCTTTCATCTCCCGACTTGCTTTTCCAGTGGTTGTCGATGACCGTGAGCACGTAGGGATCGCCCCAGTCGCCCCTCACCGCCAGGTCGACGACGAGCGGCGGCCGGTTGAAGAGCGGATATTGGCCTACGGCACAGGCGCTGGGATCAGGCACGTCGTAGTTGCGCGGCGAGCAGCCCTGACGCAGCGCGGCGTCGAGCACCTGTACGCGGTCGCTGCGGGTGAGCACGGCATTGGTCAGCGGGAAGGCCGGGTCGCCGCTCTGCGGGCCGGGCAGTGCCGTGGCCGTGTACGCCAGGCCGAATTCGTCGCGCAAGGTCGCCGCCAGCGTTTCGGCATCGGCGGGGCGGCCCGTCTCCTGCAAGCCGATGACTGTACAGCCGCCAAGCTGCTCGGCGATGGTCCGGGCGCGGCGGCGCACTTCGTCGGCGTAGCGCGCGTCGTCCGCAAGCTGGTCGCTGCCCTGCCCCAGCCCCTTGAGATTGAAGGTGCAGAGGGTGAAGTCGCCGGCGCCGGCCGGTGCAGCCTGGGCCAGCGCGGCATCCGCGGCGCCAGCGCCGGGCGTCACGGCGGCCGCGCCCGGCAGCGGGATGAACTGGTACTTGCCAAAGTTATAGTCGAGCACGGCCGGCACGCCGCCAACGACGTTCACGACATCGCCGCGGCGAACATCGGGCAGGTCCGCACCGAGCGCGGCGCTCAGATAGAGCAGGTGGTCGATCTCGGCCGGCTCGTCGAAGAAGATGCGCCCGTCGCTCAGGTAGGGCTGAAAGACGACCGGCACCGCCGCAATCTCGGCGTCGCCGTTATCAAAGCGTTTGGTGGGACCATGCACGGTCGCACTGAACGCGGGCAGCGCCACCAGCATCCCTTCGTAGGGTTCGTAGAGCGCGGCCGGTTTCTGGCCGAAACGCGGCATGGGCAGCGGGACGGGCTGGAGCATTGCCGTGCCGCACGCCGCGGATGGCTTGACGTCGCGGGCTCGCGAGAGTTCGGTCTTGTCATAGAACTCGTCAATCAGCGCGCCGCGCACCAGGACGCATGCGCCCGGCGTCAGCGCGGGCCGCTGGCGCGTGTAGACGTAGATGCCGTCGCTGGTCTCTGCACGCCCGTCGCCGGCGGGGTCCTGCATGTAGAAGCCTTCAGGCCCGACGCCCGTCACAATCCCCACCGCGTCGATATAGCGGCCGCGCATAGGACTTGCCGTGCCGTCGCCCTGCAATCGATAGATTGGGATTGGATCGTCGGACTGGCTGTGCGCGCCGTGCGGCGCCACGGTCAGGAGCATGACCAGCACCGCAAAGCCGCGCACCACTCGGGAAAGGATCGGTCTCATCACGTGCCAAGCGCTTTCGATTGCCTGTGTGTGACACAAATTCTAGCGCGTGCCACGACGCGCGGTCAAACCGCCCGCATCCGTGGCAGGAGCCTGGGCCACTCGGCAATTCACGGACGCGCCCAGTGCCTGGATCAACAAGTGCCGGCCGCTAACGGACCCAGAACGAGCCCGCACACGTTCACAGGATCAGGGCTGTGTTATGATCTCCACCACATGCCCGGCAGAGCGATTCGATTGGTGACCACCATGCGCCGTACGTCCGATTTTCGATTTAAGATGATTGCCATGCTTGCGCTGATGCTTGCTGCTGCCGTGCTTCAGCCACGGGCCGGGCACGCCCAGGCCGGCACGCCGGAGCAGCGTGCCAGCTACATGCTCGAACTGGCGGCGCCGCCGGTGGCGGTAATCTACGCTGCGGCCCAGGGCGAGATGGTCAGTGCGGCCGCCGCCACGGCCGCGGCGCAAAGCCACCTGGCCAGCATGGAAGCGGCCCAGCAGGCGACGGTCGCGCGCCTGGCCACGCTGGATGTGCCGGTGATCTACACGACGCAGCGCGTCTATAATGGCATCGCCGTCCGGGCGCGCGCCGGCCAGCTCGACGACCTGGCCGCGCTGCCGGGCGTGAAGGCCATACACCGCATCATCCCGGCGACACCGGACAACGCGACAAGCGTGCCCTATCTCGACGCGCCGCTCCTGTGGGACGGGCTGGCCGGCTTTCCCGCAGCGCGCGGCGAAGGCGTACGCATCGCCATCATCGACACGGGTATCGACTACCTGCACGCCGACTTTGGCGGGCCGGCCACCGGCGCGGCCTATGCGGCGAACAACCGCACGGTGATCGGCGACGTGCCGGGCTTTCCGGGCGTCAAGGTCGTGGGCGGCTACGACTTTTCCGGCGACCAATACAATGCAGACCCCGATGCGCGCGACTACAATCCGGTTCCGCAGCCCGACCCGGATCCCTTCGACTGTTACGGCCATGGCACGCACGTGGCAGGTACGGCAGCCGGCTATGGCGTGACCAATGATTCGGCGCCATTCGCCGGGCCCTACAGTGCCGCCACCAACCTGGGCAGCCTGCGCATTGGGCCGGGCGTTGCGCCGCTGGCGCAGCTCTTTGCGCTCAAGGTCTTCGGTTGTGCGGGCAGTTCAGACCTTGTGCCCCAGGCCATCGAGTGGGCGGTCGATCCCGACGGCGACGGCGATTTTGCCGACCGCGTCGACGTCATCAACCTCTCGTTGGGGTCACCCTACGGCGAACTCTACGACCCGACTTCGGTTGCAGCCAACAATGCGGCTGCGCTGGGCGTCATCGTCGTGGCCTCGGCCGGCAACTCCGGCGACGACTTCTTCAATCTGGGCAGCCCCTCCAATGCCGACCGCGCGATCAGCGTTGCCGCGATCCAGCACGGGCAGGAGACGCTCGCCGGCGGGCAGGTGCAGCGCGTCGAGACGGTGGCCGGCTTCTCCTCGCGCGGGCCGCGCGCCGGTGACGCCGGCCTCAAGCCGGACCTGGCGGCGCCGGGCGTGGGCATCGTGTCGGCATCCAGTTCGACGGGCAGCGGCGCACGCACGCTTTCCGGGACCTCCATGGCTGCGCCGCACGTGGCCGGCGCCATGGCCCTGCTGCGCGAGCTTCACCCCGGCTGGTCCGTTGAGGAACTCAAGGCGCTGGCGATGAACACGGCCTATCCGCTCGTACGTGCCGGAGCCTCACTCACCGCCACGCTCTACGCGCCGGGGCGCGCCGGCGCCGGCCGCATCGACCTGCCGATGGCGGTGAAGAGCGATAGCATCGCCTACAACGCCCAGCTTCCCGGCCGCGTCAGCCTGCCTTTTGGCGCGCCGGACGTGCTGGACAGCTACGCGGCTGTCCAGAATGCGCGCATTGCCAACAAGGGCATCATGACACGCACCTTTGGCATCAGCTACTTCGCGGTGACCGACCTGGCCGGCGTCACGGTGACGGTGCCGATCACGCCCATGGTCGTGCCGGCGGCAGCCCTCGTCGACTTTCCGATCTTCTTGGATGCGAACGCCAGCGAGCTGCGCCGCCAGCCTGATCCGGCGCTGGGCAGCTATCCCGTGTTCGGGCGCCATTGGATCGACGAGGAAAGCGGCCACGTGCTGCTGTGGCCGGCGGGCACGAACTGGCAGGCCACGCTGGCCGGTGGCAATGTCGTGCCGGCGGTGACGACGGCGGCCGGCGGCAGCGCGGCGGTTGCGTACACGCCGGCCACGGCCAGCCTCGCCTACACCGTGACACTCGCCGATCTGGCGCCGGCCGATGTGCTGACTATCACGCTCGGCGCGGGACGGCCCGGCGATGAGCCTGCCGCGCTCTACACGCTCTACCGCGCCGCGGACGGGCCGCTGCCGGCGACGCTGACCGGCACCGTGGCCTTCGACCGCGCCCACGAGCTGCTGCTGGCAGCCGGCGGCATGAACATCAGCGTGGCCACCGTGGCGCAGCCGGCCGGCGAAGTGCGCGGCCAGCTTGTGGTACAGACGCCGGTGCTGCACCTGCCGCTACACGCTGCGCCACGCCCGGTCGCGGCCATATACGCCGACGCGCCGCGCATTGACTTCGGCAGCGATGCCACGCAAACACCGGCCTTTGCGCTGGCCGGGCAGGCGCTGGTGCCCGGCACGCCCCCCACCGTCACCGTTGCGCTGGCCAGTCTCTTCCAGCTCGAATGGCAGAGCGCCAACACGCGCCCGCCCGGCCTGCCGGCAGACCAGCCCGATACTTTCGACAGTGCCGACATCAGCCACGTCGGCATTGCGACCGATTATGCGGTGCAGCCGGCGGACGCACGGCTTTACTTCGCCATCGCCGCGCACGCGCCGTGGTCATCGCCCAACATGGTTCGCTTTGACATTTTCATCGACGTCGACGGCGACGGTAGCGACGATTTCCGGCTCTTCAACAGCAACCGCGACGGCTATCTGAGCGAGTTTCTGAACAGCGACAGCTTTGTCAGCGCGCTGGAAAATCTGCGCACGCGGTCTGTCACCGTGCAGGAGCCGCTCAACGGACAGGCAGCCGGGGCCGGCGACACGCGCCCCTATCTCAGCCGCATGCTGGTGCTGCCCGTGCGCGTGGCTGACCTGAAGCTGCCCGCGGGAAGCACGGTTATCCGCTATCGGATTGAAAGCTATCATTCCTACCTGGGTGATCGGCCGGAGAACATCATAGATGCGCTTGACCCGCGGCGGTTCGACCTCGCGCACCCTGCGCTCGACTTGCTCGACGGGAAGGCCAGCGTGCCGACGGTAGCGGCTCAACCAGGTCGCCAGTTCACGGCGCGCCTGGATCTGTTGGGGTATGGCACCGAACGGCCGGAAGGCGTTCTGTTGTTGCATCCTCACAACCGGGCCGACAGCCAGGTGGAAGTGTTGCCGGTGGACTATCGCTGGCCGAGCGAGTTCTTCATGCCGGCGATTGCACGCTGATTGCCTGCGCCATCTCAGCCGTCGTAGAGGATACGCCCGCAACTGGGACAATAGACGGGATCGCCCTCCTCGATGCGCGCCGAGCTGATCACACCGGTGGGCAGCGAGACGTTGCAGGCGCCACATGTCCCGTTCTTTACCGTGGCAACCGCGACGCCGGCCTTGCGCGTGCCCAGTTGCTCGTAGAGCGTCAAGGAATCGGCGCCCAGCCGCTCCACGACGGGCTGGCGCTGCTGCTTGAGCTGGGCGTAGATGCGCTTGAGCTTGTTCTCTTCCTGGGTGAGTTCTTCCTGTCCGGCCTGCCAGGAGCGCTCTACCTCGGCCAGGGCGGCCTGCTCGCGCGCCAGGCGCGCCGTGACCTCCTCGCCGCGCTGAAAGGCCGTCATCGCCGCCTCTTCGGCGCCCGTGCGCTGCCGCTTCAGCGCCTCGATGGACGCCTGCAGCGATTCCAGTTCCTTGGGGTTGCGCACCGTGCCGCTCATGAGCCGCTGCTCCGCGTCGTGGATGCGCTCGGCAAGTTGTTCGCTGAGCAGCTCGGCATCGAGTTCGGCGGCGCGCAGGTGCTCCTGCTCGGCCTGCGTGGCCGCGGCTGCTGCCCGCGCCGCCTTGAGTTCATCCGACTCCCCCTGCTGCTGGCGAAGCTGCGCCACGCGGCGCCGCACCTTGAGCATGTTGGTGTCGATCTTCTGGAGTTCGTAGAGTCTGGCGATATCCACGGCAGCGGCCTTTCGTGACCGGGGCTGCGCGGCGTCGGGTTGCGAGTCAACCGAGGCAGGCAGCCGGGAGATTGGATTGGAAGTGCGCGGCAGGAGAGCGCCACGCCTGCAATTATATCACCGGCGCAACCAGGCGAAAAGAGCGGCGGATCCCGCACAGATCCCCTCCCCGGCAATCCACCCAAATTGGTTCGAGCGCGGCCGGCAGTGTATACTCACTCCTTATGAACGGAGGCGTGAGCCTCTACAGAGTGATGCGTAATGCGTAATGATTGATGCGTGACGCATGACTCATGACGACTCACGCATTACGGCTTACGCAGTATAGAAACTGGTCTTTTATTTATGTCAAAATACCCATCCAACCGCGGCAGTGAGAGTTTCATGGAGTTTGCGCTCATGATCATCCTGCTCGCCATCGTCATGCTGGCCATCCTGCTGATCGTCGGCGACAGCGTGCGCGAGTTCTTCAACGACATCGGCATTCGCTGGTCGCTCTTTGGCGGCGAAGGAATCCTGCTGCCGATTCACCTGACGTGGCTGGGATGAGCACGCAGGCCATGCGCGTTGCCTCGCCTCCCGCCGGTGCGACGTCGCTGCGCACTCGCGTGCGGGCCGTGCTCGCGGCCGGCGTCGACCTGCTCTTCCCGCCGGCGTGCGCCACCTGCGGCAAGGGCGGCTACCGGATCTGCCCGTCGTGCGCCCAGTTGGTGACGCCCGTACCCGAAACCATCTGCCTGCAGTGCGGCCGCGTCCAGGCGACGCGGCGGGCCACCTGCGCGCAGTGCCAGGCCGCTGGGCCGTCACCGCTGCAACGCGTGCGCGCCGCCGCCCTCCACACGACGCCCCTGCGCGAATGGATTCACCTGCTCAAGTACGAAGATCGCCCGGATCTGGCGCCCGACCTGGCGCGCTATCTGGCTGCCGCCCTCACCCTGCCCGATTGGGACGGCGTGCGCCCAGGGATCGACGCCGTTGTGCCGGTGCCACTGCACGCCCAGCGCCGCCGCGAGCGCGGCTACAACCAGTCCGAACTGCTGGCCGCCGCATTGTGCCGCCGCAGCGGCCTGGTGCTAGCGCCCGATCTGCTCGAACGGCAGAAGGAGACGCGGGCCCAGGTCGGCCTTGGCGCGTTGGAACGACAGGCCAACGTGGCCGGCGCATTTGCGGCGCGGCCTGCCGCGGCCGGCCGCCACATCCTGCTGATCGACGACGTCTACACGACGGGCGCCACGTTGCGCGCGTGCGCCCAGGCACTCCATGAGGCAGGGGCAACCGAGGTCTCGGCGCTGACCCTGGCCCTACCCGATCACAACGAGGCCTCATGAAAACAGGCACCTTTACCGTACCCACCGACCTCCTGACCCGCATCAAGGCGGCGCAGAATATCCTCTGCATCAGCCATGTCAACGCTGACGGCGATGCTTATGGCAGCGTGCTCGGCATGGTGTGGATGCTGCGCCGCCTGGGCAAGCGCGCCACCGCGGCCATGCCCGACCCCGTGTTGCCTGACTTTGACTTCCTACCCGGCGCCGGCGAAATCGTCGGCCCCAACGGCACGGACGACGACTACGACCTGATCATCTGCCTGGACATGTCGAGCGCCGACCGCATGGGCGCGGTCTACGATGAAACACGCTTTGGCGCCATCCCGCTCGTGGTCATCGATCACCACATCACTAACACCAATTTCGGCGTGGCCAACTGGGTGGAGCCGCGCTGTGCGGCCACGGCGCAGATGCTCGTCGTGCTCAGCGGCCCGCTGGGGATCGAGGTCGATACGCGGCTGGCCAAGTGCCTGCTGACCGGCATCGTCACCGACACCCTCTGCTTCCGCACCAGCAACACCACGCCGGAGGTGCTGGAGGCAGCCATGTGCATGCAGCGCGCCGGCGCCGACCTCTCCGACATCGTGCGCCAGACGCTGAACCGCATGCCCTTCAGCACCCTACACCTGTGGTCAAGTGTGCTGGGCGATGCGCACCTCGACCAGGGCGTCACCTGGGTGACGGTGAGCCAGGCGCAACTGCGCCAGGCCGGCCACGAAGGCGACGATTCCCGGCTGAACAGCATACTCTCGTCGGTCAACGAGGCCGACATGAGTGCCATCTTCACCGAGAAACTAGGGGCAAACGGCAGCCCGGCGGTAGAATGTAGCTTCAGGGCCAAGCCCGGCTTCAACGTCGGCGAACTGGCCTTCCAGCTTGGCGGCGGCGGCCATGCACCGGCCAGCGGCTGCACGATCGCCGGCACGCTGGACGACGTGGTGGGGAATGTCGTGCCCATGCTGGTCGCCGAACGCCGGCGCCAACTGGCGAACGCCGGCGCCACGCCGCAGCACTGATCCTGCGATCCGAAACGGAGCAACACGCGCGTGCCTGCTCGTGAAGTACAGCTTGACGGCCTGCTGGTCGTCGACAAGCCCGGCCACAGCGGCCTGGAACCGATCGAACGCGAGAGCGCCGTCGACCCGACCTCCCTGCCGGTCGACGCGCCCGCCTCCTCCCGCCCCTACCTGCTCTCCAGCCACGACGTGGTCGCGCGCGTGCGCCGCTGGAGCGGGCAGCGCCGCATCGGCCACACGGGCACGCTCGACCCCATGGCCAGCGGCCTGCTGTTGCTCTGCCTGGGCAGCGCCACGCGCCTGGTCGAATACTACCAGCACCAGCGCAAGGGCTACCTGGCCGAGATCGTCCTGGGCGCGGCCACCGACACCGACGACGCGGCCGGTACGGTCGTGGAGCGCCTGCCCGTGCCCGCGCTCGATCGTGCGACCATCGACGCGGCGTTGGACGCGTTGCGCGGCACGGTGGCGCAGCGCGCACCGGCCTATTCGGCCATCAAGCAGGGCGGCGAGACACTCTACGCGCGGGCGCGCCGCGGCGAGGAGGTCGAGGCGCCACTGCGCACGGTGACCTTTTACGCCATCGACGTGGTCGCCTTCGACGCGCCCGACCGGCTGACCGTGCGCGTGGAGTGCTCGGCCGGCGCCTATATCCGCAGCCTGGCGCGCGACCTCGGCCTGGCGCTGGGCACCGTCGCCCACCTGGGCATGTTGCGCCGCGAGGCGATCGGCAGCTTCACCCTGGCGCAGGCGCACACGCTCGATGCCATCGAGGCACAGTGCGCGGCCGGCGCGCTGGCCGATTGGCTGCTGCCGCTTGGCACGGGATTGCCGCTGCCCGCGCACACGCTGAACCAGGACGAACTGCGGCGCATGGGCCACGGGCAGATCGTGTTGCTGGCCGGCGGTACGTGCGACAGCGAGTCGATGCTCGCCGCGGCCTACGATGAACAAGGACAATTCGCCGGCATCATCCGCCGGCTCGACGCGGCCCAGGACGGTGATTCGTGGGCATGGAAAGCCGAGAAATGGCTGCGATAACTTCATCCCGAGAGCCAAGAGTGCGCGGCATGCACACCATTGACGACGTGCGCAAGCTGCACGCCGCCGGGCCGACCGTTCTTACCATCGGCAACTTCGACGGCATCCACCGCGGCCACCAGGCGCTGCTGCGGCGCATGGTCAGCCTGGCGCAGGCGCTCTCGCAGGCCGGCGATGTCACGGCGCAGACGGCGATGCTCACCTTCGACCCGCACCCGCTGAGCGTGCTGCGTCCCGACCAGCCGCACTTCCTGCTGACGACGCCGGCCGAACGGCTCGAACTGGCGGCGGCGTGCGGCATCGACCTGGGCATCGTCCAGCCCTTCAACCTCGAGACGGCGCAACTCTCGCCACGCGCCTTCATGGAGCTGATGGTGCGCCACCTGGGGCTGGCGGTACTCGTCGTCGGGCCGGACTTCGCCCTGGGACGCAACCGCTCCGGCGATATCGCCGCCCTGCGCGACCTCGGCGCCGAGATGGGCTTCAGCGTCGAGGTGCTCGAGCCGGTCGAAACAGGGCAGCACCCGGTGCGCAGCAGCCGCGTGCGCGAGTTGTTGCGCACGGGCAGCGTCGACGATGCCGCCACGGTGCTGGGCCGCGCCTACCGTGTGGCGGGGCCGGTCGTGCTGGGCGACCAGCGCGGGCGCCAGGTCGGCATCCCCACGGCCAACGTCCATGTGCCGGCCAACAAGCTGCTGCCGGCGGACGGCGTCTACGCCACGCGCACGATCATCACGACCTTCGACCGCGTCTACCGCTTCAACAGCGCCACCAACGTGGGCGTGCGGCCGACGGTCGACGGCGTGCACCGCCGCGTCGAGACGCATATTCTGGACTTCCCGCCACCGGGCCAGGTGGACAATCTCTATGGCCGCACGATTGCCGTGGATTTTCTGTTCCGGCTGCGCGGCGAAAAACGCTTTGCCAACGTCGGCGAACTGGTTGACCAGATTCATGCCGACATTGCTCAGGCGCGCATCCTGCTTGCCTCGCCGCTGACCCGTTCCAGCGGCGACCTGCCGGCCGAGGAATAACGGTCGCAGCGGGCAGCCCGCCGTTCTGGCGGCAGCCACGCAAGCAGACGCACGTCGAAGGAATTTAGGGAATTGGTGCTCATGGTTACTCGATTGCGTGTTTTTGGTCTGGTCGTCGTTGCGCTGGTGTTGATCGCCGGCTGTGCCCGTCCCGCCGTCCCGGATTTCATCGCCTACCCCGTTCTCGACGGCGGGCCCAACCCGCCCATTCTCGACCCCAACCTGCGCGGGCTACCCAATCGCAACATCCAGTTGATCAGCGACCTGCCCGGGCTGCAAGCGTGCCTGGATGGTGGCGCCTCGGCCTATGGCGTCACGCTGCAAACGACCAACGTGCGCAGTGATGCGACAGTCGACGCCTGCCGGATGGGCAAAATCCCACGCGGCACGCTCGTCGAGATCACCGGCTACACCGTCGTCAAGCAGCCGCTGGCCGCGTCGAACCCCACGCCGACCCTGGCGCTGCCCACGCCCACGCCGGCTCCCATGCCCACGGCCACGCCCGGCCCGCGCTACGGTTATGTGGAAGATATCCAGCCCCTCTTCAATCGCAGTTGCTCGGCCTGCCACAACGCCGCGGCCAAGACCATGGGCTTGCAGGTCACCACGTACAAGACGCTCATGGCCGGCAGCCAGAATGGCCCGGTCATCGTACCGGGCGACCCCGACGCCTCCAAGCTGTGGGAGATGGTCAGCCTGGGCAAGATGCCGGCGACCGGCCCGCTGCCCCTTGCCGAGCAGGAGCTGGTGCGCGCATGGATCGCCGATGGCGCGGTTGAACGCCGCGCGCCGCGTCCACAGGCCCAGATCGCCAGCAGCGCGGGC
>WBZU01000686.1_pt1 | contig 15364 bp, 11 predicted proteins | sample 5204311 | NCBI WGS metagenome assembly WBZU01 (sample SAMN12344359, study PRJNA552823) | activated sludge metagenome | biome: Activated sludge suspended growth; feature: Nitrification reactor; material: Wastewater; isolation source: activated sludge from nitrification reactor of wastewater...
ATCTGGTCGGCAACGCCGTCAAGTTCACCCGCCAGGGCGAAGTCGTCATGCGCGTCAAACTGCTGCACGAGGACCCGCAGCAGGCATATTTCCGCTTCGAAGTCGAGGACAGCGGCGTCGGCATCAGCGAAGAAGCGCAGAACCGCCTGTTCAGTGCCTTCGTCCAGGCCGACAGTTCGACCACCCGGAGTTTCGGAGGCAGCGGTCTGGGTCTGGCGATCGCCAGGCTCCTGGTCGGCAGGATGGACGGTCGGATCGGCGTCATCAGCCAAATCGGCAAGGGCTCACTGTTCTGGTTCGAGCTGGCGCTTGCCAAACAGGACGCCGATGCGCGAACAGTGCTCGACCTCACCGGGCAGCTCAGCGGACGGTCGGTCCTGATCGTCGATGACCACGCCACCAACCGCGAAATCCTCGCCCACCAGTTGCAGGGCTGGTCGATGCACTGCGCTGGCGCCGCGAGTGGGCACGATGCCCTGCAGTCCCTCGACCGGATGGGCAGCGAGCGCTGCGATCTGGTGATGCTCGATCTGCACATGCCGGGCATGGATGGCTTCGAAGTGGCGCGCGCGATCCGTGCCGACCCGCGCCACGCCACCCTGCCGCTGATCATGCTCTCTTCGGTCAGCGTCGGCGCCGATGATCCGGAACGCCAGGCGGCGCCGATCGACTGCTACCTGACCAAGCCGGTGCGCCAAGCCGACCTGTATGACGCCATCGCCACCACGCTGTCGCTGCAGACGGCAGCGCCGCAGCGCCAACCGTCGCCGCCGATCACCGCAGCAAACGCGGTGCCACTCGTTGGACGGGTACTGATCGCCGAGGACAACCCGGTCAACCAGGCGGTCGCCACCGCCATACTCGATTCGCTCGGAGTGAGCAGCAGCCTGGTCGAGAATGGCCGGGTGGCGATCGAACGGCTGTCGCAGGAATCCTTCGACCTCGTGCTGATGGATTGTCAGATGCCCGAAATGGACGGCTTTGCAGCGACCCGGGAAATCCGCTCACAGCAGCTCGCAGGTCTGCTACGCCATCCACTGCCGATCGTCGCGCTGACCGCCAACGCCGTCGATGGCGACCGCGAGCGCTGCCTCGCCGCCGGCATGGACGATTATCTGAGCAAACCCTTCACCGCCCAGAGCCTGTCCTCGATGCTTGTGCGCTGGCTTCCGCGTGCGGACACGGGGGTGGCGGCGTCCACCCCGGCAGCGGTTCCGCCGCCAGCACTGCACGGCCAGGCAGAGACCGCCGATGCCGAGCCGGCCATCAATCCGCGCGCCCTCGACAGCATCCGGCAACTACCGGGGGCCAACGGCGCGCTGCTGGTGGGCAAGGTAATCGACGCCTACCTCGCCGATACCCCGGCGCGCCTAGCACAGATGCACGCCGCCACCGACGCCGACAACGCCGACGCATTGCGCAAGGCAGCACATGGCATGAAGTCGAGCAGCGCCAACGTCGGCGCCGAGCGTCTGGCGGCACTGTGCAAGGACCTGGAGATGCTCGGCCGCAGCGGCACCCTCGAAGGCGCCCGGTCCCTGCTGAAGAGCGCTGACGAGGAACTGCTGCGCGTCCTGCAGGCGCTGATGGACGAACACGCAGCCACGTCCCGGTCTTTGACGACAGACCTGTCTGCTTGAGGCAACCCTTCCCATGTGAGCAGCTTCGGTCTATCCTTCTGCGTTGCTTGCCACCCGACGGCCCGATCGCAGTCATGTCACCCGCGGCGGGGCTCGAACATCAGGAAGATCGACCATGCTCTCGAATACAGCGCACGCACTGCCAACGGCGCTGATCGTCGACGACGACTATGTGATGCGGATGCTGGAACGGGAGACGCTGGCCCAGTTCGGGTTCGACGTGCTCGAGGCCGCGGATGGCGAACAGGCCCTCGACATGCTGGACGATCCGCCGCCGGACCTGCTGCTGCTCGATCTCGAGATGCCGGGCATCGATGGTTTCGAGGTCTGCCGTCGCCTCCGTCAGCGCTGGGACATGGCGCGGGTGCCGGTGATCGTGGTCACCGGCATGGATGATCTGGCGTCGATCAACCAGGCCTACGAGTCAGGCGCCAACGATTTCGTCGCCAAGCCGATCAACTGGCCGATCCTCGGACATCGGGCGCGCTATGTGTTGCGCTCGGCGCAAGCGGCGCGCCAGTTGAGCGAACTCAAGGAAAAGCAGGCGGCGATCATGCGGGCGATTCCCGACATGATCTTCGTCATGGACTGGCAAGGCACCTACCTCGATTACAAGCAGGGCTACGCCACAACGGCCTTCGTTGCCGCCAACGAATTGCTCGGCAAGAACATGGCGGCGGTCCTGCCCGCCGAGGTGGCCAGGCCGATCCAGCAGGGGATCGAACTGGCGCTGTTGCGAGGTCATCTGCAAACGGTGCTCTACAAGCTGCCGATGCCGGACGGCAACCACCATTACGAAGCGCGCATCGCGCCAAACGGGGTGGACAAGGTGGTGATCGTGGTCCGCGACATCACGACCCAGAAACTCAACGAGGACAAAATCCGCCGTCTGGCCTACTTCGACACGCTGACCGGCATGCCGAATCGCCAGAGCTTCCTCGAACGCCTCGACCATGAGTTGGCGCGCGCGCGCCGCAACCATCGCCAGTTAGCGCTGCTGTTCCTTGATCTCGACGGCTTCAAGCGCATCAACGATACGCTCGGCCACAGTGCCGGCGACTACCTGCTGCAAGCCGTCGCCGAGCGGATGAAGGAAAAGCTGCGCGCCGGTGATTTCGTCGCCCGGCCGGCGCTGGATGAATCCGGTCTGCACTTTGCCCGTCTGGGCGGTGACGAGTTCACCGTCGTCCTGCCCGATGTCGACGAGACCCATACCGTCAGCATGGTCGCGACGCGACTGCAGGCGCTGCTCGCACAGCCTTTCCTGATCGGCACCCAGGAAATCATGGTCACTTCGAGCATCGGCATCGCCCTCTTCCCCGCTGACGGTGACGATGCCGCGACGCTGCTCAAGCACGCCGATACGGCGATGTACCATGCCAAAGATCAGGGACGCAACAACTGGCAGTTGTATCACCGGTCACTGACGACGCAGACGACGGCGCGCATGGCGCTCGAAAGCGACATTCGCAAGGGTCTCGAACGAGGCGAATTCTGCCTCTTCTATCAACCCCAGGTGAGCGCCGCGGACGGCACGATCGTCGGCGTCGAAGCGCTGATCCGCTGGCAACATCCGCAGCATGGGATGGTTTCACCGGCACAGTTCATCCCGGTGGCCGAAGAAAGCGGTCTGATCGTTCCGATGGGGGAATGGGTGCTCCAGGCTGCCTGCCGGCAGTTGCTGGAATGGCAGCAGCGCGGAGGGTGTAGCGCGCGGGTGGCGGTCAATGTGTCGGCGCGCCAGTTGCGCTCGCCGGGTTTTCTCGACCGGGTCGCGGCAATCATTGCCGAGACCGGCATCAGCGCCGAGCAGCTCGAACTGGAATTGACCGAAAGCATCCTGATGGATCCGGAATCCAGGCAGGTTCAGGGGCTGTATCGCCTGCGGGCGCTGGGGGTGCATTTTGCGATCGATGATTTCGGCACCGGCTACTCGTCGCTTTCGTACATCAAGCGCTTCCCGATCGGCATGCTCAAGATCGACCAGAGTTTCGTTCGTGGATTGCCCGACGGTGCCAACGATGCGGGGATCGCCACCGCGATCATCGCCATGGCGCGCAGCCTGGATCTGGAGGTGATCGCCGAAGGTGTCGAAACCCGTCAGCAATGCGAATTTCTTCTGCAGGCGAAATGTTCGAAGCTGCAGGGCTATCTGTTCAGTCGTCCACTGCCGCCCGGCGAGGTCGAAATCCTCCTGCGTCACGGCAGCATCCCCCTGACTGGTGGCCATACTACCCCAAGCCAGGCTCTCTCAGACAAAGCCTGCAACCCGCTCCAGGAGACCAGTGCACCATGAAGTATCGTCACAGCACCGCACAGAGCGCGGCCTACCTGCGACTCGCACTCAAGCACATGAGCCAGCAGGAAGCCGGCCTGCACCCGGCAAGCTATGCCCTGTGGTACGAGTACGTGGCAGGCACCAACCCGGAACTGAAGGCAGCGGTGGACGCGCAGCTCGAACGCGACGGGCGGTTGAACGAGGCCACCACCCATGCGCTCTACGCCAGACATGTGGCCGACTTCGATACACAAACGGCCTTGCGCATCGGCGACAGCGTCAACCAAATTGTCGAACAGATCTCGGAGTCGGCGACCACCGCCGGCGAGCAGGCGTCCCGCTTTGGCGGTTCGCTGGAGAGCTGGACCGACGCACTGAACCTGCCAACTGGCCACGGGCCGTTGGCCAGCGGCGTTGAAGACATCCTGCGCGGCACCCGGGAAATGCAGGCGGCGATCAGGGTATTGCAGACACGGCTCGAGGAGAGCCGGCACGAAGTCCAGCAACTGCGGCAGGAAGTGGCCCGCGCCCGTGAGGAAGCGCTGATCGATGCGCTGACCGGACTGACCAATCGCAAGGGCTTCGATCTGGCACTCGACGCCTGCCTCAAGGAAGTTACTCCCGAGACGTACGGGCCATGCCTGCTGATGATCGATCTGGACCATTTCAAGCGGCTCAACGACACCCTGGGACACGTCTTCGGTGATCAGGTACTGACCCGTGTCGGCGAGATCCTGCGCGCAAACGTCAAGGGTAAGGATACCGCGACCCGTTATGGTGGCGAAGAGTTCGCGGTCATCCTGCCGCAAACGCCGCGCGGCGGAGCCATCGGCCTGGCCGAGGCACTGCGCGCGTTGGTCTTTGCCAGCCGGGTCCGGCGCAGTGGTGAAAAGGAAGCCTTGATCGGCAACCTCTCGGTCTCGATCGGGGTTGCCGACTATATTGCCGGCGAGTCCGCCACCGAGTTCGTCAACCGCGCCGATCGGGCCCTTTATACGGCCAAGGCACAGGGACGCAACCGCGTTGTGCTGGCGCCACGACCACCGCCTGCCGGGGTCAAATAGGTCGCCAGCCGGCGGCAGTCAGGACAAGTGGACGGGGGAATCGGCCTTCAGGCTACTTGCTGCCCACTGCCGCTTTTGCCCTATCGGCCGCGTCCTTGGTGGCGTCGGCCGCTTCCTTGGTGGCATCGGCAGCCTTGACAACCATCTCCTTGCCGACCTCCTTGGTCGCGGCCACCGCCTCCTTGCCAGCCTCCTTGGTCGCTGCCACCGCTTCCTTGCCGGCATCCCTGGTGGCTTCAGCCACTGTACCGACGGCGGCTCCGGCCTGCCTGGCGACTTTGGCGGCCTCGGCTTTGGCGGCCTCGGCTTTGGCTGCGACGTCTTCCTTCGGACCACAGGCCGACAGGGTCAAGGCAACAAATGCGGAAATAAGGAGCAAACGAATTTTCATGATTTCAAGTTCCAGTAGGTGACACGACGAATATTGTCGAAGACAATCCAGCTACCACGGGCAGCAACAGCGACATTGGAGTAAACCTGGGAGGATATCACCATGAGTCCGCATGATTGCCATCTGGACAGCGCGCTGCAAAAAGCCTTGAGTGAGGTGATCGGCAGCGACAGCGGATCGTCGCCGGGCATCGACTCTGTCAGCGACATCGGCGGCGGCTCGATCTCGCACGCGCTCCTGGTCGAGAGCGCCGGGCAGCGCTATTTCGTCAAACTGAACGACGCCGGTCTGGCCGAAATGTTCGCCGCCGAAGCCGACGGCCTGAGCGCGCTGGCCGGCTGTTCGGCAGTGCGGGTGCCCCGTGTTTTCGGGCACGGCGTCGCTGCCCGGCAAGCCTATCTGGTGCTGGAATACCTGCCCCTGCAAGCCTTGCGCGAACGGACCCAGGGTCGCGCAGCCGGGCATGCCCTGGCGACCCTGCACCGCATCCAGGGCGCACAACATGGCTGGCACCGTGACAATTTCATCGGCAGTACGCCGCAGTCGAATGCCCCGCATCGCAACTGGCCTTTCTTCTTCGCCCACCAGCGTCTGCTGCCGCAGCTCGAACGGGCCAAGCGACACGCACAGCACGACAAACTGATCCGTAGCGGCGAACGTCTGAGCGAGAAACTGGCGGCGCTGTTCGTCGATCATCAGCCACAGCCGAGTCTGCTGCATGGGGATCTATGGCATGGCAACGCCGCCACCGACGCGTCGGGCAAGCTGGCATTATTCGATCCGGCGGTCTATTTCGGCGACCGCGAGGCTGACCTGGCGATGAGCGAGCTGTTCGGAGGTTTCCCGGACAGCTTCTACGCTGCCTACCGCGAAGCCTGGCCACTCGACGACGGTTTCGAACAGCGCAAGACGCTCTACAACCTCTACCATGTACTCAACCACCTGAATCTGTTTGGCAGCGGCTATCTGCACCAGGCCGAGCGCATGATCGCCAGGCTGTTGGCAGAAATCGCCGGCTGAAGCCTGCGGCCTGTACATGGCCTGTACATTTTTCCTTGCTGACTGCAATACCTGCCGTTCGGCGGGCTCATCTGATCCGGAGAGATGCCCATGGAAATCGCAACCAACCTTGCCAAGCTGCGAGTCAGGCATTTCCGCCAGATCCTCCTGTGGCCGCTGCAGTTGATGCCCCTGCCCGACGATGGCCCGTTGCAGAGCCACAGCCAGTTGCTCGAGCAGGTTTCGGCCGATAACCCGTGGCGCGAACTCGCGGACGAATTCTGTGGCGACCCGGAGCAATTCCACGAGCGCCATTACAGCGAATTCGTCACTTTCCTGCCCTATGTTCAGCGTTTTCTGTACGGCGAGGGCGGTGGCCAGGAGGCCTCGCCGCACACTGGCGAATCGCCGATCCGCATCTTCCGCCGCCACGACGTGGCAAAAGTGCGCATGACCTTCAAAGAGATCGATCAGCCGATCGACTTCGACATCGTGCATCTCGACCTGTATTTCTTCTACGACATCGATGTCGTCATCCTGGTCGTCGAGATCGCCGCCGACGACCTCGAGCTGCGACAGGTACAGGACACGCTGTACCGCTTCGGTCGCGCGTATCCGCCGTACTGGGATGAGGATGGCAGTGGCGGCCACTGCCTCAAGCGTGCGGAGTGGATCGGGTCAGATGGCCAGGTGCTGTCCGTTTCCGACTACGAGAAGCGCAGCAAATACCTGTCGTTCGTTTCCCGCTGCCGGGCGCCGTGCATCTCCTCGCACTGGGAATTCCTGCTCCGCCCGCTGGTGCAGCACCACTCGGGCGAGGTGGGCCTGGTGCGCTACCGACAGATCGAGTATCACCGCATGCCCCTGCTCGCCTACCTGGCCGTAGACGATCCCCGCGCCCTGACGCGCGGCGACTTTGCCCGCCTGGTGCTGGTTGCCGGCCCGGGAAAGCCCGGCTCGCTGCCCTACTCCGACCAGCACCTAGAGGGTTTCGAATCACGCTATTGCTATGACCGCTACTGGCATCCGCAAGCCGAGCCACCGGGAACCCGGCTGATGTCCTGCGGGCACGCATTCGTGATGGTCGGCAGTGCGCGCGAGGCCTATTTCACCGGTCTGGAAAACGGCCTCCTCGGCCAGTTTCGCCACCAGTTCTTTCTGCTTTTTCTGATTCCCCACTTCCACAAGGCAGCGCTGCTGATGCTCTCCGATCGGCTGGTTGCTGCGCTCAACCGGCTCGAAATCGGTCACGCCGAATCGGTCAAACAATTCAAGCGCGCAATCCGGCAGATCCTCGAGGTCTTCCTGCGCTTCAGCCATCGCTACTGGTTCCACGAGGTCTCGGACCAGATGCAGGCGCGCGCCCTGTTCAGGATCACCAGCGACCATCTCGGCACGGAAAGTCTCTACACCGAGCTACGCGAGGAGATCCAGGACATGAGCCAGTACCTCGACAGCGACAGCCTGCGCCGGCAGGCCAATACAGTCGTCCGGCTCACCGTGGTGACCACTGCCGGTCTGGTGGCGACGATCACCACCGGCTTCCTCGGCATCAATCTGATCGATGCCGCCCACGATGAGCTGATCGACCGGATCCTCTTCTTCGCCCTGGTGGCCATCCCGTCGGTGCTGCTCACGGGTTTTGCGGTCGTCAAGTCGAAACCGCTCTCGGATTTCCTCGAGGCGCTCTCCGACGAACGCCTGTCGCATCGCGACAAGCTTGCTGCCTTGCTTCCCGTCTGGCGCAGGAAACGGCCACCGAGAGCGTAGAGTGGATTGAAAGGATCGTCCCGAATTGCGCATTCATTCTCTTGGCATCGAACAGGCGCTGGCCAGCCTGAACACCTCGGCTGCCGGCCTCGACACCAGCGAGGCGGCACGCCGTCTGGCCGAGTACGGTCCCAACCATCTTGAGGAAGTCGCGCGCGAACACCTGTTGCTGCGCTTCGCACAGGAGTTCACCCACTTCTTCGCGATCATCCTGTGGATCGGTGCCGCGCTGGCGTTCGTCGCCGAACATTTCGATCCCGGCCAGGGCATGGCGCGTCTGGGCGTGGCCATCGTCGGGGTGATCATCATCAACGGCATCTTCTCGTTCTGGCAGGAATACAAGGCAGAGCAGGCGGTCACCGCACTGCGCCAGTTGCTGCCGCAGAAGGTGAAAGCGCTGCGTGACGGCAAGATCGTCGAGATTCTTGCCAGCGAACTTGTGCCGGGCGACATCGTGCTCCTCGAAGAAGGGGATTTCGTTGCCGCCGACTGCCGCGTCACCGAGGCCTTCGGCTTGCGTGTCAACCTGTCGACAGTGACCGGCGAGTCGCTGCCCCAGGCTCGCAACATCGAGCCGAGCGCCGAAGAGTCGCCGCTGCACGCAAGGAACATGGTCCTCGCCGGCACCTCGGTCGTTTCGGGGCAGGGGCGCGCCGTGGTATACGCCACCGGCATGCGCACCGAGTTCGGCCGCATCGCCCATCTGACACAGACCGCAGGCGAAACCTCCTCGCCGCTGCAGCGCGAGATCGCTCGCCTGTCGCGCATCGTTGCTGGCCTGGCCACGGGCATGGGTGTGACGTTGTTCCTGGTCGGTCAGGCCATCGGTCTGCCGACCTGGGAGAACCTGCTGTTCGCCATCGGCATCATCGTCGCCAACGTCCCGGAGGGACTGTTGCCGACCGTCACCCTGTCATTGGCCATGGCCACCCAGCGGATGGCCAGGCGCAATGCATTGGTACGCCATCTGCCGGCGGTCGAGGCGCTTGGCTCGACGACGGTGATTTGTAGCGACAAGACCGGCACGCTGACCCAGAACCGCATGTCGGTACATCAGATCTGGGTCGGCGGTGCTTTCCTGGCATGCGCAGAGCTGGGAGCACGTGCCCACCTGATCGGTGATCACCGCGAGCTGTTCGTCAATGCCGCGCTGTGCCACAACCTGAAGGAAATCGAAGAACAGGGTCGGCACACCCTGCATGGCGATCCGATGGAAATCGCATTGGCCGAGATCGGCCGGGAAATGGCCGGCGATCTCGGGGGATTCAGCCGCCTTGACGAAATTCCTTTCGACACCGACCGCAAACGCATGTCGGTGCTTTGCAAGACACCGCAAGGCCGCATGCTCTATTGCAAGGGTGCCCTGGAGACGGTGCTCGCCAGTTGCCAGTTCATTCACCTCGACACCGGCCTGGCGCCACTCGACCATGCCGAACGCGCCCGCCTGCTGGCGGCACAGGACGAGATGGCTGGCGCCGGACTGCGCGTTCTGGCCTTTGCCCATCGAACCGTCAGCGAGGAAGGCTTGCCGGAGGAGGAACAGGGAATGGTCCTCGCCGGGCTGATCGGCCTCGAAGATCCCCCCCGCGCCGAAGTGCCGGAAGCCATCGCACGCTGCGTCGCGGCCGGCATCCGGATCATCATGGTGACCGGCGACCACCCACGCACGGCCCTCGCCATTGCCCGCCAGATCGGCATGGTCAGAGGCGAGCGGCCGGTAGTGGTGAGTGGCGAGCAACTGCGCCTGATGTCACCGACGCAACTGCAACTGGCGCTCGACGCCCCGGAAATCCTTTTCGCCCGCGTCGCGGCCGAGCAGAAGATGCGCATCGTCGAGGCCCTGAAGAAAAAGGGCGAGATCGTCGCCGTCACCGGCGACGGCGTCAATGATGCGCCGGCCTTGAAAACCGCCGACATCGGCATCGCCATGGGCATCGGCGGCACCGATGTCGCCAAGGCCGCGGCTGACCTGATCCTGCTCGACGACAACTTCGCCAGCATCGTCGCAGCGATCGAGGAAGGGCGCGCGGTCTTCGAGAACATCCGCAAGTTCCTCACCTACATCCTCAGCTCCAATATCCCCGAGCTGATCCCCTATCTCGCCTTCGTCCTGTTCCGGATCCCGCTGCCGCTGACCATTCTCCAGATTCTGGCGGTCGACCTCGGCACCGACATGCTGCCGGCGCTGGCCCTCGGCGCCGAAAAACCCGACCCGGCGGTAATGACCAGACCCCCGCGCGCGCGCAGCGAGCGACTGCTGTCGTGGGGTCTGATTGCGCGGGCCTACCTGTTCCTCGGCATTCTCGAAGCAGCGGCGGCGATGGGTGTATTCTTCTTCGTCCTCGATACCGGCGGCTGGCATTACGGTGACTTCCTCGACTCGCACCAGCCGCTCTATCTGCAGGCGACCTCTGCCTGCCTGGCGACGATTGTGGTCACCCAGATGATCAACGTCTATCTCTGCCGCCACCCGCAGCGCTCCCTGCTCAGCTACGGCCTGGGCGGCAATCGCTATCTGCAGATCGGCATCCTGGCCGAGCTGGCGGTGATCCTGTTCATCCTGTATACGCCGGCCGGCAACTGGCTGTTCGGCACAGTGCCGATCAGCACCGCCACCTGGCTGCTGGCGGCGGCCTGCGCGGCCACCATGTGCCTGCTCGAGGAGCTGCGCAAGCGCTGCCTACGACAGGCCGTGCAGGGCTGATCGATGCGCGCTCCCCTGCCACCGCTGATCAACGCGCTGCTCGATCCGGCACGCTATCCCGATCCGGCGCAGCAAGTCGAGCTCATCGAGACGCATGCCTCATGGCTGCTGCTGGCGGGTGATTACGTGTACAAGATCAAGAAGCCGGTCGTTCTGCCCTTTCTCGACTACGGCACGCTCGAGCAGCGGCGTGCCTGCTGCGAAGCCGAACTGCACCTGAACCGCCGTTTCTCTGCGCAGATCTACCTGGAAGTCGTTGGCATCACTGGCTCTCCCGAAAACCCGCAGATCGGTGGCCCCGGCACGGCCATCGAGTTCGCGGTCCGGATGCGCCGCTTTGCCGAGGCCGGCCGCCTGGATCACCTCTGTAGAAACGGCCGACTGCATGCTCGACAGATCTCCGAACTCGCCGCTACGGTGGCCGAATTTCACGAGCGTGCGGCATCGGCTCCTCTTTCGACACGCTTTGGCGAACCGGAACAGATACTCTCGCCAGTACTCGAGAACTTTAATGAACTGCCTGAGCTGCTGACCGGGAACGAAGAACAGGCGCGATTGACGCGGCTGGCAGCATGGACAGGCAGTGAGTTCGCGCGCCTGACACCGCATTTCGCCGCCCGCAAGGCCGCCGGACGGGTGCGCGAGTGTCACGGCGACCTGCACCTTGGCAACCTGGTATTGATCGACGGACAGGTGCAGCTCTTCGATTGCATCGAGTTCAGCGAGGATCTGCGCTGGATCGACGTCAGCAGTGAGATTGCCTTCACCTACATCGACCTCTACGACCAGGGTCAGGCCGGCCTGGCCGGCTGGCTGGTCAATGAGTGGCTCAGTTGCAGCGGTGATTACGATGCGGTGCGGGTATTGCGCTTCTATGCCGTCTATCGCGCGCTGGTACGAGCCAAGGTGGCCGCCCTCCAGGCCAGACAGGCGAACGCCGATCTCGACCAGGCGCTGGCCTACCTGGCGCTTGCCGAGCGCCTGGTGACGCCGCCGCCAGCACGGCTGATCATCACCCACGGTGTCGCCGGCTGTGGCAAAAGCCGCGCGTCCAGACGCCTGTTGCTGGGCGACCAGGCCGCAGCGACGCTGCGCCTGCGCTCCGATGTCGAGCGCAAGCGCCTATTCGGTCTCGCGCCCACCGCCAACAGTCAGTCTGCGCCGGGCAGCGGCATTTACGCAGGAGACGCCAGTGATCTCACCTACCAGCGGCTGCACACACTGTCCAGCGAGTTGCTCGCCGCCGGCTGGTCGGTGATCGTCGACGCCACTTTTCTCGAGCGCTCGCGGCGTGACGCCTTTCGCGCGCTGGCCGAGCGATCGGGAGTGGCGTTCCTCATCGTCGCACCGCAGGCCACGCCGGCACAATTGCGCGCGCGCGTCGCCGGCCGGCAGGCAAAAGGCCATGACGCTTCCGAAGCGACCCTCGCGGTGCTCGAACGGCAGTTGGTGCAAGTCGAACCCTTGTCTGCTGACGAACTCGAATCCCGGCTCTAAGGACCCGACCTGGTTCCGGCGAACGGGGTGTCCTGCCTGACGCGTATGCCCGCTACTGCCTAGTGTCGGAAAACTTTACACCGAGATCCCGGAAAAGCCTTTTATCATCAAAAAATCATTGATTTCATAAATGAATACCCTATATATCAAATATGGCGTGGTTTTTGCTTAACGTTGAATACTTTTGTCTGTCCAGCACGTTCGGACTCTGCCCCGAATCTGCTCCTCTTGGCAAAGACCAGGATGGAAATACCCACAGAATCGATTGATGGCTTGAAATTTTGCTTGGAATTTTTGAAGAACGCCACGGCGCTTGGCGTTTCGCATAGGGTGGAGCAGCGTAATGAACATTCTCAATAACTGGAAGATGCTGGACCTGATCACCCGTGACGGCGAGTCTCTGGTGTGCGTCGAAGGACGCGTGTATGGCAGCAATCCTCGCTTCCCGGCTTCCTCGCACATCCGGACCTCACCTGTCACCGGTTACAGTGTTGATGCCACCTCGATGGTCATCATGACCAGACGTGGCTCGGCGTACCTGCTTGGCAAACCTGATCCCTCTCAGATCTTTGCTCAGCAGCGGCTTATTCGACGCCTGTCACGCCTGGGCCAGATACCGGCATCAGGTTTCAACGCACTCGAAACGCAGTTGACCGATTTCACCGTGCAACTCACCGATTTGACCAGCTTCAGCGAACACCCTGATGAAATCGTGAAGGAACCCTGATACGGACGAGGCCGGCGAGTCGTCAACGTCTTTTGCGTCGAAGAAGAATGCGTAACAGAGGAGAGGGCACGGAACGACAGGGAAGTTGACGACGACCGGACGGACGAATGGCGGCGACGGTGGGGCGGAAGGGCTGAAACCAACATAACGACGGGGGCCGAGGCCCCCGCCGATAGCCATTCTGTTTATTGGACGGCTACGTCCTCAGCAGGCCTAAGCGGCCAGTGCGAAACGCTCATCGTTGGCGTTTGTGGTTTTGCTCGGATTACGTCCGTCGCCTTTCGGGTTGCCTGCTCACCATCTGTCACCCTGTCGAAACCAGTACACCCCCGCAGTGGTGGAGGTGGCGGGAATCGAACCCGCGTCCAGAACGCTTCCGGGTTGCCGGAATTACAACCATGCCTGCCATTATGGGGACAGTGACCTGCAAACACAAGCGCGTCCCGCGAAATTTGCCTTGTGTCAGACCTGCATGTTCATTACGTCATGGTAGGCCGAGACGAGCTTGTTGCGGACCTGGATCATTTCCTGGAAAGAGATGTTGGCCTTTTGCAGCGCGATCATCACATCGTGCAAATTCTCGCTGCTGTTGCCGGTGGCAAAATTTGCCGCTATCGCATCTGCCTTCTGCTGCGTCTGGTTGACCTCGGCTATCGAAGCCTGCAATACCTGGGCGAAGTTGGTTCCACCGCCAGAGGTGCTCTGCGCCTCGGCGACACGCCCAGCGGCCGCCGCCGAGTTCGCGCGCAACATGCTCAACATCTGATCAATACCCTGGGTATCCATTCACTTCTCCAAACTCGCTCCGTGATCTCGGAGCAAAAAATGCGCCAGGCCTTTCACAATCTCCACTCGGCCATCGACCAGCCCCATCAGTCCTTGAGAAAGCCCTCCAGACGATACTGTCGCAACTTGTAACGCAGGGTTCTCTCAGGCATCCCGAGACGCTGCCCGGCCAGTTTGCGCGAACCACCCACCGCCTCCAGGGTTTGCAGGATATGCTCGCGCTCCACCTCCCGCAAGTCTTCGGTTGGCCGGGTCCGGCAGGGCAGGACACTCACCGGCGGGACGATTTCGGTTGGTCGCCCTGCCGTCGGGTCGACGCGACGTTCGAGCGCGAGAGGCAGGGCATCGACGTCGACGAGGTCGCCAGCGGCCAGAATGACCGCCCGCTGGATGATGTTTTCCAGTTCACGGACGTTGCCCGGCCAGGCATGGCACTGCAGGGCAGCCTCGGCGGCGACGGACAGGCGCAAGTGCGGACGACCCGATCGACTGCCATGGGTGGCCAGAAAATGACGCGCCAGGGGAATGATGTCCTGGCTGCGCTGCCGCAGGGCCGGGATCAGTAGCGGAAAAACGTTGAGCCGATAGTACAGGTCCTCGCGAAACAGGCCCTTCGCCACGCTGTCGGCGATATCCCGATTGGAGGTGGCGACGATACGGATATCGAGGCTGACCGGCTTGCTGCCGCCGACACGCTCGACTTCGCGCTCCTGGAGAACGCGCAGTAGCTTGGCCTGCAGGCCAAGCGGCATTTCGGTGATTTCGTCGAGCAACAATGTCCCATGCTGGGCCTGTTCAAACTTTCCAGCCTGCGCGTGCTGAGCACCACTGAAGGCCCCTTTTTCATAACCGAAAAGCGTCGCTTCCAGCAGACTATCCGGAATCGCCGCACAGTTGATGGCAACGAACGGGCCCTTGCGGCGCCCCGAGTGCTGGTGGATATAGTGCGCCACCACTTCCTTGCCCACCCCACTCTCCCCGCTCAGCAGGACCGTGGCGTCGGTCTGCGCGACTCGCCTGGCCAGCGCAAAGAGATTGCTGGTCATCGGATCAATGGCGATCACCCCGTCGTCATCAGGAGTTTCCGGCAGGCGATAGCGCAGCACATGTTCGAGCAGCGCCTTGGGCTCGAAAGGCTTGAGCAGGAAGTCACAGGCACCTGCCCGCATGGCCTCGACAGCGCGGTCGACGTCGGCGAAAGCGGTCATCAGGACCACCGGCAGGGACGGGAAGCGGCTGCGGATTTCTTTGAGCAGGGCAATGCCATCGACCGGCAACATGCGCACGTCGCTGACGACCAGCGACACGGCATGCCTGACGAGCAGTTGCAGTGCCTGCTCACCTCCGCCAGCAGAGATCACCGTCTGCCCCGCCAGTTCAAGGGTATCGCAGATCGCCTCACGCAGTGCGGCGTCGTCTTCAACAACCAGAATCGGCAATCCTTGAGCCATGATGTTCCTGTTTCCTCAGTGTGTCCCTGTTTCCTCAGTGTGTCCCTGTTTCCTCAG
>WBZU01001131.1_pt1 | contig 15356 bp, 9 predicted proteins | sample 5204311 | NCBI WGS metagenome assembly WBZU01 (sample SAMN12344359, study PRJNA552823) | activated sludge metagenome | biome: Activated sludge suspended growth; feature: Nitrification reactor; material: Wastewater; isolation source: activated sludge from nitrification reactor of wastewater treatment...
CCGTGGCAAGTAGCGTGGCGCGTGGTGATGCCCGCACAGTGGCCCGGCATGGAGGCGGGCGCGATGCTGAGTTTCATTCTCTCGCTGGATGACTTCGTGATCACCTTCTTCGTGTCCGGGGCCGGTGAAGCCACTTTGCCCGTGCATGTGTATTCGCTGGCCACCAAGAGCCGCGGGCTGCCCATGATCAATGCCTTGTCCGCGCTGATGATGATCTTTACGCTGGTGGTCGCTGCGGCTGGCAAGGCGTTGGCGGGAGCCGGAAAGCGCTGATGGGACGCAGCAGTGCCAATTTACCATTTACAAGTTTCAAATTACAAAGACACCTCTGCGTCTTGCTTTGCGCCTCCTCTTTGTGAATTGAAGATTGTAGTTTGTAAGATTGTCCCCCCGTCGAAGTCAGATCGTCCATCCAACGTCCGAACCATCGCGCCATGAAAGTCCTCGTTCTCGTCCTCCTCTCCGCACTCTGCGCTCACGCCCAGACCCTGCATCTCTACACGTGGGCGGACTACATCAAGCCGGAGCTGGTTAAGCGATTCGAGTCCGAGCAGCACTGCCGGGTCGTGATCGACACCTTTGATTCGAATGAGTCGATGTATGCGAAGGTGCGGGCGGGTGCCTCTGGCTATGACGTCATCGTGCCCAGCAGTTACATGGTGAAGCTCATGCATGCGCAGGGCCTGATCGCGGACCTGGATGCCACGAAGCTCAAAGGCAGGGGCAACATCGATCCGGAGGTGCTGGCCAAAATCGATGACCACCAGATGCAGCACAGCGTGCCCTACGCCACCAGCTACGGCGTGCTGGCGTATCGCAAGGATCGTGTGAAAGACGCGCAGCCGACGTGGGCCATGCTCGATCGCGCGGATCTGCACCGCAGGATGAGCCTGCTCAACGACATGCGTGAGACGCTCGGCGCTGCTCTGAAGTTCCTGGGCCACAGCCTGAACACACGCGACGAGAAGGAGCTGGCGGCTGCTGGTGATGTGGTGCGGCGATGGAAGCAGCACATCGTGAAATTCGACAACGAGCAATACAAGAGCGCGATCGACGCCGGTGAGTTTCTGCTCGTCCACGGATACAGCGGCGATCTCTCCCAGGTGGTGGGCGACAATGATCAGGTGGGCATTTTGATTCCCAAAGAGGGCACCACAATGGCGTGTGACGAGCTGGTGATCCCGAAGAGCGCACCAAATCCGGCGCTGGCTTATGCGTTCATCAATTTCGTGCTCGATCCGGCGGTGGCCGCCGAGAACATGGAGTTCATGGGCTACGTGTGCCCGAACACGGAGGCGCTGAAGCGCGTGAGCACTGACTTTCTGACGAACCCGGCCGTGGCGATTCCCGCTGACATCCGCGCGAAGTGCGAGGTGATTCAGGATGTGGGCGAGGATCTGCCGAAATACACGAAGGTCTGGGATGCCGTGAAGGGCTGAGCGCGATCAATGCGCCTCCAGCCAGTTCGCACCCACTCCGGTATCGACGACGATCGGCACCCGCAGTGGCAGTGCATTGCGCATGCCATCCACGACAAGCTGGCGCACCGGCTCGATTTCATTCTCAGGCACCTCAAAGAGCAGTTCGTCGTGCACTTGCAATAGCATGCGTGCGCGGAGTCCGGCCTGGCGCAGCGCGGCATCCACGCGCACCATGGCCAGCTTGATCATGTCGGCAGCGGTGCCCTGGATGGGCATGTTCATGGCCACGCGCTCGGCGGCACCGCGCACGGTGGCGTTGGCGCTGTTGATGTCGCGCAGATAGAGGCGGCGCCCGGACAGTGTCTGCACGTAGCCGCGTTGTCGGGCGTCGGCCACGATTTGATCAAGGTAGGCCTTGATGCCGGGGAATTTGGCGAAGTAGCTCTCGATGACCGTTGCCGCTTCCGAGCGCGGAATACCGAGGCGCTGGCTGAGGCCGAAGGCGCTGATGCCGTAGATGATGCCGAAGTTCACCATCTTCGCGGTGCGGCGCATGTCGGGCAGCACGGCGTCCAGCGGCACGCCATACACGCGCGCGGCGGTGGCTTGATGAATGTCGTGGCCTTGTTCGAAGGCTTCGATCATGGCGGTGTCGCCGCTGATGGCGGCCATCACCCGCAGTTCGATCTGGGAATAGTCGGCGCTCAGCAGGGACCAGCCGGGCTCACCGGCGATGAAAGCGCGGCGTATCTCCTTCCCGTAGTCACTGCGCACGGGGATGTTTTGCAAATTGGGATTGCTGGAGGCCAGACGGCCCGTGCTGGTCATGAGCTGGTGCAGTGTGGTATGCACACGGCCCGTGACCGGTGACACGGCTTCCGGAAGTGCATCCACGTAGGTGCTCTTCAGCTTGGTGACTTCCCGGTAGTCGAGAATCTCCTGCACGATCGGATGCAGCCCGAGCAGTGACTGGAGCACCTGCTCGTTGGTTTGATACTGCCCGGTGGCGGTCTTCTTGGGTTTGTCGCTGAGCTTGAGCTTGTCGAAGAGCACTTCGCCAAGCTGCTTCGGGCTGTTCAGATTGAACGGCGTGTTCACGTGCGCGTGAGTCTGCTTCTGCAGCGTGTCGGCCTTCTTCTCCAACTGCACGCCGAACTCGCGCAGGGCCTGCACGTCGATCTTTACGCCATGCGCTTCCATGCGCACCAGCACAGGGAGCAATGGACATTCGATGTGGTGGAATACATCCCCCTGACCTTTGGGCTCAAGCTGAGGACGCAGCACTCCGGCGAGCTGCCAGGTCACGTCCGCATCTTCGGCGGCATACTCTTTGAGCTTTTCGACATCGACATCCGCCATTGTCGCCGGGCCGGCGGGTGCGGCGAACAGGTCTTCGGCAGCAGTCGGAGCTTTCGAGTCCCCTAACAGCGCGGAGATGGGCACGGGCGTGTAGTGCAGGTAAGCCTCGCTAAGATGATCCATGCCGTGGCGCTGATCGGGCTCCAGAAGCGAGTGCGCGAGCATCGTATCAAACAGCGGCCCGGCAACGTCGATACCGTGCGCGTGCAGGACGGCGAGATCGAACTTCAGATTGTGGCCGATCTTTTCTGCGGCGGTGGCGAACACCGGGCGGAACTGATTCAAGATCGCGGCGGCTTGCTGCTGATCCGGCGGGAAGTGCACGAACTTGCCGGTGTGCTCCTGCCAGGAAAAGGCAATGCCGACGATCTTTGCCGTGCGCGGATCGAGCGATGTGGTCTCCAGGTCAAAGCAGAATGCCTGGCGATGGATGAGCTGCGCCAGCAGTTCACGCCGCTGCAGCTCGGTATGCACGAGCTGATAGTGGTGCCGCACGTCCCCAATCGTTTTGGGCGGATGCTCGAGTTTTGCCGGGGCACCAAAGCCCGTCTCGGCAGTCATAGGCGCGCTCTCGTGTGCAGCGTGCGCGACTGCTGCATCAGTCGCCTGTTTCGCCATCTGGCGCGTGCGGCCGGCCTTGAAATCGTCGCCAAACAGGCGCCTGCCGAGGGCGTTGAACTCATACTCCACCATCAGCTCGCGCAGGGCGCGGGCGTCGTAGTCCTGGAGCTTCATGTCGTCGATGGCTGCCTGAATCGGTGCGTCGGTGATGATCGTGACGAGCTTGCGTGACAGGCGGGCCAGTTCGGCATGCTCCTTCACGCGCTCCTGGAGTTTGCCCTTTAACTGATCGACACTGGCGATGACGTTCTCGATGCTGCCAAAGCGTTTGATCAGATCGATGGCAGTCTTCTCGCCCACGCCCGGGATGCCTGGCACGTTATCGACATTGTCGCCCATGAGGCCCTGGACATCGATAACCTGATCCACACGTTCCACGCCCCAGCGTTCGCAGACTTCCGGCACGCCGAGGATTTCATACTCCGAACCGGCACGGCCTGGTTTAAAGATGCGCGTGTGTTCGCTCACCAGCTGGCCGAAATCTTTGTCTGGCGTGACCATCCACGTGTCCAGGCCTTCGTGTTCGGCGCGTTTGGCGAGGGTGCCAATGATGTCATCGGCTTCATAGCCATCGAGCGTGAGCACAGGCACGTGCATGGCGGCACAGAGGCGTTTGATCTGCGGGATCGCGCTGGCGATGTCTTCGGGCATCTCCTCCCGCTGCGCCTTGTAGTCCGGAAAGATTGCGTGGCGCGGCGTGGGCGCGGCGGTGTCCATGGCCACCGCGAGATGCGTGGGCTGCTGGCTCTGGATGATGTCCAGGAGCGTGTTGGCGAAGCCGTAAAGCGCGGACGTGTTCACGCCATCGCTGGTGAAGATGGGTTTGCGGATGAAGGCAAAGTGCGCGCGGTAGAGCAGCGCCATGCCATCCAGGAGGAACAAGCGGCCAGACATGCGGCCACGGTGAAGGGCGATGATGGGCGCGCAATGAAGAATCACCCGCGCCGCTTCACGGGGCGCGCGTGATCTTCAAGCGCACGAAGTCGCGCGTGTCCGCGCCCGCGGCGAGCACCTGCCTGGCGGTGACGACTTTGACTGGCGCTTCACCCACGGCATCCGCCTCCGAGACAAAGCCTGCGCCGGTGGGCGTGGCACCGGCGGTGCTGGTGACGATGGTGGTCCAGCCGACCATGTCGGTGCTGACTTGCAGTTCGTAGGTGAGGTCCGTGGCGCGCGGATCACGACGGAAAGTGAAATTGTGATCGGTGCCGCTGCCATTACTCGTCGAGGATGCAGTCAGGCCGTCAGAAGCATTTTTTGCCAGAGGGCTGAAGGCGTAGGCATACTCGATCAGGTTGTCGATGCCATCGCCCTCGGCGTCATCGTCGTCGCCGAGATAAAAGCCAATGGGCTGCGTGGGAAAGTAGGTGCTCAGCCAGGTCTCGCGGCGCGTGGCGGCGGGCGGCGTGCCCCAGTCGATGGCGAGTTTGGGCCGCTGCGATGAAGTTCCGTATTGGCGGCTGGCGAACTGTTTCGCGGCCTTATTCAAAGCATTGGTGTCGTCATAGGATTCGTCGCCACGCAGAATCCATCCGAAGTTCGTGCTCGGCGTGGTGACCCAGCTTTGCACGTCGGCTGCGAGGCCTGCTCCGGTAAACTGCCAGGCACCTGTGGTGGTAATGAATACGGAGCCGGAGATCGCATCAACGTAGTCCCCGTCAGCACCTGGACTCGTCCACGCAGTGCCCGCGAGGGGAGGTCCGACGGATGTGATCTTGCGAAAATTCCACGTGGCATCATTCACCGTGGCCTGGATGCCGAAGCCGGGGCCCGGGCTTTGACCGTCTGAGTTGGATGTGCCCTCGAGCCACTGCGCATTCATTTTGTGAAGTGTGAAAGTGTTGGAGATGGCACCTGTCTGGGCTTGCTTGGTCATTTGCAGTGTGACGCGCGCGGCTGCCACGGAGGCACCGGCGGGGATGGTGGTGCTGGTGACGCTAAAGGAAAGCATGGCGCGGCGGGTGCCCTGGCCACCTGCCACTCCCGCGAACATGTAAGAGCCGGTCGCATCGCTAAAGTCGCTCTCCGAGAAGATCGTGGTGTCGCGCCCGGCGGTGGTGGATGAGCTGTTCGAGTTGGTGATGTTGACCGTGCCCGTGGTCGCCGCGGGCACCAGCTTGTAGATGCCGCCTGCTGGCAGGCCGCCACTGAGTTCGAGCACGCCCGCCGTGATCTTGGTTCCGACATAAAGCTCCCCGCTCTCATCCTCGCCCAGGCATTGCACGCGCAGTGCGAAGGGATTCGGCCCGACCAGTGGCAGTGTTTGCGTAAGCGCGAACACGCCCGGCGACGTTTCCTCCAATCCCATCAGCCGGCCTGAGGCTGTGCCGGACGTGGCGCCGTAGTCGCCGAACACATACTTCCCGACGAGCGCAGGAATGGCGCTGCCGCGATACACGTAGCCGCCAGTCACCGAGAGCCCGAGCGAGGGCAGGCCCAGGGTGCCGCCTCCCAGGCCTGGATGTTCATACTGGGCGATTGGATCGATCGGTGAGGCGGGCGCGATACCGTTGGTCGCCATCAGGGAATCGAACACGAACGAGCCCTCTTTGTATCGCCAGCCGTAGTTGCCGCCGCCGACGATCAGATTGATCTCCTCCACTTTGCCCTGGCCGACGTCGCCGCAGAACATGCGATTGGTGCCGCCTGCGCGCTTGTCGAAGCAGAAGCGCCAGGGATTGCGCATGCCGTAGCTCCAGATTTCGCCGCGCATCGGTCCATCCAGCGAATTGTCGGCAAAGTCCTGTCCCATGCCGACAAAAGGATTGTCCGCCGGAATCCCATACTGACCGCCGGGGCCATCCGTGCCGAGCGGGTCGATGCGGATGATCTTTCCGAAGAGCACGCGCCGATCCTGGCCGTTGCCCAGGATGCCATTGGGGCGCGGGCTGGTGGCATTGCCGCCGGTGTGCCCGGCGTTGTTGTCGTTCGCGCTGCCGCCGTCGCCGAAGCCGATGTAGAGATAGCCATCCGGTCCGAATTCAAGCTGGCCGCCACTGTGATTGAACTGCGGCTGATCGAAGGAAAGCAGGACTCGTTCGCTGGCCAGCACGGCCACGTTCGGATCGGTGGCACTGACCTGAAACTCTGAGATCACACTCATCGAGTCCACCGGTGCGCTCGCGGTGCCCGGCGCGTTGGGGGAGTCCTTCATGTAATACACGTAGAACTTCCGGTAGCCGGGCGAGCTAGAGTTCGAGTAACCGGGATGGAAGGCCATGCCCAGCAAACCACGCTCGTCGTAGCTCGCTCCCGCCGGTGTGCCACGCAGCGTGACGAAGCTGCCGCTCAGATCAAGGAATGGCGTGGGCCGCAGCATGCCGCCCTGGAAGATCATGACTTTGCCTTGCTGTTCGCAAATGAAGATCCGCCCGCTGCCATCATTGGCCGTGGTCATGTTCGTCGGCGAGTGCAGCTGCTGCAGGCACACCGGCTTCATGTAGAGCGTGGGGAAGGCGGCTGGTGCAAGGCCCGCCAGCACGCAAAACATGGCGGCCAGGAGAGCCGGGCAGCACATTTTGGAAAAGGGAAACATCTTGGGGTCTGTCATGACTTTGTGCATTCTACGGCAACCGGCCTCCGAAGGGAAGCGCCAAACTCCGACCCGGCTTTGCCAGATGTGTTGAATACACGAATGAGCCGGGCATCATCGGCTCATGATTCGCCTCCTCGCCTTTCTAGCGCTCGCGTTGTCCGCACTGTCCGCAGACAAACCCAACGTCCTCTTCATTATGGCCGACGATTTCAGGCCCGAACTCGCCGTGTATGGCTCGCCAGCGATCACGCCGAATCTGGACCGGCTGGCGAAACGTGGCGTGCAGTTCATGCGCGCTTACTGCCAGCAGGCTGTGTGCAATCCTTCGCGCTCGTCGATGCTCACGGGCCTGCGCCCTGACACCACGCGCATCTGGAACAACAGCACCCACTTTCGCGAGATGAATCCGGATGTGAAGACGCTGCCCGAGTGGTTCAAAGACAACGGCTACACCACCCGCTGCGTGGGGAAGATCTTCCACAACTGGCACACGAAGGAAAAAGGCGACCGCCGCTCGTGGAGCGCGGATGAATTCCTGCACTACGCGAATCACGGCGATGACACGCCACAGGTGCAGGGTGATGTGCCGCCGAACGTCGCCACCGCGAACGTGCGCGACTACGGGAAAGTCGGCATCTGCGAGTGCCGCGACGTGCCGGATGAAGCCTACTACGATGGCCGCGTCGCCGCCGAAGCCGTGCGCGTGATGGCGGAGGTCAAAGACCAGCCGTTCTTTCTGGCCGTCGGATTCTGGAAGCCACATGCGCCCTTCAATGCGCCGAAGAAGTATTGGGACCTCTACGACCGGCACACGCTTCCCACGCTGAATCCTGACCGGCCCATCGGCGCGCCGGACGTCGCATTTCACGAGAGCACGGAACTGCTCGGTCCTGTCGGCCAGCAACCGAAGCTCACGGACGAACAGATCATGGAATGGCGGCAGGGTTACTTTGCCAACATCAGCTACATGGATGCTCAACTCGGCAAGGTGCTCGATGCGCTCGACAAGAACGGTCTCGCCGACAAGACGATCATCACTTTCGTGGCCGACCACGGCTACCACATCGGCGAGCACACGTTGTGGGGCAAGACCTCGAACTTCGAATACGACGCTCGCGTGCCGATGTTCGTGTGTGTGCCCGGCACCAAGCAGGCTGGCCAGCGCGCGAACACGATGACCGAACTCATCGATTTGTATCCCACGCTGGTCGATCTTTGCCACCTGCCAAAGCGCGATGGTCTCGAAGGCAAGTCGCTCACGCCCGTGCTCGATGATCCGGCCAAGGACATCGGTGGCGCAGCCTTCACGCAGCATCCGCGCCCGGCATACTACGACCGCACGCCCACGGGCAAGCCCTCCACCATGGGCTACAGCGTGCGCACGCAGCATGTGCGCTACACGGAATGGCGCGATTGGCAGACAAAGAAAGTCGTGGCACGCGAACTCTACGATGAATCGCAGGAGCCCGCGGAACTGAGGAATATGATCGACGATCCGAAGTTCGCCGAATGGCAACGCGAGGCGCAGCGCCTGCTCGGCGAGAAGATCAAGTGACCATGCTCGCGCTCGTCTGCACGCCCTCCAACTCGCTCGTGTTGCACGGCGATGCGGAGTCGCCGATGGAGAAACGTCTGCTCGCTGCGTGGCAATGCAGTGCAGCCGCGGGCCTGATCTTCCTGGCCACCGATGCCTTGCGCGAACAGGTCGAACCACCGCTCGCCTGGGTGCGTTCCTGGGCGCAGCGGTTCCTCGCGCGGCTCTGCCAGACACGCGATGCGAATGCCGCGGACCTTCCTGCCGACGCCGCTGAGTTTGCCGCGACCGTGCCGCCGATGCTCGGTGCCGAGTATGTGTGCGAGGCGACGCTCATCGAACTCTGGCAAAGCCTGGCGGTCCACGTGGCCAACGTGAGCGGAGGCGATCTCGAAGCATGGCTGAAGCAGCATGGCGATGTGTGGCATCTCGTGGGCCGCGTGACGTTTCACCTTGCCGAGAACAAGCGCGATCAGGAGCGGCCCTTTGCCTTCCTCGCCACCTTCACCGAGAAAGTCTCAAGCGCGGGAAAGCTCCAGCATCTGCCGCTCGCGCGTGCGTTGCAGATGTATGCTAGCGCAAAGGATCAGGCCGCGCTGAACGCGCTGCTTGCACCCGTGCGCGCCTCGGCGGAGCGCAGTGCGCTGGTGAAGTCATTGCTCGAATCGAAGCAGTTGTTCCAGGCGCTCGCGTGGACGCCGATGGAAGCCTACCGCTTCGTGCGCGAACTCGCGGTGCTGCAGGAGTGCGGCATTGTGACGAAGGTGCCGGACTGGTGGAAGGCGGGCCGACCTTCACGCCCGACGGTGACCGTGACCATCGACGCCGAGAAGAGATCCAAACTCAGCGTGGGTGCGATGATGTCATTCAGCGTCGCGCTCAGCATGGATGGCGAACCGCTGACGCCGGAGGAGATCGCGAAGATCAAGGCGAGCACCAGCGGTCTCGTGACGCTGCGCGGCAAGTGGGTGGAGATCGATCGCGAGAAGCTCGATCAAGTGCTCAACCACTGGCAGCGCGTGCAGGCGCTGCATGCGAATGGCGCGATGTCATTCCATGAAGGCATGCGCTACCTGTCCGGCTTCGGCGAGCAGGGCAGCGCGATCGGTTTGGAGGGCTTCGCCGACACGAGCATCAAATGGAGCGAGGTGATCGCGGGCAAAGACATGGCTGCGCTGTTGCATCAGATGCGCGATCCCGCGTCGATGCCTGTGCCACAAGGGTTGCGCGCCACGCTCCGACCTTATCAGGTGAAAGGCATGGCGTGGCTGTGTTTCGTGCGCGCCCTCGGCTTCGGTGCCTGCCTGGCTGATGACATGGGCCTCGGCAAGACCGTGCAGGTGATCGCGATGCTGCTCGCCCGCACGGATCCGCGTGCCGCCTCGCTTGTCGTGTGCCCCGCCTCGCTTATCGGCAACTGGCGCGCGGAGTTTGAGAAGTTCGCACCCTCGCTGCGCGTGCTCGTCGCACATACATCCGTCACCAGTCGCGAGGCTTTGGCGAATGCCGCCTTCGATGACTTCGATGTGGTGATCACGACTTATCAAAACATCACACGCAGCGATGAACTGCGCGGGCACGCTTGGAACTGCGTGGTGCTGGATGAAGCGCAGGCCATCAAGAATCCCGGCACCGCGCAGACCAAGGCCGTCAAGCTCCTGCAGGCGCAGGGCCGCATCGCTTTGACTGGCACACCCGTGGAGAACCGGCCTGGCGACCTGTGGAGCTTGTTCGACTTCCTCAATCCCGGTCTGCTTGGCTCCGCGTCGGCGTTTGGCGAAACGATCAAGCGCCTGGGCACAAACTTCGCGCCGCTGCGCCAGCTCGTGCAGCCCTACATTCTGCGCCGCATGAAAACCGACAAGCGCATCATCGCGGACCTGCCGGACAAGACAGAGGTCAAAGCGATGTGCCCGCTCACCAAGAAGCAGGCCACGATCTACACGCGCCTGGTCGAGGAACTCAAACGCACGCTCGCCGATGAACGCCTGCCGCCGATTCAGCGCAATGGCCTGGTGCTCAGCTTCCTGGTGAAGTTCAAACAAGTTTGCAATCACCCCAGCCACTGGAGCGGCGACGCACAGTTCAAGCCCGAGGACAGCGGCAAGTTCCTGCGCCTCACCGAGCTTTGCGAGCAGCTCGCCGAGCGGCAGGAGCGCGCGCTCGTGTTCACGCAGTTCCAGGAGATGTGCGACCCGCTCGTGCAGCATCTGACGCAGGTGTTTGGCCGGCCAGGGCTGATGCTGCACGGCGGCACGCCGGTGAAGCAGCGCGCGAAACTGGTCGAACAATTTCAAGGCGATGATGGCCCGCCGTTCTTCGTGGTGTCCGTCAAAGCGGGCGGCACGGGGCTCACGCTGACGGCGGCGAGTCATGTGATCCACTTCGATCGCTGGTGGAATCCTGCCGTGGAGAACCAGGCGACGGACCGCGCGTATCGCATCGGCCAGAAGAAGAACGTGCTGGTTCACAAATTCGTGGTGCCCGGCACGATCGAGGAGCGCGTGGATCGTTTGATCGAAGAAAAGAAGGCGCTCGCGGAGGATCTGCTCGGCAGTGGTGCCGGCGCCGAGAAAATGCTCACGGACATGAATGCGGACGAGCTGCTGCGTTTTGTGGCGCTGGATGTCGCCAGCGTCGGCGACTAGCTCGCGTCACGCTTGCGCCGCGGCGCGCCTGCATGTAAAGCCGCGCCTCCATGAAACACATTCTCACTCTGCTCGCGCTCAGCGGCTTGTTTGCCGCATCCTCTGTGAAGGCCGAAGACGGCTGGATCAGCATGTTCAACGGCAAAGACCTCACCGGCTGGAAGTCGAACGAGGAAACGCCCGGCGTGTTCACGGTCGTGAACGGCGAACTCAAAGTGAGCGGCGGGCGTGCGCACTTGTTCTATGTCGGAACCGACGGTGCGGCGAAGTTCAAGAACTTCCAGGTGCGCGCCAAGGTGAAGACCACAGCGGGCTCGAACTCCGGCTTCTACTTCCATACCTTGTATCAGGATAAAGGCTGGCCGGACGCGGGCTTTGAGTGCCAGGTAAACAGCACGCACACCGATCCGAAAAAGACGGGCAGCCTTTACGGTGTCGTGAACATCCTCGCGCTCGCTCCCGGCCAGAAAGAGCCGGAAGGTGGGAAGCATATCAAGGTCGATAAGGCACCGAGCACCGACGACGAATGGTTCGACTACGATATCACCGTGCAGGGCAATCACGTCGTGCTGAAGGTGAATGGCAATGTCACCGTGGACTGGACGCAGCCCGAAGGTTTCGATCCGGCGAAGGCATTGAAGAACATGCCAGGCCGCAAGATCGGCGAGGGCACCTTTGCGATCCAAGGCCACGATCCGAAGAGCACGACCTTCTACAAAGACATCTTCGTGAAGCCGCTGCCTTGATCGTGATTGAGAGCGATGTCGCACCTCGCGCTGCGCGCATCGGTGCGTGGTTTCGGCTGAAGCCTACACTCCTACGTGCGCGGCATCGCTCAGCGTTACTCAAAGCGGGTTATGCATATGTAGGAGTGTAGGCTTCAGCCGAAACTCCCGGCAAGAATGCGCAGCAGTCGAGCCGTCCAGCTCAGCCCATCACTCAACCCATGTCCCTGCTCACCCATCCACTCTACACCGCCGACACGCTAGGCATGTCTTTGCCGCCTGGCGAGTTCGGCGTGTCGGTGAGCCTGCCGTTGTGGGAACATGTCATCGGCTACGAAGAAAAGGACGAGCGCGTCGTGTCGAAATTCCGCTCCGGTTATCCGCGCTTCTTCCTGCCGCCGTTGATTGAGGAGTTCAATCGCGCCGCTGAGTCCGAAGTCGCGCAGCCCGGAGAGCGATGCCTGAGCTTTCCTCGTATCGCGCATGCACAGCGATGCCTGGCCTGGCTGGCGGCGCATGGCAAAAAGGCGCGCGTCTGCGAGCATCGCGGCCTGGGTGTGTGCATCTTCGCGGCGGAATCCTATGATGAGGCCCGTCGCTTCTGGCGCTTCGCCGGCGAAGTGATCAGCGCACGTCAGGCACAGCATGCGATGGGACGTGGCGAAGCAGTCTCGCGACCGGATGGCGATACCGCCAGCCGCATCGTGCGAGAGCGCATCGCGAACCTGACCGGGCAGCATGTGGAGGATGTGTTCTTGTTCCCCTCCGGCATGGCGGCAACGTTCACCATTCATCGCATGCTGTGCGATCTGTTCCCGAAGCAGCGCACCGTGCAGTTCGGCTTTCCGTATGTCGATGTGCTGAAGGTGCAGCAGTTCTTTGGCATCGGCGTGGAGTTCCTCCCCACCTTTGGCGGGGAAAGCTATGCGCGTCTCGGTGAGGTGGCGAAGGCCGGGAAGATCGCCGGCTTGTTCACGGAAGCGCCGACCAATCCGCTGCTGCAGTGCGCGGATCCGGATCGTCTGCGCGCGCTGATCGGTGAAACACCGCTGATCATCGATGACACCATCGGCACCTGCGTGCACGTGGATGCCTTCCGTCATGCCGATGCGGTGACCACGAGTTTGACCAAGACATTCTCCGGGGCGGGGGATGTGCTCGCGGGCAGCATCGTCTTGAATCGTGCCTCGCCACACCACGCAGCGTTCTCAGCGTGGATGCGAGAGCACTGCGACCATGCATTGTTTGCCGCCGATGCGGTGGCGTTGGAGAAGAACTCGCGCGGCTTTGTCGAGCGCGCGCAGGCGATGAGCCGGAACTCGCTCGGCTTGTATGAGCACTTCATCCGGCATCCCGCGATCGATCGCGTGTGGCACAGCGCGAATGAAGGCGGGCCGGGCTACGCGAAGCTCCAGCGCACAGCCGATGGCCACGGCTGCTTGTTTTCGATCACACTGAAGGATGCCGCGCGCACGCCGGCATTCTACGATGCGCTGCGCGTCTGCAAAGGGCCGAGCCTGGGCACGGACTTCACGCTGGTGTGTCCCTACACGCTGCTCGCGCACTACGATGAACTGGATTGGGCCGAGTCCTGCGGTGTGCCGCGCCATTTGATCCGCATCTCCGCGGGCATCGAACCGCTGGAAGATTTGAAATCGCGTTTCGACGAGGCTTTGAAATAGCGCCGCACCGCCATGACTGCCGAACAACGCATTGCCCATCTCCGCCACGAGATCGACCATCACAACAGGCTCTACTACCTGGATGCGAAGCCGGAGATCAGCGATCAGGAGTTCGATGTGCTGCTGCGCGAGCTGCAGGATCTGGAAGCGAAGCATCCCGAACTGATTACGCCCGATTCGCCCACGCAGCGTGTGGGCGGTGCGCCGCTGGAAGGATTCGCGCAAATCACGCATCGCGTGCCGATGATGTCGCTCGACAACACCTACTCCGAAGGCGAGCTGCGCGATTTCTTCGCCCGCGTGCAAAAGGGCCTCGGGCGCGAGAAGGTGCGCTGCGTGATCGAGCCGAAGGTCGATGGCGTGGCGATTTCGATTCGCTACGAAGACGGCCAGTTCAAACACGGCGCGACACGTGGTGATGGCCGCACGGGCGATGACGTGTCCGCGAACCTGCGCACCATCAAGTCGCTGCCTTTGAGCCTGCCGAAGCATGCGCCGCAAACATTCGAAGTCCGCGGCGAGGTGTTCATGACGAAGGCTGGCTTTGCGAAGCTGAACCAGGAGCGCGCGGAAGCAGGTGAAGAACTCTACGCCAATCCGCGCAACACAACCGCGGGCACGCTGAAGCAGCTTGATTCCCGCATCGTGGCGAAGCGCCCGCTGGACGTGGTGCTCTACGGTCTCGCGGAAGCTGGCGAGGCGCAGGTGCAATCGCAGTCCGATGTGTATGCGCTGCTGGACTCGTGCAAGATGCGCAAAGCCGATCTCATCTGGCATGCGGACACGGCGGATGCGATCTGGGATGCGATTCTGGAACTCGATGCGAAACGCAAAACCCTGCCCTATGAAACCGACGGTGCGGTGATCAAGGTCGATTCGTTCGATGATCAACGCGAACTCGGTGCGACATCGAAAGCCCCGCGTTGGGCCATCGCCTACAAGTATGCTCCGGAGCAGGCCGAGACGAAGCTGCTGGCCGTGGACATCCAAGTGGGGCGCACCGGTGCGCTCACGCCGGTCGCGCGATTGGAGCCCGTGTTCCTCAGCGGCTCCACGGTGAGCAATGCGACGCTGCACAACTTTGAAGAGATCGAGCGCAAAGACATTCGCGTGGGCGATCGCGTCATCATCGAGAAGGCCGGCGAAATCATCCCCGCAGTCGTGCGCGTGGTGACGGACAAACGCACGGGCCACGAGCACAAGATCCACGCGCCCACGCACTGCCCCGTGTGCGGTGCCGCGGCGCGCAAAGATGAGGAGCAGGTCGTGATCCGCTGCACGAACGCGCAGTGCCCGGAGCAGGTGAAGCGGCGGGTGGATCACTTCGTTTCGCGAGGCGCGATGGACATTGCCGGCCTTGGCTCGGAGAAGGTCGCGCAGCTCGTGGATGCGAAACTCGTGCGCGACGTGGCCGACATCTTTGATCTCGATGAACTGCGGCTCGCAGGCATCGAACGCATGGGCGCGAAGACGATCGACAATTTGCTCAAAGGCATCCGCGACAGCAAAGCCCAGCCACCGTGGCGGCTCGTGTTCGGCCTCGGCATCCTGCATGTCGGCGTGTCGGGCGCGCGCGCGCTGCTCGATCACTTCGGCAGCATCGACAAGGTCGCGGAAGCGTCGGTGGAAGATCTCTGCCAGGTGCAGGACATCGGCGGCGTGGTCGCGCCGAGCATTCACTCGTGGTTCCGGGACGAACACAACGTGCGGCTGCTGCAGCGCCTGAAGCAGTCCGGACTCACCTTTGAAAATCCGAAGACCGAACTCGCCTCCGACAAACTCGCTGGCACCACGTGGGTCATCACCGGCACACTGAGCCAGGGGCGCGACG
>WBZU01001737.1_pt2 | contig 15349 bp, 10 predicted proteins | sample 5204311 | NCBI WGS metagenome assembly WBZU01 (sample SAMN12344359, study PRJNA552823) | activated sludge metagenome | biome: Activated sludge suspended growth; feature: Nitrification reactor; material: Wastewater; isolation source: activated sludge from nitrification reactor of wastewater...
CATCAATGAATTGGCGAAACTGTCCGAAACATCGGCTCAAATCATCAACCAGTTTCCCCGGGACGTTATGGAACAAGCTGAAATTCTGGTGAAGTATCAGCCTTACATAGAAAGGGAACAAAAAATGGCAGAAAAAATAGAGAGCCTCGATGAATACCAAATCCTGCCGGACTTTGACTACGACCGGGTACATGCCCTATCACATGAGGCCAGGGAAAAATTGAAAAAGCACAGGCCGGCAACCATCGGCCAAATGTCCAGGATCAGCGGAGTATCACCAGCTGATGTTTCTATCCTTACGGTGTATCTTGGTAAATAATGACACTGGAAGAGGTAAGCAGCTGCCCCATCTGTCAGGGCACCAATTTTACAACTTTATATAGTTGTCTGGACCATACCAGCAGCGGTGAAAAGTTTCCCGTGAAACAATGCAACAGTTGCACTCTTATCCTTACATCACCTCGGCCAAAGGAATCAGAAGCCGGCCGTTATTATCAATCCAACCAATACATTTCTCACCAAACAACAGCCAAAGGTGCCCTGGATCAAATCTACCTCATCGTACGATCCTTCACTTTGCGATGGAAATGCAACCTTGTAAAACCCTATACTACCGGAACCCTACTTGATGTTGGCTGTGGTACGGGATCCTTTTTGACATACTGTCTTCAAAAAGGTATTCGGGTTGTAGGTGTAGAGCCTTCAGATGCCAGGAACTCCATCAAAGGAATTACCGTCTTCCAACATCTTGGCGAAGTACCCGCACAAACATATTCAGCCATTACCCTTTGGCACGTTCTGGAACACATATATCCCCTGAAAGAAACACTAGATAAATTGAAAAACATTCTTGCAGAGAATGGCACTATTTTTATTGCAGTCCCTAATCGATTATCAGACGACGCAAAAAGTTATGCAGAAAATTGGGCAGCGTGGGATGTCCCACGCCACATCTGGCACTTTTCAGAAGAAAACATCAGAGACCTTATGAGCAAATGCGGCATGCAAGTAAGGGAAGTCATCCCCATGAAAATGGATGCCTATTATGTAGCACTCCTCAGCGAACGTTATCTCGCATCAGGAAAAACCACACCCTTCGGCATCATGCGCGCAATCTACAAGGGACTTATTTCCAACTTCTCAGCTCGTCGTACCGGTCAATACTCCAGCAAGATTTACCGCATTACACGATGAGAGCCCAAACTATTTTAGTTCTATATGCACTGGTCATGGCTGGTTGTGCCAGCCTCACATCACCCAATGGTGGACCAAAAGACAAAGAACCACCCCTCTTGCTCAGTTCCACCCCAAAGCACAAGGAAACCAAAGTCAAATCCACAACCATTTCGCTGAACTTCAATGAACCGATCAAACTCAACAATCCAAGAGAAGAAATTCTGATCAGTCCATTTCCAGGTAAAGGCATTGAATATAAAAGCAAAGGAAACATCGTTACCATAATCGCAAAGACACCCTGGAAAGACTCAACCACCTACAACATTCAATTCCGGGAAGGCATACAAGATCTTACCGAAGGCAACACGCCACCCGAACTTAACCTCTCCTTTAGCACCGGAGATTATCTTGATTCCATGTACCTGACTGGAAACGCCTTTGACATTCTGAAAGGAAAGAGGCTGGAAAAAACCACAATAGCCCTCTACAACAAGCCGAATTTTAACATATTCAATGATACAGCAGCCTATACAACCAGAACCAACAAGAAGGGCGCATATCGATTTAACAATATCAGAAAGGGCAACTACTTTCTCTATGCCTTCGAAGACAAAAACAAGAACCTGAAAGTTGAGAGCAATACAGAAAGGTATGGATTCCGGGCCACACCAATCCAACTCACGAAACCTACAGACAGCATTGCCATCGGATTATTTATGGTCGACACCAGAGCACTTAAGGTAACCTCAATCAGAAACGTAGGCCACCTGACTCGAATAAGATTCAGCAAATTTCTTGACGAATATCAAATATCACCGGATAGCAACATCAACCATGCTTTCGGCGATCAACACAATGAAATTAATATTTGGAATCCTGAAGAACCCGGTGACACGATACACTTTAAATTGTCAGCCAGAGACAGCGTATCAAATCGAATCGACACCGCCATTTTTATTACCAAAAGCAACATCAAAACCCCCAAGGACGCAATCAAATGGGATCTTGGAAAACCTACCATCGAAGCCGAGACCGGGAAATTCTCAACCACCATCGCCTTTAATAAACCCCTTACATTTATCAAGCCCGACAGCTTGTATATCCTCGTCGACACCATCGCGACCATTCCATTTACCACCAGGAATTTTACACCTCAACCCAAAACCGGACAGCTGCAGGTTAACACAACCCTCGATCTAAAATATTTCCAGTCCAAAAAAGAACCCACATTTCGACTGGTGGCAGCGAAGCAATTCGCCACAAGCATAGATTCTGACACCACGAAACGAATAACAACAAACGTGCCCATAACGTGGCCTGAGGATACCGGGATCATTCACATTCAAGCCGAAACTAAAGAAACTCACTTCATCATACAATTGCTCGATCGTCAAGGCAACATCGTAACCAGCACCACAGACACCCCCCGCTATACGTTCAAAAATGTAACACCACAGGACTACCAAATCCGGATGATAATCGATGCCAATCACAACGGACGCTGGGACACCGGTAACATAGCGCAGGGTAAGGAACCAGAAATGGTCTACTATTATAAAACCCCTAAAAACAGTACCATTTTCACGATGCGCGCCAATTGGGAAAATGGTCCATTAATCCTAAGATTCTGACAACTTGTGGAAAACTTTCCACTAATAACCGCAAACTCACGTATACACTACTCCAATCACTTATATTCAACATTACACACAATCAATCCCCCTCAAAATCACAAACATATTTTGTTGAGAACCGCATTTCACAATCCATGGCCATTGTAAACAAGTTTTGAAAATAGCCCCAAAATCAAATTAATCAATCTCTATTCATCCACTTGATTTCCACAACTTGATCACATCAAGAGAAATAGCAAAGCATCAACAAATCCACAGCGGTAACTATTACTATTACCTAATATTAAAATATAATAGAATACTACTAGCGTGTGTGATGTGCTTCGTTTTGGTCAAATCGTTTGCTCAAGACAGTGAAGTGCGCATCGCCAATGAATATTTCCTGAAAGGCGAAAAAGAAAAGGCCTTGGCCATGTACGTAACCCTGGCAAAGAATGTGGATAATATTCCTGCTATCCATAACAACTATTTGTCGTTATTGCTGGACATGTCGAAGTACAAAGACGCAGAGGATTATGTTGAGCGAGTCATCAGAAAGATTGACGATCGAGTATCGTATCGTGTTGATCTCGGTGTTGTTTACCTGCGTTCAGGCGACGTGCCGAAAGCAGATAAATATTTCCGTAGCCTCATCAAGGGTTCGGTGCAGGATGTATACCGTACCAAGAGCATTTCTGATTTTCTGGCCGCACATGACCTTCCCGAGTATGCAGTTCTGGCATTGCAGGAACTTCGACGTGCGATGAATAACCAGTCTGTTTTTACCCTTGAGATGGCCAATCTTTACCGTATGCAAGGCAAACGCGATGAGATGGTACAGGAATATTTGAACTACATAACGCAGACCCCATCGAACATAAATTATGTTAAGAATCTCCTGCAGCTTTTTCTGAGCAAGCCGGACGAGTTGGAAACGCTTGAACGCATGTTGTATGATAAGGTACAAGAATCCCCGGACTATGAGGTTTTTGCGGATCTCCTGGTGTGGGTAAACCTGCAGCAGAAAAATTTTTACGGAGCGTTTATTCAGGCCCGCGCATTTGACAAGCGATTTAAGAAAGAGAACTCAAAGTCACTTGAAATAGCTCAAATAGCCCTCAACAATAAGGACTATGATACAGCTGACAAGAGCTTTGCATTTGTAATTAAAGAATACCCAAACACGGACAACTATCTACCGGCGCGACTAGGTCTCATTCGTGCGAGGGAAGCGAAAGTGAAAAGGAAGTTTCCGGTCAACAGAGATTCGGTACGGTACCTTACGCGCGAGTACCAGTCTTTTATCGCCAGGTACTCGGACAACAGCAACAGTTATGAAGCAATCCTAAATGAAGCCCTGCTTCATGCTTACTACCTGGATGAGAAGGATTCCGCTGTTACAAAACTAAACGGACTTGCTTCACACCCGCGTGTACCGGCATACCTTCGGGCGCGGGCAAAACTTGAGTTGGGTGATATCTACTTACTGAAGGAAGAGCCATGGGAAGCCACACTGCTGTATTCTCAAGTTGAAAAAAATCAACGGGATGCCCCCCTTGGATATGAAGCCAAACTGCGAAACGCCAAACTGTCTTACTATAAAGGAGATTTCCGGCTGGCCCAGGAACATCTGGATATTTTGAAACAGGCAACCACCCGCGAAATCGCCAATGATGCCATGGAACTAAGCATGCGCATTAAGGAGAATATTGTAAGCGACAGCAATGGAACAGCGCTGCGACAGTATGCAGCCATAGAATTGTTGCTCCTCCAAAATAAAACGGATCTGGCACTGCTGAAATTGAAGACATTCAGTGAGGGAAAAATAAAAATAAGTAGGCACGATGCCGTTACGGAAAAAACCTGGCCAAGCCCGGCCGAACAAAAAGAGGCTATTAAGGAATTTGTGAAACAAGACCGCAATGCTGTGCTAAAAAGAACAGCCCTGCCGGATTCAATTACGATATCCATCAGCCCGGAAGTATATAAACCTATTCAGGATGATGTGTATTGGCTGGAGGCAAACCTTCGGATGAAGCGCGGAGAGTTTGAGCAATCACTTTTACTCTTACAGAAAATATTAGTTGATTACCCGGATGATATCCTGGCAGATGATGCATCATTCATGGAGGGAGACCTTTATGAGAACTATATCAAAGACAAGGCTAAGGCCATGGATGTATACCGCAATTTTTTGGATAAATACCCCGGGAGTGTATACGCGGCCGAGGCACGGAAGCGCTTCAGGACCTTGCGCGGGGACTTCTCCGCAAATCCCCCAAACAACTAGCATAGCTGTGGGCGACCGCTTAATTGGAAACGCCCCTCATATTTGGTAAGTTAGATTGCTCAATTGAGAGCTCGTATGAACTCCAGAGAACAATTCAGGAGTCTTCAGGCCATTCTTAGTGCCCCCAAAAAGACACTGGTTCTTGTATTGCTTCTGATCGCCTGTAAAGAGGACACTTCACTTACTTCAGTTTGTACGGACCCCATCGGCACACAGGATGTGACGATGAAGAATAACATCTTGTTTTGTTTCAAAGAAGGACAGAATGGTTGCTTTTATACGACCCTTAATGCAACCACGATGACCTTTTCGGTTTATCCGGTAAGCGGAAAACAGCCGGCCTCTATCATCGATATTGGCCCGGTTAAATGCCTCGGACAAGTAAATAAAAAGCCGGTCACCGGCTATTCCTCGTCCGTTAATGTGGTTGCAGGACATGGATATGTGGCACTCTTACCAGATAATACCTACGGACGTTGTTACGTCGCCTCCATTTCCAGTTCCGGAGGGGCGCCATTGCTCTATGTAAGTTGGCAATATGCATTCTAGAATGAAGAAGCTGCTGATCTTCCTGCTGTTGATCGAGAGCCTTGCGGCCATGGGACAATCCAGGATTTTCATTTCTGCAGGTGCGGCAACTTCTTTGGGTGGCAGCACCGATACATTCTTCGCAAGCAACCGCACCGCAACCACTATAGATGCAGAGTATGAAAGGAAAATAATCGGCACCATGAGTGTGCTTACTGGTGCTTCGTGGTATGGTGTCGGGTACCAGTATAATGGAACCGGATTTGCCAGTAACACCAGTTCTTTCAGCGCGAATTACCTGGCGGTACCACTCATGGCCCGCTGGAACATGGTAAACAAAAATATGCTTTATCTGGATTTTGGCATCGTCACCTCCTGGATGGCACAGGCCCACCTGATGGAGAATTATACAAGGTTTGGATTTCCACAGAAAGCCGATGGGGATATTGCTGCCTACTCCAACCGCCTGCTGATAGGCGCCAAGTTTCAGGAAACAATTTTACTCAACAGGTTTACCCTGACACTTTATTACATGGTCACTTTTAAAGGTCAAAATACCGTTAAAAACCTACCGGAGCACTGGCCATTAAATCAGCAGCAATCGCCATATCTCCAATCAAATGGCTATTCGGATTACTCCATGCTTGGCATTAGGGTGGGGCTCCGACTAAAATGAAAAATCCGCTCTTCCATATTGTCTTGGCGCTAATGCTCCTGATCCCCGTTTGGGGCGTGGCACAAAACGTCAACGCCAATGAGGGCAAGAACAAGTTGCCAGGAATTAAACGCGGCGTTAACTATAAGACCCTGAGGAAACATGTGAACAGTCGGGATCCGGAGAAACTCAAGCAGAGTATCGCGGAGCTTGTTCAATATGCGGAGGATAAATCCGACACAAGACAATATATTTTGTTTCAGCTTTTGTTGGGCGAGCAGCACGAACGATCCGGAGACTACCCACGCGCTGAAAAGTGTTTTCAGGAGGCGTATCGGGAAGCAAAGCAACATCTGCCGGCTAAGGGACGGCAATTCAGACTGAAATTCTTTTCACAGTTCAGCAAGACTTTTTTTGACCCCATTGACAGGCTGGGCTACTTCTATCTCACCATCGGGGATCTGCGCGTTGCGGAGCAATATTTTAATGAGTCAAAAAAACTGCGAGAAGCATTTTTCCCAGCCAGGAGCATTCACCGTATACACCCGATTGTCGGACTCGGCTCCTTGTACTATCGCAAAGGTGATTATGAAATGACATATAAATTATTCAATCAGGCCAGCGACATGATTGATCGATCGATGACTTCCGGTTATGACCATGATATTCTGCGCAGGCTGTTTCTCAATGACCTTACCGAAATCTGTTTTACATTGGGTCGAACGGATGAAGCCGCCCGATATATAAACCAACTCGCTATCGCCTCTTCCGGTGCAGGAAAGTTTTCTTCCCGCGTAAACTCCCGGCTCGAGGTAGCAAGAATATTTGAGCTCAAGGCGCGGTATCATATGCTTCTGCGTGAATATGACCGCGCAACCGAGTTTTTGGATCGCGCAGAATTGTATCAGGCAAAATCCCTCACCTTCTCGGATGTGAGATTTAAAATACTAAAGACAAGGGCTTTGCTTTCCTGGAATCAGGGAAAATCAGAACAAGCAACAAATGCATTTCTTCTGCTCGTGCAGGAATACCGAAAATATATCGCCAATAATTTTACAGCGATGAGTGAATACGAGCAGGAACAATTTTATCTCTTGCTCAAGAGTGATTTTGAATTGTTTAATGCTTATGTCCTGAAACAGTCGGGCCCGGGGTCAAGCTCACTCTGCGAAGAGATGTTTAACAATGTCCTGAATACGAAAGCATTGTTGCTAAACACTTCGAATGGTAAGAAAAACCGTATTCTGGCCAGCAAGGACGAAGCCTTGATTGCGAAACTTCATACCTGGGAGGCGGGTAAGGCCAAGCTCTCAGCTTCCTATTATGAAAAGGCAAGCCTGAACATAGACTCACTGCAGCGAAACCTCGAGACCATCGAAAAGGAAATCAATCAGCGCACTGGCCTATTTGATCCGAATGCCACTGCGATGACCTGGCATCAGGTGCAGTCAGTACTTGGACCCGAGGAGGCAGCAGCAGAATTGATTCGTGTTAATCCGGTTTCCGGAATTGGCAAAGCAAAGTCTGATTCGGTCGTCTACGCCCTGTTGTTGCTTCGCAAACAATCATCCTATCCGGAACTAACAATTATTCCACACGGCACTCAACTGGAGAAACGACTCTTGCTCAACTACAGGAACTCAATCATGTTTCGGCTGGAAGACAAGACCTCTTACAATGAATTCTGGAAACCAATTGCTTCTCAGCTAAAAGGAGTCAAGCGCTTTTATCTGTCCCGTGACGGCGTTTATAATCAGATCAACCTGAATACACTGCAGAACCCCGCTACACAAAATTATGTTATAGACGAACTCCAACTGATGTACGTCACTAATTCCGCGGACCTGCTGAAGGATGCGCCCGGCTCCGTCTTATCTACGGCCGTGTTGGTGGGCCGCCCGTCTTATCAAACCACAACCCGGGATCAAACCACGAGTGACAATGATGTCTATGGAACACGAAATGTGCTTGCCGATGACCTGGATACCTTTCGCGACCAGGAGTTTGCAGACTTACCCGGAACGGAATCGGAGGTAGAAGCCATCAGTGACATCCTCAATACAGATCAGATAAAAGTGAAAGTGCTGTTGGGAAGTTCGGCCACTGAAGAAGCAATTAAAGCAATCGAGCACCCGGGCATTCTTCATGTGGCTACACACGGATTCTTTGTGGATGACCAAGCCAGTGCTGTAAGCCCGATGATCCGATCGGGTATCGTGCTGGCGGGCGTGAAGCGAACCTCAACCGCCCAGGGAGAAGATGGCATTCTCACAGCCTATGAAGCAACCAACCTGGATCTTCAGGGCACCAGCCTGGTGGCGCTTTCGGCGTGTCAAACAGGTTTAGGGGAAGTGCGTAACGGAGAGGGTGTCTATGGTCTTCAGCGGGCGTTTGTTGTGGCGGGCGCCAGGAATCTCATTATGTCACTCTGGAAAGTTGATGATCAGGCAACGGCGGCCCTGATGTCACTATTTTATGAAGCATGGTCGGGTACGGCGAACGCATCCGAGTTCAGAAAAGCACAGATTGAAATGAGAAAGAGATATCCACAGCCTTACTATTGGGGTGCATTCATCATGCTAGGCAAATAGACAAAATGAAACACTTTGCTTGCATCGGCCTGTTCTTACTGAGTTGCGTATCAGCTGATGCCCAGCTACGGGTGAATGCCTTTGCGGGGGTAAACTCAACACGACTTTCGAAGGGACTTTTTGGTTTTGAAAAAGGGGGAAACTATTTGTTCGGGGGCTTTGAAGTGGAAGGCATGCTAAGACCGAAAAAGAAACACTCCGCACTGCGGGTGTCAATTCTAACCGGTGCCACCTACCTCAGCAACGGCTACTTTGAGAACTCGCTGTTCTCCTTTTCCAGCATTTTTTACACCGCTTCAATGACGGACCTGTCCACCACCTATGTACAGGTTCCGTTGATGGCACGCCTTAACTGGCAGCCCTTTCCCCTGCTGGATGACTTTCAGTTTTTTATGGGTGCCGGCGTGAGTGATAATATTTTGTTGAAGGCGAGCCTGAGAGAGTCGGTAACCAAAGTGTTTATCGCGACGGATGTATATGCGCCACCCCAGACGACACACTACGAGGACAATCAGGAGATCACAAAACTAGGTGTGCAAAACGCACTATTTTATAGAATAGACGTGGGCATGCGGTATCGCCGTTTGCTGATTATGTATCGGCTCAGCCAATCTCCCGGAGATATGTATTTCAAGGGGCTTGAAAGTGTGTGGGCAATACCGGCTAAGGAGTCCGGCTATATTTCAGGCCATCAAAGCGCTGGCTCGACCAAGCTGAAATATTCCGAATTGGTAATCGGCTTGCGCCTCTTTTGAACAGCATCATCCGCCTGATGAATTTTCCTGTTATTATCACTCCGGAATTTCTATTTTGAGGATTGAACCATACCTATGAAAAGAACACTCTTCATTGCACTGATGCTTGTTGCCGGATTTGCACAAGCCCAACTTAAAGCACTGGTTGGCGGTACCCTTATCGATGGATTTGGTGGCAAGCCGCTACTGAATAGCGTAATTATTATTGATGGCGAACGGATCAAAGCCATTGGGCAGGTCGGCACCCTCGAGGTACCATCCGGAGCGGAGGTGATCTCGACAGAAGGGATGAGCGTACTGCCCGGCCTTTGGGATATGCACGTTCACTTGTACATCAATGGCCACAGTGATTATACCCACTGGGACAAAAAATACCTTGGAGCTGCCAAGAACATCATTATGCCGGCATCGGCACACCAGCTTCTCATGGCGGGCGTAACAAGCGCACGGGATCTTGGGGGACCGCTGGAGGCCAGTATTTCAGTCCGCGACAGAATCAATAAAGGAGAGATACCGGGACCGACCATGTATATGTCTGGTCCCTTCGTTCAACATGCGCCCTATCCGGGAACAGAGGCCTTTCGCTGGGGTGTGACCGGTGAAGCGGATGCGCGTGCCAAGGTTAAGCAACTGGTAAAGGCCGGGGTAAACGTGATCAAACTGATTGATCAGGATCAAATGACCCTGGCGGAAGTTACCGCCGTAGTGGATGAGGCGCACAAGAACAAACTCAAGGTTGTCGGCCACTCGCACCGTCCTGAAGAAATCAGGATAGGATTGAAGGCCGGGGTAGATTGCTTTGAACACACCGGCCTGGCCTCTGCACCGGAATATCCGGAAGACATCATGGCCATGATCAAGGAACGCACCGCACAAATGAGCCTCGGCCCTCTGTTCTGGACGCCAACCATTGAGGGCCTGTATAACTTTGAGGCCGTCCGCGATAACCCGGAACACCTCGACAACAACAGTTGGCAATTGGATATGCCCGACTCTATTGTGAAAGACATCAAAGCATCTATCCGGAAACCGGGTCAACTCTCTTACTATCAACTCAACCCGATCAGGAAACCCACACTCGAGAAGAAGATCAAGCAACTGAAAGAAGCGGGAGTTGTGCTGTTGGTTGGTACGGATAGTGGCATCCCCATGAAGTTTCACAGCCAAAGCACCTGGAACGAATTGGATGTATGGGTTAATCGTCTGGGATTTGACCCCATGTATACCATCCGAGCAGCAACTTACTGGCCGGCATTTGCCATGGGCGTGGACAAGGACTTTGGTACAGTTACCGAAGGAAAATTTGCAGACATTATTGCAGTAAAAGGTGATGTTCTTCGCAATATTGATTTGTTGCAACGTGTGGATGTGGTATTGAAGAAAGGTAAACGATATAAATAAACTGACATGGTGAAGAAGGTTCTGCTCGGGTTGCTGGTTGTTCTGTTGGTGCTGGCAGTTGTTTTGGTGTTCAACACCGTACAATTCAAATCAAAGCAATTGGCCATTGAAGCAGAACCCGCGCCTGAATTATCCGGTGTAGCTGTACGGCATTTTCAAAATGCCATACACTATCGCACCATTTCATTTGGCGACACCGCGCAATTGGACACCGCGCAGTTTTTTGGTTTTCATCGCTTTTTGAAATCGACCTACCCGCGGGTACATGCCACCATGCGTGTTGAACGGGTTGGACAATACAGCTTGCTCTATTCCTGGGAAGGCAAGAATCCTTCGTTGGCGCCTATCGTGCTGATGGCCCATCAGGATGTGGTACCGGTGGAGGAAGAAACCCGCAAGATGTGGACCGTAGATCCATTTGAAGGGGTGGTGAAGGATGATTATATATGGGGACGGGGCACCACCGATGACAAAATTAACCTCATCAGTATCCTGGAGTCGGCAGAGAAATTACTCGAAGAAAAATTCCAACCTGCGCGCACCATCTATTTTGCCTTTGGTCACGACGAGGAGATGGGAGGAAAAGGTGCTCAGGCGATCGCATCACTTTTGCAGTCACGGGGAGTAAAAGCCGATCTCGTTTTGGATGAAGGCGGCATTGTTACCAAGGACAAGGTGCCGGGCATGACCAAACAGATTGCATTGATAGGCACCTCCGAGAAAGGCTATCTCTCACTCGAACTTTCTGTTGAGAAGCCGGGAGGACACTCTTCCATGCCAGATAAAGAGACTTCCATTGATATCCTTGCTAACGCCCTGGTTCGGTTGCAGCAGGCACCATTTGATAGCAGGCTGGCTGAATCCACCATCGGATTTATGGAACACCTGGGCCCCGAGATGCCCTTCACCAACAAGCTGGTCTTTGCCAACCCTTGGTTGTTCAAAAGTGTGATTGCCAGGATTTATGAGAAAAGCCCGTCTGGCAACGCCTTTGTCAGAACAACATTTGTGCCCACCATTTTCAAGGCCGGCGTCAAGGACAATGTAATTCCCACGGTGGCCAGGGTGACAGTGAACTTCCGGTTATTACCCGGAGACGGGAGTCAATTTGTAATAGATCGTGTTAAAAAAACAATCAATGACGATCGCATCAAAATAGAAGTAGCCAGCGGCTTCATATCGGAAGCCTCAGAAGTCACACCAACCAATAGCCTGGCATATGCCGCGGTTAATGAAGCCGTGCGCCGAACATTTCCGGAAACAATCACCTCACCATTTCTTCTGGTGGGAGGCACTGACTCGCGATACTTCGGAGGCGTATCCAAAGGCATCATCAAGTTCAGCCCCATGATGGATCCAATTGGTTTTCATGGAATAGATGAGCGCGTCAGCCTTGAAAGTTATCGCAGCGCAATCTGGTTTTATGAGAAATTGTTGAAAAACATACAGTAACTATTCACTGCGGAGCGACTTTACCGGATTGCTCGAGGCGGCCCGTATGGATTGATACGCCATGGTGACCAGCGCTACAACAAGGGCCGTCAATCCGGCGGCGACATAAACACCAGGTCCGATTTCCGCTTTGTAGGTGTACCGGTTAAGCCACCAGTCCACACCATACCATGCTAAAGGCGTGGCGAGGAGAAAGGCGATCACGATAAGCTTCCCGAATTCGCGGGATAATAACAGCACAATGCTGGGCACGGACGCCCCAAGGACTTTTCGAATGCCGATTTCTTTGGTGCGTTGTTCGGCAGTGAATGAGGTAAGCGCAAACAATCCAAGGCAGGCAATGAGAATGGCCAAACCGGCAAAGAGGCCGAAAATCTTGCCAAGCCGCTGCTCGGCAGAATACATTCTGCCAAAGTCGTCATCAAGGAATCCATATTGAAATGGTTTGCCGGGAGCCAGTCTCTTCCAGGTGGTTTCAACTTCTTTTATGATGGTCTGTGCATCTTTCCCTTGAAAGCGGATACTGACAAAGCCGTCGCTTTTTCGCAAGAACAACCCCAGGGCTGTGATACCCTCCCGCATGGTTGAAAAATGAAAGTTTTCCACAACCCCGATTACGGTCCATGCAGATAACCTGGTTGGATCCGGAGAACCATCCGGACGGGCTCCCTTGAAAGTTGCAATGCGCTGACCGATGGGATTCTCTCCAAGGTCAAACTGTGCAGCCGCCGCCTCGTTGAGCACCACAGCATTTGAATCAGACGGAAATTCTGGCGAGAAAGACCTGCCGAGCTTCATTTTCATGCCAAGGGTTTGTACATAATCATTGTCGACCCGCCAGTCCTGAAGACTTACCAGATTTTCAGTGGCCGGAGTTTTCCCCTCTTTCCAGAAGCTGTTGTCATTGCGGGCAACGTCCGAATTTTCAACCGGAAGAAATCCGGAGACCGTGCAGTTTTCAACGCCGGCAATTGATTTTATTTCCTGCTTAAAGGCTTCCACATTGGGCCGCAGCGCATAGGCATCATGCACCACCAGCACCTGATTCTTTTCAAATCCGAGTTTCTTATTCTGAATGTATGTTAGTTGACGCTCAATGGTAATGGCGCCGATAATGAGAAATATGGAGATGATAAATTGAAAGACCACCAATGAACTTCGGATGATGCCACTTCGTGACCCTTTGGCCAATGTTCCCTTGAGTACCTGCGCGGGATTGAAGGCAGAAAGAAAAAATGAAGGATACAGGCCAGATATTAAGCCCACCGTAACGACACCGGCGAGAAGAGCGGCATAGAAGAGCGGATTCTGAAAGGGAATCTCCAGTTGCTTTAAGGCAAGGTCATTGAAGAACGGTAGAATGAAATAGGCGAGCCCCGTGGCAACAATGAAGGCAAACAGCGTAATCAACGTTGATTCGGTTAGGAACTGACGAACGAGGTGCGAACGCAACGATCCCATAACCTTGCGCACACCGACTTCTTTGGCGCGATTGCTTGATCGCGCCGTGGACAGGTTCATGAAATTGATGCAGGCAATTGCCAGAATAAACAAGGCAACTGCCGTGAGGAGATAGATGTAAGTAACGCTTCCGTTCGCCTCCAGTTCGCCCTTAAGATCAGAATGCAGGTGAATATCAAGCAGAGGCATGAGTGTCATTTTGTACTTGTTCCCGGATTCCTCGAATTGCTTCATGGTAAATCCCTTGCCAAAAATCTGAGCTAGTTGCGGACCAACATACTTATCCAGAAATCCGGGAAGTTTTTCTTCCAATGCCTTGCCCGACGCTCCTTCTTTCAGGAGCAGGTAGGTTTGGAAGTTGTTGCTGAGGAATACCGTTGATTGTGCCTCCTGCGCAACGGGCCAATCACCAACCATGGCGATGAGGATGTCAAAGTGAAAATGGGAGGCCCGGGGCATGTCCTGGAATACAGCAGTGATTTTTGCATTGTACTTTTCGTCAAGCAACAGCGATTGCCCGAGGGCGGATTCGCCCGGAAAGTATTTTTCAGCCGTGGTCTTGCTAATGGCGATACTTGCCGGTTGTGCCAGCGCTGTTCGGGCATCTCCTTCCAGAACGTTTACCGAAAAGATGCGGAAGAATGAACTGTCGGTCCAGATCACCCGATTTTCCTTGATGCTCTCCGTAGCTGTTTCCGGCCGCACGAGGTATGACCCATAGCTGCGAAAACGAACAGCCGCTTCAATTTCAGGGTAATCTTGTTGCAGGGCATGTGCCGTGGGCGCCGAACTTGAAGTGATGTGATAATAATTTTCGGCGAATTTTATCTCGCTATTCACCCGATAGATCCGATCTGCACGGGTATTGTATTTGTCATAGCTAAGCTCATCAAGAATGAAGAGTGTAATGACAAGACACGCCGCGAGCCCCACGGCAAGCCCCGCGATGTTGATGAAGGAGTAGAAACCTTGTTTGCGCACATTGCGCAGCCCAACGGTAATAAAGTTCTTGATCATTCTTCCTGGTTTATTTTGATGTTCGGCCTCCAATACCTTTTGTTGTGTGTCTAATAATCCGCGTGTTTGACCGAATGCGCGGACAACACGATCATATGCATCCTGAAACTTTTCCCCCCGATTCATCCGGTCCTCAACAGCAGAGCAAACATGATCCAATATCTCTGCTTCAATCTCATCGATGATGATACCCCGGTAGTTGAGGTCTTTAATAATAAAATCAATATGTTCAGCAGATAGCGCCATTAGCCAAGCTCAACCTGAAGCACATTGGACATGGTTCTGATGAACTCGACAAATTCCGACACCCGTTCACGTGTGGAGGCGCGGCCCTCCGGGGTGAGTGAGTAATACTTGCGAACGCGCTTTCCGATCATGATGGTTTCAGTCTTGAGAAACCCTTCAGCCTC
>WBZU01001831.1_pt1 | contig 15344 bp, 14 predicted proteins | sample 5204311 | NCBI WGS metagenome assembly WBZU01 (sample SAMN12344359, study PRJNA552823) | activated sludge metagenome | biome: Activated sludge suspended growth; feature: Nitrification reactor; material: Wastewater; isolation source: activated sludge from nitrification reactor of wastewater...
TCCCGTAGCGCAGGTTGAGGTAGAGAAAGGTCAGCGGATCGCTCCCCCAGTACATGCCGAGCGCGTAAAAGGCGCCGTGCCGGATCTTGCCGCCGGCGACCTCCGGATTGCCGCGGTCGAGCGTCGAGGCGAAGCGTTCCTCCAGTGTCGGCAGCCGCTCGTCGGGAGACTCGCGCGAGCCGACCACGTCGATCGCAGGCAGACTCACCGTCGCGCCGGCTTCGTTACCGGACTTCGCCGCCGCATCCGGCGCCGCGCACGCGGGCGACCCGGGCGCGCAGCGGTCGCGGGACGCGGGCGCCGCGAACGACCGGCGCGCGAGGCAGCCCGCGTCGAATTGACGGTGCGGCTGCGCGTCCGACGGGTCTCCGATCCTGCACGGGGCCTCGCGGCCGTCCGCGGCGGGGCCCGGGCATGCCGGCCCGCGGCACGCGGTGTCGCCGGCCGCCGCGCCCGACGCGAGCCCGAGGAGAAAGGCGAGCGTCATCGAGGCGCGGCGCGCGGTCCGCCGCGCCGCGTTCGCGCGTGCGGCTTCCGGGCGCCTGCCGCTTCGTGTCGTCGTCATCGCGCGCATGTGCAGTTGCGCGGCCCGGGTCGCCGCGCTCCGACAAGGTACACCCGGCGGCCGGCGGGCGCACGCGCCCGCCCTGCTAGACTCGCTCGATGCGCGGCGCCCGCTCCGGCCCCCTCCCGCTCCCCGAGGAGCGCGGCGTCGCGCGCACGCAGCGCGGGGCCTGGCAGACGATCCGGACGCTCCTGCCGTACCTGTGGGAGTGGCGCGGCCGCGTGACCGCGGCGCTCGCGTGTCTCGTGCTCGCGAAGGTCGCGAACGTCGGCGTCCCGCTGCTGCTCAAGGCGATCGTCGACGGGCTCACGGCGGAGCGCGCGCTCCTCGCGGTGCCGTTCGCGCTGCTCGCGGCCTACGGGCTCCTGCGGCTCGCGACGACGCTGTTCACCGAGCTCCGCGAGTTCCTGTTCGCGAAGGTGACGCAGCGCGCGGTCCGCGCCATCGCGCTCGAGGTGTTCCGGCATCTGCACGCGCTCTCGCTGCGTTTCCACCTCGCGCGGCAGACCGGCGGCCTCACGCGCGACGTCGAGCGCGGCCAGCGCGGCATCTCGACGCTGATCAGCTTCGCGCTGTTCTCCATCCTGCCGACGCTGGTCGAGGTCACGCTCGTCTGCGCGGTGCTCGTCGCGCGCTACGACTGGACGTTCATCGCGATCACCGTGGGCGCGCTCGCGATCTACATCGCGTTCACGATCGCGATCACCGAGTGGCGCACGCACTTCCGCCGCCAGGCGAACGAGCTGGACAGCAAGGCGAACACGCGCGCGATCGACAGCCTGATCAACTACGAGACGGTCAAGTACTTCGGCAACGAGGAGTGGGAGGCGCGGCGCTACGACGAGAGCATGCAGCGCTGGGAGAAGGCCGCGGTCGCGAGCCAGACGTCGCTCTCGCTGCTCAATGTCGGCCAGAGCGCCATCATCGCGGTCGCGGTGACGCTGATCATGTGGCGCGCGACCGCCGGCGTCGTCGACGGCGCGATGACGGTGGGCGACCTCGTGCTGGTCAACGCGTTCATGATCCAGCTCTACATCCCGCTCAACTTCCTCGGCGTGCTCTACCGCGAGATCCGCCAGGCGCTGGCCGACATGGAGCGGCTGTTCGCGTTGATCGACGAGCACGCGGAGGTGCGCGACGCGCCCGGCGCACCGCCGCTCGAGGTGCGCGGAGGCGAGGTGCGCTTCGAGAACGTCACGTTCGGCTACGAGCCCGACCGCAGGATCCTCGACGGCGTCGCGTTCGCGATCCCCGCCGGGCGGACCGTCGCGGTCGTGGGCCCGTCCGGCTCGGGCAAGTCGACGCTCGCGCGGCTCCTGTTCCGCTTCTACGACGCGACGTCGGGGCGCATCACGATCGACGGGCAGGACGTCCGCGCGGTGCGGCAGGCCTCGGTCCGCGCGGCGATCGGCATCGTGCCGCAGGACACGGTGCTGTTCAACGACACGATCGAGTACAACATCGCCTACGGCCGCCCGGGCGCGACGCACGACGAAATCGTCGCCGCGGCGCGGCTCGCGCAGATCCACGACTTCGTCGCCTCGCTGCCGCAGGGCTACGCGACACCGGTCGGCGAGCGGGGGCTCAAGCTCTCCGGCGGCGAGAAGCAGCGCGTCGCGATCGCCCGTGCGATCCTGAAGCGGCCCGCGATCCTGATCTTCGACGAGGCGACCTCGGCGCTCGATTCGCGCAACGAGAAGGCGATCCAGGCGGAGCTCGCGCTGATCGCGCGCGACCGGACCACGCTCACGATCGCGCACCGGCTGTCCACGATCGTCGACGCCGACGAGATCCTCGTGCTCGACGCGGGACGCATCGTCGAGCGGGGGCGCCATGCCGCGCTCGTCGCCGCGGACGGCGCCTACGCCCGGATGTGGCGGCTCCAGCAGGACGAGGCGCGGGTCGAGGCCGAGCGGCGGGACGTCGAGCCGGCGGGAGGGCGGGGGCGCCCGGCCGGCGGCGGCACGGCGCCCCAAGCCGCCGGCGCGGCCCGGACGGGCGCTTGAGGCCCCAGTCGCCGGGCCCGGGGTCCCTCCGCACCATCCCGGAGCCTCCGCAGCCGCGACCGCTGGCACCGTCCGTGCAACGGACGTGGACCGGCGGGGCCGGCACGATCCGCCACCAAACCAATGATTCGTATGGGGGATTGGCTGGAGCGCCATCCGATGGTATAAAGCCGCACCGGTCCTCATGACGAACATGATGAACGTCGTCCGACCCTTTGTTTTCGCGCTTGTCCTTGCCGCCCCCGCGCTCGCCGCGGCGGTGGAGGCGCCGGACCCGGCCCGGCTCAGGCTCGCGTCGGCGAACGCGCTCGTCTACGACGCCGAGACCGGCCGCGAGCTCTACCAGAAGGGCGCCGATGCGGTGACGCCGATCGCGTCGGTCACCAAGCTCATGACCGCGATGGTCGTGCTCGACGCGAACCTGCCGCTCGACGAGCCGCTGTCGGTGGACATCGGCGACCTCGACATGATCAAGGGATCGAGCTCGCGGCTGTCGATGGGCGTCGAGCTGCCGCGGCGCGAGATGCTGCGCCTGGCGCTGATGGCCTCCGAGAACCGCGCCGCGTCCGCGCTCGCACGCCACTATCCGGGCGGGTCCGAGGCCTTCGTCGCGGCCATGAACGCGAAGGCGGTTTCGCTCGGCATGACGCGCACGCATTTCGACGATTCGACCGGGCTGTCGCCGTCGAACGTGTCGACCGCGCGCGACCTCGCGAAGATGGTCGAGGCGGCGGCGGGCTACCCGGCGATCCGCGAGTACTCGGTGACGCCCTCGCACGTCGTCGAGGTGCAGCCGACCGGCCGGATGCTCGGGTTCAACAACTCGAACCGGCTCGTGCAGACGTCCGGATGGGACATCCAGCTCCAGAAGACCGGTTACATCCGCGAGGCGGGCCGCTGCCTCGTGATGCTCGCGCAGATCGCGAGCAAGCCGGTCGTCATCGTGCTGCTCGATTCGGTCGGCAAGTACACGCGTCTCGGCGACGCGACGCGCGTCAAGCAGTGGATCGAGACGGGCAAGGGGATGCCGGTCGCGAAGGCCGCGATCAGCGCGGCGTCGAAGGCCCGCAAGCCCGCTTCGGCGCCGTCGGTGCGCGCGGTGTCGACCGCCTCGCGGCGCCCCCGCGGCTAGCCTCTTCGCCCGCCGGCCCGATGGCCGGCCGGCCACCGCCGCGCTACCATCGCGCTGACCGTCCGCCTGCGAGCGGGCGGCTCCGGCATCGCGCCGCCAGGAAGCGCGCCGGGCCACCGTCGCCCCCAGGAGGAGGAACCATGGTTGGATTATTCACGCGCGCGCTGGCGCTCGCGGCCCTCGTCGTCCCGCTCACCGCGCTCGGGCAGGCCTGGCCGACCAGGCCGGTGCGTCTCGTGTCGCCGTTTCCGGCGGGCGGCGGAACCGACGCGTTCGCGCGCCCGCTCGCCGCGCAACTGTCGCAGCAGCTCGGCCAGCAGTTCGTCGTGGACAACCGCGCCGGCGCGGGCGGCACGATCGGCGCCGACCACGTCGCGAAGTCGGCGCCCGACGGCTACACGTTCCTCGTGGGCGCGGTCCATCACACGATCGCCGTCAGCGTCTACAGCAAGCTGCCCTACGACCTCGAGCGCGATCTCACCCCGGTCACGATGGTCGCGATGGTGCCGAACGTGATCGTGCTGTTCCCGAAGGTGCCGATCAACTCGGTGAAGGAGCTGATCGAGTACGCGAAGGCGAACCCGAACAAGCTCAACTTCGGCTCGGCCGGGAACGGGACGTCGCACCAGCTCGCGGCCGAGCTCTTCAAGGTGAAGACCGGCATCCAGATGAACCACGTGCCCTACAAGGGCGCGGCGCCCGCGATGCAGGACCTGCTCGCCGGCCAGGTCGACCTGGTCTTCGACGGCATGGGCTCGTCGGCGCCGCAGATCCGCGGCGGGCGTCTCAAGGCGCTCGCGGTCACGACGACGACGCGCTCGCCCGCCTTTCCCGACCTGCCGACCGTGCAGGAGGCGGGCGTGCCCGGCTACGACGTGACGACGTGGTACGCGCTGTGGGCGCCGGCGGGCACGCCGCAGGAGATCGTGAACAAGCTCCAGCTCGAGGTCGCGAAGGCGCTCGCGGCGCCGCAGCTCAGGGAGGTGTGGGCGCAGCAGGGCGCGGCCCCGGGCGGCAACCCGCCGTCCGAGTTCGCCGCGTTCGTGAAGGCCGAGATCGCCAAGTGGGCGGAGGTCGTCAAGGCGTCGGGCGCGCGCATCGACTGACCTGGACGGGGGATGCGCGCCGGGTGCGGCGCCCGGCCGCGCCGGATTCCGCCGCGCGTCACTCGAGCGCGATCAGGTGGTGGAGCACCTGCGGCTGCGGCGCGCCGTTGCGCATCCATTGATCGGTCCGTTCGACGCGGAACCTGAGCGTCGACAGGCCTTCGCCGCCGAAGCCGGCGGGGCCCTGCGCGCCCTTGGCGAAGTAGACGGCGCGCGTGCGCTGCGTGCCGGCGTTGGCGGCGCCGGTGTCGGTGACGCCGTGGTGCGCGTGCGGCATCGGCATGAACGTGCCCGGGCGCCGCGACCAGGTGAGGCCCGCGAGCCGGATGCGCTGCTGGAGGTCGACGTCCTCGAACCCCCATTCCCAGTAGTCGTTGCTGTAGCCGTTGATCCGGACGAAGTCGTCGACCGGCAGGCCCAGCACGCATCCCGGCGTGCTCGAGGGCTGCTCATCCGCCTGCTCCTGGACGCCCCAGCTGACGAGGCTGGTCGGGCCGCGCACGCGCGAGTAGTCGGCCCAGATCGGCAGGTAGTCGACGTCGTGGAACACGACGTAGTCGGCATTCGCGTGCGCGACCGCGAAGCCGGCGTTCTTGATCGCGCCGCGGTTGAACGAGCGGCCCGGCGCCTGCTCGGCGATGTGGATCTCGTAGGGGATCGCGCGCGCGCACCGGTCGCGCTCGAAGAACGTGACGAGGTGCGGGATGAGCCTCGACAGGTGCTCCTGGCGGTCGCGATACGGAATGACGATCGCGAGGCGGGCCGCGTAGTCGGCGGCGTCGATCGTCGGGACGGGGCCGCGGGGAGGCAGCATCATCGGTGTCGTCGGTGCTGGTCGTAAAGCTCGCGCGCGTGCGCGCGCGTCCTGGTCGTGGTCGCTTCGCCCGACAGCATCCGGGCGAGCTCGTCGATGCGGCGCTCGCGGTCGAGCGGCAGCACGCTCGACTCGACGCCCCGCGCGCCTTCGCGCTTCTCGACGCGGAAGTGGTGGTCGGCGAACGAGGCGACCTGCGGCAGGTGCGTGACGCAGAGGACCTGGCGGCCCGCGCCCAGCGTCTGCAGCAGGCGGCCGACGGTCGCGGCCACGGCGCCGCCGATGCCCGCGTCGACTTCGTCGAACACGAGCGTCGGGACGTGCGCCGCGTCGCTCGCCGCGACCTGGACCGCGAGCCCGATGCGCGAGAGCTCGCCGCCGGACGCGATGCGCGCGAGCGGCCCGACCGGCTGCTTGTCGTGCGCCGCGATCCTGAACTCGATCGCGTCGAGGCCGTGGCTCGCGGGCGCGGGCAGCGCTTCGAACGCGATCTCGAGGCGGCCGCCGGCCATTGCGAGCGTGCGCATCGCGGCGGTCACCCTGTGCTCGAGCTCGGCGGCCGCATAGCGCCGCTTCGCGCGGAGCTCGGTCGCGACGGCGCGAAAGGTCTCCTCGGCCTCGCACGCGCGCCGCTCGAGCGCTTCCATGTCCGAGGACGCCGCCAGCGCCGCGAGCGCCACCTCGGTCGACGCGACGAGCTCCGGCAGCGCCTCGGGGCGCACGCGGTGCTTGCGGGCGGCGTCGTGCAGCGCGGCGAGCCGCTCGTCGATGCGCGCGAGGTCGGCGGGGTCGAGGTCGAGGCGGCGCCGGTAGTCGCGCAGCGCCCGCGCCGCCTCCTCGAGCTGGATCCGCGCGGGTTCGAGCAGCGCGACGACGTCGGCCAGCGCGGGATCGTGCGTTGCGGCCGCCGCGAGGCGCGAGGCGACCTGCGCGACGCGCCGCGTCAGCGCCTCGTCGGATTCCTCCAGCGCGTCCGCCGCCTGCGCGCACGCGTCGACCAGCGACGCGGCGTGCGCCAGGCGCGATTGCGCCGCGGTGAGATCCGCCCATTCGCGCTCGCGCACGCCGAGCGCGGCGAGCTCGCGACGCCGGGCCTCGAGGAAATCGCGCTCGGCGGCCGACTTGCCGGCGTCGGCGCGCGCCGCGTCGCGCGCCTCGCAAGCCTCGCGCCAGCGGCGCCACGCGGCCTCGGTCTGGCCGGCGAGCGCCGTGAAGCCGCCGAACGCGTCGACGAGCTCGCGCTGCGTCTGCGCGGTCGACAGCGCCTGGTGCGCGTGCTGGCCGGTGATCTCGACGAGCCTCTCGCCCAGCGCCTTCAGCTGCCCGAGCGTGGCCGGCGAGCCGTTGATCCACGCGCGGCTCCTGCCCTGCGCGTCGAGCACGCGGCGCAGCAGCACCTCGCCGTCGCTCCCGGCGAGGCCCTCCTCGGCGAGCCACGCGCGCACGGCGGGCGCGTCGTCGACGTCGAACGCGGCGGCGAGCTCGGCGCGCTCGGCGCCCGCGCGGATCTGGCGCGGCTCGAAGCGGTCGCCGAGCAGGAGGCCCAGCGCGTCGAGCAGGATCGACTTGCCGGCGCCGGTCTCGCCGGTGAGCGCCGTGAAGCCGGGCTCGAGCTCGAGCTCGAGGGCGCTCACGACGACGAAATCGCGGATCGACAGCAGCCGCAGCATCTTCAGAGCGCGCCGCGCCCCTTGAGCCGCTCCGGCGTCTCGCTCCAGTGCAGCTTCTCGCGCAGCATCGCGAAGTAGTCGTAGCCCTCGGGGTGCAGGAACCGCGCGGGATGCGGCGCGCGCCGGATCACGACGCGGTCGCCTTCGGTCAGAGGGTAGTGCGCGTGACCGTCGCAGTGAACGGTCGCGTCGCTGCCGCGCACCACGGCGATCGTGACCGTCGCCGTGTCGGACAGCGCGATCGGCCGGTGCGTGAGCGCGTGCGGAGCGACCGGCACCAGCGAGATCGCGGCGATGCGCGGGTCGAGGATCGGACCGCCGGCCGACAGCGCGTAGGCGGTCGATCCGGTCGGGGTCGACACGATGATGCCATCGGCGCGCATCGCGTAGGCGAAGCGCCCGTCGATGTCGACCGCGCACTCGATCATGCTGCCGCCGCCGCCGCGGTTGACGACGACGTCGTTCAGCGCCGGCTCCGCGTCCTCGCGCCCGCCCGGGCGCACGACGGTCGCGACGAGCATCGTCCTGCGCTCCTCGACGAAGCGCCCGGCGAGCATCGGCGCGAGCATCTCTTCCATCGACGCAAGCGGAATGTCGGTGAGGAAGCCCAGCCGGCCCTGGTTGACGCCGATCAGCGGCACGTCGTGCGGCGCGATCCGGCGCGCGATCGACAGCATCGTGCCGTCGCCGCCCAGCACCACGGCGAGGTCGGCGCGCGAGCCCAGCGTCTCGGCCTCGGCGGTCGCGTAGCCGGGCAGCGGTGCGTGCCGGGCGGTCTCGGCCTCGAGCACGACCGCGTGACCGTGCGAGCTCAGGAACCCGGCGACGCGCTTCAGCGGCGCCACGAGGTCCGGCGAGCCGTGGCGCCCGACGATCGCGACGCGGGGGAAGCGGGCGGAGGGGCCGGACATGGCCGCGATTATTCCACAGGCCCCCCGGGCGCCGCGGTCGACCGGACGGCCGAGCGGCGCGGCGGGCCGCGGTGAGCGCCGGACGCCTCGCCCCCGTGGCGCCGCGCGGGGGCGGTAGAATGGCCCGACCGCCGGAAGGAAAGATGCCCGCCGTGCTCGACCCGCGCGCTGCCCACCTGTTGAAGACTCTCGTCGAGCACTACATCGCCGGGGGCCAGCCGGTCGGCTCGCGCCAGTTGTCGCGGCATTCGGGGCTCGACCTGTCGCCCGCCACCGTGCGCAACGTGATGGCGGACCTCGAGGAGTCGGGCTTCGTCGCGAGCCCGCACACGTCGGCGGGCCGCGTCCCGACGCCGAAGGGCTACCGGTTCTTCGTCGACAGCCTGATCGTCGTCAAGCCCCTCGAGCAGCAGGAGATCCACCGTCTCGAGGGCGAGCTCGTGGCCGACCGCCCCCAGCAGCTCGTGAACACCGCGGCGCAACTGCTCTCGCAGCTCACGCAGTTCGCGGGCGTCGTGATGACGCCGCGCCGCGAGCCCGGCCTGCGCCACCTCGAATTCCTCCGCCTGGGCGACCGGCGCGTGCTGCTGATCGTCGTGACCTCCGAGGGCGACGTGCAGAACCGGATCCTGCACACCGACCGTCCATACACGCAGGCGCAGCTGTTCGAGGCGACCAACTACTTCAACCAGCACTTCGCGGGGCTGTCGATCCCGTCGATCCGCTCCGGCCTCGCCGACGAGCTCAAGCGCCTGTCCGGCGACATCGCGGCGCTGATGTCGACGGCGATCGACGCAGGCGCCGGCGCGCTCGAGGGCGGCGAGACGGTCGTGCTGGCGGGCGAGCGCAACCTGCTCGCGTCCGACGGCGTGGTGACGAGCATGGAGCGGGTGCGCAAGCTCTTCGACCTGTTCGAGCGCAAGACCTCGCTCCTGCACCTGCTCGACGCCTCGCAGCGCGCCGAGGGCGTCCGGATCTACATCGGCGGCGAGTCGGGCCTCGCGCCGCTCGACGAGATGAGCGTCGTGACCGCGCGCTACGAGGTCGATGGGCGGCTGATCGGCACGCTCGGCGTGATCGGTCCGACGCGCATGGCCTACGAGCGCGTGATCCCGATCGTCGACGTGACCGCGAAGCTCCTGACGAACGCGCTCGCGCAGCAGATGTCCGGCTCGTGACGCCGAACGTCCGGACGCGCACGAGAGCGCACGATGCCCGCCGCCGACCACCAGGCCCTGATCGCGCGCTTCTACGGCGCGCTCGGCCGTCGCGACGCGACGGCGATGGCGGCCTGCTACGCGCCCGACGCGACGTTCACCGATCCGGTGTTCGGCACGCTCGACGCCGCCGGTGCGGCGGCGATGTGGCGGATGCTCTGCGCGCGCGGCCGCGACCTGCGCGTCGAGTCGTCGCACATCGAGGCCGACGACGCGAAGGGGCGCGCGCACTGGCGCGCGACGTACTCGTACGGTCCCACGGCGCGGCCGGTCGTCAACGAGATCGACGCGGCGTTCCGCTTCCGGCGCGGGCTCATCGTCGAGCACGTCGACAGCTTCGACTTGAGGCGCTGGGCGACGCAGGCGCTGGGTCTGTCGGGCCGCGTGCTGGGGTTGACGCCGCTGCTCGCACCGATGGTGCGCAAGCAGGCCGCCGCCTCGCTCGCGGCGTGGCGTCGCCGGGAGCACGCGTAGCGGCGTTTCCGCGCGCATGCGCCGCCGCGCCGCGCGATCGCAGCGCGCCGCGAACCGCGAGGCTCCCGTGAGCTTCCTGCCCGAACCGCCCCGCCCGCACGACCGCCTCGACCGGCTGGGCGTGCTGCTCGTGAACCTCGGCACGCCCGACGCTCCGACGCCCTCGGCGGTGCGCCGCTACCTCGCCCAGTTCCTGTCGGATCCGCGCGTCGTCGAGATCCCGGCGGTCGTCTGGAAGCCGATCCTCTACGGCGCGATCCTGCCCACGCGCCCCGCGCAGTCGGCGAAGAAGTACGCGGCGATCTGGTCGAAGGAAGGCTCGCCGCTGCTCGTGCACTCGGTGCGCCAGCGCTCGCTCCTGATGGGGATGCTCGGCCAGCGCATGAAGCGCGAGGGCCTGCCCGCGGACTACGCGCCGGTCGAGCTCGGCATGCGCTACGGCGAGCCGTCGATCCCCGCGGCGCTCGACCGGCTGCGCGCGGCCGGCGCGACCAGAATCCTCGTGCTGCCGCTCTACCCGCAGTACTCGGCGAGCACGACGGCGACGGTGCTCGACGCGGTCGCCGCGCACCTGGCGAAGGTCCGCCGCGCGCCCGCGCTGCGCTTCGTCGACGCGTTCCACGACGACGCGGGCTACGTGAAGGCGCTCGCGCAGAACGTCAACCACTACTGGACGAAGCACGGCCGCCCCGACCGGCTCGTGATGTCGTTCCACGGCGTGCCGCGCCGGACGCTCGATCTGGGCGACCCCTACCACTGCCACTGCCAGAAGACCGCGCGCCTGCTCGCGCAGGAGTTGGGGCTCGCGTCCGCCCAGTGGACGCTCTCGTTCCAGTCGCGCTTCGGCAAGGCCGAGTGGCTGAAGCCCTACACGGCGGAGACGCTCGCGTCGCTGGGAGCCGCGAAGCTGCGGCGCGTCGACGTCGTCTGCCCGGGGTTCGTGGCCGACTGCCTCGAGACGCTCGAGGAGATCGGCATCGAGGGCCGTGCGACGTTCCAGAAGGCCGGCGGCGGCGAGTTCCACGCGATTCCCTGCCTGAACGAGCACCCGCGCTGGATCGCGGCGCTCGCCGACCTCGCGTGGCGCAACCTCGCCGGCTGGCTCGCGCCGGCGCCCGACGAGCAGGAGCGCGAGATGACGCTCGCGCGGGCGAAGGCGATGGGGGCGAAGGGCTGACGCATCAAGGGCATCAAAGGGGCATCAAAGGGGTCAGGGCATCAAAGCATCAAAGGGGTCAGACTCGATTGCAGGGCATCAAAGGGGTCAGACTCGATTGAGGCATCAAAGGGGTCAGACTCGATTGAGGGCATCAAAGGGGTCAGACTCGATTGCATCAAAGGGCATCAAAGGGGTCAGACTCGATTGCATCAAAGGTGCATCAAAGGGGTCAGACTCGATTGATACGATTCCCCTATCATTCAACTCTGGCCCCTTTGGGATCAACCGAGTCCATCAATAGGGTCAGACTCGATTGACAGAATCAAAGGGGTCAAGAATCAAAGGGGTCAGACTCGATTGATACGATTCCCCTACCAGTCAACTCTGGCCCCTTTGGGATCAATGAACCGCCCCCGCTTTTCCGGAGAACTCCGGGTTTGAGTCACGCCGCCATGGGCAGCCGACTCGCGGATTGATGATACTGCGCCTCGTACTCGACGGGCGGAATGTTGCCGATCGGCTCCAGAAGGCGACGATGGTTGAACCAGTCGACCCACTCGAGCGTCGCGTATTCGACGTCGTCGAGGCCGCGCCACGGGCCGCGGTGATGGATGACCTCGGTCTTGTAGAGTCCGATCACTGTTTCGGCAAGCGCGTTGTCGTAGGAGTCGCCCACGCTTCCCACGGACGGTTGTGCGCCGATCTCAGCCAAGCGCTCGGAGTAGCGGATCGACAAGTACTGGCTGCCACGGTCGCTGTGGTGAACGACACCCTTCGCGCCAGAGCGCGCCCAGATGGCCTGCTCCAGCGCGTCGAGCACCAGTTCGGCGTGCATGGAACGGGCCACGCGCCAGCCGATGATGCGTCGCGCGTACACGTCGATCACGAACGCAACGTAGACGAAGCCGGCCCAGGTCGCCACGTAGGTGAAGTCGGCGACCCAAAGCTCATTCGGGTGGCTCGCCTGGAATTGCCGGTTGACCCGATCCAGCGGCCGCTCGGCGGTGTCATCGGCGATCGTCGTGCGACATTTGCGCCCGCGCACCACGCCCTGCAGGCCGAGCGAGCGCATCAATCGCTCGACGGTGCAACGGGCAACCTCGATCTCCTCACGTCCAAGCTGCCGCCAGACCTTGCGTGCCCCGTAGACCGCGAAGTTCTCGTCGTAGACGCGCCGGATCTCCGCCACCAGCTTGCGGTCGCGTTGCAGCCTCGGCGGCACTCGCGTCGGGTCCACTTCGCGCGCTTTCATCTCGTAGTACAGCGACGGGGCGATCGGCAGCTGCTTGCAGATCGACTCGACCCCATAGAGATCGCGGTTGGCGTCGATGAACGCCACCATCACTTCGGTCGGCGGTCGAGCTCCGCCTGGGCGAAAAACGCCGATGCCTTGCGCAGAATCTCGTTCGCCCGCTTAAGCTCCCGATTCTCACGCTCGAGCTCCTTGAGCCGCTCGCGCTCGGACCCCGTCAGCCCCGCGCGGCGACCAAGATCGCGTTCGGCCTGGCGCACCCAGCCGCGCAAGGTCTCCGCCGTGCAACCGATCTTCGCCGCAATCGAACCGATCGCCGCCCACTGCGAATCGTGTTCGCCCTGGTGCTCCAGGACCATGCGCACGGCCCGCTCCCTGACTTCCGGTGAGTACCTCTTTTGCTTGTTCATGGCTCCATCCTCTCAAGAAATGGAGTCTCCGGGAATCCCGGGGCGGTTCACCCCAGCCTGCGGGGCCAGCAATTGCGTCATCAGGTGGACCACGGTGCGGTTGGTGTAGAACTCGGCCGCCGTGTGTCCGGAGTCATCCGCGAACTTCTTGATCAGGTATTCGTAGGCGTTGCCAAGCTCATCCTCTGGCACGTTGGCCAACGACAGCGTCTGGGTCGAAAAGTGCTCGATGAGGTTTTTCAGCGTTTCGTCCGGCAAACGCTCGCGGTTGGTCCAGGGCGCATCGCCGAAGATACCGTCGAGCAGATCCGGATTGGCCGTCTCGATCGCACGCATGGCCTTCTGGATCGCAGCGCCGACGTTCTTGGGAGCCTGGCGCGCGTCATTCCAGTGCGCGCCTTCGGGGATCTGGAAGCGGTGGTTCTCGGCGAACTGGGCGTATGACAGGTCGCCACCGGAATCGGTCAGCCCAGCTTGGTACTCCTCGTCCCACACATCGGAGACGCGCTTGAAGAACAGCAGTGGGAAGATGAACTGCTTGTAGTCGCCAGCGTCGATCAGACCGCGCAGCAGTACGGCCGCGCCCCAGAGGTAGCTTTCGAGCTCTTGTTGAGTGATGCGCTTGCTCATGCTGGCTGCCATGGGTTCCGCCTGATCGGCATGCGCCCGTGAAGATCAACCCCACAGGACAACGCGAATTCCGTTACTCGCTTTGTTGCGAGCAGGATCGCGGCAACTCGCGGCGTCGCGTAGTCGCGCGTGGTGGCGGAGACCGCACCATGGACGAGCTTGTGCCGAAGCTGGTAGGTCGAATCGACAAAGTTGTCCCAATCGTCTACGACGCTCTCCAGAGTTCGACCATGCCTGGGCGTTACCTCCTTCATCCACTGAGCCGCATACCGACGGAGCCCAGATGTCTTGTCCAGTTTCTGCCGAATCGCCGTGTTGGGGCTGATGCCCAATGCCACGATCGCCCGCCGGAGAGTCCACTCAAGGTTTGACGCTGCGATGACCACCGCCACCCCTGGAATGGAGCCGTCCAGCATTTCTAGGATCTTCTTCTCTCTTACCTCGAACCGATCCTCGATGTTGAAGTTCATTTCAGCCACCCCCCGTCTTCTATGACTTGCGCCAGGCGCTCCTCCGCCTCACGGCACCGGCCCAGCGCGTCCTTGAAGGCGGCGATCGCCTCGTGCAGTGGAGGGGCGTCATCCTGAAGGGGCGGCAGGACGTATCGCGATATGTTCAACGTCCAGTCCTCGGCCTTGATTTCGTCCAGGTCCACCACGCGCACAGAGTCCTGCACATGCTCGAAGCCCTGATACCAGGTGACGATCTGCGCTGCATGCTCGGGGTCGAGATAGTTCTGCGCTCGTCCGCGGCGGAACAGTCGCGATGCGTCAGCGATAAGCACCGTCTTGCGCCGGGCTGCGGGCTTCTTCTTGCGCAGCAACAGAATGCACGCGGCCAACCCAGTGCCGTAGAAGAGATTCGGCGCCAGGCCGATGACGCCTTCGATCAGATCCATCTCCAACAGCTTCCGGCGGATGTCGCCCTCAACACCCTTGCGGAAGAGCGCGCCTTGGGGAAGGACAACGGCCATGCGCCCGGTGCTTTCGGCCATCGACTTGACCATGTGCTGCACCCAGGCGAAGTCGCCGCTCGACGACGGAGGCAGGCCGGCGAAATTGCGCCCGAAAGGGTCGTTGAGCCACAGATCCTCGCCCCACTTCTCCAGTGAGAACGGCGGATTGGCGATCACGCAATCGAACGTGGCGAGGCGGTCGCCGTCGAAAAAGGCCGGATTGCGCAGCGTGTCGCCACGGACGATCTGAAAGTCCTCGATGCCGTGCAGGAACAGGTTCATGCGGGCAATCGAAGAGGTGGTCAGATTCTTCTCCTGCCCGTATAGCTTGCCCCAGAGCCGCTTGACGTCGCCGTGCTTGTCTTTGACGTGCTGTACGGCCGCCAGCAGCATGCCACCCGTGCCGCACGCCGGGTCGTAGATGGTCTCGGCCTCCTTCGGGTCGAGCATGTCGATCATCATCCGCACCACGCTGCGCGGCGTGTAGAACTCGCCCGCCTTCTTGTTGGTGGCGTCGGCGAACTTCTTGATCAGGTATTCGTAGGCGTCGCCAAGGAGGTCGGACGCCACGTTCTTGTTGCCCAGCGGCAGCCGCGAGAAGTGCTCGATCAGGTCCTTCAGCAGCGCGTCGGACAAGCGCTCCTTGTTGGACCACGGGGCGTCGCCGAACACGCCATACAGCGTGTCGGGGTTGGCCTTCTCGATGGCACGCATCGCGTGCTGCAGAGCCGCTCCGACGTTCGAAGCCTTTGCCCGCACGTCATTCCAATGGCAGTCCTCCGGGATCTGAAAGCGATGCGACTCCGGGAACCAGGCCAGCTGCTCATCGCCGGTGTCGGCGACGATCTCCTGACACTCCTCATCCCAGACGTCACAGATCCGCTTAAAGAACAGTAGCGGGCACTGCTGTCCGGTCAACGAGGCTGGTTCGGGCGAAAACGTCTTTGGCGACATGGTGTTACCACCGATTTTCCTTGGTGCCGACTTGAACGCGCCCGTCGGGTGCGGCGATCCTCACGGCTGTCATCAGCCCGGGGATCGCC
>WBZU01001832.1_pt1 | contig 15344 bp, 12 predicted proteins | sample 5204311 | NCBI WGS metagenome assembly WBZU01 (sample SAMN12344359, study PRJNA552823) | activated sludge metagenome | biome: Activated sludge suspended growth; feature: Nitrification reactor; material: Wastewater; isolation source: activated sludge from nitrification reactor of wastewater...
GTGGGAGCTGCCGCCCCCGTCGACCGCCGATGTCGACGGGGTGGTCGGCGTGGGGGCCGACCTCGAAGCCGGGACGCTGCTCGCCGCCTACCGCACCGGGCTGTTCCCGATGCCGGTGCGGCGCCGAACCGTGGCCTGGTGGTCGCCCGACCCACGGGGGGTGCTGCCGCTCGACGGGCTGCGGGTGACCAAGTCCCTGCGGCGGTCGTGCCGTCGGTACGAGGTGCGAGTGGACACCGCCTTCGACGAGGTGATCCGGGCCTGCGCCGATCCGGCCCGCCCGCACGGCTGGATCGACGGCCGCATCGAGCGGGCCTACCGGGAGCTGCACCGCCTGGGCTGGGCCCACAGCGTGGAGGCGTGGTCGCCCGAGGGCGAGCTGGTCGGCGGCCTCTACGGGGTGGCGGTGGGCGGCCTGTTCGCCGGCGAGTCGATGTTCCACCGCGAGGTTGACGCCTCGAAGGTGGCGCTCGTCGGCCTCGTCGACCGGCTGCGGTCCGGCGGCGGCGTCCTCCTCGACGTCCAATGGCTGACCGAGCACCTCGCCTCGCTCGGCGCGGTGGCCATCCCTCGCGCCGCCTACCTCGAGCGGCTGGGCCACGCCGTCGCCCTCGCGCCGCTCGCCATCGCGTGATCGGACGCCGGCGACCACCGCGTGGGGCGGAGGTGCACCCGGTACCGTTCCCGGGTTCGATCGGGCGTGCCGGCCGAACGCTCCCCGACGCTCCACGGACCTGGCGGCCATGACCGACGACGACCCGATCGCCACCCGCCCGTCGCCGGGATCGGACGCGGCCGGGATCGAGACCCACTTCCGCGGGCCGTGGGCCGACGGGCCGCCGCCCGAGGCGCTCGAGATCCACGCGCCGCCGCTCGACCGGTTCGGGTTCGAGGAGCTGCGACGCACGGTCCTGATCGGCGTCGTGCTCGCCGCCGCGGTCCTGCGGGCGGTGGCGTCCTGGCCGTTCCGCCGCCGGGGCCGCAGCCTCGCCGGCGCCGCATCCGAGGGGCTGGTCGACGGGTTCGAGCAGCTCGGGCCCACCTTCGTGAAGCTCGGCCAGCTGATCGCGTCGTCGCCCAGCCTGTTCCCCGCCCCGCTGGCCGACGCCTGCGTCCGGATGCTCGACGAGGTCGGCCCGTTCGGGCCCGAGACGGTCCGGCGGATGGTCGAGGAGGAGCTGGGGGCGCCGCCCGGCCGCATCTTCAAGGCGTTCGACGACCGGCCGCTCTCGGCCGCATCGATCGCCCAGGTCCACGCGGTCACGCTCTCGGACGGGCGGGAGGCGGTCATCAAGCTCCAGCGGCCCGACATCGCCCACCGCATGAACACCGACCTGCGGATCCAGCACTTCGTCGTGAGCCGGCTGCTCAACCGGTTCGAGGGCGCCCGCAAGGCCAACGTGACCGCGATGGTCGAGGACCTCCACGAGGTGACCAACCAGGAGCTCAACTTCGCCCTCGAGGCCCACCGCCAGACCCGCTTCCGGGAGGCGATCGGGGCGTTCGGCGACAACGCCGGCATCACCGCCCCCGAGGTGTACTGGGAGTACTGCGCCCCGCACCTGATCTGCATGGAGCGGATGTCGGGCGTGCCGATGGACGACTTCGCCTCCCTCGCCGCCCGGGGGGTCGACGGCGAGCTGGTGCTGCGCCGCGGCATCAAGGTCTGGATCGAGGCGGCGCTGGTGCACGGCCCGTTCCACGGCGACGTGCACGCCGGCAACCTGTGGCTGCTCGACGACGGGCGGGCCACCTACCTCGACTTCGGGATCATGGGCGAGCTGCCCGGCGACTGGAAGGGTGCGCTGCGCGACATCCTCTTCACCTCGATGATCGACCAGGACTACACGCGGGTGGTCCGGGCCTACCAGCGGGTCGGGGTCATGCCCGCCGACGTCGACCCCGAGGTGGCCGGCCCGGCGATCGCCATGGTGATGGAGCCGCTGCTGAGCAAGGGCATCGGCGCGGTCAGCCTCGGCGAGCAGCTGAAGTCGAACATGGAGCTGGCCGACCGCTTCGGCGCCACCCCGCCCCGCGAGCTGATGCTGGTCTCCAAGCAGCTCCTCTACTTCGAGCGCTACTCCAAGGTCCTGGCCCCCGACTACGTGATGGCCCGCGACCTGTACCTGCTCAAGAACATCTTCCCGGCCGAGGTGGCGGCGACCGCCGCCGAGCGCGCCATCTCGCTCCCGGACTGACGCACCGGCGCCTCGGCCCATCGGTTGCTCACCGGTAACGGTTGCCCTAGGGTGACCAACCGTGGACGCCGGCGCCGATCCCGTCGAGATGGCGCTCGACGCGCTCGGCGATCCCCAGCGACGGGCGATCCTCCGGGTCCTCCGGGACGGCCCCACGCCGGTCGGCCGGCTGGCCGAGGCGCTGCCGATCGGCCGTCCGGCGGTCAGCAAGCATCTGCGGGTCCTCGAGGGCGCCGGCCTCGTCACCCACCGCCCGGCCGGCACCCGCAACCTCTACGCCCTCGCCCCCGAGGCGCTCCAACCGCTCCAGCGCTGGCTGGTCGAGACCTGGGATGGCGCGCTCGACGCCTTCGCCGACCACGTCCGGACCCACCGGCGTCCCCCGCCACCCTCCGAGGAGCCCCGATGACCGACGCCGACGCCGACCTCGTCGCCGACCACGTCGCCCCGATCCGGCGGCGGATCGTGGTCCCCACCGACCCCGCCGACGCCTTCCGGCTCTGGACCGACGACCTCGGCGCCTGGTGGCCGCTCGCCGGCCACAGCGTCCACGGCGCCGCCTCCTCGGTGGGGTTCCACGGCGGCCGGCTCGTCGAGCGCGGGCCCGACGGCGACGAGGTGCCCTGGGGCGAGGTGCTCGACTGGGAGCCACCGCACCGGCTCCGCCTCACCTGGCACCCGGGTCGGGGCGCCGAGGAGGCCACCGAGGTCGAGGTGCGCTTCGAGGCGGTCCCGTCCGCCGATGCCGACGGCCCCCACACGCTGGTCACGCTGGAGCACCGAGGGTGGGCGACCCGGGCCGATGCCGCCGAGGCCCGCCGGGAGTACCACGAGGGCTGGGCGACCGTGCTCGGCCGCTTCGGCGCCGCCGGTCGAGGGCGGGCCGCGGGCGGCGCCGACCTCCCCGACGCGCCGGCCGCCACCGCCGCACCGACGGGTGGCGAGCCGGCCGACGACCGCTCCATCGACGAGGTCTGGCTCGCCCTGGTCCACACCGCGGGGCCGGCGGCGCCCACCGACGGGCCGCTGTTCGCCCATCCCGACTTCGGCGAGCATCCGGCCTTCCTCGGCCGCCTCGCCGAGCAGGCGACGATCGTCGCCGCCGGTCCCCTCGGCCCGCTCGACGGTCCCCCGACCGGCGCACGGGGCATGACGGTGGTCCGGGTGCCGGCCGACCGGGTGGACGCGGTGGCGGCGCTGGCTCGGACCGACGACCGGGCGGTGGTCCGGGGCCTGCTCGAGGTCGAGGTCCTGCACTGGTCGGTGGTACCGCGCGCCTGACCCGACCGGCTCGCGACCGACCGTCGTCGTGGGCGACCGATCTCGAGCCTGGCGTGGACGCCGGACCGCCGATGGTCCACGTCCGCGCCAGGTTCGGTCCGAGCCGGTGCGCCGGTCCTCAGCCGGCGGGCTGCCAGGCCGGATCCCGGCCCAGCCAGCCGAGCAGCCGGTCGTAGGGCGCCGCGTCGTCGGCGACCTCGACCACCGGGCCGAAGGGGAGGTCGTCGCGCCCCTCGGCGGGCAGGGCCGCGGTCATCGGGCCGAGCACGGCGGCGGCCAGGTCCTGGTCGAGGGCGTCGGTCCGGCCGAGGGCGGCGGCGAGGTCCCAGCCGTGGGTGGCCAGCTCGCTGGTGTAGATGCCCAGGGCGATCCGTCCGGGCATGCGGCCGGCGGGGTGGGTCACGATGCGGTCGAGGGCGTCGTCCTCGGCCACCGCCTCCTCGAGGGCGGGCCGGGCCGCCGTCCACGCCGCCGGCCGATCCTCGGGGGCCACGTCGTCGGCGTGGGCCGGCACGTCGGCGGGGTCGCCGCCGCCCAGGATGTGGACGATCCGGTGCTCGACCCCCACCAGGTGGCCGACGAGGTCGGCCACCGACCACCCCTCGCACGGCGTCGGCCGCCCGAGGTCGGCCACGGTCACCGCCGCCACCAGCGCGTCGACCTGGTCGAGGGCGCGGGCGAAGCCGGGCCGGGGGTCGGGCGGGCCGGCGGGGGCGGCGGCCGGGGCGGCCGGGGCGGACGGGGCGGACGGGGCGGACGGGACGGTGACGGGTTCGTTGGTCATGGGCCAGAGGATGGACCGCCAACCCGGCCACGGCATGACCGGTTTGGGCCCGGAACCGGTCCCCCGACCCCGGCGGAGGTCGAACGTGTCTTCGTACGTGCCCGATCGGGCACGTACGAAGACACGTTCCGCTGGGTGGGGGTCGGGGTGGCGGGGCGGTGGCTCGGGCGTGACAGGGCGTCGGCCGCCGCGGGAGGATGGGGCATGACCGACCAGCGCCAGCCGGATCGTCCGTGGATGATGCGGACCTACTCGGGGCACTCGACCGCCAAGGCCTCGAACGAGCTCTACCGGACCAACCTGGCCAAGGGCCAGACCGGCCTGTCGATCGCCTTCGACCTCCCCACCCAGACCGGCTACGACAGCGACGACCCGATGGCGCGGGGCGAGGTCGGCAAGGTCGGCGTGCCGGTGTGCCACCTCGGCCACATGGGCACGCTGCTCGAGGGCATCCCGCAGGGCGAGATGAACACCTCGATGACGATCAACGCGGTGGCGGCCTGGATGCTCGGCCTCTACACGGCCAACGCCGAGAAGCAGGGCGTCGCCTCCCAGCAGCTCCGGGGCACCACCCAGAACGACATCGTCAAGGAGTACCTCAGCCGGGGGACCTACATCTACCCCCCGCTGCCGTCGCGTCGGCTGATCGTCGACATGTTCGCGTTCTGCCAGGAGTGGATCCCCCACTGGAACCCGATGAACGTGTGCAGCTACCACCTCCAGGAGGCGGGGGCCACGCCGGTCCAGGAGCTGGCCTACTCGCTGGCCACCGCCATCGACGTGCTGGACGCGGTCAAGGAGTCGGGCCAGGTGCCCGAGGACCGCATGACCAACGTGGTCGCCTCGATCAGCTTCTTCGTCAACGCCGGCATCCGGTTCGTGGAGGAGACCTGCAAGATGCGGGCCTTCACCCAGCTCTGGGACCGCATCACCCAGGAGCGCTACGGCGTCACCGACCCCAAGGCCCGCCGCTTCCGCTACGGCGTGCAGGTGAACAGCCTCGGGCTCACCGAGGCCCAGCCGGAGAACAACGTGCAGCGCATCGTGCTGGAGGCGCTCGGGGTCACGCTGTCCCGCGACGCCCGGGCCCGGTCGCTCCAGCTCCCGGCGTGGAACGAGGCGCTCGGCCTGCCCCGTCCGTGGGACCAGCAGTGGGCGCTGCGCATCCAGCAGGTGCTGGCCTTCGAGACCGACCTGCTCGAGTACGACGACATCTTCGCCGGCTCCCACGTGATCGAGGCCAAGACCGCCGAGCTGGTGGAGGGCGCGCAGGCCGAGCTGGACGACGTGCTGGCGCTCGGCGGGGCCTTCGAGGCGATCGACGAGCTCAAGGGCCGCCTGGTCCGCAGCCACGCCGAGCGGATGCGCCGCATCGAGTCCGGCGACCTGAAGATCGTGGGCGTCAACGTCTTCACCGAGACCGCGCCCTCCCCGCTCGACGGCGACGACAACATCCTGCGGGTCGATCCCGGGGTGGCCGAGGCCGCCGTGGCCGAGCTGGCCGAGTGGCGTTCGGCCCGAGACGCCGGGGCGGTCAAGCGCAGCCTCGACGAGCTGCGGCGCGTCGCCCGCTCGGGCGAGAACATCATGCCGGCCAGCATCGACCTCGCCCACGCCGGCGGCACCACCGGGGAGTGGGCGGCGGTGCTGCGCGAGGAGTTCGGCGAGTACCGGGCGCCCACCGGCGTCGCCGCCGCGGCCGGCGCCGGCGGCGGCTCCGACGGCCTGCGGGCGGTGGCCGAGCGCATCAAGGCCCTGCCGGGCGGTCCGCCCCGGTTCCTGGTGGCCAAGCCCGGCCTGGACGGCCACTCCAACGGTGCCGAGCAGATCGCGGTGGCCGCCCGCGACGCCGGCTTCGAGGTCATCTACCAGGGCATCCGGCTGACCCCGGCGCAGATCGCAGCGGTCGCCCGCGACGAGGACGTCGACGTGGTGGGCCTGTCGATCCTCTCGGGCAGCCACCTGGAGCTGGTGCCCGACGTGGTGCGCCTGCTCCGCGAGGAGGGGGTCGACGCCCCGGTGATCGCCGGCGGCATCATCCCCGAGGCCGACCGTCCGCGACTCCGCGACGCGGGCGTCGAGGCGGTGTACACGCCGAAGGACTTCGACATCGCGCACATCATGGACGAGGTGTTCGACCTGGTCGGATCCCGTCGACGGGCGTGATCGCCGCACACCTCGCTCCGAGCGGGCACGATGGGGGCCATGGCCGCGATCGTGCGTGACGCTCCAGAGACGGCGAGATCGGCCGACGGGTACGAGATGTCCACCATCTCGCTGGCCGCGCCCATCGCCGTCGCCAGCGGCGTGCTCGCGCTGGTGGTCGCGCTCCTCGCCGTGCTCACCGACACCGGTTGGATGGTCGGCCTGGCCGCCGTGCTGGCGGTGGCGTCGGCGCTGCTGGTCGTCCTCCGCCCGTCGCCGCGCCGCGTCGAGCCCGCGGCGACCGACGTCCGCCCCGCCGTGGCCGACCTCGACCTCGACCCCGGGCTGGCCGAGCCCCAACCCGAGCTCGACGCCGAGGCCCGGGCGGCGGCCGAGCGGTTCGAGGCCGACGCCATCCGCTCCCGGGAGGAGCTGATCCGGGAGCTCACCTCGCGGCCCCGCGAGGACCTGCCGTCGGGTGGCGCCGGCGGGGGCACCGACCTCGAGACCCAGCCGGTCGTCGACCTCTCCGCCCCGATCGACCTGACCCCGCCGGCCGACCTCGCCGAGTCCGTCGCCGCCCCCGCCGCAGCGCGGCCGCCGGAGGGGCCCGGCGACGCCGCCGACGACGAGGTGGTCCACGACGTCGTCACCGGGCTGTTCAGCCAGGTGTTCTTCGAGGCGTCGCTCGAGAAGCGCGTGTCGGCATCCCGGCGGGGCCTGCGCCCCCTGTCGGTGGCGGTGATCGAGGTCGAGGTCGACGTGACCGGCCCCGAGCCCCACACGGCCGACCCCCATCCGGTGGCCGAGGCGATGGTGGCGGTGTTCCGGGACGCGGACACCGTGGCCCGCGACGACGCCGGGCTGTTCCTCGTCCTGCTCGAGGACACGCCCGAGAACGGCGCGGTGTGGTGCCTCGAGCGCCTGCGCCGCCGCATCAGCGAAACGATGCCCGGCCACACCACCCGCGCCGGGCTCAGCTGCTACCCGGCCTACGGCTTCAGCGGCCCCCAGCTCGTGGCCCAGGCCCGCGCCGCCCTGGAGCTGGCGCGGGAGTGGCCGCAGGACCGCATCGAGGTCACCGCCGAGTCGCCCGACTGAGCACGGACCTGGCGAACCGGCGGGCCGTCAACCGCCGGAGGCGGCGGGCGTCGCCGCCACCCGGCCGAGCAGCCGATCGAGGAAGTCGTCGGGGAGCAGGCCGCCGAACATCGGGGTGAGGCGGGCCAGCGGGAACGACGAGAGCATGCGCACCCGCTCGGGGTCGTCGAGCACGAAGGTGAGATCGCCGACGTCGCTCGTGCGGAGCGCCTCCATCAGCACCTCGCGGCCGGCGGGGTGGTCGAGCCACTCCCCGGTGGTGCTGGTGCGGTCGAGCGGGATCACGGGCGCCTCGCCGTCGAGCACCACCGTCGACCGCAGCGGCAGGTCCCGCGACGACCGACCGACGGCCACCTCGACGGGGCCCGGATCGAGGACCCAGCCGCCGACCCGGGTCGACCACCGGGACAGGTCACGCTCGTCCACCTCGAGGCGGACCCGCTCGGAGGCACCCGGTTCGAGCGCCACCTTGGCGAACGCCGCCAGGGTGCGGATCGGCCCGGGCGCGGGCGACGCCGGGCGGCCCACGTAGACCTGCACGACCTCGGTCCCGGCCCGCTCGCCCACGTTGGTGGCGGTCACCTCGACGACGATGCGGGCCGGGCCCCGCCAGCCGGGCCGATCGGGGCCGGCGGGCGGGATGGTGGCGGCGAGGTCGTCCAGCTCGATGCGGGTGTAGGACCCGCCGTGGCCGAAGGGGTAGGCGACCGCGCCGTCCACCGCGTCGTGGTGGCGGTAGCCGACGAACAGCCCCTCGCCGTACACCACCCGACCGTCCTCGCCGGGAAACGACAGGTACGACGGCGTGTCGGCCAGCCGCAACGGGATCGTCTCGGCCAGGCGGCCCCCGGGCTCGGCTCGGCCGAGCAACACGTCGGCCACGGCGCCGCCGCCGGCCTGGCCGCCCAACCAGCCCTCGACGAGCGCGTCGGCGTGGTGCTGCCATTCGGCCACGGCCACCACCCCGCCGTTGGCCAGCACGACGACCACCCGATCGACGACCTCGGCCACCGCCCCCAGGAGCGCCACCTGCTCGGCGGGCAGGTCGAGGTGGTCACGGTCGTAGCCCTCGGACTCGTAGCTCGGCGGCAGGCCGAGGACCACCACCGCCAGGTCGGCGGAGGAGGCCAGCGCCACCGCCTCGGCCCGCAGCGCCTCGCCGTCGACCGCCGGGTCGTCGACCCCGTAGCCCGGCGCGAAGCCGGCGAAGGAGGCGCCGAGCCCGGCCTCGAGCTCGGGCAGGGCGGCGTCGACGCGGGTCGGGTTGACCTTCGAGCTGCCGGCCCCCTGGTACCGCGGCGTCCGGGCCAGCTCCCCCACCACCGCGACGCGGCCCGACGCCGCACCGAGGGGGAGCACGTCGCCGTCGTTGCGCAGGAGCACCGTGCACGCCGCGGCGGCGCGCCGGGCGAGGGCGTGGTGGGCGTCGTGGTCCACGGGGTCGTGGCCCGCCAGCCCCGGCTGCGCACGGCCGACCAGGCCGAGGACCCGGGAGACGGCGGTGTCGAGGACCGCCTCGTCGAGCGACCCGTCGGCCAGCGCCGCCTCCACCCGCCGCGAGCTGACCCCGCCGGTGCCCGGCATCTCGAGGTCGAGGCCGGCCTCGACGGCGGCGACCGGGTCGCCGACCGCGCCCCAGTCGGACACCACCAGGCCGTCGAAGCCCCACTCATCGCGGAGCACCTCGGTCAGCAGCCAGCGGTCCTGGGAGGCGTAGACGCCGTTGATGCGGTTGTAGCTGCACATCACCGTCCACGGCATCGAGGTGCGCACCACCCGCTCGAAGGCCGACAGGTACAGCTCGCGGAGCGTGCGCTCGTCGACCTCGGCGCTCACCCGCACCCGATCGGTCTCCTGATTGTTGGCCGCGAAGTGCTTCAGCGAGGCCCCGACGCCCTGCGACTGGAGCCCGTCGACCAGCGCGGCGCCGAGCACGCCCGAGAGGGTCGGATCCTCCGACAGGTACTCGAAGTTCCGCCCGCACAGCGGCGAGCGCTTCAGGTTGATCCCCGGGCCGAGCACGACCGCCAGCTCCTCGGTGCGCGCCTCCGCGCCGATCGCCGCGCCGATCGCCCGCACCAGCTCGCCGTCCCACGACGAGCCGAGGGCCGACGCGGTCGGGAAGCACGTGGCCGGCACGCTCTCGCCGATGCCGACGTGGTCGCCGCCCTCGGCCTGCTTGCGCAACCCGTGCGGACCGTCGGACACCATCACCGAGGGGATGGCGAGCCGATCGACGTCTCGGGTCCACCAGAACCCCTTGCCGGTGATGAGCGCCGCCTTCTCGGAGGCGGTGAGCTCGGCGAGCAGGGCGGGGACGTCGAGGGTCATGTCCGACTTGCTACCAGGACCGCCCGATTCGCTCCCGCGGAACGCCGATCACCGCTCCGGGGGCCTCGGGCTCAGCGCTCGTCGAGCTCGGCGCGGATCGCCTCGCCGTCGGCCCCGAGCGGGCGACCGGCCCAGCGCAGCCGGCCCGGGGTGGCCGAGAGACGGGCGACGAGGCCCTGCATCGGCGTGCCGTCGACGGTGACGACCAACCCGCGGGCGACGGCGTGGGGGTCGACCGCCAGCTCGTCCATGGCGTACACGGGCGCGGCGGCGGCCTGAGCGGCCTCGAAGGCGGCCAGCACCTCGGCGAGCGGCCGGGCTTCGCACCACGCCGCCACCGCCGCCTCCACCTCGTCGCGGTGGGCGATGCGGCCGGCGAAGCCCTCGAACCGGGGATCGTCGCCGACGCCGACCAGCTCCATCACCCGGCGGGCCACCGACTCCGCGGTGGTGGAGATGGCGACCCACCGGCCGTCGGCGCAGCGGTAGGTGCCCCGGGGGACCGAGTACGGGATGCCGGACCCGAGGCGGGGCTGGAGCTCGCCCCGCGTCTCCCACACGCTCATCAGCGGGCCCATCAGCTGGAACAGCGACTCGAGCAGGTTGACGTCGACCACCTGGCCCACGCCCGAGTGCAGGGCGACCATGGTGGCGAAGGCGGCGGTCAGGGCGGTGACCTCGTCGGTCAGCGCGATCGGCGGCAGGAGCGGGGCGCCCTCGGGCTCGCCGTTGATCGCCGCGAACCCCGACATCGCCTCGGCCAGCGTGGCGAAGCCGGGGCGGCCGGCGTACGGGCCGTCCTGGCCGAACCCGCTGACCCGGGTGATCACCAGCTTCGGGTTGGCGGCGAGCAGGGCCTCGGGCGCCAGGTCGAGCCGCTCGAGGGTGCCGGGGCGGAAGTTCTCCACCAGCACGTCGGCCGTGCCGAGCAGGCGGCGCACCACCTCGAGGTCCTCGGGGTCCTTGAGGTCGAGCTCGATCGTGCGCTTGTTGCGGCCGGCCAGCTTCCACCAGAGGGTCACGTCGTCGCGCGGGTCGACCCACCCCATCGCCCGCGTGGTGTCGCCGGTGCCGGGGCGCTCGACCTTGATCACGTCGGCGCCGAAGTCGGCCAGGTACCGCGCGCAACCGGGGCCGGCCACCACCGTCGACAGGTCGACCACCCGCAGCCGGTGGAGCGGGCCGTCGGCCGCGGTGGGCCGGCCCACCGCCGTGGTCACCGCCCGCCGTCCAGCACGTGGGTCAGGGGCAACGACGCCGAGCGGCCGGTGAGGAGCCGGGCGATCGAGGAGAGGTCGGACGGGGCGGCGAGGTCGAGCAGGACGGTGATGGCGACCCGCGACGCCGCCGCCGGCGGGTCGGTGGGCAGGCCGATGGCGGCGGACAGGTCGAGGCCGTGCACGACCAGCTCGACGATCCGGGTGGCGAGGTACTGGTCGAGCTGCATCTCCCCGACGAAGAGGTGCATCGGCGTGTCCGGCGCGTGGCGGTCCACGATCTGGCCGGCGCGGCGGGCGAGGTCGTCCACCGCCGCCACCCAGTCGTCGTGGTCGTTCGCCTCCCGCCGGGCCCGCGCCGAGATGTGCACGTCGGGGGTCTCCTCGGCGAGGACGACCCGGAAGTAGGCGGCGGCCGACCAGATCTCGGTGGGGTCCTTGACCGGCTCGGTGAGGTACTCCTCGATCGTCTTGAACGCTCGGGCGGTATGGGCCACCAGTTCGCGCACCGACCACTCGCCGAGGGCCGGGCGATCCCAGCCGTCGTCGTCGACGGCGCCGACCAGCGAGCGGTACCAGGTGCTGGCCTGGCGGAAGGCGGCGACCACCTCGTGGTGGTCGAAGATGTGATCGGCCACGTGGTCCTCCGCGGCGCTCAGGCGGTCGGCGCGGCGGGGATCGCGAAGCAGCGGTCCTCGAGCGTGCCGAACGCGTAGTCGTGGTACAGCCCGGCGTACATGTGCCGGGTCTGCTCGGTCCATGCCAGGGCCTCGGGCGTGGAGATGCGGTGGTGGATCTGGACGATCCCGCCGTCGTGGACCCGGTACTCGGCCCAGGTGCCCGGGTAGTCCTTGACGCAGGCCACCTCCACCCACGGCACGTCGCCGGTGGTCGCGAAGCGGCGCACGCGGTTCCGGTGGGTGTGGCCGGCGAAGTACCCCCGGATGCGAGGGCGGCGGGCGACGACGGCGAGCAGTGCCTCGGAGGCGTCCACGTCGATGCCGAAGGTGCGGTCGGCCTTCTCCGACGATGCTCGGTCGCCGAGGTGGTGGTGGCCGAACAGCAGGACTGGCCGATCGGCCCGGGCCCCGAGCTCGTCGATCCACTCGAGCTGCTCGGCGGTGACCGTGCCCGAGGGCTCGCCGTCCACCGAGGTGTCGAGCAGGGCGAGCACCGCGCCGGGGAGGACCACCTCCTGGTGGGGCTCGGACGCCATCCGGGCGTGGTGGTAGCTCTCGTGGTTGCCCCGGACCACGGTGAGGCGGTCGCCGAAGGCCGGCTCGTAGACCGCCCGGAAGGCCTCGTACTCCTCGACGGTGCCGTTCGAGGTGAGGTCGCCCTTGACCAGCACCACGTCGGGATCGAGCGCGCGGATCTCGGCCACGGCGCCGCGGTTCATCACCTCGGGGTAGGGCGGGTCGCCGGGCGCGGCCCGGAAGGTGGGCCCGATGTCGGAACCGTCGATGATCCCGCACTCCACCTCACCGAAGTGCACGTCGTTGACCGCGGCGAAGGTGGCCAGCAGCTCGCCGGGGGCGGGCAGCGTGCGGAAGGCGAACCCGTCGCGCTCGTAGGCGGTGGCGGGCCGCAGGTCGGGGTGGCGACGGACCTCGGTGCCCCGGTGGACCACGGCGTGGTCCGGGGCGACGGTGGTCAGCTCGGCGGCCTCGTCTCGTGCGTCGCCGACCCCGGTCACCTGGCCGACGCTAGCGACGCTCCTAGGGCGTGGTCGTGGTCGTGGTGGTGCTCGCCGGCGCCGTGGTGGTGGTCGATGACGTGGTCGTGCTGGTGGTGCTCGAGGTGGTCGACGACGTCGACGTCGTGGTGGTGGACGGCTTCGACGTCGTGGTGGTCGTCGAGATCGGCGACCCCACCTGGGCGAGGCGGTAGTACTCGGCGGAACCGACGAGCAGGCCGGCGAGGGCGATGTCGTCCTCGGTCACCAGGCGCTCGGCCCAGTAGGCCCGGCCGGCGGCCTCCGAGGCCCGACCGAGCAGGCGGCGGTACAGCGCGTCCACCCGTCGACCGTTGGACTCGATGGTGAGGAAGAACTGGCGGGCGATGGTGGTGCGAGGGGCCCCGCCGTCGAGCCGGCCGACCCAGTAGGCCAGGCCGGCGGCGTCGGCCTCGCGCTGGAGGATGTTGCGGTACACCTCGGCCACGTAGGCCCGGTTGGTGCCGCCGGCCTCGCGGTAGAACTCGTTGGACGCGTAGAGCTGGGCGGCGAGGTCGGCGGTGCGCTCACCGGCCACGAGGCGGGCGGCCCAGAACTCCCGGCCGCCCGGATCGGTGGGACGGCCGAGGACCTGCTGGTACAGGCCGGTCACCACCACGCGCGCCCACTCCTGGGTCCGAGCCAGCTCGAGGGCGACCTGGGTGCGGGAGGTGCCGGCGGCCAGGCGGGCCTGCCAGGAGGTCACCTCCGCGGTGGTCGGCGGTCGGCCGAGCAGATCGACGTAGGCGGCCTCCAGGAAGCAGCGGTCCGCGGCCGGATCGGAGGCCCGAGCCTGGCGGGCCATCGCCATGAGGGTGGTCGACGTGGTCGTGCTGGGCGTCGTGGTGGTCGTGGTGGAGGTCGAGGTCGAGGAGGCCACGGTGGTCGACGTGGTCGACGTGGTCGAGCTCGTGGAGGCGGGCGTGGTGGTCGTGGTGGAACCACCCGTCGTCGTGGTGGTCGGCGTCGAACCGCAGGCGGCGGACGCCGGGCTGGCTCCTCCGAGGGCCAGCGTGATGGCGGCCACGAGGGCCACGACGAGGGGGACGGCAACTTTCCGCATGGAACGCACCCTTTCGGGGATGGACGTCAGATCGATCGTGCGCCAGGGCGAGCCCGCCGCCGCAAGCGCCCACCCCTGCTGTACCCAACGAGCGGTCGGTGCAACCGCGAGGGGCCGTGACCTGGGGTCAGCGGGTCTGGGCCCGACGGAAGTACTCGTCGGAGCCGACGAGGCGGCCGGCGAGGACGAGGTCGTCCTCGGCCACCAGGCGGCGGGCCCAGAAGGCGCGACCGGCGGCGTCGGGGGCCCGGCCGAGGAGCTGCTGGTACAGGGCGTCCACCCGGCGGCCGTTCGACTCGATCGAGAGGTAGAGCGTGCGGGCCATCGCGGTGCGCGAGTACCCGGCGTCCAGCTTGGCGATCCACGCATCGGTGGCCCCCGGCTCGGGGCGCCGATCGAAGATCCGGAGGTAGGACTCGATGACGAAGGCCCGGGCGGTGCCCCGGGCCCGCACGTAGAACTCCTCGGAGCCGTAGAGCTGGGAGGCGAGGTCGGCGGTGCGCTTGCCGGCGATCAGCTGGTTCGCCCAGAACGTGCGGCCGGCGTCGTCGGGGGTGCGATCCAGGATGTGCTCGTAGAGCTCGACCACCACGTCGCCGGCCCACTCCGGCGTGCGGGCCAGCTGGATCGCGAGCGACGAGCGGGAGGTGCCGGCGGCGAGCTTGGCGGCCCACGAGTCCAGCTCGGCGGCGGTGGGCTCGCGGCCCAGCAGGTCCTGGTAGGCGGCGGCGACGAACTTCCGGTTCTGGGCGGTGGTGGCGGCCGAGGCCGGCGCGGCGCCGACCACCCAGAGGGTGGAAACGGCCAGCACGGCCAGGAGGACGGAGGAGAGGGCGCGTCGCATGGGAGGACCTTCGGGTCGGGGGACGAGGGGGCGTGCTCGCGTCGCCGAGGCGAGGACGACCGACCCGTTCGACGGTACCCAACCCGAGCGGCCGGTCCACGCCACCCCGCTCGCGGCCCCTCGCCGGGGGGATCAGGGCCGGAGGCGGTGGGGCGCGCGCAGCGGCAGCTCGACGTTGCGGTCCTCGGCCGAGCCCAGCAGCCGCAGGGGCTCGAACCACTGGTCGTCGTTGGCGGCCAGCTCCCGGCTGGTCGAGGCCAGCGCCTCGGCCGTCCACGCGTCGGCGACCGGGCGGGCGGCGCGGGGCGGGGCGGCGTGGTCGATCAGCGTCACCAGGAAGGAGAGGGTGCCGTCGCCGTTGTCGAACAGCTCGACGGTGCGTCCCTGCTGGCCGAAGTCGATCACGCTGCCGGTGTTGATCTCCCACCAGCCGGGGCCGTCGCCGACGTGGGGGTGGGCGGCGACGCGGTGCTGGTGCGAGTGGCCGTTGATCCACGCCACGACGTTGGGGAAGCGGCCCAGCAGCTCGACCAGTCCGGACCCGTCGAGGGCGGGACCGGGGTCGAAGGCGTCGTCGCCGAGGTTGTCGATCGTCCACGAGTTGTGGTGGCTGGCCACGATCACCAGGCGGTCCTCACCCCCCGAGGCCACCGTCTCGCCGCGGCG
>WBZU01001085.1_pt2 | contig 15339 bp, 13 predicted proteins | sample 5204311 | NCBI WGS metagenome assembly WBZU01 (sample SAMN12344359, study PRJNA552823) | activated sludge metagenome | biome: Activated sludge suspended growth; feature: Nitrification reactor; material: Wastewater; isolation source: activated sludge from nitrification reactor of wastewater...
AGGCATAAAACCATGCGATACCCCACATATTTCAGAACATTGTCCATAAAAAATACCTAAATTACTAGGTATTGTTATTACTTGATTTAAACGACCTGGAACAGCATCTACTTTTATACCCATTTCTGGTAAAGCTCAAGAATGTAATACATCTGCAGATGTATTAAAAATCTTAATACAACATTATAAGGTATAACTAATGAAGTATCTGTCTCTAATAAGCGTCTTCTACCTTTAATTAAATCAGCTTCATTTACAATTACACTTTCAAAATTATAATTTAAATAAACTATTTCATTTGTATCTTTTATTAAATTTGCACTTGTTGATTCATAACTTCAATACCATTGATGACCTATTACTTTTATAGTAATACAAGGATTTATATCAGTTTCATTTGAATATAATAAATACATAGATGGTACAATTATAAATCCAATTATAACTGTTGGAAATAAACCAAATACATATTCTAAATTTATACTATGCTTAAATTTTAATGTCGATAATATATCATCTGTTCCTTCATAAAAATAAATTGCATTTGACGTTTTATTAAATAAATAATATGAAAAAAAACGATCTAATATAACATTATCAAAATTTGTTATATTAAAATTTTTAACAAATTCAATATAATTATTTGTGAACCCTGTAAAATAACTTTTACCCAAAATAAAAGTATATAATTTTATTAAAAATGCATTACTATTTTTTGTAGCTAATAACGTATCTAATTGTTTTATTAAATATTTAAATATTGTAATAAAAATAGATAATACAGCGTTTATAAAAAATAAAGCTCAAAAATAAAAAATTAATCTTTGTACTTTTAATATAAGCGTATTATTTAAAAAATATAATAAAAAACCTTCTTGTTTATTAAACGTATTCCATGAATATTCTTTTAATATTTTATATAATGATCAATACACCAACGTTAATATTATAATAATATATCACATAATATCATGATGTAATGATATTAAATTATATGCAAACGTTGTAACAGGATCTTTAAAATTCATTTATTTTTTTATTTAATAATATAATATACTAATAATATAAAATATACATTTTTTATAAAAAAAATATTATATAATATTGCAAAATATAATAAAAATATAACATTTAAAAATATTATTAATAATGTAATATTAATAAAAAAAGGACTTAATAAACGCACCTTATAACTCCAATTCCTAAAAAATAAATAAAACCCTACTGGACCTATTCATTCAAATAAACCTTTTTCAATATTTTTAACATTTATTTCATAAAATAAATAAAAAAAATATAAATATATTTTATTATATATAAAATTAAAAAATCCTGCATTAAAAAAAAATTCATATAAATTTTTTTTTAATAAAAATGTATTATTATATATTATTTTATTTGTATAAGTTAATTTATAAAAAAAAATATAACTTAAAAATAAACCTAAAAAACTTCATATTAAAGGAGTTAATTTTATTAATGGATTTAAAAATTCCATTTCAATATTATTAAAATGCTCAAATTTTATATATATAGAATTATTTAAATAATTACTACCAAATCCAATAAATATTTCGGAAAATATATATCCTATAAATATTGATAATAAAGATAATATAAATAAAGGAATTAAAATAAAAATATTATTTTCTTGTAATAACACATTTTTATTATAGATATTCGTTTTACTAAAAAATACAAAAAATATTAATTTCATTGAATACATTGCTGTAAAAAATGCTGTTAATATACCCATTGTATATATATAAAACGCATCTAATGAATAACTTATATAAGTAGCTTCTAATAATATATCTTTTGAATAAAATCCAGTTAAAAAAGGAAAACCCAAAATAGCTAAAGAACCTATTAAAATAGCTAAATAAGTAAATGGTATTTTATACACTAAAGATCCCATTCTTCTCATATCCTGTTCATCTAATAAGCTACTTATAATACTACCTGCACCTAAAAATAATAAAGCTTTAAAAAAAGCATGATTAAATAAATGAAATAAAGTAATATTATAATTAGATAAACCACTAGAAAAAAACATGTAACCTAATTGACTACAAGTACTATAAGCAATTATTTTTTTAATATCATATTGATACGTTGCTACTAAAGCTGAAAATAAAGCTGTTATTGAACCAAATAAGATTAATAAAAATAAGACAAAATTTGATTCTTCAAAAATAAAAGAACATCTTATTAATAAAAAAACACCTGCTGTAACCATAGTTGCCGCATGTAATAATGAAGATACAGGCGTTGGACCTTCCATTGCATCTGGTAATCATGTGTGTAATCCTATTTGAGCAGATTTACCTATTGCACCTAAAAATAATAAAAATAAAATTAAATCTATAATCTTTAATTCCATAAAAAATATAAAAATTGTATAATTTTTAAAAAAATCTATTAAACTAAAAATTATTAAATAATTTACAGTTTTAAAATAAAATAGTATTAAAATTATTGCAAAAATAAAAAATACATCTGCTATCCTATTCATTAACATTGCTTTAATAGCTGCTTTATTTGCTGCAACCCTATTATATCAAAAATTAATTAATAAATACGAACAAACTCCAACACCTTCTCACCCTACAAATAATTGTAAGAAATTATCAGATGTAATTAAAATAACCATAAAAAATGTAAATAAACCTAAATAAGTATAAAAACGTACAATAAAAGGGTCATGACTCATATACCCTGCTGTAAATATATGTACAAAAGTAGATATACCAATAACTACTAATAACATAACACTCGTTAATGAATCAAATAAAAATCCTATATTAATTTTTATTTCATTTATAATAAATAAATTATAAAAATCAATTATTATAGTATTATTAATTAATAATATTTCAAATAAAATTATTAAGGTAAAAAATAAAGAAACTAGCATAGTTAATAAAGCTATGAAAACAGAAGCCTGCCTTCCTAAAGATTTCCCAAATAAACCTATTAATAAACTACTAAATAAGCTAGAAAATATAACAAATAAATACATAAGTTAAATAATCTATAAGCTTATTTATCTAATTTATTAGGCACTATCATTGGTACCTGTAATTGCTCTTCTATATAATAGAAAAACAATAATTGCATAAAATCTTTTGAATAATATAAGTCCGTAGTAATAAAAAATGTTAACATTTCATTATCATTACAACTTATATCTAAAGATATATTTTTTAAAGGAGGAACATTTTCACATTTACAAAAAAAAAAAGTAAAATTTAATGTATATTTTCTACGTTTTAATAACTTATAATCATCAATATGATAATGTATTTTAGATAATAATTTTTTTACAACAGATTTAGTAGCATGACAAACTAAATGTATTACATCATTATTTTCAATTTTACATTTATTACCATTTTTAAAAAAGGCAGAAACACGAAAACCTAAAGAATCTTTATAAAATAAACGAATAACATGTTGTAATAAACTTATTTTATATTTATCTTTATCTAATAATAAATTATTACAAAGAGATGTTTTAAAAATAATAACTAAAGGCCTATTTAATTGTGGTGTTTTCCTAAATTTTCTACCTAAACAAATCGGATAAGGACTATAACACATTATTTTTTAGTTTTCATAAAATAAGGTTTTCTAGCAAAGGTAGGTATTTCATTATGATACCTTTGCTTATTATATTTATTTCAATCTTTATTTATAAGATTTTTTTCTAAAGACATAAGAAAATCACTATCTTCTATTTCTTTATATTCTTTTCTTCAACGTTCAGCTCTTAAAATATCTTTATGTTCTTTTCATGCTATTAAACTTCTACTTTTCATTCTAATATCTAATTCCATTTCATCAGGTATTTCATCTTCTTCTACACCTACTAATTCTTCAATTACCTCCATAAGACGATCTGCATCTTCTTCTAATCTTAATATTTTTCAAACACATGCATCACGTTTATAAGTATAATAAGCATACCATTCTAAATTTCTTAGATAAAGAATATCACTTTCAAAATCAGCATTTGGATCTATAGCAACTAACACTTGTATAAATTCATAAGGGTCTAACTCATCTTTTAGCATTGATAATTGTGCTTCTGTTACATCAAAAAATAAATCACGTAATTCAACTAACCTATTTATATCTGCTTCATATTCTTTTCTTATATCACGAATATCATGCATGTCACGCTCTTTAGTAAAATAAACATCTAATAAATTATTTGATCAAATTTTATAATTTTTTTCCATATCATGTAAAAACTCTTTTACAAAATGCGTTATTCGTCAATAATAATGTCTTTCAATGAATTCGGCAGCTCATCTTTCATAAAAATTTTCAAAAACTAATTTTTCAAAATTAACTTCATAATCTTCAGGAGATAATGACATACATCAATATGTATCAAATGCTAAATCTGCTACTGTCATACGATTATGAACCATAGTTAATTTCTCAGCTACTATAAGTTCTTCTTTTGTACCAAATTGACTATAATATGAATAGTCTTTTCAATAATCAGATTTATTTAAATATTTATTTTTCATATCTTTAAATTGATATTTTTTAAAATACTCAGAAAGATTATTTTTACTTTTAGATTCATAAGATAATATATCATGATTTAAAGTTTTAAACATATTTATAAATTCAGTCAATGGTGCACCTCTATAAAATTGATCAGCCCAATAAATAGCTAATATATCAGCTACACCATCTGATAATAAATATTCTTTAAATTTTTTATTTTCTGGATACGCATTATTAGCTACTATTATAATATAATCTTTAATTGAATCAAATTTATCTAAAGGATATAAATGTAACCAAAACTGTAATTTATCAAATCAACTTACATTATATGGTTTATTATTATTAAATAATGTAGTTTTTTTGCAATCACAATCTTTATCTTTGTTAAAAAAAGATTGTTTAAAATCACTAACATCTTTATTGTAATGTTTATAATTTAAATCGTAAGCATAAATATCATAACACCATTCAATAAACTTTGAATAACGGAACCCTATTAAATCAAAATATAAACTTCATTTACTATTATTGAATTCTAATAATTTCTCATTATATGTTTTAGTAATATCCATATTTTTTAAATATGTATCTTCTAAAACATAATATAATATATTATTAGATACTAATGATAATTTATTATTATAATCTAAAAAATAATAAAAATACTTATTTGCAGGTCTATGATACTTTCAAAAAAAATTATCTTTTTCATAAATACCTATATCTTTAAAAAATTTTAAATATTCTTTAAATAAATATTCAAATCAATTATAAGGTTTTTCAAAAGTTAATATTACATATATAACATTATTAATTTTAAATAAACCTAATTCCCTAAATAAATAATCATAATAATAATCTCAATCTTCGTTAAAATGAAAATTAGGATAAAGAAAATCTTTATAAATATTAAAATAAAAATAATTCCTATCTATAAATTTTAATATTGTTGATTTTTTTAATAAATCTAAAGGCGATAAAAAACCCTCTAATCAATGATCCGTATTTAATTCTTTCACCATTGCTTTTATAGCATTTTTAGAAAAACTTGTATCATTATTATTTTGTAATGTTAATAAACTTTTTTCAGTTACTAAATACTTAGTAAACTCCGCATATTTTTGCTTATAAACTGAATCATTATACATATTATGTATAATAAAAAAATTTTTTTCTCATCAATTTAATAAATAACTGTATTTATATAAAAAAACATTTAAATTATCATTATCTAATAATTCTAATAATTCATTTTTAAAATTTATAATTTTATTTCTTAAATCATTTAAATTTTGATATTTAAAATTTAATAATTCATTATCCCCAATTATAAAATTTTTATTATTTACTAAAAATAACTCTTCTATAAAATCAAACGAATTTTTATTATAAATATATTTATATTTTAATAAATCATATAAATTAAAATTATAAGTTTTCGAATTTATAATTTTATTTTTTAATAAAGTATAATCATTATAATTATCTAACATATGCTCATTTAATCATTTAACATCATTTTTTGATAATAATAAATTATCAATAAAATCATAATTACTATATTTTTCGCTTTTTAATAAAGGCGCTACATTGTTTAATTCCCTTAAACTAGGCATAAACTGAGACCAATTTAAATTATATACATTTAATACATATGTAAATCAATTTAAATTATTATTATATTTAGAAATATTTGCTTTTGTAACCTCATTATATTGCTCTAAATCTTTATTTTGAAAATTAGTATTATACCATACATAATTATTATCAATATAAATATTATTACAATTACTGTTTAATGTTTCTAAACTAATATTTTCAATTTGAAAATTTTCTAAATTTTCTTTATTTGTTAAAATATAATTATTAGAAATATTTTTACCAGAAAAGTTAATATATTTTAAATTATTATAAGATATTTGACCTAATATATTATTTTTTAGTAAAATATTTTTAATATATAAATAATTTGCACTAAATTTTTCACCTTTATATAAAGACAATATCCTAAAATAATTAGGATTATCTTGAAATTTTAAAAAAAACCTATCTTTCCTATGCATTGCTTCTAAGATATATTCTGTAAGATCAATTTTTAAATTTATTTCTTTAAAAATTGCGTCCCCTATTAAACTAATATATAATGCAAATATTATACTTAATATAATATTTATACAAAAATGTAATACATTTTTATTTGTATATTCATATTTTTTAATAATATATTTAATTCATATATTTAAACCTAAAAATAAATAAAATAATAAAAATATACCAATTACAAATATATTATAAAATAAACCATAATAAAATACAAATAAAAAAAATGCTAAATTAAATATTAATAATAAAAAATAATTATATTCTTTTATAAAAAATAAAAGATAATTAAATTGCGGTTTATATAAATCTAAATCAATACCAAAAAATTTTAATTTATAATTATAACCTGCTGCCATCGGCACATTAAATAAACATAATAAAAAATAAATTATTAAATAAAATCAACAAAAACGTACCATAGATAATACATAATGCGATAAAAATAATATTACACTTAAAATACTTTCATAAATCAAGCCCAAAATCCCTATTATAATTAGTAAATCAAATATTTGGGTAATTAAAAATATACCGCATAATATTAGAAATGAAGTGGCATAGAAGCCACTTCTTCTTTTCATTACTAACTATAAAGGATTAAAAATGCCATCATTATGGATAATAAACCCATTGCTTCACATAAAGCAAAACCTAAAAGAGTTAATTGAAATAATTTAGGTTCTTGTAATGGATTTCTACTAATACCTAATACTAATGCTCCAAATACTATACCAATTCCTGCTCCTGCTCCTGCACATCCGATAGTAGCTAAACCAGCTCCTATATATTTACCTGCTGTAGTAATTGAACTAAAAAAAATAGATTTCATTTTTTTATTTGTGTTTTCTTGTTGTGTGGTGTTTTTTTTTATTAATAAATTTAAATATTTATTAATATTAAATTATATGTATCATATCATATAATTTTTAATATTATATTTAATTAATATAATATATTTTAAAAATATATTAAAATATTTTTAAAATTTACTAAAACTAAAATATTTATTTAAATATCAAAGGACTTTTGTGAAGCTGACATCGGAGGGACTCGAACCCTCAACGGTCAAAGCCTAAATTTGATGTGTCTACCATTCCACCACGATGCCGCCCCACACGCCCTTTATAAATAAAAATATAAAAATAAAATTATTAAGATCTTTTAGATTTTACTATAAAAAAAATACCAAGTACAAAAAGTAAATAAAGATATCAATAATCATCAAAATATGATCATAATATTAAAAAAAATAACCAAATTCATGCTATAAGATCCCTTATACATCTTGTAAAAAAACTATAATAATCAGCTGATGAAAGCCCATACAAATATATAGCCAACTCTAAAATAGTATAAAAAATAGACTTATAAAAATCAATAGCAAAAGCACCAAATTCTTTTAAAAAAGCTCAAAAATCTATTATTAAAGCTCAAAAATTTTTCATTAAATTACCAAGCGTCGTTATGTTCATAATTATCTTGATATATTTTAATGGCTTTATGAAAATAAAATTTAAATACATCCGCTTTAACATCAACCCATTTTTTACTTAATAAATTAAGTAAATGTTTTAAACATTCTTCTTGTGATTCCAAATCCACAACCTTAATATGTAATACAGGTTTTAACTCTTTTGTTAAAATACGCTCAGCTAAAAAACGACTATATTCTAAAGTACCTTTACTAGCATTTATTTTATATTCAACAAGCTTATTGACAACTTTTTGAAATTTAGCTAATTTTTTATCAAATTCTTTTTGCGCAGCAGCTATTAAACGCTCATTAAAAATATCTTTATATATCCAAAATTTAATAACAATTAATAAATTTTTTATTTCTTTAACATCTAAAGTATTTATTTTTAAAGAAATAATATTTTCTGTAAAACTAATAAAATCACTATAATCATTAAAAAAATCAAAATATATAATACCCGTTAAATGTTCTTCAACATTATTTTTATATGTTATATATATAATACCAATTTTATTATTAATTAATTCAGGATTTAATATATTTTTATTAATTAAATAATCTTTATACGTATATATATAATTTTTAAAATAACCTACATGCTTTATTGAAAATTTTATATTATAATCAAAAGTAATAATTGATTCATTCATTTTTTAATTTTATATTGCGGATTATAAATAAATTTACCAAAAAAATTTATATGAAATAAATATTATTTATTTCAAAACTATAACAAGGGCATCAATCCCTTATTATATAATTTAGCTTTAAATTTTTATTTTATTCTTCAGGCAATTTATCTACTAATGCATATTCATCAAAATCTATATTTATATTATTTTTACTTTCATACTCATATAAATATTTTGTAGGGTTTTCTATAAAATTATCTAATTCTTTTATTTTATTTGTTTCATGTAACCCTGTTTCCAAAAATTCCTTTACATATATATATTGATACAATCAATCTTCAAATGAGTTTACTGGAGTAATATCTATTTCGTCTAAAAACAAAGATTTTTTTTCAAATTCTTCTACTGCATCTTTAAACTCTTTTACACGATTTCGACCATCAACCGATACAAATATTTCATTAACATAAACACAATCTTCAATTAATTTATAAAATTCTTGAAATTGATCTTTTTTTAATTGCAAAATAGTTTGGGTACTGCTTACATAATGAACAGGCTCATTAGCTAATGTTTTTATTTTAAAATTAGAATTTTTTAAATAAAAAGGATCTGTTGTTTTATATGTTAATCTATAAACGTCTAAATTTTTAAGCTTTTCAATATAAGCAGCATGTCTTGTTTGCACTTTTAAACTTTGTATATAAACTTCAAATTTATTAGCTTCTAAGTTAGTCAGGAAATTACATTTTTTTGCATAATCTATTAATTTTAAATTAATTGCTGCTTGTTTTTTTGAATATGGGTTATGATAAATACCTAAATACTCCCAATTATTATTGGACTTTTTAACAGTCTTTATATTTGTAAATATTTTAAGTAATTCTTCTTTCATATTCGTTTAATATTATATTAATATTTTTATTTTTATAATCATCTATTAATTTATTTTTTATATATTTTAACTTTTCATTATAAATATTATTTAAAACAATGTCACACGTGTTATCTTGTATAATATCATACGGTATTAACTCACCATTTTCTAACTCAAATCATATATTATTTGAAAATTCATAATATATTTTATATAAAATATTTTTTCATGGATTTGAATAATACATTTGCTTATTTTTATAAATAAAAAAAAATGATGAAATATCATAAACTTCTTGATATAAATTATCATTTCCTAAATTTAAAAATTTATTATATTCATAATTTGCTTTAGTTTCAAATAATTTAGGTTCCCATATTAACTCTAAACTACAATTACCATTAACACATATGTTTATCATATTAAATAAATCATCTTCAATTAATAATGGATTCAATTTTAAATAATCTCACATAAAATATAAAATAATTTGGCTTTGAAAAAATATATGTTTACTTATTTCACTAATCTGGATTTGATTTTTTTTTTTTATTAATAATTTTTCTATGCCAGTAATATAATTAAAATAAAGATATAAATATTCTACTTGATTTAAATCTTCAAATATTGAAGATACCATTATCGCGTTATAAAAATTTTGTAAAAAAGTTATTTTTGTACTTTTAAATACCTTACTACCTTTTATTTCATTTAAATATTTATATTGCATTTCTAATTTAAATTTTTTATAACTCGTTAAATCTAATAATATATAATTTATTATATTTATTTTTTTATTATACTTTTCATAAAATAATACTTTCTCTTTGTCTTGCCACGTTTCTTTTATTATTATCGTTAATATATTATTTCGTTGTATCAGTAACTTTAAAGAATTAGCAGTATGTTTAAAATACGTTAAATTGTTTAAATTTAATACTTGTAAATCTTTTCACACATTTAACGTGAAATATAAATATGTAAACATTATTATATTTAATCACGTTTCATATGTTTCTAATAATATTTGCACTAGATTTGTAAATATTAATACACTTAATATTACTCCGAATGCTCTTTTTCATAATATTTCCAGCATTGTTCTAGTTTGAATATTTTCAAAAAATTTATACATATAACTTAATACAATTTTTAACGGCACTAACATACTTATTACTAAAATTATTCAATTATACATTTTATAATCGTATTTTTGATACCATTCTATTAATTGATATATTTTGATTTCTAAATATATTATTAATGTTAATAAGGTTATTTCATTTAACTTTATTAACATATAATATATTTTATCTGATTTATTGTTTAAATAATTTATTATTTTTTTTTGATTTTCTTTGTTTAATATAAACTCAAAAAAATTTTTATAACCATATATTAATACACATAATATTATATATATTAAAATCCTTTCTATTTTTAATAAATTTAATATATACAATATTATTCATGTTAATACAATTAGAATATTTCAATATTTAAACTGTTGTATATAACTATTTATAATATTTAATACACATGTAACAAAATCAAATAATTTGCTTAGCTTAATTAATAAATATTTACCTATATCTTTATGGTTTGTTGTGCTAAGCCATTTTATTTTTTTTAATAAAAAATTAATGTATTTCATAATTTTTTACAAAAAATACTTTTTATTTTTTATACTAAACTTAATTACCCATCACTTTATAAACCCCTTATCTTTATAAATAGAAGCAATCCCTCTCAGCTTCCAATGAGTCCTTTATAATTCTGCATCTGCTTTTACTATGGTACTTTTATTACTTGGTGGTATTTCCCCTAATTTTTGATATGTTTTATATTGTACTGCTTGTCACACTAATTTATCAGTTACATATTTATCCATATCTACTATTTGAGTTTTACTAGGGTCTATTAATATAGATTCTACTACTTTTTCCATATTTTCATAACCACCTAAACTTTCTTTTTCTGATATAGTTAATTGCCTAATATATTTTTGAAAATCGACTTTTTTGATTTTCATTTCATATACTGCACTTACGTAATAATGTTTAATTTCTTTATCCCCTTTAATATAAGAACCCATTTCTTTAACCTGTAAAGTACCTCTTTTGGTGAATGTGTATAATTTATAACATGTACAATATAATAATCACCTTCTTCTTTATTTATCCTTAAAGCTTTAGGATGTGATACATTACCATGTAATTCTTTTATAGCTTTATTGTATGCACTACTATTTTTATAATGTTCTAATAATTTTTTATCTGTTATATTTAAAGCATTTTCTATTTTTTGTTCTATATAATTATCATTTTTCCATAAATCTTTATAAGGTAAATTATCTTTTACTAACGTAAACTTTTCATATAACTTAAGATTATTATCTAAAATATGTTGATACCTCGAACCCGAAGATGGCTGTAATTTAGTAGAAACATTATTTAAAAGGTTTTTTAATCTAAACATTTGTTTTATATTTTTTTTTTATTTCTTCTATTTTATTAAATATAATTTCATATTTATACTCTAAATCATTTTTTACATTTGATTTTAATCATTCAGCTCTTCAATCATTTAATTCTTGCTTTGATTCAAATATTAATTGTTTTATTTCTTCTAATGTATACCAATCCCTATAATTATCAGCTTCTAAAGAAATTATATGCTCCTCCAATGATATACAATGATATTGAATATTATCGTATACATTAATTTTATTTAATTTATTTTTAAATTCATTATCATTTATATAATGAATATATTTTTCATGGAATTGTTTATTTTCTATAATATTAAAAAATTTATCTAATTTTATATTTTTATGATTATTATATACATCATCTAATTTATATATATTATAATCATATAAAAAAATTATATGAGTACTTAACCCTGCTGGTATTGTACTTATATCATTTACATTTACATCTTTTGACTTAATCGATAAATCTATTTTTAATAAAGTTTCTTGTATTCCTAATTGTTTTTCAATATCTCAAAAATAAAATACCCTTAACTTATTTAATAATATATTATATTCACAATAATTTAATACATCTTTATTGCATGTCTCTTTTTTTAACTCCATATTTTTGATATGTATAAAATCATCAAAACCTTTATATATTATTGCACAATAATCTAATAATATATTATTATAATTATACATTGTCCATTTATTTGTATTTAAACCACATATTAAATATATTAACATATTTTCATAATTTAATATATGACCAATTAAAGGTACACCTAAACAACTTTTTACATCAATATTACCAAAATTTGAAAGTTCAATATCTTTATTTCTTAATATTTGTCATATAATACATGATAAAAATCTTTTATGTTCTATATTATTTATATTATAAACATTAAAAATATAAGGTATTATTATTAATGATATATATATTCATACTATATTACTTGGATATATTGAATTTAATATTTCTAATCCTTTTTTGATTATATCTGTAAATATTAATATACTTAATATCATCCCAAACATTCTTTGAAATACTAATTCATACATCTTATATTGTATTCAATAAAGAAAAATATTATAAAATTTATAAAATATAATTTTTATTCCATTTATTCCTGTAAAATTATATAATATTTTATATATTAATTTTACAGATAATGGTTTTATACCATATTTTTCTAAATTATATAAAAAGTAAAAAATTATAATTTCCAGTTCTATTAATAATCATATTAACGGATTTTTATATCTATATATTTTTAATAATATTTTTATATTAGCATTTATATTTATATATTTATGACATATTCATATATTTTCATATAATCATTTATATATGTATATTCCTATTAATATTACAATAAATATTATTAATCTTATTTGTGATATATTTCCTTGTAATAATAAAAATAATCAAAATAATACTATTATTAAATACCTTGACTCTTTTGGTATTATTACATTTAATTGTTTAGATAAATTACCTCAATTATTTAATGTTATTCTTTTAATATCTTCTATAATGATCAATACACCAACGTTAATGTTATAATCATATTTCACATAAGCTATTACAGCTATACTTATAATTATACAAATTACCAATATAATATATATTAATAGCATTTTTTTATTTTATACAATTTTATTATACTTTAATTTAATATAAAACTATTATTTACACATATTATAATATCTCAACTAAATGTTAAAAAAAATATATAAATACAAAAATGTACTTCCCTAATAAACCTATAGACCCCTTTACACTAACCTTATGGATGGCAGGATTCTACGACCACCAATTTTAAAATTTTTACCTCATAAGTTATAAGCAAGATAAATAATTTAAAATCTCATAAGTAAAAGCAATCCATTCAGCTTTCTATGAATTAATAATACAATACTAATAATTTAATTAGGTGATAGACGGGACTCGAACCCGCATCTTTACAGTCACAATATAACATTCTGCCACTTAAACTACTATCACCTTATTAACATGGACGAGGTGGGATTCGAACCCACGAGCTAAAAAGCCAAGACTTAGCAAATCTCCACAATAACCACTCTGTCACTCGTCTCTCACTCTTGATTGGATTTGAACCAATATCTTCACATTCGCAATATGACATTCTAGCCAAATTAAACTACAAGAAGAAAGTAAATTTCAAAGCGTTATACGGAGGTAGCTGGACTTGAACCAACAACATTGATTTTGGAGACCAAAGTTTTACCAATTAAACTATACCTAAAAAATACAATAAAAGAAAACAATCCATACAATATTATATATTGTAGTGTATTCAGTTTTCAATGAATTCATATAACTAATGAATATAAAAAATAAATATTTAATTAAATAATTTTATTTTTATTATTAAAAAAATTCAATATATAATGTTAGTTATTATAATTATAAATATTTATTTAGAAAATATTATACTGATATCCTCTTAAATCATTTAATTATTGTTTTAATTCATTTGCATTATTTTTATAAAATTAACATATTTTTATTTTTAACTTTAAATGGTTTCATTTTTAATACACCTTTTTTATCATTTTTATACAAATATTTTAAATAAATATTTTCTAATGTTTCTCTTTTTTTTATTATATCACAATTTTCTAATTTTTTATATAAATCTAATATATTTGAATTTGTATAATATTTTTTATGACTTCAATTTTCATATAAATATTCAACATCATTTTCATTTATATGTAACATAAATTCAAATTCATATTTCACATATTTTTTATATGTTTTTTTACTTTTTAATATACATGTGTATATAAAAATTTGTTCTAATTGATGCATTATATTATATTTAAATGATCCGGATAAATTTCTATATATATTTCAAAAAAATTGTTTTTTTATTTCAAATTCTTTCTTATATTTTTTAAGAAAATTTAATTCAAATTTATTAATGGATATATAATACACATTATTTTTATCCTTTTTTATTACATCATAATTTAAATAATTAAAATTTTTTATTTTTATTTTTTTAAATCATTTTCTATTTATTAATTGATAATTTATTTTTTTATTTTCTTGATATAAATTATTTTTTTGACTTTTATCCTTCTTTAATTTTTTATAATAAATATATTTTAATTTTTTATCTCATTTAAAAAGCATTTTATAGAATTTATGCCATATTTTTAATTTTAATAAACAAAAATAATTATTCTTACATTTTATCTCACCTTTCTT
>WBZU01001833.1_pt1 | contig 15337 bp, 12 predicted proteins | sample 5204311 | NCBI WGS metagenome assembly WBZU01 (sample SAMN12344359, study PRJNA552823) | activated sludge metagenome | biome: Activated sludge suspended growth; feature: Nitrification reactor; material: Wastewater; isolation source: activated sludge from nitrification reactor of wastewater...
CGTCATACGGCACATACTTCGCCATCCCGCGATCCGCACACACCTTCGTCAACGCCGCCGTCAACGTCGTCTTCCCATGGTCCACATGCCCGATCGTCCCGATGTTCACGTGCGGCTTCTTCCGCTCGTATTTCGCCTTCGCCATACCCTACTCCCTCCCTGATTCAGCAATCACTATTTTTTAATGATGGCTTCCGCAATATTCTTCGGAACTTGGTCGTAACGATCAAACTCCATGCTATACGTCGCGCGCCCTTGAGTCCGAGAGCGAAGGTCCGTTGCATAACCAAACATTTCCATCAGCGGGACAACGGCATCAATCGCCTGAGCGCCAGCTCGGACCTTCATGCCCTGCACCTTGCCCCTTCGCCCATTCAGATTGCCAATAACGTCACCCATGAATTCCTGAGGAACCAACACCTCAACCTTCATAATTGGCTCAAGCAGAACAGGGTCTGCCTTCTTGCAAGCATCAGAGAAACCCATAGAGGCGGCAATTTTAAAGGCCATTTCATTCGAATCGACATCATGATACGAGCCGTCGATGACCGTAACCTTCACGTCACGGAGCGGATAACCAGCCACTACACCAGTCTCCATTCTTTCCCGAACACCTTTTTCAATGGCAGGAATATATTCCCTCGGGATCGCCCCTCCCACTGTCTTATTGACAAACTCCAAACCCTTACCCACTTCGGACGGTTCAACGGTCAGGACAACATGGCCATATTGCCCACGCCCACCGGTCTGCTTAATATATTTCGATTCAGCCTCAGCCTTCCTTCTGATCGTCTCCCTGAACGCTACTTCAGGCTTTCCAACATTAGCCTCAACCTTGAATTCGCGTAACATTCGATCAACAATAATTTCCAGATGCAACTCGCCCATTCCGGCAATGATCGTCTGAGCCGTCTCTTCATCCGTCCGCACACGGAAGGATGGATCCTCTTGCGCCAACTTCTGGAGAGCAAAACCCATTTTCTCTTGGTCTTGCTTAGTTTTTGGTTCGATGGCCATAGCAATAACAGGCTCAGGAAACTTCATAACCTCGAGCAGCACTGGCTGCTTTTCATCCGCCAAAGTATCTCCAGTAGTGGCGCCCTTAAGCCCCACCGCCGCAACAATATCCCCAGCATGAACTTCGTCAATTTCCTCTCGCTTGTTGGCATGCATCTTCAGAAGTCGACCGATCCGATCCTTCGCCCCCTTGGTGACATTCAAAACCGGAGTTCCGGTCTTAAGGGTTCCTGAATAGACCCGGAAATAGGTCAACTGACCAGCAAATGGATCAGACATGATCTTGAAGGCCAACGCGGCAAAGGGCGCCGCATCATCTGATTTTCTCTCCACCTCTTTACCACTATTAGGATCTACCCCCACAACAGGAGGGATATCCAACGGGGAAGGAAGATAATCAATGACACCATCCAGGAGTTGCTGAACGCCTTTATTTTTAAAGGCGGACCCACAAAGGACTGGCGTGACCTTCATCGAAATCGTCGCCGCCCGAATCGCGCGAACGACCTCCTCTTCCGTCAACGGATGACCATTTAGATACTTCTCCATCACTTGGTCATCAAACTCCGCAACCGCATCAAGCATCTTCTCTCGATACTCTTTCGCTTGCGCAAGAAGATCGGACGGAATCTCATCAACCTTATATTTCGCACCCAGCGTTTCGTCGTCGTAAAAATAACCCTTCATCCTAACCAAATCTATCGAGCCACGAAACTCAGCCTCACGACCAATAGGGATCTGAATAGGAACCGGCCTTGCCCCAAGCCGGTCAATAATGGATTGAACGCTGCCATAGAAGTCAGCTCCAATCCGATCCATCTTATTCATGAATGCGATTCGAGGAACGTGGTACTTATCAGCCTGGCGCCAAACCGTCTCAGACTGAGGCTCAACCCCCTGCACGGAATCAAACGCGGCCACTGCTCCATCAAGAACACGGAGCGAACGCTCGACTTCAATCGTAAAGTCCACATGCCCTGGTGTATCAATAATATTGATCCGATGGTCACGCCAGAAGCAGGTCGTCGCAGCAGCCGTAATGGTAATGCCGCGCTCTCGCTCCTGCTCCATCCAGTCCATCGTGGCCGCACCCTCATGGACCTCACCCAACTTATGAGTCATACCCGTGTAATAAAGGATCCTCTCCGTGGTCGTAGTCTTCCCTGCATCAATGTGAGCCATGATGCCGATGTTTCTGGTGTGATCCAACGATGTTTGACGAGCCACTTCTACCCCTCTAAAAACAAATATGCTGCAGATGAAGCCGCATCACACTGCTGCGATGTACGAGCACCCGGATCTGCGAATCGCAGCACGGCTCAACTGCAGCACAGAACGACGCTACCAGCGATAATGAGCAAAGGCCTTGTTCGCCTCAGCCATCCGATGCACGTCTTCCCGCTTCTTGACCGCAGCCCCAGTGTTATTTGAAGCATCAATCAATTCAGCTGCGAGCTTTTCACGCATACTCTTCCCACCACGCGTACGAGCAAATTGCGATAACCAACGCAAAGCCAACGAAACACGTCGAGCTGGCCTGATTTCAACAGGAACCTGATACGAAGCCCCTCCAACGCGGCGAGACTTCACCTCAACAATTGGCTTCACATTATCAACTGCCGCCTTAAATACCTTGAGTGGATCGCCACCTGTTTTCTCCTGAATCGCATCGAAGGCTCCGTAGCAGATGCGCTCAGTAGTACTCTTTTTCCCGCTACTCATCAGAGCATTAATAAACTTTCCGACCAGCTTGTCTCGATAGCGAACATCCGGAAGCACTTCTCGCTGACCTAAAAATCTACTGCGTGGCATAGTGACCTATTCCGATATCTAGATTAAATCCATCACAACAAGATGTTTACTTTGGACGCTTAGCTCCGTACTTCGAACGACTCTGCTTTCGACCGGCTACCCCAACGGCATCTAATGCACCACGAACTAAATGGTAACGAACACCAGGAAGATCCTTGACACGTCCTCCTCGCACGAGCACGATTGAGTGCTCCTGGAGATTGTGCCCCACACCAGGGATATAGGTCGTCACTTCCATCCCGTTCGTCAAACGCACACGAGCAACTTTCCTCAACGCCGAGTTTGGCTTTTTGGGGGTCGTCGTATAAACACGCAGACAGACTCCTCTTTTTTGAGGACATGACCTCAAGGCAGGACTTTTTGTCTTGGACTTGACAAATACCCTCCCTTTTCGAACCAACTGATTAATCGTAGGCATTCCGTTCAGATCCTCTTCAAGATATCAAGCACGTCCCATCATCTGCAAAGCCGCCGGATTATAGTGACGCAATCACCAACTGTCAAGGGGTGAACGACCACAACTTTGCTACGATCGAGTATTTTCTCCTGACGTGGTGGACACAGCTGGCTCTGACGTCAGAGCAGCGGCTGGCGTTCCAGCACCAACGGACAGGCCTTCCGGTTTTTCACTCATCACAAATGTATCTCGATACTCCTCAAACCCGGATCCGGCAGGAATGAGACGTCCGACAATGACGTTCTCCTTCAATCCCAAGAGATTATCCTCGCGACCATTGATAGCCGCCTCCGTCAAAACGCGCGTAGTTTCTTGGAAGGACGCCGCCGAGATAAAGCTGTCGGTCGTCAGGGCCGCCTTCGTAATACCCAACAGCACAGGCTTCCCTAAGGCCGGGGTTCCATCTTTGGACAGTACTCGCTCATTTTCCCTCTCAAAGACCCCCTTACTCACCTGACTCCCAGGTAGAAATTGGGTATCTCCAGGGTCCTCAACGCGAACCTTGCGCAACATCTGCCTCACGATGATTTCAATGTGCTTGTCGTTGATCGACACACCCTGCAACCGATAGACGTCCTGAACTTCATCCACCAAATACTTCTGCAACTCATTAGGACCAAGAACATCCAGAATGTCGTGAGGATTCGCCGACCCATCCATAAGGGGCTCGCCAGCACGAACCCAATCACCCTCATGCACGTTGACATGCTTTCCCTTGGGGATAAAATACTCCTTCACATCGCCCATCTTATTGTCGACCAACACCTTACGCTGCCCCTTCACAAACCCACCGTAAGAAACCTCGCCATCGATTTCCGTGATGACGGCCTGCTCTTTTGGCTTTCTGGCCTCAAAGAGCTCCACGACCCGAGGAAGACCCCCAGTAATATCTTTTGTCTTCGTGGTCTCTCGAGGAATCTTTGCTAAGACGTCTCCGGGAAATACCGTGGCCCCCTTCTCAACGAAGATATGGGCCCCAACCGGCAATAGGTATCGCGCGACAGCATTCGAGCCGCCAGGCACCTTAGCCGTCTTGCCACCATCATCTTTGATCGACACACGAGGACGAAGTGTTTGACCGGTATGTTCAATGATTACCTTGCGCGACAAACCCGTCACTTCGTCAAACTCGTCCTTCATCGTGACGCCTTCGACGATGTCCCCGTAGGCTATTCTCCCCCCCACCTCTGTTAAGATCGTAAGAGAGTACGGATCCCATTCAACGAGTTTTTGCCCGACGACAACAGGATCGCCATCTTTGATCTTGATCTTTGCCCCATACACAACGGGGTACTTCTCTCGCTCTCGGCCACTCTCATCCACGATCGCAATTTTCGTATTGCGATTCATGACGACCCACTCACCATCTTTATTGCGAACAGCAATCCCAGCATTGTGAATGTCGGCGTTCTTCTTCGCATCAAAACTCATGAACTTGATCCGCCCGGCATGTTTGGCCTCGACCACCGTTTGCTCAACCACCTTACTGGCCGTACCACCAATATGGAACGTCCGCATGGTGAGCTGCGTTCCAGGCTCTCCAATTGACTGTGCCGCGATGACACCGACCGGCTCACCCTTCTCGACCAGACGCCCCCGAGCTAAGTCACGTCCATAACAGGCCCGGCACACCCCCCGCGGCGCTTGGCAGGTCAGAACGGATCGAATCTTGACACGGTCCACTCCCGCCTCAACAACCGACTTTGTCAGCTCCTCAGTAATTTCCTCGTTCCAGGAAACAATGATTTCCCCTGTCACGGGATCACGAATGTCCTCGGCCGCCAACCGGCCAAGGATTCGCTCCTCTAAAGGCTGAATGACTTCCCCACCTTCCACGAGGGGGCTGACTGTAATGCCGTCGCGCGTCCCACAGTCGATCTCGTGAATGATCACGTCCTGGGCAATGTCGACGAGGCGACGAGTCAGATACCCTGAATTGGCGGTCTTCAGCGCGGTATCAGCAAGACCCTTACGGGCACCGTGAGTGGAGATAAAATACTGCAACACCGTCAGCCCCTCACGGAAATTAGCCGTAATCGGTGTTTCAATGATCTCACCCGATGGTTTTGCCATGAGACCGCGCATCCCACCCAGCTGGCGGATTTGCTGTGAGCTGCCGCGCGCACCGGAATCAGCCATCATAAAGATGGGGTTAAACGATTCAACCTTACCGGGATCGCCGCCAGCTCCAAGCTCTTTCATCATCTCATTGGAAACCTGTTCCGTGACGTGCGCCCAGATATCGATGACCTTATTGTACCGCTCTCCGTTCGTGATCAACCCTTCAGAATACTGCTTCTCGATCTCATTGACCTCTCGTTGCGCCTTCCCGATGAAGTCTTCTTTCTTACTGGGAATGTGCATGTTGTCGATACAGATCGATAACCCGGCTTTTGTCGCATAGGTAAAGCCGATATCCTTGATCTTATCCAGAAATTCAACGGTGTCGCGATGGCCGGTCTGACGGTAGACCGCATCAATAAGCTTGGTCATTTCCTTCTTTGTCATGAGCTTATTCGCATTGGCGAATGGAAGCCCAGACGGGAGAATTTCAGAGAGCAGCACCCGCCCGACGGTCGTCTGCACCAGTGAGCCGGACAGGCGCACCTTGATTCGAGCATGCTCATCCACTTCGCGCGCATCAAATGCGATCCGAACTTCTTCAGCTGACCCGAAGACCTTCCCCTCACCCTTGGCTCCGAGTCGTTCCTTTGTCAGCCAGTAACATCCCAACACCATGTCCTGTGAGGGCACGGCAATCGGTTTCCCGTTAGCCGGGGAGAGAATATTATTGATGGCCATCATCAAAACGCGCGCTTCAACCTGTGCCTCCACAGACAACGGCACATGCACCGCCATTTGATCTCCATCGAAGTCTGCGTTGAACGCCGCACAGACGAGCGGGTGCAAGCGAATCGCCTTCCCTTCCACCAACACAGGATCGAACGCTTGAATGCCCAATCGATGGAGCGTTGGCGCCCGATTCAGCAATACCGGATGCTCCCGAATGACCTCATCCAGCACATCCCAGACCTCCGGGCGCTCCTTCTCTACCAATCGCTTCGCACTTTTAATCGTTGTCGCCGCCCCACGAGCCTCCAACTTATGGAAGATAAACGGCTTGAACAATTCCAGCGCCATCTTTTTAGGCAGCCCGCATTGATGAAGGCGCAACTCAGGGCCGACGACGATGACTGTACGACCTGAATAATCCACGCGCTTCCCGAGTAGATTCTGTCGGAACCGCCCCTGCTTCCCCTTGAGCATATCGCTTAACGACTTCAGTGGCCGCTTGTTTGGTCCACGAATGGCACGCCCTCGCCGCCCGTTGTCAAAAAGGGCATCGACCGCCTCCTGTAACATCCGCATCTCATTCCGGATAATAACCCCCGGCGCCTTTAGCTCCATTAAGCGCTTCAACCGATTGTTGCGATTAATCACACGTCGATAGAGATCGTTTAGGTCAGACGTGGCAAATCGCCCACCATCCAGCGGAACCAAGGGGCGCAGCTCTGGGGGAAGAACCGGGATGACATCCATGATCATCCACTCTGGTTTATTGCCAGACTTTCTAAAGGCTTCAAGCACCTTAAGCCGCTTCGCGTACTTCTTTTTCATCGCCGCAGAAGTGGACGCTCTGGCTTTTACCTGCAGCTCGTCCCACAGTGCATTGATATCGATCTTTCTCAGCAAGTCACGGATGGCTTCGGCCCCAATCCCGACCTTAAACCCGCTCGATCCATACTCCGAAACAAGCGTGCGCAACTTATCCTCAGGCACTAATTCTTTTTCCGAGAGATCCGTTGATCCGGGATCCACACACACATAGCTTTCAAAGTAAAGAATCTTCTCCAACTGTTTCAGGCTCATATCGAGGAGAGTTCCGATACGGCTCGGTACGCCCTTCAAAAACCAAATATGGGCGACAGGCGCAGCTAATTCGATATGTCCCATTCGCTCGCGACGAACCTTCGATTGAATGACTTCAACGCCGCACTTATCGCAGACGATTCCGCGATGTTTCATCCGCTTATATTTTCCGCAATTGCATTCCCAATCCTTCGTTGGGCCAAAAATCTTGGCGCAGAAGAGCCCATCTTTTTCCGGTTTGAATGACCGATAATTGATCGTCTCCGGCTTTTTGACCTCACCATAGGACCAGGACCTTATTTTCTCGGGCGAGGCGATGCGAATACGCATCGAATCAAACGAGACAGAATCCCGCTGCTTTTCAAATAATGTATATACGCCTTCCAAGGTAATGACCTCCTCCGATGCCGGCCACTCGCCGACACACAAGCGGTTAGTCTTGCGTCTTCACTAACTCGACATCAAGTCCCAAGCTCTGCAACTCCTTGACCAACACATTGAACGACTCGGGCAGCCCCGGCTCAAGAAAAGGCTCACCCTTGACGATCGCCTCATACATGCGAGACCGTCCAGGGACATCGTCGGACTTGACCGTGAGGAATTCCTGCAATGTCGACGCCGCTCCGTACGCCTGCAGAGCCCACACTTCCATTTCCCCTAATCGCTGACCTCCGAATTGGGCCTTCCCGCCCAACGGCTGCTGCGTCACAAGCGAATACGGACCGATGGACCGTGCGTGAATCTTGTCGTCCACCAAGTGGTGCAGTTTGAGCACATACATGTACCCGACGGTAACCGGGCTCCCGAACGGCTCTCCGGTTTTTCCGTCAACGAGATGTGCTTGGCCACTCGTTGGCAGCTTCGCCTTTTTGAGCAATTCCTTAATTTCCTTCTCAGAGGCTCCGTCAAAAACCGGGCTCGCCACTTTCACCCCTAATGCCTTTGCCGCCCATCCAAGGTGGGTTTCCAAAATCTGTCCGACATTCATACGAGATGGCACACCAAGCGGATTCAAGACAATTTCAACGGGAGTCCCATCCGGCAAGTAGGGCATATCCTCCTCCGGCAACACTCGTGACACAACGCCTTTATTGCCGTGACGGCCAGCCATCTTGTCGCCGACTTGAATCTTGCGCTTCATCGCAATGTAGACCTTGACCAGCTTGATGACACCTGGAGGCAATTCATCGCCTCGCTTTAGCCGGCCGACTTTCTCGTCATACAGCGTTTGAAGGATCTCGATCTGCTCCTTCGCCCTCCGTTCGACATCCTCCAGCTCCTTTTGCTCGTCTGGATCGCTCAGGATAATGTGCCGCACCGTGTCATCGGGCAATCGCTTGAGGATTTCGGCGGTCAATTTTCCCTTTTTCTTCAGAATGACATCGCCGCTTTCAGGATCCATCAGATCGCGTCCCACGACCTTACCGAGCAAGAGCTTCCGGATCTTCTTCGTCTTCTCTTCATCAATGATCCGCAGCTCTTCATGGTGATCACGCTGCAATTTCATTTGGTCATCGGTTTCAATGCTCTTCGATCGCTCATCCTTATCAAGCCCTTTGCGTGAAAAGATTTTCACATCGACGACAATGCCTTCAACACCAGGAGGCACCGTGAGCGACGTATCCTTGACATCGCCGGCTTTCTCACCAAAGATCGCCCTGAGCAATTTCTCTTCCGGAGTCAGCTGAGTCTCGCCTTTTGGCGTCACCTTACCGACGAGGATATCGCCAGGCTTTACCTCGGCACCGATACGGATGATGCCGCTTTCATCCAAATTCCGCAGCGCCTCTTCCCCAACGTTGGGAATATCTCGCGTCACATCTTCCTTACCCAACTTGGTGTCTCGAGCTTCGACTTCGAACTCTTCAATATGAATTGACGTGAAGGCATCCTCGCGAACCAACTTTTCACTGAGCAAAATGGCGTCTTCGAAGTTATATCCGCCCCAGGGCATGAACGCGACAAGCACGTTCTTCCCCAAAGCCAACTCCCCATGATCAATTGCCGGCCCGTCTCCCAACACTTGGCCCTGTTTAACCGGCTGACCGATTCGAACCACGGGAGTTTGCGTAATGCAGGTGTTTTGATTTGATCGCTGGAACTTAATGAGATCGTATACATCCAGCCCCGAATCTTTCCCCTTCTTGCCGTCCTTTGCTTCGGCCCGCACGACGATGCGAGTCGCATCGACACTCTCGACAACACCCGGACGCCGAGCCTGAATCACATACCCGGAGTCTCTTGCGACCACAGCCTCCATGCCTGTCCCAACCAGCGGAGATTCGGACGTGACCAACGGCACAGCCTGCCGCTGCATATTGGATCCCATCAGCGCGCGGTTGGCATCGTCATGCTCTAAAAATGGCACGAGAGCCGTCGCGACACTTACGACTTGCTTCGGTGATACGTCCATATAATCGATTTTATCCGGCGTGGCTAAGACAAAGTCCCCACCATGACGACAAGACACTGTTTCCGATACTAACTTATTGGTCCCATCCAGCTTCGAGTTCGCCTGAGCGATGATGTATTTGTCGCCTTCGATCGCTGAGAGAAATTCCATTTCATCCGTGACACGCCCTTTCACAACCTTCCGATAGGGTGCCTCGATGAATCCAAATTGGTTAATCCGCGCATACGTGGCCAGCGATGTGATCAACCCGATGTTCGGGCCTTCCGGCGTTTCAATCGGGCAGATACGACTATAGTGAGACGGATGCACGTCTCTAACCTCGAACCCGGCACGCTCTCTGGTCAACCCACCAGGACCAAGCGCGGACAGACGGCGTTTATGCGTGATCTCGGCCAGAGGGTTCGTTTGGTCCATAAATTGAGACAACTGGCTACTGCTGAAGAATTCCTTAACCGCTGCAACCACCGGCTTGGCGTTGATCAGGTCGTGCGGGAGAACCGTTTCCATATCAAGGAGGTTCATCCGCTCCTTGATACTGCGCTCCATCCGAACGAGGCCCAGTCGAAACTGATTTTCGAGCAATTCACCGACGGACCGTACACGGCGATTCCCCAAGTGATCGATGTCGTCGATTTCTCCCTTCCCGATCTTCAGATTCACGAGATAGCGAATGACTTCAACGATATCCTGGGCGGTGAGAGTTCGCTGTTCGAGCGGCAAATCTAATCCAAGCTTCTTATTGAGCTTGAGACGACCAACTGGCGACAGATCGTACCGCTTGGAGTTCAGAAAAAGGTTATCGAACAGGGCCCGCGCGGTATCGACTGATGGAGTCTCCCCCGGGCGCAGACGACGGTAGATCTCCACCATCGCCTCCTCTTTTGACCCAATCTTTTCCATCTCCAACGTATCGAGAATCACCGGCGTGGCCGTGGCCATGTCGAGATAGATCACCTTAAACTCCTCGAGATCGCTCTCGACGATTTGCTCGACGATCTCGGCAGTCAACCGTTGATTCTTCTCCGCCAGCTTGTTCTTCTTTGAATCGACGACCTCCGTAAGAACGGCGCGGCCCACCAACTCCCCGGGAAGCATCGGGATTTCTTTCACTCCTGCCGCCTTGAGCTTGGCGATCATCCCTTTCGTCAGCCGAGCCCCCTCTCTCACCAACGGTTCCTTGCTATTCTTGTCCGTGACCTCAGCGGAACAGCGAAGTCCATGATGAATCTCCGCATCCAGCTTGCGGAACATCTTGCCCTTCGATACCCGGATTTCCTCAACGGGATAATACATTTTGAGCAAATCGTCACTCGAAAAGCCGAACGCTTTCAACAAAATCGTGGTGGGCATTTTCCGCCGACGATCAATCCGGACATAAAGAATGTCCCTGGCATCAAACTCAAAGTCGAGCCATGAGCCTCGATAGGGGATAATGCGCGCTGAGTACAAAACCTTCCCGCTCGCATGCGTACGCCCCTTATCATGAGTGAAGGAGGCACCAGGCGACCGATGAAGCTGACTGACGACGACTCGTTCGGTTCCATTGACGATAAAGGTCCCTCGTTCGGTCATCAGAGGTAATTCACCGACATAGACCTCTTGCTCCCGCACATCGAGCACCTTCTTACGAGGTCCCTTATCTTCCTTATCGAATACCACCAAGCGAACACGCAGCTTCAGCGGAACAGCAAAGGTCATTCCTTGCTCAAGGCACTCGCGCTCATCGTACTTTGGCACACCCAAGGTGTAACTTGAGAATTCGAGTACAGCCGTATTGTTGTAGTCTGGAATCGGGAATACGCTGGCCAACGCCGCCTGCAATCCATAATCTTTCCGGCGATCCGGCTCGACCTCAAATTGCAGAAACTCCTCGTAGGAGCGCTTCTGAATTTCGATCAGATCTGGAATATCGATATTGGTTCGAATGCGTGAAAAATCTTTCCGCTCGACGAACTCCTGCAGAGTCGTTTCGGACATTCCTACTCCTCCACACTGGTTGGCGGTGAACAGCAGCCACCGGTCACGACACGTGCAAACAGGTCAACGGCGATCAACCTGCCGCTCATGCACAATGACCAGTGACTATGACGAATGATGCTCCTACTTCACTTCGACTTTTGCACCGCTTTCTTCGAGCTTTTTCTTCATCGTATCCGCCTCTTCCTTGGCCACTCCGGTCTTGACCGGTTTCGGAGCGCCTTCGACCAGATCCTTTGCTTCCTTCAACCCAAGATTGGTCAGTTCTCGAACCACCTTAATAACCTGGATTTTCTTGTCTGCCGGTGCGGATGCGAGAATAACATCGAATGCCGTCTTCTCTTCAGCCGGCGCCGCCGCTCCTCCGCCGGCAGCCGGTGCCGCCGCTACCGCAACTGGGGCGGCCGCCGTAACACCGAATCTCGTTTCCAATCCCTTCACAAGCTCGGCTAAATCGAGCACGCTCATACCTTCGATCGCCTTGATCAATTCCTCTTGCGACAATTTTCCTTCTGTAGCTGGCATCTCCCCTTCTCCTTTCCGTTTATCCTGAATGGCTGCAATGACTCTGACAAATTTTGACAGCACCGCACTTAATGTATACACAACACCACGAATCGGCCCTTGCATGGCCGAGAGCAACATCGCAATGAGCACTTCCTTCTTAGGCAGTGCCGCAACGGCCACGAGATCAGCCGGCTGAAGAAGCTTGCCCTCCAGCACACCGGCCGTCATTTTAATCTTCTCTCCCCGCTTCTCCGCTCCGATAAAATCCTTCAGCACCTTAGTCGGCAATACCGGATCATCATACCCAATGACGACACCGGTCGGTCCCTTGAGATGCTCCTTGAGCCCGATCAACGCCGTCCCTTCCGCAGCTCGAGCCGCGAGCGTATTCTTCACGATTCGGTACTCGGCCTTGACCCCTCGGAGCTGTTTGCGCAATTCCGTGACCTCATTGACAGGAAGACCGACACATTCCGTCAAGATAGCCAACCTGGCGCGACCAAACTTTTCAGCCAGTGCCTCCACTGTCGTAACCTTTTCTTCCTTCTTCATCGCTCTCCTTCTACGAGGATTCGCCATCCACCACTGATCGATCAGGAGCTACCAGGCCTTCCAGACCGACCATTGATGACCGACGTCCTTCGTCTAACTCCACTGCTTCGTCAGTGCGATGGTATCCAGCTTCACTCCCGGTCCCATCGTGCTCGTAATCGTGGCACTCTTGAGATAGCGCCCCTTACAGGAAGCAGGCTTTGCCTTAATGACAGATTCAAGAATGGCCGATGCATTGTCGTAGAGCTTTGCCGGATCAAAGGACACTTTTCCGACCAGCACGTGCACAATACCAGCCTTTTCAACTTTGAATTCAACCCGTCCCTTCCGGATATCGGCAACAGCCTTCCCAACTTCGAACGTCACCGTTCCCGTTTTCGGATTCGGCATCAAACCGCGAGGTCCAAGCTGCTTCCCAAGCTTTCCGACAGACGCCATGAGATCAGGTGTGGAAATGGCACAATCGAAGTCCATCCACCCGCCCTTGATCTTTTCCATCAAATCATCGGAACCCACGTAGTCCGCCCCCGCCTGTCTTGCCTCCTGCTCCTTTTCGCCCTTAGCAAAGACCAGCACGCGAACCTTCTTGCCCGTCCCATGAGGAAGCGCTGCCGTTCCGCGAACGAGCTGATCTGAACGCTTAGGGTCGATCCCAAGCCGAAGCGCCAGGTCAACCGATTCGTCAAACTTCGCAAACGCCGAGCGCTTCACAGTCTCAACCGCCTCACGCAATCCGTAGACACGCGGCTCAACATTCTTGAGCGCCGCATTCATCTTCTTTCCCATAGCCTGCCGCTCCTTCGGTCTCGAAAATTAACCCTGAATCACAACACCCATGCTTCGCGCAGTCCCTTCGATAATTCTGGCTGCCCCCTCCACATCGGCCGCATTCAGATCGGACATCTTCTTCCGAGCGATCTCATTCAGCTGCTGCCTGGTAATTTTCCCCACTTTATCTTTCTGCGGGACACCAGAGCCCTTAATGACCCCGGCCGCCTTCTTCAGTAAATCCGAAGCCGGAGGCGTCTTCATGATGAAGCTGAATGTGCGATCCTTATAGACGGTGATGACCACGGGGATGATACTATCCCCCTCCTTCTGAGTCTTGGCATTAAACTGCTTACAAAACTCCATAATATTGACGCCATGCTGGCCCAGAGACGGGCCCACCGGAGGCGCTGGATTGGCCTTACCAGCCGGGATTTGCAATTTAATCTGCGCTGAAACTTCTTTTGCCATGTCTCCTCTCCCGAGCTTTCAGTTTTGAGCTTTCGGCCTTCAGGCTACGCTGAGAACCGATGGCTAACCCCTGACCGCTGCATTAAATCCGTTCAACCTGCAAGAATCCCAATTCAACCGGGGTCGACCGACCGAAGATGCTGACCATGACTTTCAATCGGCTATGATCCTGGTCAACTTCGTCCACCACGCCATTGAATCCCAAAAATGGACCATCGATAATGCGGACATTATCACTCTTGATGAATTTGACCTGCTCACGCGGTTCCGCTTGACCCGCATCAACTTGCTTGAGCAGGGACTCGACCTCCTCATCGCTCAGCGGCGTTGGCACAACTCCTCCGCCGACAAATCCTGTTACCTTAGGGGTCTCCTTGATCATCTGGAGCGTCTCGTCCGCCAACGGAGACTCCAATTCCACGAGAACGTACCCTGGGAAGAACTTCCGACGAGAAGTCCGCCGTTTCCCATCTTTTATTTCGATCACGTCTTCCGTCGGAACAAGCACCTGTCCGACCTTCTCCACAAGCCCCATTTGACTCGCACGCTCCATGAGGCTGGTTTTCACACGCCCCTCAAAACCCGCGTACGTATGTATGACGTACCAGTTCTTTATCATGCACCACCCTCAGGCCTTCGATGAAATACTGCAGCGCCTCTTCTTGACTGGTTCAAATGAGCTTCCCAACCAACCAGGAGAGGAATGAGTCAACGACGGACAGGTAGACCGACATCAGGATACAGAACACAATAACGACTGTTGTTGAGCCAATCGTTTCTGCACGACTCGGAAACGAGACTTTCTTCATCTCGGTCCGCACGTCCGTCACAAACAACCGAATGGATTCCGTCATACGCTTGAACATCAGATACTCCGCGCGTTACTGCCCAACCAACACAAAAAATCCTTGCAATCCGATGAACCACTCACCCAAATTATCAAGCCCTATCGCAAGCGCCCCTTCGACCTCAACATCATCACCCCACAAAGCCACTACCGCGCCCCTGAAGACGACAGTAGAAGCACATCGAGGTTGGCAGGGGCACTAGGATTTGAACCCAGACTCTCGGTTTTGGAGACCGATGTGCTACCATTAACACCATGCCCCTCCCTTTTCAGTACCAAGCTACGAGCGTTGAGGGCCGACTTTCCAACGACCCCTCCCACGACTCAGCCCTTAGCATCTCAGTACTTACTTCACTTCCTTATGAGGCGTGTGCTTTCGACAGAACTTACAAAACTTGTTCTGCTCCAACCGATCCGGATCGTTTTTCTTGTTCTTCATGGACGAGTAGTTTCTCTGCTTGCAGAGCGTACAAGCCATGTCGATAATCTCGCGCATCTCAACTCTCCTTAGCTGTCACATGACAGCTCTCAACTTCAGGCCAAGATTTCCGTGACGACGCCAGAGCCGACCGTTTTGCCGCCTTCCCGCACGGCAAACCGCAACCCCTGATCCATCGCAATCGGACTGATCAACTCCGCCGTCACA